>ERZ795055.1045-NODE-1045-length-23349-cov-4.840646_pt1 | contig 23349 bp, 21 predicted proteins | sample MGYA00375139_ERZ795055 | MGnify/ENA primary metagenome ERZ795055 (study PRJEB30184, sample SAMN05720283) | anaerobic digester metagenome | isolation source: active sludge of municipal wastewater-treating anaerobic digesters | place: USA | collected 2015-01-23 ... | reverse complement strand
CAAGGCGCTTCATGAACGTTTCGACCGTTTCCTGATAGAAATTGGCGACATGCTTCAGCATTTTGCTGAGTTCCCCGGTCTCTTCTCCCACGATGATCATTTGGATGGCCATGCCCGGGAAGAACTCGCTTCTCTCCATCGGGGCGGCCAGCAACTCGCCTCTGCGGACGCTTTCTTTGATATCGGAAATCACATTAGCGCAGGTCATGTTATCGACAAGCCGCTGGCTGATATCCAAGGCTTGAAGGATCGGAACGCCGCTGTCAACGAGGATCGCCATCTGGGACGTGAAGCGTTCCACGATGATGAGGCGGAAGATGTTTCCGAATGTGGGCAGGCTTAATAGGAATTTCTCCTTTGCGAATCGGCCGGATGGGGTTTGGATGTAGCGTTTTATGAGAAAGACCGCCACAGCGATAGTGCCGATGATCAAAAGGAATTTCTCCTTGATAAATCGGAACGTGCCCAAAAGGATCTTGGTGATGAGTGGCAGGTCTACGCCCATAGTCGTGAAAATGCTTTCGAAACGCGGCCCAACGAAAAGTGCGAAAAATGAAACGGCTCCCATACAGATGAAGAACAGGATCACAGGATACATGATCGACGATATGATCGTTGAGCGGAAGTGCGCTTGTTGTTCCAGATAAAAGGATAATTTGTTCAAGACCTTAGGCAGGGTCCCTGCTGCTTCACCGACTTCAATGAGGCTGACCCAGAATTGATTGAAGACCTTGGGATGATGGGCCATGGCCTCTGAAAGCGCGCTGCCGTGCTCAACATCACGGTTGACCTGTTCGATCACGCTGTAAAGTTTTTCGCTTTCGATCTGGCTGAGGATGACCTCCAGGCTTCTTAAAAGGGTCACGCCGGATTCAAGCATGGTGACAAGCTGGCGGGAAAAAGAGATCACATCATGGAGTTTGATCTTCTTATGGGTGAATTTTTTTTCCTTTGTTTTTTTAGGGGCTGCAGCGGCCGCCTCGATGCCCGGTTCGCTGGATACCGATTCAATCTTAAGAACGAAGTATCCCTGCTTTTGAAGTTTCTCAATAAGGGATTCCCTGGAAAAGTCCTCAACGACGTTGGTAAGGGTTTTGCCATATGAGTCTTTAATGGTGTATTTGAATTTTGGCAATGTCCGGGCTCCTTAAAGGTGCTTACGTGGAAGACGTGACGCTGACGATTTCATCAAAACTTGTGATCCCCGCCTCAACTTTTTTTATACCGTCATCGAACAGGGTGTCCATCCCGTTCTTTCTGGCCGCGTCGAGGATCTTGATATAGGTCGCTTCCTTGGAGATCAATTCACGAATGGCATCATCGATCAGCATGGTCTCGGTCAGGATGATACGGCCGTGGTAACCGGTATGATTGCACTCCTCACAGCCCTTGGCTTTATAGATGAGGTCGCTTTTAAAGCTGATCCCTCCGAAGAGGTCAGGGTTCGGCTCAACGGGTTCTTTGCATTTTGAACACAGGCGCCGGGCCAGCCGTTGAGCAACGATACATATCAGAGACGGTGTTAAAAGGTATGATTCTATGCCGATATCGAGGAGTCGGGTAATGGCGGAAGCGGCGTCGTTGGTGTGCAGTGTGCTTAAGACAAAGTGCCCTGTCAGGGCCGCGCGCACGCAGATCTGGGCTGTTTCAAGGTCACGGACCTCTCCGACCATGATGACATCCGGGTCCTGGCGCAAAAATGAGCGAAGCGCTGAGGCGAACGTAAGCCCGATGTCAGGCTTGACCTGGACCTGGTTGATGCCTTCGAGCTTAAACTCCACCGGGTCTTCAGCGGTCATGATGTTCTTTCGCGGGTCGATCGTTTCGCTGAGGGCGGAATAGAGCGTGGTGGACTTTCCGCTTCCGGTCGGACCGGTCACAAAGAAAAGACCATAAGGCCTTTTTAGCGATTTTTTGATGTTTTCCAATTGCGTCGGGTCGAATCCGAGGTTGGAAAGTTCGAGTTTGACGGCTTCTTTATCCAGGATACGCATGACGACCTTCTCTCCCCAGACGGTGGGGATCGTTGAAACACGGATGTCAACGACGCGGTCGTTATGTTTGAACGAAATGGCCCCATCCTGGGGAAGGCGTTTTTCTGCAATATCCAGACGGGAAAGGATCTTCAGGCGTGAAACAATGGCGGAATGCAGGCTTCTTGATGGCGGCGGGATCTGATAGAGCGCCCCGTCGATCCGGTAGCGAAGGTTGATCCGTTCCTTAAAGGGTTCGATGTGAATGTCGCTTGATCGTTGTTCGATCGCCTGTTTGATAATGAGGTCCACAAGCTTGATGACCGGGGCCTCTTCGGCTTTTTCGATCAATTTATCAAGGTCTGTGGCCTTGCTGCTGTCCTTCTTCTGTTCACCCGTTCCGTCTTCTTTTTTTTCATGATCGGTCTGGTCCAAAGGGCCTTGCGCGGCATGCGACCGGATGATCGTATAGAAGTCCTGGATGGCGGCGACAAGGCTGCTATGGGTGGCGATGATCAGGTTGATCTCACATCCAGTGATCATTTTCAGGTTGTCCAGCATCATAAGGTCCAGGGGATCGGTGACCGCGCACGTAAGGACGTGGCCTTTTTTGGTTATGGGCAGGACAAGATTGGTTTTGGCGAAATCATGGGGAACGAGCTTGTCGAGCCCCTGGGAGGTATTTGGTTTTAAGAGATTATTATCTTTGTTGGCATAAGGAAGATTCAGCTGTGTTCCCAGAGCGGCGATGATATCATCTTCGGTCAGGGTCCCCATTTTAACAAGGATCTCCCCCAGCCGTCCCCGTTCCCGCTTTTGACGGCTGATGGCGTCTTTTAATTGCTCTTCAGAGATCAGGCCCTGTTGAATTAGGATTTCACCAAGTTTTTGATGCGCCACGCCAATGGTCCTTTATTTATCGGGAAGGTCCTGTTCCCGAATAAGTTTTTTCGTCACATTATTCTTCATCGTCGAGGTGTTGTCCACAATGTGTGGGGTGATAAAAATGAGAAGTTCCCGCTCCTGGGAAATCACTTGTTTGTGCCGGAAGGCCGCGCCCAGGACGGGGATATCTCCCAATAAAGGGACTTTCGTCAGGGTTGTTGTTGTTTCTTCCCGGAGAAGTCCGCCGATCACGATCGTTGAGCCGTCCATGATCTTCAAAACCGCGGAAGCGGTCCGGGTTTCAGGATCCTTAAAGGTGGTGCCTCCGATGGTCAATCCGGATTTCGCAAGCGTGTGTGACGGGACAAGGGCCATGGTGATTTCCCGGGTATCCAAGTTCGCTTGGGGTGTTACGGTCAGGATGACCCCCGTTTCAGCCCGTTCCGCTTCAACGGTCTGGGTTGTTGTGCTGTCGGATGAGCCGGTGCTTGTTGTCTTTTCTCCGATCGCCTCGTTCGTGCTGATCTTGATCTGTGCTGTTTGGTTGTTGAGGGTTAAGATCCGTGGCCGGGCGAGGTTCTTGGTGTCTCCCTGGGTCCGGAGAAAATTCAACGTCGCAGTAAACCCTCTGGCATCCATGAGCCCGGTCGTCAGACGGGCTTCCTCGTAATCAACATTAGGAAGTTCATCTAAAAGCGGAAAAGACCCATCCCAGGGAAACGCGTTCTGGTAGGATCCGCCGCTCAAAATCAAGGGCGTGTCTCCCCATTTGATGCCAAGCTTATCGGTGATCGCTTTTGCCACTTCGATCATTTCCACTTCAATGAGAACCTGCGGCACATTGATATCAAGGCGGGCGATCGTCTGTTCAATGACAGGAAAATTCGCTGCGATATCCGTAATGATCAAACTGTTGGTCCGGGAGTCTTCAGAGATCTTCCCATCTTTTGTCAGGACCTTTTTAATGGCCTCTGTGATACCGGAGTCGGTGCGGGATGATTCTTCGCCGCCCCCCCCGCTTTCGGTGCTGATATTCAATAATGTATTGATGGGTGATGAAGCCACCGCCGCATTTTTGAGCTGATAGATGCGTGTCACGAGCTCGATCTCAGGTTTTTTGATCGGTTTAACGATATAGATATTGGATCCGGGCTGGATTTCATAGGTGAGATCATTCGCTCGCAGGATCTGTTCGAGGGCCTGCTCAATCGGGACTTTTTCAAGATAGACGGTCACGGTCTTGCGGCTGATCTCCTGTGAGGCGACCAGGTTGAGCTGGCTTTGTTTGGAAAAGATCTTCAGGATGTCCACCAGAGGGGCGTCCTGAAAATCCATGGAGATCGTTTTTGAATATTCAGGATAAATGAACGGACTTGAGGTGTCGATTTCAATGTTCTCTGAGTGGCCTGCAACCCCATCGAGAACGCAAATCACGCTGCAGCACATGAGCAAGGTGACAATATATTTCATCTTGAGCCTCTCCTTTTATGGCGAAAACCAATAAATGTTTTTTGTATCGATCCCCATTTTAACACCCTGTGTATTGATTTCAATCACGGTCCACCCGCTTAATTTGTCCCCAATGGAAAGGACTTCATTATTAACGATCGCCTGTGGAATATCTGTGTCCCAAACGATCCCCTGGACTCTGAAATTTGGTTTCGGGATGGGAATGGGCTCGCCACCTTTATCGCTCACGGGTGGTGGCAAGAGCGGCATAGGCTCTGTTTTGACCGGTGGCGTCTTGATCTCTTCAACAGGGGCCTCCGGGACGGGGAGCGCGGATTGAAAAGGGTTCTTGAGCGTGATGATCGCGTCCACGGGGCAGCGACTTTTCGTCTGGCTTGTCAAACGGTCATGCAGGGACTGCAATGGTTTGGTATCAAGGGTTGACGGAAACGGCGATCTGCCAGCCAGGGCCTCCCGCAAAGGATCAACGGTCACGGGTTTGATATTCTGCTGGGCATGCGATGGCGATATGCCGAATGCCAGTGCGATACAAAGCAAGCCGATGATTTTTAAGAGATAAGGTCTATTCATCTTTCAAAAAATTTACCGCGTGTACGGTGATCGTAACGGAAAACTCACTTGTCGTATCTTGTCCCTCTGAAGATGACCTGATGGGACGCCTGTTTGACTGGCTGGATTTTGCGACCGAAGTTGACCCGAGATTAAAATTTTGGATCGTGATGACCTCGGGAAGGATTTCCAGCTGTTCGATAAATGCCCACATGGATTTATAATTTTGGGATGACAGAGTAAGCGTCAACGGAAAGATCGTAAATTTTTCCTTTTGCATGGGTTCTCCGGGAGAGAACGAGTGGATCCGCACATTATAATTCTTGGCCAGCTCAGCCATGAGATTGATCAGACTTTTTTCGGATATTTCCGGGGGCAGCGCAGCTAAGATTTTTTTGCTGAATGCTTCGACTTCGTTTAGTTCATTGAGCTTCGCCAGTTTATCCTGTGCGGTCTTGACCTGGATGTTGAGTTGGGACAGCTTACCTTTGTTCACGTTATAAACCCAGATACAGAGAAAGATCGATACAATAACGCCAACGAATTGAGCGGAAATGTCCCAGCGTTTTTTAAAAAATTCAAGGACCTCCTTCCAGTTGACATTTTTAAGGTCCTTGATATCGATTTGGCTAAGTTCTTTGAGGTTCATTTTTGCTGATCCTCACAGGAAATGCTGAATTCAGTTATTGTATATTCCTCGGTTTTGGTCTCAGTGATCGAATTGCGTTTGACCCTGTCAAAGAGATTGGCCAGGTCCGGGTTTTCATCCACCGAGGCGATGAAATCATTGATCACGCGGACCTGTTCATGGGCTTCAGGCAAATAGATTTTTCCAGTTATGGAGATGCGGGCCCGTTTTTCTGCCGGAGCGGCTGTCGTGGGCTTGTTGGGGTCGGGCGATAATGATTCAGCGTCCACGTATTGGATCGATAGATTTGTCAGCCAGATGCCTTTCGGCATCAGGGAAGATATTTTATACAGGATAAAAGCAACCTCGCTTTTCATCTGGACATTGCTGTATTGGGCAACTTTAGAAAAAAGCGCTTTGGCTTGCTGCTCAATATCAGTTGAAGAAAGAACCTCATATTTTCCAAGCTGTGAATTGATCTTGGAGAGAACGCCTTGATTATATTTCATGAGTCCGGCGGTAATGAAATTGGTCAAAAGCGGGGCGATCAGGCAGCCCGCCAGCGTTCCCGCCATGATAAAAATGCGCGTGTTCTTGGCTGACGGTAAAACACCGGATCGTATGATGCCCACGGCTTTAGGGGACAGATCGAAATCCCGTGTTGAAAAAGTTTTTCCTTTAAGGGTCGCGCCATAGGCAATGAGCGTATCGATGTTGGGAGGCGTCAGGTTCAGGTTCAATTCCTGAACGTTGATCATGCGCGTCGGGATGTTGATGTCTTTGGAAAGTTCAGGGCTTACGTCATGAATATCGAAATCAGCCAGGATCAGGAACTTTGTGATCTTGCTCTGGGGGTTTTGCCGGCTGAAAAAATTGACCGAGACCCCGATGTTGTCGGCCAGCACGCCGCGGAAGACCTGCGGATTTGAATCGAGCGTCCCTAAATTGAGGGTGCGGATGAACTGCATGACATCGTTATCAAAGACCATGATCTCACTCTCATCAGCGGAAAGGGATAGCGTGGCGGTCGTTTCGGAGCGGTTCAGAAATTTCTGATTACGGAGGATCCTGGCGGAAGCCACGCCGGCAGGTTCAATATGAGAAATTTCAAACCCCGCATTGCGGAAGATTTGCACATATTCATCAAGGGCGGTTTTCCGTATCGCGATAAAAATGATCCGCAGCATTTTTTGAGTGCGGTCAGTAAACGGTTCAGCGTGATACGTGTAAACCAGTTCATGGATCGGTATGGGGACGTATTTTGTGACTTCGAATTCAATGACACTGCGGATCTCATCAGAGCTCATGAATGGGATGTGGAATGACCGAAAGATCAATTTCTGGGTCGGCAGAGCCAGGCCGACTTCAGTAACATCGCTGGCGATCGGAACAAGTTTTTCCTTGAGGAATGCGGACCGACGTAAATATTCGGGAGCCTCGGCGTCAGGATCGCCTTTTTGCGGAACAGGAAACGGCAGGGTCATACTGGTAGAAATTTTTCCATTGTCGACCCGGACAATGCTGAGTGATGTTTCGCCCCAAAAGACGCCGATTTGAGATTTTGTTTTTGCCATATATATAATATATTAATTTCTTATAGTAGTTACTTTACTATAACAAGGCAATAAAGCATTTGCAATCAGGAAAGAGAGTTTTTTTGGTGTTTTAGTAGGTGGTCGTTATGACAAGAAGATCGGTCTGGTTCGGCGTGGTGCCGGCGTATTCTTCATCGGTCATAACAATGATGTTGGAAGAGAACTCTTTTTGGCCGGAATCGTTTATAACGCCCGTGCTAACAAACGGCATTACGGTGTTGGTAAGCCGACCGGTATGGTATCGATAGAGGAACCCTCTGGCCTCTTCTTCAGCTTTGATCGAATCAATGATCGATTGGCTGGACGTTACTTGGCTGACAGAGATGCTCATAAAGCCGATGACAACAACGGTAAGGGCCATGATCATGACGATCACGGTCAAGAGCATGAACCCCTGGTCATTACGAGAGGTCGTTTTTCTCATTGCCCTCTTTCTTCGGTTTTGGAGATCAGGCTGTGGCATCTCGGGCATCGTTTGAGCTCTTTACTGTCCCTGTAGTCAGGAAAAAGATTCGCGCAAAACGGACAGCGCGTAAAAAATCTTGTTTCCTTGTCGGTTACCGAACGCTTGTTTAAATTATAGAATATCCAATGAACAAATACAATCATCAAAAAAAAAGAAACAAAAATGGAAATCGCGATGCCTAGGTCGAGCTGGATCATAGCGTGTTCTGTATGCTTAAAGGTTTATATACCGGCGGATCAGGATTGATCCGGAGCGTTTTAATGGCGTTTTTATCGATCCGTTGTGCCGGTGAATGCTCGGGCTCGAGAAAGGTTTCTTTAAGGGATGCCTTGTGTTTTTTGAACAATGTTTTTTTGTATTGAAGGTCAGAAGGACTTTGCTGTGGGGCATGAGAACCATCCTCGAGCGGGGGCTGGTTGTAAATTGTTTTTTTTGCCGCCGGGATGGGGATATGGTCGGGTATCATCTGGTTCTTTTGCGAAGCGTAAAATAGTGGGTCGGCTGACTGAATGTTCTCAAGAAAAGACCCCAAGTAAACAAAGACCGGTTTGTGAGCTACTGGTCTTACGGGGACCGTGAAAACGAAGATGTTCGCGATAATGAGATGGATCGCCAAGGCCAATAATAGACCGCAGCTCTCGCTTTTTTGAAAGAGTTTTTGGTGAGAGGCCTTGATCATTCCCTAGTCGTCGCGATGTTGATTTTTTCGATTCCGAGCTGCCGGCAAAGATCCCATATATCAACGATACGCCCCATGGAAGAGCGACGATCCGCCTTGATCATGACCAGGGTATCTTTTGTGGCGCTTTCTGTAAGCAGGGCTTCCAGTTCTTTGACGGTCGTGACCTTGCCATTGCAGTAAACGACGTTCTCCCCCGTGATCGAGATCGTGAACCCTTCGTTTGAGATTGTGTCGCTGGTGACGGCTTTAGGAAGTTTGACGTTGATCCCGGATTGAAAAGTGAATGAGGACGATAGCATGAAAAAAATAAGGAGCAAAAAAATAACATCGATCAATGGGGCAAGATCGATCTGCTGCAGCCCGTTCTCGATTTTCATATTTCGTTTAAATTGCATAAAGCACCTCTTGAGAGATTATCAATATGGCATGTTAAGCTTCGGATGTTTCGGATAAATGGCATAAAAAATTTACGAGTTCCGTTGCGGTGCGCTCCATATCGCGGATAAAGGTGTTCACGCGGCTCACCAGGTAATTGTATGCGACATATGTCGGGATCGCGACGAACAGACCGGCGACCGTTGTGAGCAAGGCTTCGCCGATCCCTCCGGCCAAGTCGCCTGGTGTCACGGGATTCATGGTCGCGGCGCGGGCTTGGATCGTATGAAAACTTGAGGTCATCCCTGTGACCGTTCCAAGGAGCCCGAGAAGTGGCGCAATGTGGGCGATCGTTGCCAGGGCTGTGAAGCGTTTCTCCAAGATCGGGATCTCAAAAAGGCTGATGTCCTCCATGGCTTCTTTGATTTCATCTTTTGACGTGCCATATTTTAAGATGCCCGCTTTCATGATCTTTGCGACCGGAGAAGGATCTTCTTCGCAAATAGCGGCAGCTTCTTGCATTTTGTCCTTTCGCAACAGATCAAAGACCCTCTCTTTGAGCTGATGGACATCCGTGTTGATTCGGCTGAAGTAGATCAATTTTCCCAGGATGATCCCGATGGCCACCACCGAACAGATGATCAGCGGGACCATGATCGGACCGCCGGTTATCAGAAAATCTTTAACGCTCAATTGCCACACTCCCATAATAGCCTCCCCTTGTGTATTGTCGGATGAAGTTTTAATCTTCTGTTTTGATGTTTGTTTCAACCCATTCGAGACGTTCCTGGGCGTACTTGGATTCCTCGGTATTGAGGGCGATCAATTTCTTGTAGATCGCCTGCGCTTCTTGCCATTTTTGTTGGTCTTCAAAAATACGGGCGGTTCGCAAATAGGATTTGATCGTCCAGCTGGTCGGCGTCCCTCCCAGGTAGATCGCTTTCAAATATTCTTCAGCGGCCTGATCGGTCTTGTTCATTTGCTCCAGAAGGTCTCCGATCAAAAAAAGGAGCTCGGTCTTATCGTGCGTGCTTGAGCCTTGAGGAGTATCAACGGCCGTCTGATAGATCTTAAGGGCCTCTTCCGGGCGGTCCTTTTGCTTATAGATTTCCGCGATCTGTATAAGGGCATCCCGGCTGTAATCGGGAAGCGTTTGGGCGATCTGTTGATAGGTTTCGATCGCCTTTTCCTGCTGAAAGTCGGATGAGAAGATCTCCGCTATAGCGATCTGGGTCTTGGCATAGATGTCTTTATTTTCCGGCTGGATCCGACGGTAATGCTCAAGAGCTTTTTCAAATTTTCTTTGGGCCTGATAAGCTTGCCCGATATCATAGTGGACAACATCGATGTGCGGGCTGCCGGGAAAAGTATCCAGGAATGTTTGATAGAGCGAAATGGCCCTATCCAGCTCGTTGACCTCGAAATAGTGGTCGGCCACCCAGAGTTGCGCTTCCTGATGGGCGTCTGAACCCGGGAATTCTGAAATGATCGCTTCAAAGGCCTTCAACGCGTCCTTTGTTTTTTTGGAAAGGTAGAGGCTTTTCGCCTGTTGAAGGCGAGCGCTCTGAACCAGGCTTTTCGTCGTGTTCGGGTTCGAGATAAGCTTGGAGAGATACTCCAGAGCATGGTCGTAATCTTCGTTATTGAAATAGGCCAGGGCCGTCAAGTACTGCGCATCGAGCGATAGATGACTGTAAGGGTTTTCCTCAAGGAATCGTTTGAAATGCTCTGCGGCCAGGGCCCAGCCATCGGTCCGGAAATGGGCAATGCCCAAGTAATATTGAGCGTCTGATAAATACCGGCTTTTTGGGAAATTGGTCTGCAGGCTCTGGAATGATATCTTCGCGGCCTCGATGTTGTTGAGGTGCAGAAAGGTAACCCCCTGCTGAAACTGAGCGTAATCCGCATAGAGGCTGTCAGGATATCGGCGGAGCACCTGGTCATAGGTCCGTAAGGCCAGATCATATTTTTCTACTTCCTGGTAGGCGTCCCCGATCTGGCTCAACGCGCTGGCTTTGACGATGTTGCTTTTGCTCTGCTCGATGATGGTCTCAAATGTGGAGACCGCTTTTTTTGTGTCCCCCATTTTCAGATAGGTCCAAGCCAATCCATAGTAGGATCGTTCCAGAAGATGTTCCTGACCGGTTAGGGACCGGAGATGCTCGATCAGCTCCATAAACTGTTGGGAGGCTTTGGAATAATCGTTGAGCTCAAAGTAGATATTCGCTCGGTTCAGCCTGGCCTCCAGCACGCGCGGGCTTTTTGGAAAATCGTTGATCAGCAGATCAAAAGTCTTGAGGGCCTCCGGGTAATGCTCGGTTTGAGTTAAGAGATTGCCTTTGCCAAAATAGACCTCATCCTGGCTGTTCAGTTTTTCTTCGGTTGAGATCGTTTCGGCCTGTTTGAAATTTTCCTCTGCCAGATCGAATTTTTTAAGTTTGATATAACACCATCCCATTCCGATGCGTGACATGAAGCGCATGTTGGCTGAGGCATTGCTTTCCGCGACCTTTGCATAGAATGTGACGGCCTTCAATGGGTCGCCCACGTAATAGAGGTTTTCAGCGAGATAGAACATCGCCTTTAAAGCGTTTTGTGAATTGGGGAATTTTTGAAGGTAGGTTTCTAAAATATCGATCGCTTCGCGATTTTTTCCGGTATTGATCTTGATCTCACCGAGCCGGAACAAGGAATCTTCGATCAGCATATGTTCGGGAAAGGACCTCAAAAGATTGTTGAATGAGTCCTCGGCTTGTGTATAGTCGCCCTGTTCATAATACGCCCACCCCTGGGAATAATACGCCTGAGGAACATATGGAGAATCCGGGAAATCCGCAAGGACTTGTTTGAAGTAGTCCAAGGCTTGACGGTAATCGGAACCTTTGAGATGGGTCTCCCCCATCCAGAAAAGGACGGCATCTTCAAGTTCATCATTAGTCCGAAGCTGCTGGAAGATATCGAAGGCTTTTAAATATTGATTTTTGAAAAAGAAACACTGCCCTTTGAGCAGCTGGGCTTTGGGAATATAGGGGCTCTGTGGAAACTCTGCCAGAAATTGATCAATGTAACGCAACGCGATATCGTAGAAGCCGTCATCAAAGGCCTTTTGCGCGACAAAAAAGAGGTCTTTTTCGGCGTTGTCCCTGGTCTGTGCGAAACAAACCCGAAAAGATAGGGGCGTTTGGATTAAAAGTAGGCCGCATAAGCATGCGGTCATAAGTGGACGATATTTCATAGAAAATTTATAAATATATTAAGAAAAATTTTTCTTATTATAGCAACTTTAAAGGGGATTTCAACCGTGTTGATGGGAAGGTTTGCTTCCTTCCAAGAGGATGTCTTTCAAATATTGTCCGGTGTAGGACGATTTGTGTGTGATGAGGGATTCCGGTGGGCCGGCAAAAAGGACATGCCCTCCTTTATCTCCGCCTTCAGGGCCCAGGTCAATGACGTAATCAGCGTTTTTGATCACTTCAAGATTGTGTTCAACGACCAGGATCGTGTTCCCCTTGTCAACAAGCCTCTGAAGGACCATTAAAAGTTTATGGACATCAGCGAAATGGAGCCCTGTGGTCGGTTCATCCAGGATATAAAGGGTATTGCCGGTGCTTTGTTTGCAGAGTTCACTGGCGAGCTTTACGCGCTGAGCCTCTCCTCCGGAAAGCGTGGTGGCGGGCTGCCCGAGTTTGATATATCCGAGGCCGACATCGATCAGCGTCTGCAAGACGCGTTGGATCGAAGGAATATTTTCGAAACATGTGAAGGCCTCTTCTACGGAGAGATCAAGGATGTCCGCGATATTCTTCTCTTTAAAATAGATCTCCAGGGTCTGTTCGTTAAATCGTTTGCCATGACAGACCTCACACTCCACATACACATCCGGCAGAAAGTGCATCTCTATTTTTTTGATCCCGTCACCGCTGCAGGCTTCACAGCGGCCCCCCTTGACGTTGAAGCTGAAACGCCCGGGCTTGTATCCACGGACCTTGGATTCAGGCAATCGGCTTAAAATATTACGGATGTCACTAAAGACTCCTGTGTATGTCGCAGCGTTCGATCGTGGGGTGCGGCCTATCGGCGATTGATCCACCACAATAACTTTATCAATATGCTCCATGCCCTTGATCGAGCGGAGTTTTCCGACCGGTTCTTTGGAATTGTAGAGTTCTTTGGCCAGGGCTGGAAAGAGCGTGTTTTCAACCAGTGATGATTTGCCCGATCCGGAGACGCCGGTCACGCAGACAAAGGTCCGCAACGGGATCTCGACGTCGATGTTCTTTAAATTATTTTCTTGCGCGCCTTTGAGGATCAGTTTTTCAGTTTTGTGAATGTCCCGGCGTTTTTCAGGGACGGGGATCTTTTGATGGCCAAGTAAATACTGGGCTGTGAGCGATTTCTTGCATTTCAGCAGCCCGGGGACGTCTCCCGCATAGATGACTTCTCCCCCATGGAGGCCGGCAGCTGGTCCCAGATCGATGATAAAATCGGCGTTCCTGATCGCCGCTTCATCGTGTTCCACCACGATCAGCGTGTTGCCGATGTCCCTTAGGGCATGCAGGGTATTGAGCAGTCGGGCGTTATCTCTTTGGTGAAGGCCGATGCTGGGCTCATCAAGGACATAGATGACGCCCACCAGGCCGGATCCGACCTGAGTGGCCAGGCGGATCCGTTCAGCCTCTCCACCGGACAATGTCAAACTTTTGCGTTCCAGAGTCAAATATTCGAGGCCGACATTGATGCAGAATTCTAGTCGCCGGTTGATCTCTTTGATGATCGGTCCAGCGATGATCGACTGCTCCTTGTTTAAGTGAAGACTGCTGAAAAAAGCTTTGGCATCCTTGATCGAAAGGGCGCAGACATCGGAAATGTTTTTTTCGTCAAGTCTGACGGAGAGGGATTCGGTCTTGAGACGGCTTCCGTGGCATGCCGGACAGGGGTGCACGGACATATAGTTTGATATTTCGTCCTTGAGCCAGTCGCTATCGGTCTCAGTGAACAGTCTTTGCATATACGCCAGGGCGCCGGTGAACGGCTTGCCCCAGACAGAATCGTTTGATCCGTTGAGGATAACATCTTTAAACTTTTTGGAAAGTTTGCTGTAAGGAAGTTCCGTGTCAATGTTGTGGAGGTCCGCGATTTCCCTCAGAACGGCACGGTAATACATCATGTAGTTGTGCCTGCCTTTGCGCCAGGGAGCGATCGCGTAGACCCAGGGCTTGTCCGGGTCCGGGACCAAACGGCTGGGATCGATCTCCATTTTTGTTCCCAAACCATTGCAGGACGGGCAGGCCCCGTAGGGTGAATTAAAGGAAAAGGTCCTCGGTTCGATCTCTGGGATGTTGATGCCGCATCCTGTGCAGGCAAAGTGCTCGCTGAAGGTCAGTTCTTCCTTTCGGTCAGGGCTTTGAACGATCAGAAGGCCCTTTCCTAATTGCAGAGCGGTCTCAATGGAGTCGGTCAGGCGCTGCTTGATCTCGGGTTTGATCGATAACCGATCGACGACGATCTCAATATGGTGAACTTTATAACGGTCGAGCTTGATCGCTTCATCGGTCTTGTAGATCTGGCCGTCCACGCGCAAGCGCGCGAAGCCGGCTTTTGAGACCTGTTGCTGGATGGCGCGGTATTCCCCTTTACGTCCTTTGATGAGAGGCGCGAGGATGTTCACTTTTGTCTCCACGGGCAGGGTGAGGATCTGTTCAACGATCTCCTGGGCGCTTTGACGGGTGATCGGCCTGCCGCAGACCGGGCAGTGCGGCTGCCCGACACGGGCGAACAAAAGGCGCAAATAATCATAGATCTCGGTCTGTGTCGCCACGGTGGAACGGGGGTTGCGGCTGATGGTTTTTTGCTCGATGGCGATCGTTGGTGATAATCCATCGATTGATTCGATCTTGGGTTTTTGGAGCTGATCCAGGAATTGCCTGGCGTAGGCGGAAAGGCTTTCCACGTAACGCCGCTGCCCTTCTGCATAGATCGTGTCAAAGGCCAAGGAGGATTTGCCTGAGCCGCTTAAGCCCGTAATGACGACGAACTGATCGCGCGGGATCTCAAGGTCAAACCCTTTCAGGTTATGTTCTTGCGCATTTTTGATGCGGATCATTGAATGATGGACCATGGCACTGAGGTTTTCGGAATTTGGTTACAGAAATAAAATAGCCTCGCTCTTTTGATCGAGCGAGGCTATTTTATCACAAAAAAGAAATTATTTTTTCTTTTTTGATTTCTTGGCTGGTTTCTTTTTGGCAGCTTTTTTAGCGACCTTCTTCTTTGCGACTTTTTTAGCAGCCTTCTTCTTTTTGCTGCCGCCTCTTACCATCTTTGCGCAAGAGATGTCACCGTCTTTATCAATGAAATAGAGGTAACCCGCCTCTTTCTTGACGCCGACTTTAGCGACCTTTTTAGGCTTACCGCCTTTTTTGTCGCCGCGCGCCATAACTGCACAGGAAACATCACCGTTTTTGTCAACGAAGTAAAGGAGACCTTCTTCCTTCTTGACTCCAACTTTTGCCACTTTCTTTGCCATAGTTTCACCCCCTTTCTTATGATTTTATTTTGAAGCGTAAAAAGAAAATCTTTTTACGTCCCAATGCGACTGGATCCACAGTGCCCTTTCAAGGTTTCAATGGCCGAAAGAACGGCCAGGTAACTTGTTTTAGGATTATCCGGGCAGACGGCATTTTCGGTCCGTGTCAAAAGGCGGCCGAAATCGCCGACAGCTTCGATTTCATGCGAATTTTTTGTAAATTTCGGTGAAGCAGAGATCCGGACCCTGATCTTATCTTTAGAGCGGGTCGCCAACGCCAAGGTGGCAGCCACATTGATGTTTTGGGGGAAAGCCTTCACGGCATCATCGACGGTCCCATCAAAAATGACGGTTTCCTCCTGGATCTGTTCCAAGATAATGCCTTTTTTCATGATATAAGGATTGTTCTTAAAGCCGCTGATAGGTTTGCGCGTCGTCAGGGTAATCTGAGAAAAACCGATCTGGGCGCAAGCTTTTAGGCTGTCAATGCCGGCAATGGCTCCTGATGGAACAAGGATCCGGCACTGATTGGACTTGGCTAGCTTGAACAGGTGGTCGGCGTTCAAAAGCTGGCCGACGCTGATCACGAGAACGTCTTTTTTTTGGGCCAGAATGGTCTCGATCAGATGAACCGTCTCGGTGGAGCTGACCGCTTCAACGATAAAATTAGAATGATCGAGCAGATCCTGGAAGGTCGCTTTGGCAAGGGATGGGTCTTTCAGCTGGGCGGCAAGGTCCTTCGACTTGTGAGTGTCGATGTCATAAAGGCCGGCTAACGAGACGGGAAACATCTTCATCTCGTCGGTAATGCTGTGCGCTATTCGGGAGCCGATCGCCCCGCAGCCTAAAATCCCGATATTGAGTTCGTAACCGTCTGAACGTTTCATGCTTTTGATGAAAATCCTCGACGAACAATTTTAAAATATTATAAGCATAAAATTTTAAATTTGCAAAATAATATTATCAATTAATCGGGCCTTTCCAAAAAATACCGCCAAGGCGATCACGCAACGTCCTTCTAAACGCGGAACCGGGCGAAGGGTCTGGGCGTCCGCGCATTCAATATAATCGATCCGTCCCGACGTCCGGATGATCATGGAACGGATCAAAGCCTTAATGGCCTTGGGGTCTTTCTCCCCTTTTCCGACGGATCTTTTGGCCGCTTGAAGCGATGCGAAAAGCACGGTGGCTTCGGATCGTTCTTGGGGCGTTAAATAGATATTGCGAGAACTCATCGCGAGCCCATCGGGTTCGCGGACGGTGGCGATGACTCGGATCTTAACGGGAAAGTTCAGGTCGCGAGCCATTTTCTGGATCACGACGGTCTGCTGATAATCTTTTTGGCCGAAATAGGCCTGGTCAGGGTTGACGATCAAAAAGAGCTTTGCGACCACAGTGGCCACTCCCCGGAAATGATGAGGGCGGCTCTTTCCGCAAAGGGTTTTGGTCACATCGGGGACATCGACAAGGCTGCAGCAGCCGAAAGGGTACATCTCTTCGACGGATGGGTAGAAAACGACATCAGCTCCAGCTGCAGCCGCCATCCGGCAGTCACGGCGTTTATCGCGCGGATAGTTACGGTAATCCTCTTTAGGCCCGAACTGTGTGGGGTTCACGAAAATACTGACAACGCACAGGCCATGGTCTTTTTTGCAGCGCTGAATGAGGGAAAGGTGCCCTTGGTGGAAGGCGCCCATCGTCGGTACAAAACCGATGCTTTTGCCTTCCGTGCGTGCTTTTTGGACCGCCAGGCGTAGTTTTTGGATGGTGTGAATGGTTTGCATCAGTGATCGTTTGTGATGTCTGGTTCGATTTCCCTTAACGGACCCATGACAAATTCCCTTTCCCACATGCGGGGATGCGGGATTGTCAGCGTCGGAGTCTTAATAACAGCATTATCATATAAGAGGATATCAATGTCAATGGTGCGTGGGCCGTTTTTTTCACAGCGGACACGGCCCAATTTTTCTTCGATGGCAAGGGTTGTTCGCAGAAGGGCCTCTGCCGAAAGTGACGTTTGGGCTTTGGCCACGGCATTTAAGAATTTTGGCTGTTTGGGACCTCCCACTGGATCGGTTTCTATGAACGAAGAAATCTTTAGAAAGGAGATCCCATTTTTTTTGAGCTCCTCTAAAGCAGCCTCGAGGTTGGCCTTACGGTCCCCCAGGTTGGATCCTAATCCAAGAAATACCACGGGCACGGGATGGCCCCTTCCTTCCTTCGCAATCAGGATAAGACGTTTTTGAGACGGTCAACAGCTTCAGTGATGCGCTCTTTGCTGACGGTAAGCGCCATTCGGATATAACCTTCTCCAGAATTCCCGAAACCGATGCCAGGAGTAGCGACGATATCGGCCTTTTCAAGAAAGGTCTTTGCCGCCAGCATGGAGTCTCCATTGAACTGTTTTGGGAGTTTTGCCCAGACATAAAAAGCGGCCTTTGGAGGAGTGATCTTCCATCCGTAGTTGCGGACCCCGTTGATCAGGCAATCTCTTCGTTCTTCGTAAAGCCGTCGAAGGTCATCGACTTCTGCATCGGGCGTCCTTAGGGCATCGATCGCCGCGACCTGGATCGCCTGAAAGATGCCGGAGTCATAGTTTGTCTTCACTTTTCCCAGGGCTTGGATCAGCTTTGGATTTCCGCAAGCCCAGCCCACCCTCCAGCCGGCCATGTTGTAGGTCTTTGATAGGGAATGGAATTCGATCGCAAGATCTTTAGCTCCTTCGATCTCCAGGATCGAGACGGGCGCTTCTCCGTCAAAATAGATCTCAGAATAGGCCATATCCGAGATGAGGATCATTCCTTTTTCACGGGCGATGGCAACAAGTTGCTCATAAAATTCACGTGTGGCGATCGCTGCCGTTGGATTGTTGGGATAGTTGATATACATGAATTTGGCATTCTTGATCTCAGCCACGCGCTCCAAGTCCGGGAGAAAATCTTTGCTTTCTTTAAGAGGGATCTCAACGATCTTTCCTCCGGCGAAGTTGATGGTCGGCCGGTAGGCAGGATAACACGGGTCTGTCAGAAGGACTTTATCGCCGGGATTGATGATCCCCAGGGGCAAATGGGCCAGCCCTTCTTTTGATCCGATGAGTGGATAAATTTCGTTATTGGGGTCCAGAGAGACTTCAAAGCGTTTTTTGAACCAGCCCGCGATCTCCTGTCGCAGTTCCGGGAGCCCTGCGTCAAGCGCGTAGTGATGGTTTGCCGGATTCTCAACGGCCTTTTTGAGGGATTCAATGATGTGGGGAAATGTCGGACTGTCAGGATCGCCGATCCCCAGGTTGATAACATCTCTCCCCTCAGCGATCGCGGCCCGTTTTGCTTTGTCGATCTCAACAAACAGATAAGGCGGGACCATTTTTAAACGGTCAGAAAATTCAATTTCAACAGCCATGAAAAAACTCCTTCTTTGTGTTATTCCAGAGCGGAAGATATTTTTTAAACTTAAAGGCTAAGGACATCCTGCATGGAAAAGAAACCGCTGGTCTTTCCCTTCAGGAATTTGGCCGCAACCAGTGCGCCCTTGGCGAAGATATCCCGTGTTTTGGCGTGGTGCTTGATCACGATCAGGTCCTCCGCGCTTTCGAAGCGCACTTCATGGTCCCCGATGATCTCCCCTTCGCGGATTGCTTCGATATCGTGGACCTTTTTTGAAGAGTGGTCTTCAACGATCTTTGCCAGGGTCTTGGCTGTGCCGGACGGCGCGTCTTTTTTATGGACATGATGCGCTTCGGTCATGGTGACGGAATAATCGGCAGGCGTGGCCCGCGCCAGAAGCTCAACACTTTTAAAAAGAACATTAACACCCACGGACATGTTCGATGAGAACACAATGGCGATATCCTTGGCCGCTTCCTTAATGCGTTCGATCTGCGCCGGAACAAGTCCGGTCGTTCCGATGACCATGTTGATCCCGTGCTCCCGGCAGAATTTCAGGTTTTGGATGGTGGAATCCGGAGATGTGAAGTCGATCAGCACATCACAGCCTTTAATGCTGTAAAGATCAGACGACACATTGATACCATTTAGGGTTTCATGCACATTGGGATGGTCAGACCGTTCCAACAGGGCGGAAATCTTGAATTCCGTGTCCTTGATCGCCAGAAAAACGATCCGCTGGCCCATTCGGCCCAGGCAACCGGTGACAGCAAGCTTGATCATGGTGAGTTCCTCTTATTTTAGTAATCCGTACTCTTTTAATGCATCCTTGAGTTTTTCTTTATTTTTCGTTGAAAGGCCGCACAACGGAAGCCTTAAGTCCGCAGAACACATCCCGAGCAGCTCCATTGCCTCTTTGACCGGAGCGGGATTAGTTTCGATAAAAAGCGCTTTGACAAGCGGCAGCATTTTATAATGCATTTTCTGGGCAGTTTTGATGTCCCCCTGTTCAAAGGCTGTGATCATTTGGGCGACATCCGCCGGGATGATGTTGGCGGCAACGGAGATCACGCCCACTCCGCCAATGCTTAAAAGCGGCAGCGTGAGAGCGTCGTCTCCTGAAAAAAGGAGAAAATCCTTTGGACAGATCTGTTTGATCGTCTGCATCTGCTCGAGTGAACCGGCGGCTTCTTTTACGCCGATGATATTCTTGCAGTCCTTGGCCAAACGGGCCATGGTCTCCGGCTCGATGTTCCGAGAAGTTCTTCCGGGAATATTATAGAGCACGATAGGGATATTAACGCTGTCGGCAATCGCCTTAAAATGAAGATATAACCCTTCCTGGGTTGGTTTATTATAGTAGGGCGTCACACTCAGGACTGCGTCAGCTCCGGCCTTGGCGGCGTGCTTTGTCAAACGGATCGCCTCAGCTGTTGAATTGGACCCGGTGCCGGCGAGGATCGGAACTTTCTTTTCCGCCGCCTCAATGCAGATCTCGATCACGCGGTCGTGTTCTTCGTGAGAAAGCGTTGGCGACTCTCCGGTCGTTCCGCACGGCAGGATCGCCGACGTTCCATTTTTGATCTGGAACTGAACGAGTTTCTTTAACGTTTGTTCATCGACTTTGTCTTTTTTAAAGGGTGTCACGATCGCGACAATCGATCCTTTGAGCATGTTTTTGTCTCCCGTTTATGAATTATGAAATAAAAAAATGACCTTGGGCAATGAACTTTGCCGGTCCCTTCAGCCAAACGTTGTTGATCCTGTTGTCGGTGATATCAAAGGTTACATCCAGGATATCCCCATTCTGGGTCATGACTTTCATCCGGGCGTCCGTTTTGGAACGGGTTTCAGGATACATCTGCATGAACGCGATCAGTGCGGATGCAACGCTTCCCGTTCCGCAGGCGCGGGTCTCATCTTCCACTCCCCGCTCATAGGTCCGTGCGGCAATGAGGCCGGGTTTGATCTGTTCGATGAAATTGACATTGGTCCCTCGGGGAGCGAACTTCTTATGGTAACGGATCATGCGCCCGATGGTCCGCACGTCGATCTTTGGAAGCCCTTCGACCAGAATCACGGCATGCGGAACCCCCGTATCGATATACTGGACGCGAAGCTTGCGTTTTTGAATTGTCAAAAAAACATCAGGCCGGTAATCTTTTGGTTCGCTCAGACGGATCGTGGCGATCTCATCAGACGCTTCAGCGAGGATGATCCCAGCGGGCGTTTCGATTCCAAAAAGTTTCTTACTCGGTTTTTTATAGCGGACGATATAGGCTGCCATGCATCGGGCCCCGTTGCCGCACATCTCCGCTTCAGAGCCGTCTGCGTTGATGATCCGCATCTTGTAGTCGGCCTTTTTAGAACGCTCAAGGATCAGGATCCCGTCCGCTCCGATCCCGTTGGTCCGGTCGCACATCGTTAGAGCGAGCGTTTTTAAATTGACGCCTTTAAGCGGTTCGAGGATCAGGAAATCGTTTCCCGCGCCGGTCATTTTCACGAATGAGATCGTTTTTTGGGACATGGATCAATCCTTTGATTTCAAAAATGTGGGGATCTTCTCTCCCCGGATAAGGTCTTGGAACGTCTCGCGTTCCCTGATGATCGAAAATTGACTGCCCTGGACCATGACTTCCGCCGCTCTCGGCCGGACGTTATAATTGCTGGCCATGGCATAGCCGTAAGCGCCGGCGCTCATGATCGCCAAGAGGTCGCCTTTTTGAACGTGCGGCAGGCGCCGGGCTTTTGCAAAAACGTCAGCACTTTCACAGATCGGCCCCACCACATCGTAAATCCCGGACTGAGCGGCGGTCTTTTCGACCGGGATGATCTCATGGTGCGCGTCATACATCGCTGGGCGCACAAGGTCGTTCATCCCCGCATCAACAATGATGAATTTTTTCAGGCCATTATCCTTGATATACAGTGTTTCGGTCACGAAGATCCCGGAATTGCCGGAAATGAACCGTCCCGGCTCCATGATCAGATTAAGACCGATCTTATCGATCAACGGAATAAGACGGTCAGCAAATTTTTCAAGCGGGTCCAAGCGCTCATTTTTATAAGGGATCCCAAAACCCCCTCCCAGATCAAAATATTGGACAAAGATCTTTTCCTGGGTCAGGATGTTGAGAAAATTCAGGACCTTTTTAACAGCCGTAACATAGGGACCGACGGATTGGATCTGAGAGCCGATATGGATATGCAGCCCGTTGATCGTCACATGCTGGAATTGTTCCCTCCTGCGGAGGATATCATGCGCCGCCGCAAGATCGAGCCCGAATTTTTTTGTCAGGGTTCCGGTTGCGATCTTCTCATGGGTTGGCGCGTGGACATCAGGATTGATGCGCAGCGCGACCGATGCCTTCAGTTTGAGCGCGCCGGCGATCCGGTCGATTTCCGCAAGTTCAGGGAGCGATTCAACGTTAAAGAACAGGATCCCCGCTGTCAGGGCTTCCCTGATCTCGTATTCGGTCTTTCCAACGGAAGCGAAAACGATCTTTTTTGGATCAATGCCGGCAAGAAGGGCCTTTTTCAGTTCCCCGACAGAGACAATATCCGCCCCCGCCCCCTGGTTCGCCAAAAGTTTTAAGACCGCAAGGCTGTCATTTGATTTCATTGCAAAGCATACGAGCGGATTGACAGGCTTGAAAGCCTTTTGCAGCGCCTTGAACTGGCTGACGAAGGCGTTCGCGCTGTAAATATAGCAGGGTGTGCCGACGGACTTGACGATCTTATCGACCGCAACCCCCTCACAAAACAGTTTATTCTTGCGATATTTAAAATAAGGCGTTGTCATCATTTTTAGGCTTCTGTCCTTCTGGCTGAACGCTTTGAGCTGACCGAATGTTTGGGATCGATGATCTTTTTGACGATCTGCGGGTTCAACAGCGGATGAATGCTCGCGAGCTGCTGGTCCGTCATGCTCAGGATCGGCGTTTGTGTTTTGAGTTTGGATTTGATCAGTTTGCCGATGATGGTATGGGCATCTTTGAAGGCCACGCCGTTCTCGACAAGATAATCCGCCAAGTCTGTTGCGTAGAGCGACTCATCCGTTAATTGGCCTGAAAGATTTTCGGGCTTGAACTTAATATTAAGCAGAAGCTCGGCTAAAACGGTCAGAGATTCTTGAACGACGGCAAAAGAGTCAAAGAGCGGTTCCTTGTCGTGCTGAAGGTCTCGGTTATAGGATAACGGCAGCCCTTTAAGAAGGACGAGAACGTTTAACAGGTTTCCGTAGAGACGCCCGGTGTAACCGCGCATAAGTTCAAGGACATCCGGATTTTTTTTCTGCGGCATCAGCGAGCTTCCGGTGCAGAACGCATCGTCAATATCAATGAAATTAAACTCCGTGCTGGACCACAGGATCATGTCCTCGCACAGGCGTGAAAGATGCATGCCGATGATCGAAAGGACGCTCAAGATCTCGACAATGAAATCGCGGTCAGAAACAGTCGCCAGCGTGTTATCCGGCGGATTGACGGGTTTTGTCAGGCCGTCCTTGGCCGGAAGTTTGTAATGCTTGGCACTGATCATCGTGCCAGCCAGAGCGCCGGACCCCAGTGTCAGTTCAATACCGTTGTAGGCGTTTAAAAGACGGGCTTCATCGCGTTCCAGCATCGTGATATAGGCTCCCAAGACGTCCTTTACGGCGACCGGCATCGCGTGCTGCAGATGTGTGTAGCCAGGCATGATCAGCGTGCTGTATTTCGTTGCGAGACTTGAAAGCGACTCGATCACGCTGGTCAGCGCACGTTCGGTTTTGAGAAGATGGATCAGACAGAAAAGCTTGGTGTCGAAGAGGACCTGATCGT
>ERZ795055.1040-NODE-1040-length-23472-cov-42.821753_pt1 | contig 23472 bp, 35 predicted proteins | sample MGYA00375139_ERZ795055 | MGnify/ENA primary metagenome ERZ795055 (study PRJEB30184, sample SAMN05720283) | anaerobic digester metagenome | isolation source: active sludge of municipal wastewater-treating anaerobic digesters | place: USA | collected 2015-01-23 ... | reverse complement strand
AGTAATTGCAGGTTTTGAGTGAGTATTTGAGTAAAAACAAAAACCCTCTCAGTATTTGAAAGGGTTTTTAGTTAATTCCATTATTCTTTAATAATTTTATGTGTTTTGGTTACCTCTCCTAACTTCATTTTTATAAAATAAACACCATTTGAAAATTGTGTGAAATCCACTTCAGTTTCAGTATTTTCTACTACTTTGGATTCAATTATTTTTCCTTGTAAATCAACGATTTCGATAGCATCGATAATTTTCCGGCAACTTATAAAAACTTTATTTTTTGTAGGGTTAGGATAATGGTCAACAATGATTGCCTCAAAATCATCAACATTTAAAGCTGTATTTTCGCCTTGCAAATATAACGAAACGGGAATGTACCCTTCATTTCCAACGAAAACCGCAGTTGGAACAGCAATCCTGAACATATGATTTCCAGCTGCTAAATTTCCAAGATCCATTTCTCTTATAGGAATAACTGCACCCGGACACCAATTGCTGAAAGATTGCCATTCTTCCGGAGTTCTCGGTGTAGGACCATAAATTCCATTTCCTTGTGTATTGAAAACTCTGTAAGGTTCACAAGTGGGTTCTCCCGGTAAATACGATAGAATTTGATTACTATTTAATGAAATATAATGCCATCTTCTATTGTATTCTTCTCCACCTGCATTTGCACCATGACTTGACGTAATTAAATAAAATTTTGCATTATTAATGGCTGATGGCAAATCAAAATAGATAGTTCTTACTGTTTGAAAAATACCATCAGAAGCCCCAGCTTGGTAATCATTTAATATTTTTTTAAAATTTAAAGTATGAATGTAAGTATTGTTAGGACTTGAAGTTTCCGTATTTGTTATAAAATTTAAAGTACCATAAAACACATCATTTCTTCCTGAACATCCAGAAATTTGAGTCTGAGCAGCATATGGCACGCCAAATAATTCAAACTCAATCCAAAAATCATAAATTGTGTTTAGATAAGTATCTTTTAGAATTTTTGTAATATTATCTACACTAAAAGTATATGGCACTAAATTTGGCGGAACATTTTTATTCATAAAAGGAGTTATATACCTTCCTAATTCTAATCTATTTGTTGTATCCGGATTATAAGAAGTTGCTCCTTTTGGAACTAACGCTAAATTAATATTTCCAATTCTATCATAATTGTCACATGCCGCAGAAATTGAAATATTTAAAGTAAGCGAAGTTCCTATTTGAGCTAAAACTTCAGGAGTCAACTTTTTCGTAAATAAATCATTTCTTAACCTTATAACATCCGGTTCTGTTGGGTAATTAACCAAAGAAGCATATCCGTCATAAAATAAAACATTATCATAAATAGGAATAGTAACTTGAGCATTTGAATTAAATACAAAAACGATAAAACTTAATATTGCAAAGTAATTTTTTTTCATTGTGTTCTAATTTGTTGTTGAGTAGGCTAATATAAAAAAAATCGTTCTATAATTTTCAATAAAACAAAAACCCTTTCAGAAATAAATTCCGAAAGGGTTAAATAGACATTATAAACTAATTTTTAATTCTGTTTGAAAGCTTTCTTCCCAGGAAAATAAGCTGTATTTCCTAATTCCTCTTCAATACGTAGTAATTGGTTATATTTCGCCATACGATCTGAACGAGAAGCGGAACCGGTTTTAATTTGACCACAATTTAACGCTACGGCTAAATCAGCGATGGTATTATCTTCAGTTTCTCCAGAACGGTGTGACATTACTGAAGTGTAACCGGCATTATGAGCCATATTTACAGCAGCAATTGTTTCTGTTAGTGTTCCAATTTGGTTAACCTTAACCAAGATGGAATTAGCAATACCTTTGTCAATACCGGTTTTTAAACGCTCAACATTCGTAACAAACAAATCATCACCTACTAATTGAATTTTATTGCCAATTAAATCCGTTAAATATTTCCAACCTTCCCAATCATTTTCTTCCATTCCATCTTCGATGGAAATAATTGGATATTTTGAAGCTAAATCTGCTAAATATTCAGCTTGTTCAGCTGAAGTTCGTATTTTTCCTGTTTCTCCTTCAAATTTTTTATAATCATATTTTCCATCCACATAAAATTCAGAAGCGGCACAATCAAGAGCAATCATCACATCTTCACCAAAAGCATATCCAGCATTTTCTACTGCTTTTTTGATTGATTCAATTGCATCTTCCGTTCCTCCTGCTAAATTTGGTGCGAAACCACCTTCATCACCTACTGCTGTTGATAAATGACGGTTGTGTAATACTTTTTTTAAGTTATGAAATATTTCAGTACCCATTTGCATAGCATGTGTAAAACTGGTTGCTTTTACGGGCATAATCATAAATTCCTGAAATGCAATTGGAGCGTCAGAATGTGATCCGCCATTGATGATATTCATCATTGGAACAGGAAGTGTATTAGCAGAAACCCCACCAACATAACGATACAATGGCATGCCTAATTCATTGGCAGCAGCTTTTGCAACAGCTAATGAAACGCCAAGAATTGCATTTGCACCTAAGTTAGCTTTATTTGGTGTACCATCCAATTCAATCATAGTTTTGTCAATTTGATTTTGCTCAAAAACAGACATTCCAACAATTTCATCAGCAATGGTTGTATTAACATTATCCACAGCTTTTAAAACACCTTTTCCCATATATGATTTTCCCCCATCACGAAGTTCTACTGCTTCATGTTCTCCCGTAGAAGCTCCAGATGGAACTGCAGCTCTTCCTAAAATTCCGTTTTCTGTAATAACATCAACTTCAATAGTTGGATTTCCTCTTGAATCCAAAATTTGTCTTGCATGCACTTTAATAATAATACTCATGATACTGTTTATTTACTATTTTTTTATTGTTTTTTTTGAATGATACACAAATTTAAGCATTCTAAATTTGGATTTATCCATAATTTAAGAAAGTTATAAACGCAATCGTTTTAGTGTAAAAAAAGACCTGACATTAAAAAAATGTCAGGTATTTGATATTTTATACCTCTTGTAATTTTGATTTTTGAATAATATCAATGAAATCATCAAACAAATAGGATGAATCATGCGGTCCCGGACTTGCTTCCGGATGGTACTGTACCGAGAAACAATTTTTAGATTTCATTCGCATTCCGGCAACAGTTCCATCATTTAAATGTTCGTGAGTAATTTCTAAATCAGGATTTTTTTCAAGTTCTTCTCTAACCACTGCAAATCCGTGGTTTTGAGAAGTAATTTCTCCTTTTCCGGTCATTAGATTTTTAACCGGATGATTGATACCTCTGTGCCCGTTAAACATTTTATATGTTGAAACACCATTGGCCAAACCGATAACTTGATGTCCTAGACAAATTCCAAATAATGGTTTATTTATAGCAATAATTTCTTTTGCAACTTCAATAGCACCGGCCAGCGGTTCAGGATCTCCGGGTCCGTTAGATAAAAAGTAACCATCAGGATTGAACCCTTTTAAGTCATCAAAAGTTGAATCAAAAGGAAAAACTTTTATGTAGCAATCTCTTTTTGCTAAATTTCTAAGTATATTTTTTTTAATTCCTAAATCTAAAGCAGCAATTTTATAGGTAGCATTTTCATTGCCAAAAAAGTAGGGTTCTTTTGTTGATACTTTAGAAGCAAGTTCGAGTCCTTTCATGTCAGGAACATTTGCAAGTTGCAATTTTAGTTCCTGAATAGTAGTTCCGTTTGTGCATATAACCGCATTTTGAGCACCATTATCACGAATATAACTTACCAAAGCTCTGGTGTCTACATCCGAAATAGCAATTAAATTTTGCTTTTCAAAATAGTCATATAAACTTCCTGAAGCATCATCACGAGAATAGTTAAAACTAAAGTTTTTACATACTAAACCGGCAATTTTGATGGAATCTGATTCGATTTCTTGATCATTAACACCATAATTTCCAATATGAGCATTAGTAGCTACCATAATTTGTCCGAAATAGGAAGGGTCGGTAAAAATTTCCTGATAACCTGTCATTCCGGTATTGAAACAAACTTCACCAAAAGTAATGCCTTCAATTCCAATTGATTTGCCATGAAATAGAGTGCCGTCTGCAAGAAGTAAGATAGCTGGTTTTCGTGTTGTATAATTCATAGTTGTGTGTTGATTTGCAAATTTAAAACAAAAAAAAAGATAAGCAATGCTTATCTTTTTTTTCTTATAATGTATTATAATACCTAAACAAGCTAGCCACATCATTTTCATCTCCAAAGGAAAGATTTTTCTCTTTAGCGTATTTTTTTATTACTTCTGCTTTATCATCAAAAACTTTTAAGACATCACTCTTTTTTAATTTTATTTCTTGAAACTGCTCTCCTTTTAAATAAAAATATTTATTTTTTTGAACATAACGATTTGGTGTAGTATACTGTTGTGTTAGTGGATTAACTACTCCATCCATAACTGAGACATAAAAACCTTTTAAAAAGGAAATTTTATCTCCCTGAGCCAATTCTTGATAAAACTCATTATTTATGGCTTTATATTTTCTATTGAAACTTTTAATGTAGTCTATTTGTGAAACATCATATTGAAAAACAGAATCTTTACCCATTACTGTTTCTAATTTTTTTGTATTAAGATTATAGTTTAAATTGAATAATTTATATTGATTTCCTTGTTTAGAAGTAACAAGAAAATTACCATCCCAACTTGGAAATAAATATTCTGACCCTTGAATGGAAGTATCTAAGGGCTTACTTTTAGCCCAAGCACCTGTTCCGTAAGTCATGTTAGAAGAATTAGTTTGGAAATTACTGTTTTCTATAACATCTGTTTGAGCAAAAGATACAATTCCAACTAAGCAAAATAAAACACTGAATATTCTCATCTTTTTTTGTGCGAATATATAAAAAGGTACATTTAAAAAATAACTATTTTCTGTTAAATAATATATAAATATTTCACAATGGTAAAAAACTTTATTAAACATAAAAAAAAGGATAAACTATAAAGTATATCCTTTTTTTAATAAAATGAATTTTTTTATTATTCTGCAGCTTCGGTTGTTTCAGAGGCGTCAGCAGCAGGAGCTTCAGGTGCTTTGGATTCAGGAGCAGTAACTTCTGCTTTCTTAGCTTTACCCCCACGGCGGCTTTTTGCTTTTTTCTCTTCTTTTTTACCTCCGTTGTAAAGTTCATTGAAATCTACTAATTCGATCATCGCCATATCAGCGTTGTCACCTAAACGATTTCCTAACTTGATAATACGAGTATAACCACCTGGACGGTCACCTACTTTAGCTGCTACTTCTCTAAAAAGTTCAGTAACGCCATATTTATTTCTCAAGTAAGCAAATACAATACGTCTATTGTGCGTAGTATCTTCTTTTGATTTTGTTATTAAAGGTTCAACAAATTGTTTTAAAGCTTTCGCTTTAGCAACTGTTGTATTAATTCGCTTGTGCTCAATAAGTGAACAAGCCATATTAGCTAACAAAGATCTTCTATGACCTTGTTGTCTACTTAAATGATTTACTTTTTTTCCGTGTCTCATCGCTATCTTACATTTAATCTCGCCAAAGGCGGATTAGATTATTCTTTATCTAGTTTATATTTTGACAAATCCATTCCGAAATGTAAGTTTTTAATTGCTACAAGCTCATCAAGCTCGGTCAATGATTTCTTACCGAAATTACGGAATTTCATCAAGTCGTTTTTATTGAATGATACTAAATCACCTAATGTATCAACCTCTGCTGCTTTCAAACAATTTAATGCTCTTACAGAAAGATCCATATCCACAAGCTTAGTTTTAAGCAATTGTCTCATGTGTAATGACTCTTCATCATAGGATTCTGTTTGAGCTATTTCGTCAGCTTCAAGTGTAATTCTCTCATCTGAGAACAACATAAAGTGGTGAATTAAAACTTTTGCAGCTTCTGTTAAGGCATCTTTTGGATTAATAGAACCATCAGTTTTAATTTCAAAAACTAATTTTTCATAATCTGTTTTTTGCTCTACACGGAAATTTTCAATTGCATATTTTACATTTTTTATAGGTGTAAAAATTGAATCGGTGAAAATTGTTCCGATGGCTGCATTTTGTTTTTTATTTTCTTCTGCAGGAACATATCCTCTACCTTTTTCAATAGTCAACTCCATATTCAAGTGAACTTTTGCATCAAGGTTGCAGATAATTAATTCAGGATTCAAAACTTGGAAACCTGAAATAAATTTTTGAAAATCACCAGCAGTTATTTGGTCTTTACCGGAAAGCGAAATAGTAACAGTTTCATTGTCAACATCTTCGATTTGACGTTTGAAACGAACTTGTTTTAAGTTCAAAATAATTTCTGTTACATCTTCCACAACACCGGAAATGGTAGAAAACTCATGATCTACACCTTCAATACGAACAGATGTAATTGCATATCCTTCAAGAGCGGAAAGTAAAACTCTTCTTAGTGCATTACCAACAGTCAATCCGTAACCAGGTTCTAAAGGTCTGAATTCAAACTTACCTTCAAAATCGGTTGAATCGATCATGATAACTTTATCGGGCTTCTGAAAATTAAATATTGCCATAATTACGACTTCTGTCAATTATTATTTGTTGTATAACTCAACGATTAGTTGTTCTTTGATGTTTTCTGGAATTTGTAAACGTTGTGGAACAGTTACAAAAGTACCTTCTTTAGTATCATTGTTCCAAGTAATCCACTCATATACTTTACTAGCGTTTGCTAAAGAACTATTGATTGCTTCAACTGATTTTGATTTTTCACGAATGGCTACTTTATCACCAGGTTTCAAATGGTAGGAAGGAACATTCACAATTTCACCATTTACAGTAATATGTCTGTGTCCAACGATTTGACGAGCTGCTCTTCTAGAAGGTGCTACGCCCATTCTGTAAACCACATTATCTAATCTAGCTTCACATAATTGTAAAAGGATTTCACCTGTTACACCTTTAGAGGCGGCTGCTTTTTCAAATAAGTTTCTGAATTGTTTTTCAAGAATACCGTAAGTGTACTTCGCTTTTTGCTTTTCCATTAACTGTACTGCATATTCTGATTTTTTACCTCTTCTTTTAGCCAAACCATGTTGTCCAGGAGGGTAATTTCTTTTTTCGAAGGCTTTATCTTCTCCGAATATAGCTTCGCCAAATTTACGAGCTATTTTAGTTTTTGGACCAGTATATCTTGCCATTTTAAATTGTTTTAAGGTAGTGATTATGAATTCAGGTCAAATCCTTCGATAATCAAACTCTACCTTGGGTTATACTTATTAAAAATTATAATGATGCTGAAATAATTTCAGTAAAAATTAAACTCTTCTTCTTTTTGGAGGTCTACATCCGTTGTGAGGCATTGGAGTTACGTCGATAATTTCAGTAACTTCAATTCCACTGTTATGTAAAGATCTGATGGCAGACTCACGTCCGTTACCTGGTCCTTTTACATAAACTTTAACTTTCTTTAAACCTGCTTCAAGTGCTACTTTTGAACAATCTTCTGCGGCCATTTGAGCTGCATAAGGTGTATTCTTTTTAGATCCTCTGAAACCCATTTTACCGGCAGATGACCATGAAATCACTTCTCCTTTTTTATTGGTAAGAGAAATAATAATATTGTTAAAAGTCGCACTAACATGAGCTTCGCCCGTTGATTCAACGATAACTTTACGTTTTTTTGCTGTTGCTTTAGCCATATTACTTATTATTTAGTTGCTTTTTTCTTGTTAGCAACAGTTTTTCTTTTACCTTTTCTAGTTCTAGAGTTGTTTTTAGTTCTTTGTCCTCTTAATGGAAGACCAGATCTATGACGAATTCCTCTGTAACATCCAATGTCCATAAGACGTTTGATGTGAAGTGAAACTTCTGAACGCAATTCTCCTTCAATTTTGTAATAAGAAACGGCATCACGGATTGCTCCGATTTCGTCATCATTCCAATCTTGAACTTTCTTGTCTTGACTAACTTGAGCTTTTTCTAAAATCTCAATAGATCTGCTTTTTCCGATACCGAAAATATAGGTTAAAGCAATAACTCCTCTTTTGTTTTTAGGTATATCTACCCCTGCGATTCTTGCCATAATTATCCTTGTCTTTGTTTAAATCTAGGATTCTTTTTGTTAATAACGTACAATCTGCCTTTTCTGCGAACAATTACGCATTCGGCACTTCTTTTCTTTACTGATGCTCTTACTTTCATTGTGAATAGCTTTAATATCTATAAGTAATTCTTGCTTTTGTCAGGTCGTAAGGGCTCATTTCCAATTTCACTTTATCACCAGGTAATAATTTGATATAATGCATTCGCATTTTACCGGAAATATGAGCAATCACTACATGACCATTTTCTAATTCTACACGGAACATTGCATTTGATAATGCTTCAATAATTGATCCGTCTTGTTCTATTGCTGATTGTTTTGCCATAAAAATTAAGCTACTGCTTTTCTATTTTTACCACTTTTCATCAATCCATCATAATGTCTATTCAGCAAATAAGAATTTATTTGTTGCATAGTATCAATTGCAACACCTACCATAATTAATAGCGATGTTCCTCCGAAAAACATACCCCAATTTTGCTGAACTCCCATCAAATTTACAACTACGGCAGGAAATACTGCTATAAGTGCTAAGAAAAGAGAACCCGGTAATGTTATTAAGGACATTATTCTATCTAAAAAGTCAGATGTTTCAATACCTGGTCTGATTCCCGGTATGAATCCTCCACTTCTTTTTAAATCATCAGCCATTTTGTTTGTTGGCACTGTAATAGCTGTATAGAAATAGGTAAATACCACAATCAATAAAGCAAATACAAAATTATACCAAAAACCAAACATATCACTAAAGGCACCTGTAACGGATTGAGCCGCTTCAGATTTTGATAAACCCGCAATTGCTGCCGGAATAAACATGATAGCTTGAGCAAAGATAATTGGCATTACTCCAGAAGCATTAAGCTTTAATGGTATAAACTGTCTATTACCGCCCATCATATCTTGTTCAAAATCACCGCCTGCAGTTCTTCTGGCATATTGAACAGGTATTTTTCGTACTGCCATCACTAAAAGGATACTTGCAATAATCACTAGTAACCAAAGAATAATTTCAAATACTAAAAGTACTAATCCACCATTATCTTGTTTTACAGTTGAGACGAACTCTTGTAAAAAAGCTTGAGGTAAACGAGCAATAATACCTACCATAATCAATAAGGAAATTCCATTCCCTATACCTTTATCAGTAATTTTCTCTCCTAACCACATTGCAAAAATAGTTCCTGTTACCAAGATAACTACTGCTGAAAATAAGAAAGAAAAGGAATTAAATCCTAACAAAAATGCTTCTGATGGTAAAGTTCTGTATAAGTTATAAATATAACCAGGACCTTGAACTAAAGTGATTGCTATAGTTAACCAACGTGTAATTTGATTAATTTTTTTTCTTCCACTCTCACCATCTTTTTGCAGTTTTTGTAAATATGGAACTGCTATTCCCATTAATTGCACCACAATGGATGCAGAAATGTATGGCATAATACCTAAAGCGAATACAGATGCTTGAGAAAAAGCCCCTCCAGTAAACATATCTAGAATTGAACCAATTCCCTGATCTGTTTGAGTAGCTAAACCACCTAATTTAGTTGCATCTATACCTGGTAAAGTTACCTGTGCTCCAAAACGATAAACAAGAAGTAAACCTAGAGTAATTAAAATTCTGTTTTTTAATTCTTCTATTTTCCAAACGTTTGTGAGTGCTTCAAAAAATTTCTTCATACAGTTAGTAAATTATAAAGTTACAGCTTCACCCCCTGCAGCTTCGATAGCAGCTTTTGCAGTAGCAGTAAATTTGTGAGCGGTTACTTTTAATTTGGCTTTTAATTCACCTCTACCTAATATTTTTACCAATTCGTTTTTAGTAGCCAAACGAGTATCAACGAATACTGAAAAATCTACAGTATCAGTCACTACACCATTATCTACTAAAGCTTGTAAAGAATCAAGGTTTACCCCTTGATAATCTACTCTATTGATATTTTTAAATCCAAACTTAGGCACACGTCTTTGAAGTGGCATTTGCCCTCCTTCAAAACCAATCTTCTTAGAATAACCAGAACGAGATTTTGCTCCTTTGTGACCACGTGATGCAGTACCACCTTTTCCAGAACCTTCTCCTCTACCTAATCTTTTATTTTGATTATGTGTTGACCCTTCAGCTGGTTGTAAGTTACTTAAATTCATTTTGAATAGTGTTATTTAGATTCTTCTACAGAAACTAAGTGTTTTACTTTATTTACCATTCCAAGGATAGCAGATGAATTATCATGCTCTACAACTTGTCCTAATCTTTTCAGACCCAAAGCAACTAACGTCTTCTTTTGTGTAAGAGGACAGTTAATTTGACTTTTTACTTGTTTTACTAAAATCTTTGTCATAATTTCCTTGAATATTAACCTTTAAAAACTTTCTCTAAAGAAATTCCTCTTTGTTTAGCTACAGTATATGCACTTCTCATTTGAAGTAATGCATCGAAAGTTGCTTTTACCACATTATGTGGGTTTGAAGATCCTTGAGATTTTGATAATACATCGTGAATTCCAACTGATTCAAGTACTGAACGAACAGCACCACCAGCAATAACTCCTGTACCATGTGATGCAGGCATTAAGAATACACGTGCTCCACCAAATTTACCTTTTTGTTCGTGAGGAACAGATTGACCACTTAAAGGAATTTTTACTAAATTTTTCTTAGCATCTTCCACTGCTTTTGCAATAGCTTCAGATACGTCTTTAGATTTTCCTAATCCATGACCAACTACTCCGTTTTCATCACCTACCACAACAATAGCAGAAAAACCAAATGCTCTACCACCTTTTGTTACTTTGGTAACACGATTTACACTCACCAAACGATCTTTTAATTCAAGACCACTAGGTTTTACTAACTCTACATTTTTGTATTTGTTATACATAACTTCTTAGAATTTAAGTCCGGCAGCTCTCGCTCCATCTGCTAATGATTTAATACGACCGTGGTATAAGTATCCTCCTCTATCGAAAGTTACTGTATCAATACCAGCTTTCAATGCTTTTTCAGCAACTAATTTACCTACTGCTGATGCAACTTCAATGTTTGTTCCTTTAGCGTCTACTCCTTTATCTCTAGAGGATGCTGCTAATAAAGTAACTCCATTTAAGTCATCTATTAATTGAGCATAGATTTCTTTGTTGCTTCTGAATACAGAAAGTCTTGGTTTAGTAGCAGTTCCGCTTACAATCTTTCTAATTCTGAACTTAATTCTCTGTCTTCTATCAGATTTTGTTAATGACATAATCTTAATTTTTAAGCTGATTTACCTGCTTTTCTTCTTAATACTTCACCTACGAATTTCACACCTTTTCCTTTGTAAGGTTCTGGTCTACGGAAACCTCTAATTTTAGCGGCTACCTGTCCTAAAAGTTGTTTATCGTGAGAGGTTAATTTTACGATTGGATTTTTACCTTTTTCTGAAATTGTCTCCAATTTTACTTCCGGAGCAACTTCTAAAACGATATTATGAGAAAAACCTAATGCAAGATCTAATTTTTGACCTTGGTTAGATGCTCTATATCCTACACCAACTAACTCTAATTCTTTTGTAAAACCGGTAGATACACCATTAACCATATTACTGATTAAAGATCTGTACAAACCATGCTTTGCTCTTTGGTCTTTATGGTCAGAAGATCTTTCTACTAACACTTGACCGTCTTCAACAGTTACAGTAACGTCCGAAAACTCCTGTGTAAGTTGACCTAATTTCCCTTTAACTGTGATTACACCTTCGTTAACTTCAAGTGTTACACCTGCTGGAATCACAATTGGATTTTTACCTATTCTTGACATCGTTCAGTCTTTTTATTAGTATACGTAACAAATTACTTCTCCACCTACATTCAATTGTTTAGCTTGTTTTCCAGTCATAAGACCTTTTGAAGTTGAAACAATTGCAATTCCTAATCCATTAAGGATTCTTGGAAGGTTTGAAGAACCTGCATATTTACGTAAACCTGGTTTACTAATTCTTTGGATATCTCTAATTACAGGCTCTTTAGTAACTTTGTCGTACTTAAGAGCAATTTTGATGCTTCCTTGAACAGAAGTGTCATCAAATTTGTAACTTAAAATATACCCTTGATCAAATAAAATCTTTGTGATTTCTTTTTTAAGGTTAGATGCCGGAATTTCAACCACTTTGTGATTTGCTTTCACTGCATTTCTAACTCTAGTTAGATAATCTGCAATAGGATCTGTATACATATGTATAAATTTGCGGTAACGGTTTTCAACAAAAACTCTTTCTATTGAACCTGAAACCAATTAAAATTTGTTTTTACCAACTAGCTTTTTTGACACCTGGAATTAAACCTTGGTTAGCCATTTCACGGAATGTTACACGTGAAAGACCGAATTGACGCATATACCCTCTTGGTCTTCCTGTTAATTTACAACGGTTGTGTAAACGAACTGGCGAAGCATTTTTAGGTAATTTTTGTAAACCTTCATAATCTCCGGCTTCTAATAAAGCCTTTCTTTTTTCAGCGTACTTTTCTACCGTTTTTTGTCTCTTAACCTCACGGGCTTTCATTGATTCTTTAGCCATAACTTAATTCTTTTTAAAAGGTAATCCTAATTCTGCTAATAATGATTTTGCTTCCTTATCTGTTTTGGCAGTTGTTACAAAAGTAATATCCATACCTGAAATTTTGTTTACTTTATCAATATCAATTTCTGGGAAAATGATTTGTTCCAAAACTCCAAGGTTATAATTACCTCTTCCGTCAAAACCGGTTGCTTTGATACCACCAAAATCTCTTACACGTGGTAAAGAAGAAGTAATCAATCTATCTAAGAATTCATACATTCTTTCTCCTCGTAAAGTTACTTTAGCACCAATTGGCATACCTTTTCTTAGTTTAAAAGACGCAACGTCTTTTTTAGAAATAGTAGCTAAAGCTTTTTGTCCGGTGATTTTTGTCAACTCGTCTACTGCATAATCAACCAATTTTTTGTCTGATACTGCAGCTCCGACACCACGGCTTAAAACGATTTTTTCCAATTTAGGAACTTGCATTACGTTTTTATAACCGAATTCTTCTTTCAAAGCAGGGATAACTCTACTTTTATATTCTTCTTTTAGTCTAGGTATATAAGCCATCACTATAATACTTGATTAGATTTTTTTGAAAATCTTACTTTCTTATCTCCTTCTACTTTGAATCCAACTTTAGTTGCTTTTTTCGACTTTGGGTCAATTAAAGACAAGTTCGATACTTGAATAGGAGCTTCTTTCTTTACGATTCCACCTTGAGGGTTTTTAGCACTTGGTTTAGTATGAACTGAAACCATGTTAGTACCTTCAACAATCGCTTTGTTTGCATCTATAAAAACACGTAAAACTTTACCTTCAGCACCTTTATGGTCACCTGCAATAACTCTTACAATGTCTCCTGATTTAATTTTTAACTTTGTCATCATCAATCGATTTAAAGCACTTCAGGTGCTAATGATACAATTTTCATGAATTGTTTTTCACGAAGTTCTCTTGCTACTGGACCAAAAACACGAGTTCCTCTCATTTCTCCTGCCGCATTCAAAAGAACACATGCATTGTCATCAAAACGAATATAAGAACCATCAGCTCTTCTCACTTCTTTTTTGGTACGTACAACAACTGCAGTTGATACAGCTCCTTTTTTTACGTTTCCGTTTGGGGTTGCATCTTTAATTGAAACTACAATTTTATCTCCAACAGAGGCATAACGACGTTTCGTTCCTCCTAAAACACGGATAGTCAAAACTTCTTTTGCTCCTGTGTTATCTGCTACTTTTAATCTAGATTCCTGTTGTACCATAATTACTTCGCTCTTTCAATGATTTCAACTAATCTCCAACATTTTGATTTACTTAAAGGACGCGTTTCGCTAATTCTTACAGTATCTCCAATATTACAGTCGTTTGTTTCGTCGTGTGCAACATATTTCTTAGTTTTCAACACGAACTTACCGTATAATGGGTGTTTTACTTTTCTTGTTTCAGAAACAACGATAGATTTCTCCATTCTGTTGCTAGTAACAACACCAACTCTTTCTTTTCTTAAATTTCTTTTTTCCATCTTTCAGCAGAATACAATTATTGTAACTCTCTTTTACTTAGCTCAGTTACTAATCTCGCAATTGTTCTACGCACCGCTTTAATTTGAAGTGGGTTTTGAATTGGAGAAATAGTATGAGTCGTTTTTAGGTCGGCATACGTTTTTCTTGACTGACTAAGTTTCTCTTGTAACTCAGCTGAAGATAGACTTATAATTTCTGATTGTTTCATAATTAAATAGGATTATGCTTCAAAATCTCTAGCGACAACAAACTTAGTTTTAACAGGAAGTTTTTGAGCTGCTAAGCGTAATGCTTCTTTTGCAACTGACAAAGGTACTCCTCCTACTTCAAACATAATTCTTCCGGGTTTAACAACGGCAGCCCAATATTCAACTGCACCTTTACCTTTACCCATACGTACTTCAAGAGGTTTCTTAGTGATTGGTTTGTCTGGGAAAATTTTAATCCATAATTGTCCTTCTCTTTTCATATAACGAGTTGCAGCAATACGTGCAGCTTCGATTTGACGTGAAGTTAAAAATGATGAATCCATTGATTTAATTCCAAACATCCCGTTAGAAAGTTCGTGACCTCTTTGAGAATCACCTTTCATTCTACCTTTTTGTACCTTACGGTATTTTGTTCTTTTAGGCTGTAACATTTTTCTTTAATTTAAAAAATTACTTTCTTTTACGTGGGTTTGATTTTCCGTTTGGTTTTCCTCCTCTTGGAGCATCACCACCTTTACTTCCACCGCCAGCTTGTTTTTTATCCATGCCAACTAATGGAGAAAGATCTCTCTTTCCGTAAACTTCACCTTTCATGATCCATACTTTGATTCCCATTCTACCATAAGTAGTGTGAGCTTCTGCCAAAGCATAATCAATATCGGCTCTGAAAGTTGATAGAGGAATTCTACCTTCTTTGAAACCTTCAGAACGTGCCATTTCAGCTCCATTCAAACGACCGGAAATCAAAACCTTTACACCTTCTGCATTCATACGCATTGCTGCTGCGATAGCCATTTTAATAGCTCTTCTGTATGAAATACGGCTTTCGATTTGACGAGCGATACTTGTTGCAACTAAATAAGCATCAATCTCAGGTCTTTTAATTTCAAAGATGTTAATTTGAACCTCTTTGTCAGTAATTTTCTTAAGTTCTTCTTTCAACTTGTCTACCTCTTGTCCACCTTTTCCGATAATGATACCAGGTCTAGCAGTAGTGATAGTAACGGTTACAAGTTTTAAAGTTCTCTCGATGATTACTTTTGATACACTAGCTTTTGATAAACGAGCATGAATATACTTTCTGATTTTATAATCTTCAGCGATTTTATCACCGTAATCATTTCCACCATACCAGTTTGAATCCCATCCTCTGATGATACCAAGTCTGTTTCCAATTGGATTTGTCTTTTGTCCCATCTTTATTAATTGCTTTGTGTGTTATTACTAGCTCCAAGCACGATTGTAACGTGATTTGAACGTTTTCTAATTCTGTGTGCACGACCTTGAGGAGCTGGACGAAGTCTTTTTAACATCATTCCACCATCAACTCTGATCTCTTTTACGAATAAAGCAGCCTCTTCAATATTAGCTTCTGCGTTTTTGGCTTGCCAATTAGCGATAGCTGATAACAACAATTTTTCTAATTTTCTTGAAGCTTCTTTTTGACTAAATCTTAAAATATTTAGTGCTCTTTCCACTTTCTGACCTCTTACCAAGTCTGCAACCAAGCGCATTTTTCTAGGTGAAGTAGGGCAGTTATTTAACTTTGCGAAAGCAATTTGCTTATTAGCTTCTTTTCTCGCGTCTGCTGTTTCTCTTTTACGAACTCCCATTGCTTCTTATTTTTTACCTTTATTTTTAGCACCGGCATGACCTCTAAATGATCTTGTTGGTGAAAATTCTCCTAACTTGTGTCCTACCATGTTTTCTGTTACATAAACAGGTACAAACTGACGACCATTGTGTACTGCGATAGTTTGTCCTACAAAATCAGGAGTTATCATTGAAGCTCTTGACCAAGTTTTGATCACTGCTTTGCTTGATTTCTCAATGTTTTCCAGTACTTTCTTATCTAATTTATAATGTACGAAAGGTCCTTTTTTTAATGAACGTGCCATGTCTATCTAATTATTTCTTTCTGCGTTCAACAATATACTTATTACTTGGGCTCACTTTAGAACGAGTTCTATATCCTTTAGCAGGAATTCCGTTTCTAGAGCGTGGGTGTCCTCCAGAAGAACGACCTTCACCACCACCCATTGGGTGATCTACAGGGTTCATTGCAACTGGTCTTGTTCTAGGTCTTCTACCCAACCATCTTGATCTACCCGCTTTACCGGAAACAATTAATTGGTGATCTGAATTAGATACTGCACCAATAGTTGCCATACAAGTTAACAAGATTAATCTAGTTTCACCAGAAGGCATTTTGATAGTGGCGTATTTTCCATCTCTTGCCATTAATTGAGCAAATGTTCCTGCAGAACGAGCAATAATAGCTCCTTGACCAGGTCTTAACTCAATACAAGAAATTACTGTTCCTAATGGAATTTTACTTAATGGTAGTGCATTTCCAATTTCCGGAGCTGCTCCTTCACCTGAAGTAACTGTTTGACCAACATTTAATCCATTTTGAGCGATGATGTAAGTTTTAGCTCCATCTACATAACTCAATAAGGCAATAAATGCAGTTCTGTTTGGATCGTACTCAATAGATTTAACTGTAGCAGGAATTCCAGCTTTAGTTCTTTTAAAATCAATTACACGATACTTTTGTTTGTGACCACCGCCTGTATAACGCATGGTCATTTTTCCTTGACTATTTCTACCTCCAGAGTTATTTTTCGGTGCCAATAATGACTTTTCCGGCTTATCAGTTGTAATGGCGTCAAAACCATTCACAACTCTAAAACGCTGACCCGGGGTAATAGGTTTTAATTTTCTAACTGACATTTCTTACTTAGATATTGTTATAAAAATCAATTGTTTCTCCTTCTTGTACTTCTACAATTGCTTTTTTGTAAGCATTTGATTTAGCACTTATCATTCCACTTTTAGTGTATTTCACAGATCTGTCTGGTCTAACATTCATAGTGTTGATAGCTACAATTTTCACACCATAAGCAGCTTCCACCGCATTTCTGATTTGAATTTTGTTTGCTTTTCTATCCACTACAAAACCATAACGATTGTTTAACTCACTTTGCTTCGTGATTTTTTCAGTTATGATAGGTTTAATTATGATACTCATGGCCTATTATTTACTTAAATTTTCTTCAATTCCTTCTAAAGAACTTTCCATAAGTACTAATTTATTTGTGTTTAAAATAGCATAAGTACTTAATTCTGAGTTAGTTACAACTCTTGAGCCCTTTAAATTGCGTGACGACAAATATACATTTTTATTTGAATCACCCAACACAAATAGCGATTTTTTATTTTCTAAACCTAAGGCTTTCAGAACTGTAATAAAATTCTTAGTACTTGGAGTGTCGAAATTGAAATCTTCTACTACTACTAATTCAGAGTCTTTTACTTTTTGAGAGAAAGCTGATTTACGAGCTAATCTTTTTAAAGTTTTGTTCAATTTGAAAGAATAGCTTCTTGGTCTAGGACCGAAAACTGTACCTCCTCCTTTGAACAAAGGATTCTTAATACTACCGGCACGGGCAGTACCAGTACCTTTTTGTTTTTTAATCTTACGAGTACTTCCTGTTACTTCAGCTCTTTCTTTTGCTTTGTGAGTACCTTGTCTTTGATTAGCAAGATATTGTTTCACATCAAGATAGATAGCATGATTGTTAGGCTCGATAGCGAAAACAGAGTCAGAAAGTTGAACTTTTCTACCTGTTTCTTTTCCGTTAATATCTAAAACTTTTACTTCCATTACTTCTGAATGATTACATAAGAGTTTTTGTGTCCAGGAACACATCCTTTAACAAGAAGTAGATTTTTATCGGCTACTACTTTTAAAACTCTAAGGTTTTGAATTGTTACATTATCTCCTCCCATTCTTCCAGCCATACGCATTCCTTTGAATACTCTAGATGGATAAGAAGAAGCTCCTACAGAACCTGGTGCTCTTAATCGGTTATGTTGACCGTGAGTAGCTTGTCCAACACCACCAAAACCGTGACGTTTAACAACCCCTTGGAAACCTTTACCTTTTGATACACCTTGTACATCAACAAATTCTCCTTCGCTGAATAGATCTACAGTGATTAAATCACCTAATTTATACTCCGTTTCAAATTCTTGGAATTCAACGACTTTTTTCTTAGCAGAAGTTCCCGCTTTTTTAAAGTGACCTAAGTCAGCTTTAGTAGCGTGTTTTTCTGTTTTGTCATCGAAACCAAGCTGAAACGCTTCATACCCGTCAACCGCTTTGGTTCTGACTTGGGTAACGACACAGGGGCCAGCTTCGATTACTGTACAAGGAATATTCTTCCCGTTTTCATCGAAAATGCTAGTCATGCCGATTTTTTTTCCAATTAACCCAGACATATTAAACTATTTATAAATGATTAAAAATTCTTATTTTTTGTTTTGTATTAAGACAAGAATATTAAGCAGTAAGAGAATATCTTACTACTTAATACTTTCATCTTTGTACATTATCACACTTTGATTTCAACTTCAACACCACTAGGTAACTCTAATTTCATTAGAGCGTCAATGGTTTTTGAAGAAGAACTGTAGATATCTAACAATCTTTTGTATGAACTCACTTCAAACTGTTCTCTTGATTTTTTGTTAACGTGTGGAGAACGTAGTACAGTGAATATTTTTTTGTGAGTTGGTAACGGAATTGGTCCGGTAACCACTGCACCTGTACTTTTTACAGTTTTTACGATTTTCTCAGCTGATTTATCAACCAACATATGATCGTAAGATTTTAATTTTATTCTGATTTTTTGACTCATTTTCGTTAGAATTAAGCGTTTCCTTTAGCTTTTTTGATAACTTCTTCAGAAATGTTTGAAGGAGTTTGTTCATAATGTGAAAATTCCATTGTAGAAGTTGCTCTACCAGAAGACAATGTTCTTAAAGTAGTTACATATCCAAACATTTCAGAAAGTGGTACAAACGCTTTAATCGTTTTTGCACCCGCTCTATCTCCCATGTCATTTACTTGACCTCTACGACGATTTAAATCTCCAACAATATCACCCATGTTTTCTTCAGGTGTAATCACTTCAATTTTCATGATTGGCTCAAGAATTACAGCTCCGGCAGCTTTTGCAACCTCTTTGTAACCCATTTTAGCAGCCAATTCGAAAGAAAGTGCATCTGAATCCACAGGATGGAAAGATCCGTCTAATAAAGTTACTTTTAAACTATCTACTGCATATCCAGCTAATGGACCTGTTTTCATAGCTTCTTTGAAACCTTTTTCAACTGATGGAATATATTCTTTAGGAACGTTACCACCTTTAACTTCATTCACAAACTGAAGACCAACATATGGTTTTCCGTCTACGTCGTCAGCTGGTCCAAGTTTAAATACGATATCACCAAATTTACCACGTCCACCAGATTGCTTTTTATAAGTCTCTCTGTGTTGTGCTGCTTTAGTGAAAGCTTCTTTGTATTCAACTTGAGGTTCACCTTGGTTTACTTCCACTTTGAATTCACGTTTCATACGATCTACAAGAATGTCTAAGTGCAACTCACCCATACCTGAAATAATCGTTTGTCCGGAAGCTTCATCTGTTCTAACCGTAAACGTAGGATCTTCTTCCGCTAATTTAGCCAAAGCCATACCCATTTTATCAACGTCAGCTTTTGTTTTAGGCTCAATCGCAATACCAATTACCGGATCAGGGAATTTCATTGACTCAAGAATAATTGGGTGTTTTTCATCACACAATGTATCTCCTGTTTTGATATCCTTAAATCCTACAGCAGCTCCAATATCACCTGCTTCGATATAATCGATTGGGTTTTGCTTGTTTGCGTGCATTTGATAAATACGAGAAATACGTTCTTTATTGTCTGAACGGGTGTTCAATACATAAGAACCAGCATCTAAACGACCTGAGTAAGCACGGAAGAAAGCCAAACGACCAACATAAGGGTCGGTAGCAATTTTAAATGCTAAAGCAGCAAACGGCTCTTTAACATCCGGTTTACGTAAAATTTTTCTTTGATCTTCTTCCAACAAATCTTGGTCATCAGGGTGAATACCCACAATTCCCTCTTTATCCATTGGTGAAGGTAAATATTTACATACGGCATCTAACATGAATTGAACTCCTTTGTTTTTGAAAGAAGATCCGGCAATCATAGGAATGATAGCCATATCCATAGTAGCAGCACGTAAAGCATTATTAATTTCTTCTTCAGTTATAGAGTTTTCGTCCTCCATATACTTGTCTAAAAGGTTTTCGTCATAATCCGCCACCGCTTCAATCAAAATTGAACGGTATTGTTTTACTTCATCCACCATATCAGCGGGAATATCTACAACATCAAATGTAGCTCCCAGTGTTTCGTCATGCCAAACAATAGCTTGGTTTTTAACTAAATCCACTACACCTTTAAAGTCAATTTCTTCTCCGATTGGCAATGTGATTGCAACCGCATTAGATTTTAACATATCTCTAACTTGTTGACAAACTCCTAAGAAGTTTGAACCTTGACGGTCCATTTTGTTAACAAATCCCATTCTTGGAACACGATATTGATCAGCAAGTCTCCAGTTAGTTTCAGATTGAGGCTCAACACCATCTACTGCACTAAATAAGAAAACTAAACCATCCAATACACGTAACGAACGATTTACCTCAACGGTAAAATCCACGTGCCCGGGAGTATCGATAATGTTAAAGTGATAAGGTAATGTTTCAGGTAAAACTTTTCCTTGTTCAGTTGGGAAATTCCATTCACAAGTTGTAGCAGCAGAAGTAATAGTAATACCTCTTTCTTGCTCTTGTGCCATCCAGTCCATTGTTGCAGCACCATCGTGCACTTCACCAATTTTATGTGATTTTCCTGTATAAAAAAGGATTCGCTCTGTTGTTGTTGTTTTACCAGCATCAATGTGAGCAGCAATTCCTATATTTCTTGTGTATTTTAAATCTCTAGCCATTTCTTATGAATTAAAATCTAAAGTGAGAGAAAGCTTTATTAGCTTCTGCCATTTTGTGCGTATCCATTCTTTTCTTAACCGCTGCACCTTCTTCTTTAGCTGCTGCTAAAATTTCTGAAGCTAACTTGGCTGCCATTGATTTTTCGTTTCTTCTTCTTGCATATAAAATCATCCATTTGATAGCGTAAGAAATTTTTCTATCCGGACGAATTTGCATTGGAATTTGAAAGGTAGCTCCACCTACTCTACGACTACGTACTTCTACGTGAGGCATAACGTTTGTTAAAGCGTCTTTCCATGTTTCCAATGAAGATTTTTCTGCATCTTGTTTTTTTGCATCAACAATTTCTAAAGCATCATAGAATACTTTGAAAGCTGTTGATTTTTTACCATCCCACATTAAGTTGTTCACAAAACGTGTAACCAATTGATCATTGAATTTTGGATCCGGTAAAAGAGGTCTTTTTTTGGCCTGTCTTTTTCTCATGTCTTTTCTTTAAAAGTTTTTAACTTACTTTTTCTTCTTAACGGGTGCTGCTACTTGACCTGGTTTTGGACGTTTTGCTCCATATTTTGAACGACGTTGTGTACGACCTGCAACACCTGCAGTATCTAACGCACCTCGAACGATATGGTATCGTACTCCTGGTAAATCTTTAACCCTTCCGCCTCTAACTAATACTATCGAGTGCTCTTGTAGATTGTGTCCTTCTCCGGGAATATATGCATTCACCTCGTTACCGTTTGTTAAACGAACCCTAGCCACCTTTCTCATTGCTGAGTTTGGTTTTTTAGGAGTTGTTGTGTAAACACGAGTACACACACCTCTTCTTTGAGGACAAGAATCTAAAGCAGCCGATTTACTCTTCTTAGTTATTTGGGCTCTCCCTGTTCTTACTAATTGTTGAATTGTTGGCATAATTAATACTAAAAATTTCTATGTTTTTAAAATTACCCTATTTTAAGGGGTTGCAAATGTAGTAAATATTTTTAGCAAAACAAATCATAATTTATTTATTTTCAAACACAAACTTAATTATGACTATTTACAGCTAAACGACTTACCTTTTAGGAATTACTTTTTATTAAAAAACAAAACCATTAGAATGTATAATATATTCTAATGGCTCTTGCTTTGAAACTATTGCGAAAATTTTATACCAAAATCAAATTTTTAAAATTTTTACTACTTTACTACCTCTTTCAGTTATTACTTTTACTAAATAAGTCCCATTTCGATAATTTGACAAATCGAATTGAAATGATGATTCATTACCGTTTATATCTTCCAAAACCCTTCCTTCTACATCAAAAAGTTGAATTGAAATAATATTCTCCTTGTTTATCTTAATATTTATGGTAGAAGTTGTAGGATTAGGAAATATTTGAATAGCATTTGTGTTAAAATTTGAAACACTTAATCCCTGACGATTTGGATTAGGAAAAGAATCACAATTTAATACCATATCAAATAAATTATAATCATTTTCATATTGATAAATTTGACCTTGTTTGGTATAACAAAAAATCCTCTCTTGATCATTACTGATAACGTTATCTAAAATTTGAGGGGATTCACAATATGGATAAACACGACCAATTCCCTCAATTACCGTTGCTCCTTTAATTAATGAATTTTCATTTTCATCACTAACAACTTTTAGATTCATACCAGACAGACTAATAAATGAGATATTTTCAATTGTACAAGAGGATTCTTGACCAAAAGCACTATAAACATTAAGAGTTGAAAACGAATCCCCAATCTGAGCATCTATCACTAATTGATTTTCGAAAAACAAATTTTCATTTCCATTACTTGTTCCGGTATAAAATTTTCCGCTATTATCTTCCCTTACAAATCCCAGGAAAGAAGTCTCTTCATCAGAAATAAAAAAAGGGGAATAATCACCAATATAGTATCCTTTAGTATATTTGGTTTTATACATTTTATAATAAGTAAATCCATTAATGTTCTCAAAACCCTCAAAAAATCGAGTTGAAAAGGTGAAATAATATGCTCCTGCCTGATTAACCATTTTACTGATTTCTCTCCATTCAGACGTTTCATCTAAATAATTGGAATAATAGATTTGTGAAAAACAACTAGTGGTAAAAAATAAAAGTAGTACTGTTTTTAGTGTTGTTTTCATAAAGGATTAGTTTTTGCACAATATATTGAAACACTCTCGTGAAAAACAATAAATTTTAATAAATTATCAATCTAAATGTACTAGATATTTTCAGCAAAACAAAT
>ERZ795055.1036-NODE-1036-length-23508-cov-11.189741_pt1 | contig 23508 bp, 17 predicted proteins | sample MGYA00375139_ERZ795055 | MGnify/ENA primary metagenome ERZ795055 (study PRJEB30184, sample SAMN05720283) | anaerobic digester metagenome | isolation source: active sludge of municipal wastewater-treating anaerobic digesters | place: USA | collected 2015-01-23 ... | reverse complement strand
CTGTCTGACGGGGAAGGAAAGCTATGTGCAGAGGCTGATCTTGATTATTTCATCTACCCGGAGCAGATAGCACGCAGCAGGTACTATTATCCGGGAATTGAGGCATTCAGGTATCAATCCGTGCCGCCGGGACCACCGAGTGGTCAGTGAAGTCGGCCCCCAGATACTTATAATAGCCTGTGATTCCTATCATTGCGGCGTTATCAGTAGTATACCTGAACTCGGGCAGGAAGAGGTTCCACCCGCGTTTTACGGCCTCGCGTGATGCTGCCTGCCGGAGACCCGCGTTGGCAGAAACACCTCCGGCGATGCCAATCTCCATGATTCCGGTCTCCTTTGAGGCGCGCACAAGTTTAGAAATAAGTATCTCAATTATTGTGCGCTGAAGGGATGCAGCAAGGTCATTAAGGTTTTTTGCAATGAAATCAGGGTCTTCCTTAACCCTGTCACGCAAAAAGTAAAGGAAACTGGTCTTTAGTCCGGAGAAGCTGAAATTGAGTCCCTGGATTCTGGGCTTGGCGAAACTGAAGGCGTCGGGGTTACCTTCCGAAGCCAGCCTGTCTATTACAGGGCCTCCCGGATAGGGCAATCCCATTACCTTGGCACACTTGTCAAATGCTTCGCCGGCAGCATCATCGATTGTATTCCCGATGAGTTCCATCGAGAGATGCTCCCGGATGACAATCAGCTGTGTATGTCCGCCTGACACGAGGAGGCAGAGGAACGGGAAGTCCGGTAACCGGTTTTCCTTTCCCTCTTCCCTTACAAAGTGTGACATCACATGGGCCTGAAGGTGATTAACCTCAATGAGCGGGATATTCCGGGCCAGGGCAAACCCCTTTGCAAACGACGTCCCTACAAGAAGTGACCCGAGAAGCCCAGGGCCCCGGGTGAAGGCCACTGCGTTTATCTCGTCCGCCCTCTTCCCTGCGGCTTCAAGGGCCTGGGCAACAACAGGTACAATATTGGCCTGATGAGCCCTTGAGGCCAGTTCAGGAACCACCCCGCCGTAAGCTTTGTGCACAGCCTGGTTCGCAATCAGGTTGGAGAGAACGAAACCGTCGCAGATCACCGCGGCCGAAGTATCGTCGCAGGATGATTCTATCGCGAGGATCGTAATCTTTGGAGCCATATTTGTATCACTCTTTTTTATAACTTCGCCTTCAGCGGGAATTCAATCATGAATGGCCAAAATTATTAAAAAAATCGTAAGGGTACTTCTCATCATAACCGGTATGCTGATTATGGTGTCCATTACTCTCTTCCTGCTACTCCAGACGCCTCGCATCCAGACATATACGGTAGGCAAAATTACTAAGGTGATCACAGACAAGACCGGGGGTGAGATACGTATTGGCCGGGTTTCATATTCACTTTGGCACGAGATAGTTCTGAATGACATACTGTTCATGGATCTTAGAGGAGACACCCTCCTTGCTGCTGAACGGCTTGACGTAAGGCTCCGGGAAATCAAACCGCGGAAAAATATTTACAGGTTCGGAAGGGTTGACATCTACAAGCCTGATTTCAGGATGATGCAGGACACAGCAGGTGTCATGAACCTGACAGAGTATTTTGGTAAATTGAAGAGGGAGGGTGAACGTGACACCACAAAGAGGATCGAAGTAAGTATTGCAGATGTTGACATCTTCGACGGCTCTCTCATACTGCAAAACGCATCTGATACAACCGGAGTGGTGCCCGGCAGGGTCAACTTCGGGAAGATGCATATTAAGCAGATAAACACAAAAGTGCGTGACCTTTACATCAACCCGGACTCTGTCAGCCTGGTGATACGGGGCCTGGGGTTCACGGAGTCAGGCGGATTCATTGGCAGGAGCGTCGACATGAATCTTGCCGTTCATGGCAGTAACCTCTATTTCAGGGAGATCAACATTATAACCGATTCCAGCGCCATTTCGGCGGAGAAGGTATTGCTCATGCCTGCAGACACAAGCTCGTTTGGGGATTTCGTCAATGAGGTCAGAATGGATGTCCTTCTCAATAATTCGATCATCAACACTTCAGACCTGGCTTACTTCGTAGTGCCACTGTCAGGCATAAGTGAAAGGGTTACCCTGTCGGGAAGGGTTAGCGGCACAGTCGCAGAGCTGAAGGGAAGAAATATCAGAGCAGATTACGAATCCTCAACCAGGCTTCGGTTTGATTTCGACATATCAGGCCTGCCGGTGCTGAACGACAGTTATCTCTTCATCGATTTCACTGACATGAGAACCAGTGCATCGGACATTGAGCGATTCTCAATTCCAGGAAAAAAGCCCATCAGGCTGCCGGCTATAGCCCATGACATGGGGATCATATCCTACAAGGGCAGCTTCACTGGATTCACAACTGATTTCGTCTCTTTCGGCAAACTGACTACCGAGAGGGGAACCTTTGCAACTGACCTCTCCCTCCGGCCCGATGGCAGGAACACCTTTGGATTCAAGGGGTCAATCAGGACGAGCGATGTTGACCTTGGTTACATAACCAGGAATGAGGAGATGTTCGGCGGGCTTTGGATGCATGCTGACCTGGAGGGCTCAATGGAATCGTTCCGCCGTCTCTCTGCAACAATCAGCGGGGTGGTTGACAGTGTGGAGATAAATAAGTACCTCTACCGTAACATAAACGTCTCAGGAACATATGCTGACAGGGTCTGGGATGGCAACGTCAGGGTAAAGGAACCCAACATTGAGATGGACCTGATGGGGCGGTTTGACCTCGAGAAAAGCATGCCGGAGTTTGATTTCAGCATGAATCTTGCCTATGCCGATCTGCATACTCTCAACCTGGTGAAGAAAGACTCGGTTTTCAGGGCTTCTGCGCTTGTTACAGCCAATTTCAGGGGGAACCGGGCAGACAACATTGAGGGTGATCTGAGACTTATCAACTCGACCCTTGAGAACTCCAACGGGACTCTCAGCATCTATGACTTCCTTGTCCGCTCTCAGATCATAGGCGGTGAGCCACTGCTCACACTGAAATCAGATTTCGCCGATGCTGAAGTCCGGGGGCATTATTCCTTCGATGCAATAGGAAGAAGTACTGCCCTTATGGTTGCACGGCTCTTCCCTTCAAAGTTTAAGGAGCTGCCGGCAAAAAAGGGAGAGGTCCCTTCGGTGGCTGCTTTCACTGTCGATGCGCGTGTCAAGAAGATCAATAAACTAAACGAATTCCTCGGTACGGGATTGAACATCTCAGAAGGGACGCGCCTCACTGGTCAGTTCTGGTCAGACCGGCCCGAGATGATTGCTGAGGTGAATTCCGATGCAATTACATACGCCGGAGTACGCATGGGACAGATGAGGCTGAAGGGCTCGGTTGCAGGAGGAACCATGAAGATTGAGATGACGGCCGATACGCTGCTGCTGCCAGACAAATCTGAACTGGACAGTTTTACCGTGATTGCTCAGGGTGAGCAGGATACTGTAAGCATGGGTCTGAACTGGGATAACAGGGATGAAGGCCGGACACTTGGCGAGGTAAATGCAAGGGGCTTTTTCAGCATGAACGAACAGAAACAACCGGTTCTTGCCATTGCAATACTTCCCACAAGCGTCACCGTAAACAGCGTAAAGTGGAATATCAGCCCGGCACGTATTGTAATTGATTCAACCCGAACATATTTTGACAACATCCTTGTCAGCAGCAGCACCAACTTCATAAGACTTGACGGCAAGTTGTCAAGGTCTCCGGAAGAAAAACTCGCCCTGAGCTTTGAAGGGCTCAAGATGTCATACCTTAACAACCTCTTAAACAAGAAACCGGAAAAAGAGGGTTCGCCCCCTATGAAATTTGAAGGATTGATGTCAGGCAGCATAACCCTGTCAGACATATATGACAACCTTTTGTTTGAAAGCAATGTGAATGTCACCGGGTTCAGGATGAATGAAAACGATTATGGGCTGTTGAAGATCAGCAGTGTGTGGGATCCCAGGAGAAAGGTGGCAGTGATAGATGTAAGCAATGACTTCCAGGGCCGTAAGTCAATAGATATAAAAGGGAGTTATGCACCATCCTCCAGGATAGCAGATATAGCTGTATCCGCGATTGATCTTCCGCTTGACGTGCTGAATCCTTTCGTAAGCGCCTTTGCATCAGACCTGAGGGGAGTCGGAACAGGTAAAATACGTCTTAAGGGAAAGCTTAAGCAACTGGAGATGACCGGTGCTGTTATGGCCCGTGAGGCCTCGCTGAAGATCAGTTTCCTTCAGACGCGTTACAGTTTCTCAGACAGTGTCAGGTTCTCGCCTGCAGGCATTATATTCCGTGATATAAGGATTTATGACGAAAAGAGGAACCAGGGAACCATAAACGGCATGCTTACCCACAGTTCGTTCAAGGATATCGGAGTCAGCTTTGATATTACTATGGATAAGATGCAGGTTCTCAATACCAGGCCCAAGGACAGCGACAGTTTCTACGGCACCGCATATGCATCAGGTTATGCGGGCATCAGGGGTAATGAAGAAAAGCTTGTTTTCAATATCTCTGCAAAGACCGCACCCAACACAGAATTTTTTATACCACTTAACTCCTCGGCAAGCGTAAGTGATTATCCTTATATCACGTTTGTAAATAAAGACGAAAAAAAGGCTGAGGAGCAACAGGCTGAACGGAACGGCTTCGTTAGCCAGGAGAACAGGAGCAATGTAGAGCTCAACTTCGACCTTGAAGTAACACCTGACGCAGAGGTACAGCTGATCATGGATGAGACCTCAGGGGGAGTCATTCGCGGCCAGGGTGAGGGCAATCTTAACATAACACTTAACTCCCGCGGAGATGTGCGCATGTCAGGTAATTATGTAATCACTGACGGCGATTATCTGTTTACCCTGGGGAACATACTCAACAAACGATTTGCCGTGGAAGAGGGAGGTACAGTCTCCTGGAATGGTCCTATTGAGGATGCCAGCATTAACATCAGGGCTCTCTACAAGACCAAGGCATCACTTTCCGAGATATTCGGAGAGGAGGAGTTCTCCGAGCTGAAGGCAAAGCTGCCAGTGGAGTGCATCCTTAGCCTGTCGGGCGAACTTCTCAATCCGGCCATCAGCTTCGATATTCAGTTACCCACTGCTGACGAAAGGACCCGCGAACTGCTCAGGGTTGCAATAGACACGGAGGAAGAGCTCAGCCGGCAGTTCCTATACCTCCTGGTGATGAACAGCTTCTATCCCGATCCCTCGCTCTACAACTCCAGTTCAACCTCGGGCAGCGCCTATGGCCAGGCCGGCACTCCGGTTTCGCCGAACGTCGGGGTGACTACAACTACCGAGATGCTCTCAAACCAGCTGAGTAACTGGCTCTCCCAGATCAGCAACGATTTCGACGTAGGGTTCAACTACCGCCCCGGCAGCGAGCTTACGGACCAGGAGATGGAACTGGCTCTTTCCACGCAGTTGCTTAATGATAAGGTTACTCTGAACGGCAACGTTGATGTCAGGGGTAATCAAAGGAACACCTCCGCCAGCAACATCAGCGGTGAGTTCACTGTTGAAGTCAGGCTGACAGACATGCTGAGATTCAAGGTTTTCAACCGGTCCAACTATAACCTCTATTACCAGGTTTATCCTTACACCCAGGGAGTAGGACTCTTTTTCAGACGTGATTTCAATACACTTAAGGACATCTTTCTGAAGCCGGAAGAGAGGCGGAAGAAGGAAGACGAAGATGAACCAGAGATTGCGGAAAAATAACCTTTTAACAAAGGCTCCTAGTTATCAACAAGCATATACTAGCAGGGGAGGTAAACCGTTTTTTACTATATTCGCCCGATGATACAAAAAAGTAAGTCAAACTGTTAACATTTTAAAACACATACAATGATATCAGCTAGCATTTTATTACAGGGTACCACAGTCGCCGCAGCCGGAGAAGAGGCAACGATGTCACTTGCTGACCTTTACCTGGCAGGTGGTTGGGTGATGCACATCATTGCCCTGCTTTCGTTTCTTGCATTGTACATCTTCATAGAGAGGTACCTGGTTATCCGAAAAGCTTCAAAATACGATGCCAACTTCATGAACCGCATAAAGGATTACATGTATGAAGGCAAAGTTGATGCTGCTGTTCAGCTCTGCAGGAAGACGACCTCACCCCAGGCCAGAATGGTTGAGAAGGGGATCACCCGCCTCGGAAGGCCGCTGGCGGACGTGACCTCGGCAATCGAGAATGTGGGCAGGCTTGAGATTCACAAGCTTGAGAAGAGATTCCCCACCCTTGCCACAATAGCCGGGGCGGCTCCTCTCTTAGGCTTTTTCGGGACCGTGATCGGAATGGTTCAGGCATTCTACGAGATGTCTCTCGCCGGCAACAGCCTTGATATCAGCACTCTCAGTGGTGGGATATATGTTGCTCTTATTACAACCGTGGGCGGACTGATTCTGGGCATTCTTGCCTATTTCGGATATAACCTCCTGGTGGTCAGGGTAGAAAATGTGGTATTCCAGCTTGAGACCACCTCAACCGAGTTCCTTGACATTCTCAATGAACCAGTAAAACAGTAACCAATGGCTATAACGAACAAGAATAAGGTCGGCATAAACTTCAGCAATGCAGGCATGTCAGATATCGTGTTCCTGCTGCTGTTGTTTTTCATGCTGACTTCGACCCTGGTGCACCCGACGGCCCTGAAGCTGTTGTTGCCAAAGGGTACGACCCAGTCATCAGCCCGCCCGTTGACCACAGTGTCAATCACAAGTGATCTTCAGTATTTCATTGAAGATCAACCTATAGAGCTGGAATTCCTAGAGGCTGCGTTGCAGTCGAGGGTTCAGGATAGTCCTGAGATATACATTTCAGTACATGCTGACAGGAGTGTTCCTATCGAGTATGTTGTCAACGTGATGAATATTGCAGCGAAGAACCAGTACAAACTAATACTTGCCACCACTCCAAAATAGCGCCGGGGAGCCTCTCTCAAAGGAAAGGAAGCAGGGTCTGATCATCAGCGCCGCAGTGCATCTGTTGCTTGCTTTGCTGATCATTATAGTCACATTTGAGGTGAAGATACCTGAACCTGTTGAAGAGGGTTTGCTTGTCAACTTCGGGTTTGATGAGACAGGAGAAGGTTTGTTTGAACCTGCCCCGGAACCGGTTACTCCTCCTCCCCCTCCGCCGTCAACAGGGGATGCAGGAGCCGAAGAAGCAATCCTGACACAGGATTTCGAGGAGGCTGTTGAGGTGAAAAAGAAAGAGCCAAGTCCTGAGGAATTACGGAGACAGGCTGAGGCGCGTGCAGCAGAGATAAGGCGTCAGCAGGAGGCTGAGGCAGAACGGAAGCGCATTGAACAGGAGGAGGCCGACAGGCGGAAGAGGGAGGAAGAGCAACGGCGTATTGACCAGCAGAATGCAAGGGCCAGGGGCGCTTTCAGCAACGCAGGTAATGTAGGTACTTCTGGCCAGAACCAGGGTGTAGCCGGCGGGCAGGGCAACCAGGGTGTTCCGACAGGTAGTCCTGATGCACCTAATTACGGACCTGGAGGTGGTCTGGGTACCGACGGTATATCATTTAACCTGGGGGGAAGGAGGGCTCAGTCGCTCTACAAACCAGCCTACGATATCCAGAAAGACGGAATAGTTGTTGTCGCAGTGACAGTTGACCGTTCCGGAAGGGTCACCGATGCTACCCCCGGCATCAAGGGATCGACTACACTTGATGAGAATCTCCTTAAGCTGGCAAAGGAAGCGGCGTTAAAGACCAGGTTCGAGGAGAATAACGACGCCCCTGTCATTCAGAAAGGAACCATCACCTACGACTTCAGGTTCAAATAAGACTCCACGCCAGGATTTTGTGTCTGATCCATGGTAACACCCAACTGATCACCACAACATTTACACCTTTTCCCCCGGGTTAGAATCACAGGGTTATTCTGTTTCAGAACTGACGCAATACCAGGTCAAATACACCCGTCAGTTTTAGTGCAGAGGCCAGAACAGCCACCAGCAGTATTATCCTCACCACTTTTGGTCCCCAGCTAACAGCCACCCGTGAGCCGAGCCACGCCCCCACCCCCTGGCCGGCGGCCAGGATAATGCCGTAGAGCCAGAAGACCTGGCCACTTATGATGAAGACCACCAGGGCCAGAGCAGTCATTGCAGCCACAATGAACACCTTGTGGGCATTTGCCTTTGTGAGGTCCATACCGGCACCAAGCACAAGGGCACCAAGCAGAAAGAAACCGACACCGGCCTGAATGAAACCGCCGTATATTCCAATAAAAAAGAAGATAACCGGAACCCACCACCGGCGCCGCATGGAAGCAGAAAGAGCATGTTCACGAACCCATTGCTCAGGTTTGTACAGTATAATGAAAAACATTATAATCAGCAGGCCACCTATCAGCAGCTCCATTATCCGCTCATTGATTCTGACAGCCACCAGTGATCCCAGCAAGGCGCCGGCTATGGCGGGAAGTGACATCCAAAGCCCCTCTTCAACAGTAAATAGTTTCTGCTTCTTAAAGCTGACACTGCTCACAATACTCTGTACAAGAACGCCGATCCGGTTGGTGCCGTTGGCAACATTGGCTGGTAGGCCCAGAAACATCAGAAGGGGAAGTGTTATGAGTGATCCGCTCCCGGCCAGGGTGTTTACAAATCCCGCAAAGAGGCCGGCGGCTATCACAGCCAGGTACATGTACCATTCCATCAGAGGAGGGAACTATCTCTCAAGGATCTCTTTGACAGACATCTGGAGGTTTTCAATCAGCTCACTGTCCTTGATGACATAATCAGCTATCCCTTTACGGGCGAATTCGAGAACCACGGCTCCCTCTTCCTGGGCTGACAGCATGATGACAGGAACTCCGGGTGCCAGTTTTGTTATCTCATCATAGGCCTCCATCCCGTTCATCGTGACCTGCCCTTCCTTCATGAACCAGAAATCAAGGATGATGAGGTCAGGCAGTTCCTCCCCGATTGCTGCTATACACTCCTCGGCATATGCATATGTTCTGACCCTGTAGCCTGCTGTCTCCAGCCGGGCTGAGACCAGGCTTATTACAACAGGGTCATCATCAACAACAAATATCAGGTTATCAGGTTGGGTGCTAACTTTTTCCATTACAGCAAAAATAATAAAGGAATTGGTAATTTCCTACATGGCAAAAAGCGGGTAGTCTTTCATCATCTTCACCACCTTTTCTCCAACGGATGAAATTATTGTCTCATTTTCAATGTTTACAAGTACCTCGTCAAGAAGGCTGACAATTGTTCCCATGTCTCTTTCCTTCAGGCCCCGGGTTGTCACCGCGGGCGTACCCACCCTGATACCTGAAGTAAGGAAGGGTGATCTGGAGTCAAACGGCACCATATTCTTGTTGACTGTTATATGAGCTTTCACGAGGGTATTTTCAACTTTCTTGCCGGAGATCTCCGGGAAGCGTGTCCTGAGATCGATAAGCATTGAGTGGTTGTCTGTTCCGTCTGATATTACCTTGTAGCCCAGACTCATGAAGGCATCGGCCATCACTGCCGCGTTCTTTTTTACCTGCTGCTGGTAAGTGCGGAATTCAGGTGTCAGCGCTTCGCCGAATGAGACAGCCTTGGCGGCGATTACATGCTCCAGCGGTCCGCCCTGGATTCCCGGGAAGACGGCAGAATTGAGCATTGCCGACATCATTTTTATTTCTCCCTTGGGTGTTGTCACTCCCCACGGATTCGGGAAATCTTTTCCAAGAAGGATTATCCCTCCCCGCGGACCTCTCAGGGTCTTGTGGGTGGTTGAGGTAACTACATGTGCATATTTGAGAGGATTCTCAAGAATTCCGGCGGCGATCAGGCCGGCCGGGTGTGCCATGTCAATCATGAGCATAGCTCCTGCTTTGTCGGCTATTGCACGCATCCGTGCATAGTCCCACTCCCTTGAATATGCTGATGCTCCGCCAACAATCAGTTTTGGCTTCTCCCTGAGTGCCACCTCCTCCATCATGTCATAGTCAACCCTTCCGGTTTCTTCCTTCACCCCGTAGGCGACAGGATTGTAGAGTATGCCTGATGAGTTCACAGGAGAGCCGTGAGAGAGGTGGCCTCCGTGCGAAAGGTTCAGTCCGAGGAATGTATCGCCCGGTTTCAGAAATGTAAGAAACACGGCCATGTTCGCCTGCGCTCCTGAGTGGGGTTGAACGTTTGCATATTCAGCATTGAAAAGCTTCTTCAGCCTCTCGATTGCAAGCAGTTCAACCTCGTCTACGACCTCGCAACCGCCATAATAGCGTGCTCCCGGGTAACCCTCCGCATACTTGTTTGTCAGCACAGAGCCCATAGCCTCGAGTACCTGCGGGCTGACAAAGTTCTCCGACGCGATTAGCTCAATTCCATCAGTCTGGCGCTTGCGCTCGCGGCCAATCATATCAAACACAGCGGTATCTCTTTCCATGATAACAATTTTAGTTCAGTTGAAAATAATCAGTTCTTTCAAGCCGGTGAAAACGGACAGTTCAATGGCAAATATACATTATAAAATCAATTCTATTCGTCTGAGAATTGTCTGAGCAGTTCCCGGTATGCAGAGAAGATTCTTGATTTCGAGATGAAGCCGACATATCGACCCCTGTCCAGCACCGGCAGGTTCCAGGCTCCAGTCTGTTCGAAGGCCTCAAGAACTGCATCTCCCCTCTCGTTCAGGTCAATATATGAAGGAGGGATTGTCATCAGGTCCCTGACGGTCACCTTGTCATACAGGTCAGGCTTGAACATCTTGTCACGCACATCATCGAGCAGCACAACGCCTTCGAGAATACCCAGTTCGTCAACTACCGGGAAGAGGTTCCTGTTTGATCTGGCTATCTGTCTGACAAGATCGCCTAGATTACCCTCGGGGCTTACCGTCAGCAGGTCCTTTTCAACCTCCTTTCTCCAGTCGAGCAACGTCATTGCGGCCTTGTCCTTATCATGTGTGATCAGTTCTCCGCTGAGAGCCAGCTGCTCATTGTATATTGAGTGTTTCTGAAATGACCGTTTAGTGACAAATGCCACTGTGGAAGTCACGATCAGCGGGATGAGGAGTCCGTACCCCTCAGTGATCTCCGCAATGAGGAATATCGCCGTGAGCGGGGCATGGAGTACGGCAGAGAATACGCCAGCCATCGCAGTGAGTGTGAAGCTGCTTTCAACCAGTGTGATTTCAAACAGGTGGTTCATGAGTCCGGAGAGCAGGTAGCCTGCCACTCCTCCGGTGAACAGTACCGGTGCAACTATGCCCCCCACGCCGCCTGCACCGTTGGTTGAAGCAGTGGCCACAACCTTCAGCAGAAGGAGTCCCGCCATAAGAATAGAAAATGCCCAGAATCCTGAGGCAATCTCACCGAACATAACAGTGCCCGGGGCGCTGCCGCTCTCGGCATTAAGCAGGAGCATCACTGTTTCGTAACCCTCACCGTAGAGAGCGGGGTAGAAATAGATCAGGGCTCCCAGAATCAGCCCACCGAGAATCATCCTGAGCCATCTGTTTTTTATCCTTCCGTAGAGTTTCTCAATTCCTATTGTAGCCCTTGTGAAATATAGGCCTACCAGCCCGCAGAAGACTCCCAGAATGAGGTAATAGGGCAGCTCATTGAGCATGAAACCCTGCTTCACCTGGAATGAAAACAGCACGTTGTCACCCATGAAGAAGAAGGCGACTGTGGCCGCAGTTACGGAGGAGATAAGGAGTGGTACTATCGATGACATCGTAAGGTCGAGCATAAGCACCTCGAGAGTGAAAAGGATTCCTCCGATGGGAGCCTTGAAGATGCCTGAGATAGCTCCCGCCACCCCGCACCCAAGCAGTAAAGTCACATTCTTGTAATTAAGCCTGAAGTACTTGGCTATGTTAGATCCAATTGATGCGCCGGTAAGCACTATGGGCGCCTCCGCTCCTACCGATCCGCCAAAACCTATTGTGAGTGAGCTTGTTAAAATTGATGACCAGTTGTTGTGAGGCTTTATATAGCTTTTACGTCTTGAGATTGCATAAAGTACCCTGCTTATTCCGTGTGATATATTATCCCTTACGAGGTACTTAACGGCCAGAACCGTCAGAAATATCCCGAAAAGCGGGTATGCGAGTGAGAGGACTCCGCCGGCACCTTTCATTACTCCCTGTGTGAAGAGAAGGTGAGTAAAGTGGATTGCATTCTTCATCACAACTGCTGCCAGTGCACTGACAAGACCTACAAGGAAACTGAGCAGGTAAATCAATGTATTCTGCTCCGTCAGAAAAGTTTTTAGCTGTCGTATCTGCTTTATTAACAGAGTCTTCAAGGCAACAGGAATGAAATTGGATAATCTACAAGTCACAAATATAGAATAAATTGAGGAGCATGTGTTTATTTTGGTAAGTTTGACATATTTTGCATTTATGATCAGATTTGAACGGCATACGCTGGCCAACGGGCTGAGGGTGATAGTGCACCGTGATGAGGGCACGCCGATGGCGACCACAAACATTCTTTATGATGCCGGATCCAGGGATGAGGACCCCGGTGCAACAGGCTTTGCTCATCTCTTTGAGCATCTGATGTTTGAGGGTACACCCCGAATCCCGGTTTTCGATGTTCCTGTGATGATGTCCGGGGGAGAAAACAATGCCTTCACCAACAATGACATTACAAACTACTATATAACGCTGCCTGCCAATAACATGGAGACTGCTTTCTGGCTGGAATCAGACAGGATGAGGGGGCTTGATCTGCAGGAGGAGCGGTTGAGCAATCAGAAAAGCGTTGTCACAGAGGAGTTCAGGCAGCGGTATCTTAACCAGCCTTACGGCGACATGATGCTGTTGCTGAGACCGCTGGCATACAGTGTTCATCCATACAGATGGCCTGCTATTGGCATGGATATCAGTCACATTGAAAGGGCAGACAGTGCCTCGGCAAGGTATTTTTATGACAGGTTTTACACTCCCTCCAATGCAATTCTGAGTATTGCCGGTAATGTTGATCCGGATAAGGTTTTCGCTCAGGCTGAGAAATGGTTCGGAGCAATCCCTTCAGGTGTGCCCGTCGACAGGAAACTCCCTGCAGAGCCCGAGCAGGCTGAACGCCGTGATCTGACGGTATCCAGACCGGTACCATCTGCTCACCTGATAATGGCCTTTCATACCGGGGCAAGGAACAGTCGCGACTTTTACATCCTGGACCTGCTGACAGATATCCTGGCAGGCTGCGATTCAGCACGCTTCCCCTCAATCCTTGTAAGAAAGAAGGAGCTTTTCAGCGATGCCGACTTCTACCTGTCAGGTGAAGCCGACCCTGGTCTTGTCATTTTCAGCGGCAGACTAAGGGACGGAGTTGATATCATTAAGGCTGAGGAGGCCGTTTCTGAACAGCTGGACCGTCTTACAGCCGGTCACGTTACTTCAGAGGAACTGGATAAGGCCCGTAACAGGTACGAGTCGCACCGGCTGATGTCTTATATGAGCGCGGCCAACAAAGCCTTCAACCTGGCTTATCATGAGGTTCTCGGAGATGCCTCAGGAATAAATACTGAGACTGAGCAGTACATGAGTGTGACGCGAGAAGAGATAGCGGATGCCTCGCAGCGCACTTTCAGACCACAGAACAGCAGCGTAATATATTACCTACCCGGGAAGAGATGAAACAGACAGAAATCAAAGAGGCTCCCGCAATCATTACCCCTTCGGCCGGAGACACATCCTTCCCGAAGATGGACAAATTGTCGAACAATGTGCCTGTCTGCCTTGTGGGTAACGGCACCGTTGACCTGCTGAGGATCGAGTTTGTCTTCAGTGCCGGTCAGGTCATGGAAGATGTTCACCTTGCAGCCTCATCTGCAAATGCAATGCTCACTGAGGGAACCTCTGATCATGATGCAGCAACAATCAATGACCTGATCGACAGTACGGGGGCGGCACTGAATCATACTGCAGACAAGGATACAGCCGGGCTGGTGACCGTAACACTGACCAGGAAACTGGAGGAGGTGATGGATCTGGCGCGGGAGGTGCTCTTCAGCCCCTCTTTCCCGGACAATGAATTCAGAATGCTGACGGACAGAAGGATACAGTCTTTCCTCACCGGCAGACAGAAAACCTCAGTCATAGCAAGAGAAGCTTTTTACGAGGCACTCTGCGGTGCCGGTAACCCTTACGGACGAATCACTGAGGAATCCGATTACCGGTCACTGACAACTGCCGACCTGCGTCGCTTTCATAAAAAGCATTATAATCCCGGAAACATGTACATAACGGTCGCCGGCAGGGACCCTGAAAATGCGCTTCCTGTGCTGGAGAAGTATTTCGGGACCGTCAGGTCCGGCCTGTGGGAGAAGCCGGCGATACCTTCAATACAGTTTGAAACAGCAAAACCCGGGGTAATCTTCCGTGAGGTTCCCAACTCAGTCCAGAGCACTGTCAGAATAGGCTGGAAGGGCATCACCCGAGATAATCCGGAATATCAGGATCTGCAGGTGGCCACAATGATACTTGGAGGGTACTTCGGTTCCAGGCTGATGCGTAACATAAGGGAAGATAAAGGGTACACCTACGGCATCCATGCCGTGGCTGGGGCTTTCAGGAGTTTAGGGTATATCACCCTGATGACCGATGTCGCAAACGAATACCGCGAAGCCACACTTAAAGAGATATGGAAGGAGATCGGCAGGCTCCGTGAGGAAGAGGTCGGAAACGAGGAGATGACTCTTGTAAGGAATCATCTCATGGGTGAGATAGCCCGCATGTTCGACGGTCCGTTCTCAGTGGCAGAAGCAATAAAGGGTATCATTGACTATGAGGCCGGGGAAGACTACTATACCCGTTTTGCAGAGACAGTGAGAACAATTACCCCTGACAGAATAAAGGAGCTCTTCAATACATATTTCAATCCTGACCAGGCTTATGAGATAATTGCCGGTGTAAGATGAAGCTGCTTAAGTTCATAGCAATGCTGATATTCCCGTTTATATTCTGCGGGAATGTGACAGGGCAGGATGAGACACAGCCTCTCTCCCCCATTCTTGAAACTGTCACTGTTGATCCTGCAACCGGGTTTGCCACCCTGCGCTGGACACAATCCCCTTCACCTGATGTGGGCAGCTATGTGGTCTACATCGATGAGGGGGTTACTGCACCGGCAATTGACACCGTTCGCTCACCATTCATAACTGAATATACTCACACCGCATCAGCCGCAAGGTACAGGAGTGTCACATACGTTGTTGCAGCCATTGATTCATCACTGAACGTAAGTCCCCTGAGCAACTCCCTGAGCACAGTGTGGCTTTCGGCCGTAAATGACGCATGTACAGGCAGTATAACCGTCACATGGACTACCTATGTAAATCAGCGTCATCCGGCCATAAGCCAGGTTATTCACATCACGTCAGTGTCGGGTTCTTTTATTTCTGACAATGTTCTGACGCCTTCCGGGACATCATTCACGTTCACAGGATATGATCCCGACACTGATTATTGTTTCACTGTTACCGCCAATGACGGCAGCGGAGCTATCTCCTCATCCAACAGAGCCTGTGTCACCACTGGCAGCGAGGTTGCTCCTGCCTGGGTCAGGATTGACGCCATTGAAGTTGAGGGAGGAGGAATAACAGTCTCGGCTGGTTATGATCAGGCCACAACAATTGAAACTTACCGCCTGCTGCGCTATAACCCTGTAAGTGATTCCTGGGAGCAGGCACTTATAGTTACAGGTTCATACGGAAGGGTGATTTTCGAAGCACCTTCAGAAGACACTACAATCATTAACCTCTACATGGCTGCAGCCGTGAACGGATGCGGTGCTAATGCAGCCCTGTCCGAACCTGCACGAAATATGCTTCTGGAGGCTGTCTTCACCGGGATCAGTGTTGATCTGCGATGGAACAGGCCGGTGCAGGGCGGATCAGAGTTATATACTGTATGGCGTGATACTGGAGAGGGGATGCAGGAGGTTGCCAGTGACCTTAATGACACAATCTGGTCAGAAGAGTATGCGACATTTGCCGGGGAGATGTCCGCTCCTGCAGTAATATACCGTATTACAGCGTCGGACCCTTCTATGCCCACGGGCACGCCAATCCACAGATCACAGGCAGCGATCTTAGAGGCAACAGAGAACATATACATGCCCAATGCGTTCACCCCGGGATCAGGGGACGGTAATGAACTCTTCCGTCCTGAATTTTCATTCATCCCGGGAGAATATGATTTCCGGGTCTATTCCCGAAACGGGCGCCTTCTTTTCCGTACTTCTGACCCCGGTGACGGATGGGACGGGAAGTACAACGGGACACCAATGCCGTCAGGTGTATACCTGTGGAGTTTCAGGATTGTGACACCCTCAGGCCGTACCGAGATGAGGAACGGTACTGTGACTATTCTGCCATGATAGCCGTGATCAGAATGACCCGATTTTAGTATCTTTGTCACTACTTTGCAGGTTAGTCCCGATGGTAAAATCCAAGACGAAAATATTCACTCCGGAAGACATCAGCCGTATTGAATCAGAGTACAAACTGCTGACTGATAATTTGTACAGGTGTGACAAGCCGGGAGACAGGGAACTGATTGACAAGGCTTTCAGGTTTGCCAACGAGGCACACCGCGATATGTACCGCAACTCCGGTGAACCCTATATAATTCATCCGATAAACGTTGCCCGGATTGTGAACCAGGAGATTGGTCTCGGCTCCAAGTCAGTGGCCGCTGCTCTTCTGCATGATGTGGTTGAGGATACCGGCATACCGCTGGAGGAGATTTCCAAACAGTTTGGTCCCAAGATTGCCTCACTGATTGACGGACTGACAAAGATATCCGGAACTTACAACCAGGAGACCAACTCTCTGCAGGCAGAGAATTTCCGCAAGATGCTCATGACACTGTCAGACGACTTCAGGGTCATCCTTGTGAAGATCGCTGACAGGCTTCACAACATGCGCACCCTGGACTCTATGCCCGAGCACAAGCGGATGAAGATTGCAGGCGAGACCATCTATCTGTACGCTCCCCTGGCTCATCGGCTGGGACTATTTGCAATCAAGACCGAGCTTGAAGACCTGAGCTTCAAGTTCAGGCATCCCCGTATATACGATGAGATCACCCGCAAGGTCAAACTGGATGAAAAGAAAAACCTTGCACTTATTAACAGGTTCAGCCTTCCAATAATTGAGGAACTGAACAACAACAACATAATTTTTGACATTTCCGGCCGCTTCAAGTCTATCTATTCCATCTGGAAGAAGATGCAGTCTAAAAATATCCCGTTTGAAGAGGTTTATGACCTCCTCGCCGTGAGGATTGTGTTCGAGCCCGGACCGGAGATGAGCGAGAGGGCGCAGTGCTGGCAGATCTATTCGCTCATCACTGACATCTACACCCCGAAGCCTGACAGGCTACGTGACTGGATCAGCAGGCCGAAGCCAAACGGTTATGAGGCTCTGCACCTTACAGTAATGGGGCCGGAAGGACGCTGGGTGGAGGTGCAGATCCGCAGCCAGCGGATGGATGACATTGCCGAAAGAGGATTTGCCGCACACTGGAAGTACAAGGGTGACACCTCGCAGACAGAGAACGAACTGGACAAGTGGCTGAAGCACATCAGGGAGATGCTTGCCAACCCGATGTCCGATCCTCTCACCTTCCTTGACGAGTTCAAGATGAGTCTCTTTTCCTCCGAAATAATGGTTTTCACTCCCAAGGGACTGCTTGTCAACCTGCCTAAGGGGGCTTCAGCGCTTGACTTTGCATATGAGATTCATACAGACATCGGAAATCATGCAATCGGCGCCAAGGTCAACTACAAGCTCTCCCCGCTTTCCACTACGCTGCAGAGCGGTGACCAGGTTGAGATAATTACCTCGAACATTGCCAGGCCCGAGAAGGAATGGCTTGAATATGCGCATACTCCGAAGGGCAAAAACGCCATCAAGGATGCACTTCGTGACCAGTCTACCGACCGTATCCAGAAAGGAATGGAAATGCTCGAGAGCAGGCTGAGTGAGATTGGCGTTATACCCAACTCAGACATAATAAAGAAGCTGCTCGACAACTACGAGATTCTCAATAAAGATGAACTTTATTCGCGTATCGGGCTGGGTCTGATCAACCTGGATGAACTTCGGAAGATCCTGAAGAAGACCCCCGAAGGGAGCCTTCGTAAATACTGGAGGCTTGCCATAGGAGGTGTGACGCGAAAAGGTTCAGAGACGAAGGAGATTCCTCCTGTACCCGAGACAATAGACAAGAGCCATCCTTATCTGCTTCGTGAAAATGTGGACAATACGGGAAACTCTTATGTTATTGCCAGCTGTTGTCAGCCTATTCCGGGAGATGAGGTGGTAGGATATGTTGATCATGCCAACTCGATCATAGTACACAAGCCCAAATGCCCTATGGCTGTCAAGCTGATGTCAAGTGAGGGCAACAGGATCATACCGGTCAGGTGGACTATTCACAAGCTTGCCTCCTTCCTGGCTCGAATAAGCATCAACGGAATTGACAGGATGGCTCTTGTGAGCGAGGTGACCACAATTATCTCAAAGGAGTTGAATGTCAATATCCGCAACATAAACGTATCAGTTTATGACGGTATCTTTGAGGGGACAATTGACCTGTACGTCCATCACACCCGTGACCTCAACAACCTCATCATGCAGCTTTCGAACATAAGGGGCATTAACAGCGTCAAAAGGATTGAGGAATTCATAGAATAAGAATTAGTTACAAGGTTAAGGAGGAGCGTAAATGTCAAACGATGATGCAAGGTCGGTGGTCAGGCAGGTCTTCACGGAATACCTGGTCTCCCATTCCCTGAGGAAGACACCCGAACGGTATGCCATCCTTGACGAGATCTATTCGAGAGAGGGGCACTTCGACATAGAATCGCTCTTCAATTTCATGAATAATAAAAACTACCGTGTCTCAAGGGCCACACTCTACAATACAATTGACCTGCTGATCGAATGCAAACTGGTCACAAGGCATAAGTTTGGCCGAAACCAGGCACAGTATGAAAAGACATACCGCTCCGGGCACCATGATCATCTTGTTGACACACGGTCAGGCAAGGTGATCGAGTTCAGCGACCCAAGGATAAATGACATTATCAGGAGTGCATGCGAGGAGAACTCATTCGTTCTGCACCATTATGCACTCTACGTTTACGGTATACAGGAAAAGGACCGCGGGTGAAGTGATCTGTCAGGTGAACCATTGTCAGGCATTCCCCTATTTGTTAACAATCGCCGTTTTCTTGCCCCGAGGCAGAATTTTTTCGTAAATTCGAACCTGATTTTGTCTAATCAGGATTTTCTGAACAAATGAAGATTGACATTTTACTGGGCCTCCAGTGGGGAGACGAGGGTAAGGGAAAGATTGTGGACGCTTTAACCCCTCATTATGAAATCGTAGCGAGGTTTCAGGGCGGACCTAACGCAGGTCACACAATTGAATTTCACGGGGCAAAGCATGTGCTTCACCTCATACCCTCAGGTATTTTTCACGAGGATAAGATTAACATAATAGGTAACGGTGTTGTAGTTGACCCGGTCGTTTTCCGCCAGGAAGTTGAGAGCCTGGGCATAGATATAGCTACTGTCCGTGAGAGGCTGCTTATCTCCCTGAAAGCACATCTTATAATGCCCACCCACAAGCTTCTCGATGCTGCCCATGAAGCATCGCTGGGTGAGGCAAAAATAGGCTCGACACTCAGGGGTATTGGCCCGGCCTACACTGACAAAGCCTCGCGTAACGGACTCAGGGTGGGTGATCTTCTGAGGAATGACTTCAGGGAAATCTACCGTTCACGTGTGAATGAGCACCTGAGGTTGCTCGAGGGGTACGGTTACAGCAATGATCTGAAGGCATTGGAGAAGGAGTGGTTTGAATCGGTGGATTATCTAAAAGAGTTCACTACGGTTAATGCAGACTATTATCTTGACGTTGCAATGCAGACAGGTAAGCGGGTACTTGCTGAAGGTGCACAGGGAACTATGCTTGACATTGATTTCGGAACGTATCCCTTTGTTACCTCATCAAATACTGTAGCTGCGGGCGCCTGCACAGGTCTTGGGGTAGCGCCGGGGCGGACCGGTGAGGTATTAGGTATCTTCAAGGCATATTGCACCAGGGTTGGCAGCGGTCCATTCCCGACAGAGCTGGATGATGCGTTTGGCCAGATGATGCGTGACCGCGGCCACGAATACGGGGCTACCACGGGCCGCTCGCGCCGCTGCGGATGGCTTGACCTGCCGGCGTTGAAATATGCTATAATGGTCAACGGGGTGACAAGGCTCTTCATGATGAAGGCCGATGTGCTTTCCGGGTTCAGTGAAGTCAGAATCTGTAAATCATATACTGTTGGCGGGAAGGAACAGACTGAACTGCCATATTGCCTCTATGACATTGAAGGACTCAACTATCTGACATTTAAAGGATGGCAGTGCGATATAACAGGATGCAGAAACTGGGAAGACCTTCCACAGGAACTGAAGGAGTATATCCAATACATTGAAAAGGAGACCGGAGTGCCTGTCACAATCGTATCAGTAGGCCCTGACAGGTCAGCCACAATTTACAGGTAGTCCTTAGTTTTTCCTGAATACCCAGGCTTCTCCGTTTATCTTGTCCTGAATGCTTCCAAGCGAATTCCATGCTGCATTCAGGTCCGGGAATGAGCTCGCGGATACAAGCTGCCATTTTCCGCCGTTCATGTCAATTATCCTGGCATCATAGCCGAAGCTTTTGATATGTTCAAGCCATGCATTTGCATATGAGGGAGTCAGAAAGCTGCCAACAATGACATGGTAACCCGTCATCACGCTGACCTGTTCTTCAGGCTCGCCGGCAAGTTCAGCCTGGCGGGCACGTTCAGCCTCAGCCTGCTGCTCGTTGACAACCCTGATGGAGTCAGCTATGCGGAATGCCTCCTGCTGCTGCCTGAGCGCTTCGGTCTCCCTGGCCTTCTTCCCGAACGGATTGATGCTCTTCATGAAATCACATGATGGAGTCAGAAGAAGTACTGCTGCAAGGACAACGAGTGATAATCTCTTCATAAAGGACAGTTTTTCACTATTTTGAATGATAAAGGTACAGATTCCTCTGTAAAAATGCAATGATTATTCCTAACCACAGCCATTCAAGCCAATTCTTTTCTATATTAGATCGCGATTTTCAAACCCTTTAAAAAAACCTGTGCCATGAAGTCACTTATCCAATTCTTCGAAGAAAATGTGGAAAAGTATGCATCCAACATCTATCTGTGGGAGAAGTTGCAGGAGAAGTATGAAGGAACGACTTACCAGGAGACAAGGCGCCAGGTACATGAGTTCGGCGCCGGCCTTATGCAACTGGGAATAAAGAAGGGTGACCGTGTCAGCCTTCTTGCTGACGGACGAAACAGCTGGGTCATCGGCGAGCTGGGCATCCTCTATGCCGGGGGAGTCAATGTACCTCTCTCAATCAAGCTGAATCCTGAAGAGATCAGGTTCCGACTCTCCCACTCAGGATCAAAGATGGTGATCACCTCAAGCACACAGGCTCCGAAGATCCTGGAGGTTATTGACAGGTGTCCGGACCTGATCAAGGTTATTTTTATGGATCCCAGGGAAGAATATTCCGAGGGACAGATCCATTTCAACGAAGTCAGGAAGATCGGTCGCGAATGGCTTGAGAACCCTGCCAACAGGAAGAGTTTCGAGGAATTCACCGCCTCCGTTTTACCCTCCGACTACGCAAATATTTGCTATACGTCAGGCACCACGGCAGATCCCAAGGGGATCATCCTTACCCACGGTAACTACGTGACAAACGTATACCAGTCATACAGCCTCATGGACATCCCCCAGCATTACAAGACACTTCTCATACTTCCATGGGACCATTCATTTGCCCATACAGCCGGCATATATGCCTTCATGGGCAAGGGAGCCAGCATCGCATCAGTGAAAGTTGGCAAGACTCCGATGGAGACGCTGCGCAACATCCCCATCTGTATGAAGGAGATAAAGCCTAACCTCCTGATGAGCGTCCCGGCACTTGCCAAGAACTTCCGCAAAAACATCGAAAAGGGAATCAAGGAGAAGGGGAAGATGACCGAAACACTCTTTGAGTTCGCCCTGAAGACAGCCTATTCATATAATAAAGAGGGATACAACAAGGGACAGGGAATCCAGAAGCTCAAGAAGCCGTTGCTCAGGCTCTTCGACAGGATCCTTTTCAGCAAAGTGAGAGAGGCATTCGGTGGGGAGCTTGAATTCTTCATCGGCGGGGGAGCGTTGCTGGACATCGAGCTGCAGCGATTCTTCTATGCAATCGGGGTGCCCATGTACCAGGGGTATGGCCTCTCTGAAGCGTCACCGATAATTTCCTCGAACTCTGCAAAAAGACATAAACTGGGTTCATCAGGATTCCTGGTGAACAACATGGACCTGAAGATTACCGATGATGAGGGCAATGAGATGCCGGCAGGTCAGAAGGGTGAAATAACGATTCGGGGAGGAAACGTCATGTTCGGTTACTGGAAGAACGAAACCGCAACAATGGACGCTATACGTGACGGATGGCTTTATACAGGCGACATGGGTTACATGTCAGAGGACGGGTTCCTCTATGTTATGGGACGATTCAAGAGCCTGCTGATAGCTGACGACGGGGAGAAGTTCAGTCCCGAGGGAATAGAGGAGGCCATAAGTGAACAGTCGAAATATATTGATCAGTGCATGCTCTACAACAATCAGAAACCCTACACGGTAGCGCTGATTGTACCCAACCAGCATGCCCTGAAGCTTTACCTTGAGGACCGCAATATGACTGCAACAACCGAGGAGGGAAAGAGGGCAGTTCTCAACCTTATTGAGAATGAAGTCAATGAATACCGCATAAACGGAAAATTCGGCCATATGTTTCCGCATCGCTGGCTGCCAGTTGCACTGGGTGTGCTGAATGAGAGCTTCAATGAAAGCAACGGAATGATGAACTCCACGATGAAGATCGTTAGAGGCAAGATCACTGAAAAATACCAGGATCTCATTGACTGGCTCTACACACCGATGGGCAAGATCGCTTACAATGAACGCAACATGGAAGAGGTCGAAAAGATGAAGCTCGGCTGATCCCCAAAACTATCAAGATATGAAATCCGTCCTGATTCCGGTTCTCATCGTCACAGCCGGAGTGATGTCATTTTGCACAAGGGAAAAGAGTCCTGAGTGGAAACCTGCAGAAAATCCTCTTTTCACTGTTTGGGGTGAAACTCTTGACCCCGCCGCACCCTGGCCGGAATATCCCAGACCAGGGCTTGAGAGAGCAGAATGGATGAGTCTTAACGGCTTGTGGGACTATGCGATCTGCGGAAATGAGGAAGACCGCCCTGAATCTCAGGGAAAGATACTGGTTCCCTACCCTGTCGAGTCAGCGCTCTCCGGAGTGAAGGCACGAATAACAGATTCACTTGCACTGTGGTATACAAGTGAATTCGTCATCCCTAAAAGCTGGAAGGAAAAACAGCTGATTCTCAACTTCGAAGCCTCTGACTGGGAAACCACTGTCTGGATAGATGATAATTTTGC
>ERZ795055.1033-NODE-1033-length-23545-cov-4.682120_pt1 | contig 23545 bp, 28 predicted proteins | sample MGYA00375139_ERZ795055 | MGnify/ENA primary metagenome ERZ795055 (study PRJEB30184, sample SAMN05720283) | anaerobic digester metagenome | isolation source: active sludge of municipal wastewater-treating anaerobic digesters | place: USA | collected 2015-01-23 ... | reverse complement strand
TCAAGGAAATCTATGGTGTTAAAAAAGGGATTGCTGAAAATCATCAAACTAATTGTCCTAGTAGCAATTATTCTTTTAACAACAAAAACCGATTTTAAACAAATTTTAAAAACATATATTTTCAGTGCATACTTTTTCATTTCCAAAATCTTAAAAACTAGTTATTCTATTGAATTTTAGAAAATGTATAACTTTAAGGAAGTAGAAAAAGTTGCAAGAGAAATATGGAAGAAGCACAAGAAAGAGATAAAACAATCTGTTTTAGACAATCCAAAAAAACCTCTTTTCAGTTTTTTAGAGGGGCCCCCAACAGCAAATGCTCCCCCTGGATTGCATCATCTTGAAGCAAGAACATTTAAGGATATAATATGCAAATTTAGATATATGAATGGTTTTTCTGTTCCCAGAAAAGGAGGATGGGATTGCCATGGATTACCTGTAGAAGTGCAAGTTGAAAAAAAACTCAAACTTGAGTCTAAAAAAGAAGTTGAAAAATATGGGATTGATAAATTCATTAAACAATGCAGAGAAGATGTTTTCTCAAATATAGAAGATTGGAACAAATCCACAGAAGAATTAAACTACTTAATTGACTTGGAGAATCCTTACATCACATTAGACAATAATTATATTGAAAGCGTATGGTGGAGTCTAAAAGAATTGTATAATAAAAAATTATTATATGAAGGATATAAAGTTCTTCCTTTTTGCACTCGTTGTGGGACCCCTTTATCAAGCCACGAAGTTGCACAGGGATATAAAGAAGTTCAAGAAGAATCAGTTTATATTGCTTTTAAAGTGAAAGGAAAAAAAGATGAGTATATTCTTGCATGGACAACTACTCCTTGGACTCTTCCAGGAAATGTTGCTCTTGCAGTCGGCGAAAAAATAGATTATGTTAAGGTAAAACTTTCTGATGGAGATAAATTAATCCTTGGGAAAGAAAAAATTGGTTTATTAAAAGGACAATGCGAAGTAATAGAAAAATTAAAAGGAAAAAATTTAGTGGGATTAGAATATGAACCTCTTTATGAGATAAAAGAATTACAATCAGAGAATTCCTATAAAATTGTTGGGGCAGATTTTGTAACAACAGAAGATGGAACAGGCATTGTTCATACAGCGGTTATGTATGGTGAAGATGATTATAATCTTGGGAAAAAAATTGGTTTACCTGAAGTCCATACTGTTGGACAGGATGGAAAATTCTTAGATAACACTCCTGAATTTATAAGGGGAAAATATGTCAAATCAGCAGAAAAAGATATTAAAGAGGATTTAAAGAAAAGACACCTTTTATTCAAGGTTGAAAGAATAAGTCACGATTATCCTTTTTGTTGGAGATGTGATTCTCCCTTGCTATATTATGGAATTAATTCATGGTTTATTGATGTAAGTTCAATTAGAGAAAAATTAATGAAATTAAATCAAGAAATTAACTGGTATCCATCACATATTCAAGAAGGAAGATTTGGAAAATGGCTAGAAGGGGCAAAAGATTGGGCTTTATCTAGATTTAAATTTTGGGGCACCCCCCTGCCCATATGGAAATGTGAATGTGGCAAAGAAAAAGCAATTGGAAGCATTGAAGAATTAAAAAAAGAGGCGATTAAATTTCCAAAAGAAAAATTAGACTTGCATAAACCTTGGATTGATAAAATAAAATTAAAATGCTCTTGTGGAAAAGAAATGAAAAGAATTCCTGATGTGATTGATTGCTGGTATGATTCTGGAAGCTCCTCGTTTGCACAATTCCATTATCCGTTTGAGAATAAAAAAGAATTCGAAAAAAGATACCCCTATGATTATATTGCAGAAGCGATTGATCAAACAAGAGGATGGTTTTATACTTTACATGTACTTGGAGCTATTTTATTTGACAAGCCTGCGTACAAAAATGTAATTTGTATGGGGCATATTGTTGATGAAAAAGGGGAGAAAATGTCAAAATCAAAAGGAAATATAATCAAACCTAGAGAAATAATTGACCAGGCAGGAGTTGATGCTGTAAGATTGCAATTTTTTACATCAGATGTTGGAAATCAAAAAAGATTTTCCTATGAATTGATGAAAGAAAATGTTTTAGGGTTTCTAAATGTTCTATATAATTGTCATAGCTATTACAAACAATTAGAATCAAAAAAAGGCCCTCAAAAAATTGAAGATAAATGGATATTGAGTAAATTAAATAATTTAATAAAAGAAGTTACAATTGATTTAAATAATTATGAATTAAACAAACCTTTTGAAAAAATAAATAATTTTATTGTAAATAATTTTTCAAGAGGGTATATTAAAATAACCAGAGAAAGAGAAGACACTAAAGAAATTTTAAAAGAAGTCCTTGAAAAAATTGCACTTTTGCTTGCGCCTTTTGCACCATACATTTCTGAGTATGTTAACAAAGAATTCTCAAAAAAATCTGTTCATCTTTCAAACTGGCCAAAACAAGAAGAAAATAAAATAAATTTAGAACTTGAAAAAGAAATGGAATTAGCAATGAAATTAATTGAACTTGGATTGGCAGAGAGAGATAAATCTCAAATTGGATTGAAATGGCCTTTACAAAAAGCAATAATACACGGAAAACAAATCGATTTTAATACAGAAATAATTGAAATATTAAAATCACAATTAAATGTAAAAGAGATTTTAATTAATGATGAAGGAGAATTAAAGGTTGAACTTGATAAAAATATAACTCCAGAACTGGAATCAGAAGGATATTCAAGAGAGATATCCAGACAAGTTCAAGCATTTAGAAAAAAATTAGGATTAGTGAAGAAAAATAAAATTGAATTATTTATAAAAACTGAAGACAAGGAACTTCAAAAAATCCTCGAATATAAAAAAGAATTTATAAAAGAAAGAACAAATTCAAAAAAATTGAACTTTGTTACAACTGGCAAGGAAACATTTAAAAATAAAGAGAACTTTAAAATAAAAGATAAAGGGGGAGAGATTGGAATTATTTATCAAAAAATGACTACCGATAAGTAATTCAATCAATTTACTCTTTTATTATAACAAACTTTAAAAGGGAGAGGCTCCAATAAAAAATATCAAAATGATAGTTAAAGATGAATTCCTAAGCAGATTAAGAAAGATTTTTGATTTAAATCTATATGAAGTAAAAGTTTGGACTGCATTGTTATCAAGGGGAACTTCAACAGCAGGAGAATTGAGCAATATTTCAGATGTTCCTCGTTCAAGAACTTATGATATTTTAGAAAGCCTTGAAAAAAAAGGTTTTATTGTAATGAAATTAGGAAAACCAATAAAATTTGTTGCTTTAAAACCTGAAGAAGTTGTTGAGAGGGTAAAGAAAAATCTTGTAAAATATGCTCAAGAAAGAACAAAAAGACTTGAAACATTAAAAGATGATGAGGTTTTGGAAGAATTAAATGGATTATTCACAAAGGGAATAAAATTTGTCGAACCAAGTGAATTATCTGGAAGTTTAAAAGGAAGGCAAAATTTGTACAATCATCTAGATATGATGATTAGAGATGCTGAAAAAACAGTCACAATTGTTACAACTGCAGAAGGATTGAATAGAAAATTGGAAGCTTTAATGCCTGTTCTTGAAAAATCAAAAAAGAGGGGAGTTAGAATAAGAATTGCTGCACCCGTAAATAATAACAATATAAAAGTTGCAAGAGAATTGAAGAAAGTTGCAGAAGTTAGAAATATGGAAAAGATAAAGGCAAGATTTACAATTGTAGATTCAAATCAAATAATGTTTATGCTTTTGGATGATGAAAAATTCCATCCAAATTATGACATAGGAGTTTGGATTAATACAGAGTTCTTTGCTCAATCACTTGAACAAATGTTTGAATTAGCTTGGAAAGAAATGAAGCAGGTTAAGTAATTAATTCTTTAAAAACAAAAACCTATAAAAACTAAGAATTATTTTATAGAATATATTTTGAAATACTTTTATTAATATATGAAAGGGGGTGAAAAATGGCAAAAAAGAGAAAGGCTGTAATTAAAAAATCTTGTGAGGATCACAATTGTGATTGTAGCAATGCAATGATTCGTATAGATGCTATGGCATTTATTATGTTTATAGTTACTGTCTGGAGCGCAGTTGGAAATTGGCTTTTAAAAGTTCCATGGTGGGTATATCTTATAATATGGATATTATTTTGTGGTTCGGCTATTGGAGTAAGAAATAAATGCTGGTGCAATAAAAAGTAATTAACTTATTTTTATTTTTTTCAATTCTTTTATATTTTAGTTTTCTTTTACATTGTAGCTTTTCTTTTTCTAAAAGAAAAACCCATTTTCTACCATTGTAGGTTCTTTCTTCTTTGCCATCGTAGGATTTTTTAAATCCCCGTTTCTAAAGAACCCTCATTTCTTTTTATTCTTTCTACCATTGTAGGTTCTTTTCTAAAGAACCCCATTTTTCTAATTCTTTTATATTTTATTTAAAAAATTAACAAAAAAATTTATAAATACAACTCAGATGAAAATCTGATGATTAAAGAAAAAGATAATAAGGCGAATAATTTAATTGTTAAGGATGAAGGAAAAAAATATTTCAAAAAAGCGTTTATATATGGGAATATTGGTGTAGGAATTGGCATTGTTGATTATATCTTATCCAGTAAATTGGGCGTTGATTCTATCTTTAAATCTTTTAATGAAATGAATCCCCATGAAGTTATAACTAACTTATACTCTGGATTATCCTCAATTGTTGCATTGAGTGGAGGAGTTATGTATTGTATTTCATGCTTATTTGAACCGGAAGAAAAAAACTTTTCCAAGAAAGAAGTAAAAGAACTTGAAAAAAAATTAAAGTATTAAGTCATTATTCTTTCTAATTCTTTTATATTTTTAATTCTAGCAATTTTATCTCTTATTTTTGCTGAGTTCTTTACACCTTTAGTAAAATTGCTTGCTTGTAATTTAATCTGACGAAAAGGTATTTGATACTTTTTTGCAAGATTTAGGTATTCTTCAAAAGATTTTTCGAATTTTGTTCCCATTATTTTTGAAAATATCTCTGGTCTTCCTATTGCTTCTCTTCCAATCATAACATAATCAAAAGTTTCCAAAAAATATTTGCAATTTTTTTCATTTACATCCCCAGAATAAATTATTGGCAACTTTGTTCTTGATTTTATTTTTTTTGCAAAGTCTATGTCTGGTTTTCCGGAGTAACCCTGTCCATAAGTTCTTGGGTGAATACAAATCGCATCACAATATTTTTCTGCAAGTTCAAGAAGATTAAATGCTATCGGAGATTTTCTAATTTTTATTGTAACTGGTTTTTTTGTATTCTCTCTGATTGTCTTTAAAATATCTTCAATTATTTTTAAATCTTTAAGAAAACTTCCAAAACAATGTTTCTTCGCTGTTTTTGCAGGGCATCCAAGATTAAAATCCCAAAGTGAAACTTGAGAATCATATTTTATTATAAAATTTTTTATACATTTATTGCTGGTGCAAAATAATTGTAAAGCTGGTTTGTCATTCAAATAAATTTTTTGTTTTGTTTGAGGATTTATCATCCCAGTATAAGTTAATCCGCATCCTGCTTTTTTACATAGAATTCTGAATGCAATATCATTTATTCTTTCCATCGGTGCTAAAAAAATTCTATTCTTTAAATTTAAGGTTTTTATTTTAAAATTCATATAATTAAAAATAAAAAAGTATTTAAATGCCTTATTCTTCATTTTTTCATGAATTTAAAAAGAGGAAAAAAAGGTCTTTCTACAATTGTCGCAACATTAATAATAGTTTTGTTGGTGTTGGTTGCAACTGGAATTATTTGGGTTGTTATAAAAGAAGTTATTTTAAAGGATTCTGAAAAAGTTTCTTTGAATAGTTTAACTATTAATTTAGATATTAAAAATGTGAAGATGTCTTGTGATGAAGTTTATGTTACAGTAAAAAGAAATGTTGGTGAAGGAGATTTTATTGGATTATTATTTGTAATGGAAGGAGAAGAAGTGTCTGATACTTTTAAGGAATATGTTTCTATGAAAGAACTTGAAGTTAGGGTATTTAATTTTTTATTGGAAAATTTAACTTCAGATAAAATAAAATTCATAAAAGTCTCTCCAATATTTGTAACAGGCTCTGGAGAAGAATTTATTGGAGATATCAAAGATGTTTATACAATATCAGATGAGGAAGTTGGAGAAGGGGGAGTGTGCATTGTTAATTGTAGTATTTCTTCTCCGATTGCACTTTATGCAACAGATATAACTAATAATAGTTTTGTTGCAAACTGGGAATCGGTTCCTTCAGCTGAAGGATATTATCTGGAAGTTGCAAGAGATATTAGTTTTACTAACCTTGTTGTGGATAATGTAGATTTAAACGCAACCAGTTATGAAGTTAATGGGGTAGAATTAGGAAATACCTATTATTATAGAGTTCGTGCTTATAGTGATTGCATAAGTGAAGAATCAAATGTTGTTAGTGTTCAAATAATTGTGCCTATTGAAATCTCTTCATGCATGACCCTCTCTGAATCTGGAGAGGCATATATTTTAACACAAAATGTAACATCAACAGGAACTTGTTTTAATATATCTGCATCAAATGTTACCTTGGACTGTCAAAATAGTTGGATAATTTATTCTACAGGTGGAGCTACAAATACATATGGAATATATACCAATCCTGGGCTAGATAGTATTATAATAAAGAATTGTAATATTCTTGATGGAAATTTTGCTTCTTCGCAAACAACAAGGTATGGGATTTATTTTTATTCAACCAGCAATTCAGTTATTTTAAATAGTTTTATAAATACTTCCAATTCCAATGCAATTTATTTGCTAGCTCCAGTTAAGAGGAATAATATAATTTCAAATGTAATTGCGATTTCTAACACAGGTATTGGATTAAGTACAAGGAGTGTGTTAAGTAACTTTTCAAATATAATTGCAATTTCAAATACCAAGCAGGGAATGTATATTGGAAATGGTGAAAAAAACACTTTTTCAGATATAACTGCAAGTTCTAATACCGGTGCGGGTTTAGAGAATGATGGTGATTCAAGCAATTTTTCAAACATAATTGCACGTTCTAACACCAATACTGGAATGAATTTACAAGGCGGGGATAACAATTTTTCAAATGTAATTTCAAGCTCGAATACACATTGGGGGATGGTTTTCTTTGGCGGTCAAAACAACATTTTTTCAAACATAACTGCAAGTTCTGATCAAGAGATTGGATTAAATATTCAGATGCAGGGTTATTCAAACAACACTTTTTCAAACATAACTGCAAGTTCTAACACTAGTTTTGGATTAAATATTGAAAATAGTTTAAAAAACACCTTTTTAGATATAACTGCAAGTTCTAATGCAAATGCGGGATTGTATTTAAATTCTGTTTCAAACAACACTCTTTCAAATATAAATATAATTTCCAATGCTAAAAGAAATGAAATATCAGTTTTTGGTTTAACTGATTCCGATTTTAATTCAATAAGTAATTCTACTTTTATATCTTTATACAAAAATGTAACTCTTGTGTATTTAACTTCTGATTGTAATTCAAATACATTTTATGGAAATAATTTTACTGAAACATCTGGATATTATGTTGAGGATTTGAATGGTTTAAATTATTATAACACAACAATAAATGGGGTTGGAGAGGGAAATATTTGGTATAATGTTATGAATGGGCAAGTTGAAATCAAAGGAAGTGTCTTTTCTACACTAAATCCTTCATTATACATTGGGGATTCTGGAACAGGATATCCTTATAATAGTATAAATTCATTTAATAAAATAAGTGAAAATGTTGTTGATTATGCTCCTCTGACAAATGTATATGGTTAGTTATATGAATTATCTCCTAAAACTTTTTATAGCAATTAAGATTAAATATTTAAATTATCCTTCATTAACTAATCTATGATTTTAAAAGGGGGTAAGATAATTAAAAAAAGAAATAAAAAAGGATTATCTGCTATTGTTGCAACACTAATAATTATTTTATTAACTATCGTGGCTGTAACAGTAGTTTGGGTTGTTATAAAAGAAGTTGTTGTTAAGAATTCTGAAAAGAATTTTTTAAATAGTTTAAATCTTAATTTAAAAATACAAAAAGTTCAAATTACCTGTGATGAAGTTAACATAAATCTTAAAAGAAATGCAGGTGAAGGAGAATTTATTGGGTTAAATTTTGTAGTGGAGGGGGAAGAGAATTCAGATGTATTTACAGTATATGCCCATATGAATGAACTTGAATCCAGAATCTTTAATTTTGTATCAGATAATGTTACTTCGGGAAATATTTCAAGGATAAAAGTTATTCCAATATTCGAAACAAAATCTGGAAAAGAATTTATTGGAGAGGTTAAGGATACATATATTCTTTCTAGTTTAAAAACAGAGGTGATATGCATGCTAGGATGTGGTTTACCTGCTCCTAATGCCCTTAATGCAATAAATATTACTAATGATGGTTTTATTGCCTCTTGGAATTCTGTACCCCTTATTGAAGAATATTATCTTGATGTTGCGAGGGATAGTACTTTTGTTAATCTTGTTTTTGATAATTTAAGTGTTGGGGATGTTCTAGAATACACAATAACTGGTTTAGATAGTGGCACTCTTTATTATTATCGTATAAGAGGGTATAATGGGACTTGTTTTAGTACTAATTCTAATACAATCTCAGTTCTAGTATCAATTAGATATGGTTTATTGTATAATTGGTTTGCATCAAATGATTCACGGGGGATTGCTAACGATGGATGGCACATGCCAACAATATCGGATTTTTATACTTTAATGAAAACTCTTGATTCTTCTGGAGAGTATAATAATAATTTTGCTGGGGGAGGAATGAAAGAAACAGGATTTACTTACTGGAATAGCCCAAATACAAATGCAAGTGATTTCTCTGGATTTAATGGAAGAGGTGCAGGAAGACTTTCATGTCTCCCAGGATATAGTTGTGGGGCGTTTTCTTATTTGAAATCAAGAGAATATTTTTGGAATAAAGAAGAATCTTCTGCAGATACTAGTTTAAGCTGGATTTCATATCTAAGCTATAATAGTGAAATATTCCAAACATCTGGAATTAATATTGGCCCCAGCATAAACAAACATTCTGGATTATCCATTCGCCTGATTAATGATACTTCTTGCACAGTTCCAGGACAAACAGGAATTTATACTGGAAATGATGGGAAAATTTATCGAACAATTTGCATTGGAAATCAAGAATGGCTGGCTGACAATCTAGCTGAAACTAAATATAGAAATGGGGATATTATACCAGAAGTTACAGATAGTAACTCGTGGGGAAGTTTAAGCACAGGTGCATTATGTGCATACAATAATAATTGGGATTATGTATAATAAAATTAATTCTTACTTAAAAATTTTAAAATACCAAGTATAAAACCAATCAAAGTTGTTGCAACAACAATCCATCCAAAAACAACTAGGATAGATTGGGGAATAAACCTTATTGAAAGAATTCCATCAATCATGCCAAATGCAACTGCAAGAGAAACAAAAACCCCTGTAAGCCAGGCAATAAATTCCAATATTTTACTAAAAATTCCTTTTTTCATTTTATATTATTTACATTTTTTCCAAAGGTTCTATTCCAAGCAAATAAAGAGAATTTCCTAAAATTTGCCTAAAAGCTTTCACTAATTCTATTCTAAATGCTTCTTTTTCTGAACCAATTACAGGACAAGCATGATAAAATTCATTAAAAATTTGGGAAAGTTGATATGCATAAACAGATAAAAAGGAAGGATTAAGCCCAGCATAAGTTTTATGAATTGTCTCTATAAATTCTGAAAGTTTTTTTATTAAAAATGTTTCTTTATCTTCAAGAGAGTTAAGGGACGATTTTTTTGCTTTTCCAGAATATTTTTGAAGTATGCTTGAAGCACGTGCATAGCTATATAAGAGATAAGAGCCAGTATCTCCTTCAAAATTAACTGATTCTTTTGGATTGAAAATCATATTTTTCCTTATATCCACCTTCAGTAAAAAATATTTTACTGCTGCAAGTGCGATTTTAAGACTTCTTTCTTCAAGCTGAATTTTTGAAAGTTTATATCTTTGCTGCAATTCTTTTTTAACTAACCCTTGTATTTTTTCAATTAAATCATCTCCATCAACAACTGTTCCTTCTCTGGATTTCATCCTTCCTTCAGGAAGATTAACCATCCCGTATGAAAGATGCTTAATTCCAGGATAATTCAATCCAAGTTTTTTAAGAATTGTAAATAAAACATCAAAATGATAATTCTGCTCATTTGCAACAACATAAATTGAATTATTTAATTTGTATTTATCATATTTCAATTTTGCAAGATATAAATCGGAGGTTATGTAAACTGCTGTTCCATCCATCCTAAGAAGAATTTTCTCTCCTAAATTTTCATTGTTTAAATCAGCAAGAACTGCTCCGTTTTTATCTTTCTTAAAAATATTTCTTTTTAATCCATCTGCAATAATCTCTTTGCCTTTTTGATATATTCCGCTCTCAAAAAATTCCACATCATGCTTTATACCAAATGTTTTGTAAGTTTGTTTAAATCCTTTAAATGCCCAATCATTCATCTTTTTCCAGAGAGCAAGAGTCTCTTTATCTCCACTCTCCCACCTTTCAAGCATTCTATGCGATTCAATCTCTAATTTTTTATTTTTCTTGCTTTTTTCATTAAACATAACATAAAAATCCCCCACAAAATGGTCTGTTTTCTTTTTTACATTTTCAGGAGTTTTATTTTTCCCAAACATTTTATATGCAGCCATTGACTGGCAAATATGAATTCCCCTATCATTGTTCAAATTTGCACGAATAACTTCTTCCCCATTAAACTCTAAAATTCTTGAAATGCTCTCACCTATAGCCATATTTCTTAAATGTCCAAGATGAAGAGGTTTATTCGTATTTGGCGAAGGAAATTCCACCATTGTTTTTACTTTTGTTTTTTTAAGTTTTCCAAAATTTTCTTTTTCAGAATTTATTGCTTTAATCAAACTTAAAGCAAGCATTTTTCGGTCAATAAAAAAATTAACATATGGGCCTTTTGTTTGAATATCCTCAATCCCCGCTGGAAGCTTTTTTATTTGTTTTCTCAATTCAAGCGCAATCTGTGGGGGGTTTTCCTTAATAATATTTTCAAGAAAAAAACAAGGGAAAGCATAATCTCCCATATCATAAGACGGAGGTGTTGTTATAAATTCAGAAATTTTTTCTTTTGTAATTTTAACTGACATCTTCCTTAAAGAGTCTACAATTAAATTGATTATCACATCTTTCATTTGATTTCCTTATTCAATTCGTTTGAAAAACGGATGAATACAAGTTTATCTTTGCTTTCATAACATTTATAATATATTTCTGTTTTTATATCTTATGAAATGGGATGTTGCGATTATAGGTGCGGGTCCTGCTGGACTTACTGCAGGAATTTATGCTGCAAGAAGTGGATTAAAAACAATAATTATATCCAAGGACATTGGGGGAACAGCTAATTCTATTGTTGCCATTGAAAATTGGCCAGGATATAAAGGAAGTGGAGCAGAATTAATGAAAAGATTTTATGAGCATGCTAGAGATTACGATATTCATTTTGCAGTTTCTGAAGTCAATTCATTAAAGAAAAAAAACAATTTATTCATAATAAAAACCCCGAAAGAAGATATTGAATGCAAGACAATCATTATTGCTACAGGGAGTGAAAGAAAGAAATTAAAAATTCCTGGAGAAGAGGAATTACTTGGAAGGGGGGTTAGTTATTGCGCTACTTGTGATTCATTTTTCTTCAAAAATAAAATAGTGGGAGTTATTGGGGGAAGTGATTGTGCTACAGGTTCTGCGCTTGCATTATCTGATATTGCAAAAAAAGTATATCTTATCTATAGAGGGGAAAAATTAAAGTGCGAGGATATAAATATGAAAAATCTTGAAAAAAAAGAAAATGTTCAAATATTTTATAATTCTTTTCCAATTAAGGTTATAGGCAAAGAAAAAGTTGAAGGAATTGAAATAGTTAAAATAAAAGAAAAAAGTAAAATAGACTTAGATGGAATTTTTATAGAAATAGGTTCTACCCCATTAACAGAATTTACAAAAGAACTTAAAATAAAAATAAATTCTGATAATTTTATTGAAGTTAATTCGGATATGGAAACCTCTGTAAAAGGGGTTTTTGCCTGCGGGGATGTAACCAATTTTAAACTTAAACAAGTTGTTATTTCAGCATCACAGGGAGCAATTGCTGCAAAAAGTGCTGGAGAATTTCTTAACAAATAATTCAAAAGGTTTATAATTGAAGTATTTTTAAATTTCTAATGGTAGATAAAAAAATAAGCAAAGAAAATCTTGAGAAAGCACTTTCAAAAAAAGACAATCCTGAAATGCCAAAAGAAGTTGAAATAGGATTTCATCAGGGTTCAATTAATACTCTTCTAAATGAAAGAATAGGATTAATAAAAATGATTTCTCAAATAGAACAAATAATTCAAGCCCATGTAAAAAGACTTGAAGAATTGGGTGTAAAAGTAAGAACAAATCCTGAAAAAAAAGAGTAAAAAATGACAGCAAATAAAAGGCATCCTATTTTGATAGTTTTTCTATTAGCATTATTAATATTTTTATTTGCTTTAATTCTTAAAAATAATATTGTTTCTTTCCCAAATTGGGAATATTCTGGGGAAGATACAGAAAAAATCATGCAAGTTTATTCTCAAAAAAATAATTCAAATGCAGAAACAGATTCAAATTCTTCTAAGGATAATTCAGATTTACCTTCTACTACAAAATATATAATTCAAAAAACTTCCCTTAATGAAGAAGAAATAAGCAAAGTAAGAACTGCAATTTTATCAAGCGAATTTATAGGGAGCTTGCCCGAAAATGGAGTTATTTCTCTTCAGTTTTTTAATTTTGAAAATGGGCAAAGAGTTTTGTTGGATAAATTTCTTATAGGGAAAGATCAAATTTTAACAAGTGGAACTCCGGAAATTTTTATAACACTACACTACAAATATATTTCTTCATTAACCCCTTCAAATTTATGTGAAATAATTCAAACTGCAAATGCAAACGGGGATTTAGGGGCTTGGAGTGATTTAAGCGATACAAAACTAGCTTTAAAATATGCAAGTGTGATAAAGTATCGGGATTGTTTTGGGATTTAAAAGTCTTAATTAAAGCATTTCAATAAGTTTTTAAGTTAAGATATTTTGTAATTTTATGATGCGGGTGTGCCGGAGTGGTCAAACGGGCTGGACTTAAGTGTAAGGAACCAAGGTTCCTTGACAATCAACTTCCTTTAATTAGGACTAAGAAATCCAGTAGCTTAGTGCTTGCGAAGGTTCGAACCCTTTCACCCGCATTCTTAGTTCGAATCGAGCCTGATGGAATTTTGTTAAAAATTCTTGACCGAAGGTTCGAACCCTTTCACCCGCATAAAAATCTTTTAGGGGGATGAATTAGAAATTTCCAAATTCAAGGGTAAGTTTCTTTTCACCCGCATATAAAATAAACCCGTTGGTTTCTTTTAACTTCCTCTAATCACTGAACGACGATTTCTAATTGCCTCCGATGAAATCGTACTTGAACCCAATCTATATAAAACAAATATTTTATAAATAGTAATTTCTTAATAAAAATATAATTTAAGAGGTGGAGAATGCCTAAAACAGAAAAAGCAAAGATAAAAAAATCCGAAGATAAAACAATTAAAGAATCTAGAAAAATTCCTGTTGGAGTTCAAATAATTTCTGTCTTATATTATATAATGACTGCCCTATTAATTGTTTCAGGATTATTTATTATATTATTTTCTGGGATAATTGTATCTACAATAATTTCAATTGATGCAAATTTATCCTCTATTATAACTTCCCAGATGATTATTTGGATTGGAATATCCTTCCTTATTTTAGGGGGTTTGATATTTTTTGTTGGAAGAGGATTATGGAAATTAAAACTCTGGGCAAAAATAACTGCAATACTTATTTCTGGATTAATGATTATTTATTATATTTATTCACTTACCCTTGGATTTAAACCCATGCAATTGATTCAACTTCTAATTTATGTTGCTATAGCTGTTTATTTAATATTTGACAGGAAAGCTAAAAAATCATTTAATTAAAATAAAAAGTATTTATAAAGAGTTATCTCTTATAAGTATAATAAACAAAGAGGCGAAGAATGACTAAAACAAAAAAAGTCAAAAGAAATTTTAAATCAAAAGGAAAAGAACTTCCTGTTGGAGTAGAACTGGTTTCCATACTTTATTATGTAGTAAGCATTTTTTTACTTTTTATAGGATTATTATCTATAGTTCTTGCTTCAAGTAATATAGAAATTATTGTAATGAACATGGGAGATTTCGGACCAATGATAATTATTCTTATGGGAGCTCTTTTCTTAGGAATTGGAATATTAGGAGTATTTGTTGGCTCAGGACTTCGCCAAAGAAAACCCTGGTCAAGAATAACAGCAATAGTTTTGCTGTGTTTAACAACATTAATGTCAATGTACAACTTATACCAAAAAGGGGATGTTGAAACAAATGTTATATTTATAATAGTCAGTGTTCTTATAGGATTATACCTAGTATTTAGCAAAGAAGTAGAAGATGTATTCTCATAATTTTTTATTTTATTTAATCAAATAACTTGGAAACAGATAAACCTTCATGAGCTCTATAAATTGATTCTGCAAATGTTGGAGCCATATCAATTACTTTTATTCCATTGTCTTTATTTTTCTTAGGAGCATAATGAGTATTGCTTGTCATTACCACATCGTATGCTTTTAAGATTTTATCAGTTCCTTCTGTAAATAAACCATGAGTTGCATAATATAATAAACCACTTGCTCCATTTTTTTTCAATATCTCGCTGGCTTTAATAGCTGAACCCCCAGAGTCTATAATATCATCTACCAATAGAACATTTTTTTTATCAACATCACCTATTAAGCTCATACTTTCTATATTTCCTGCTTTATCTCTTATTTTACTCATTATTGCAAGTGTATAATTTGGTTTATCTGGATTATAATTAATTTCTCCTTTTATGAGTCTTTTAGAAAGAGAATTTGCCCTCCCTGCTCCCCCTATATCTGGAGAAGCTATAACAAGGTTTTCAAAATAAGAAGAATAATTTTTTGTCAAATATTTTACAAGTTCCGGGAAACTCTGAAGATTATCTAAAGGGACATTTGCAGGATAAGCATTTTCTATTTGAGGAGAGTGCAAGTCCATTGTTATTATTCTTTTTACTCCACCCGAAATTGAATCTGCAACTGCAAGTGTTGAAATTGGAACTCTAGACATATGTTTCCTATCTTGCCGTGCATATCTTAAGTAAGGCAAAACAAGACTTATGCTATTAACATCTGCCTTAAGGCAAAGGTTTTTTACAAAAATAATCTCTGCAAGCCAATCATTAGGGTTCTTATTTGAAGACTGGATAAAATAAACATTTTTTTTCCTTATATTCTCGGGATCATGAGGAAGGATTTCTTTATCTCCAAAGACCTTCATCTCCAAATTATGCAATTGAACATCTCTTTCATTCACATTTTTTATGTATGATTTAATCTTTTGTGCAAATTCCCAAGCAGGAGTTTTTGAAACGGCAAGCAAGACTACATCTTTCATATTAAAAAAAATATAAATTATTTTATAAAGATAATTATTATGTAATATATGAAATATATTAAAAAAGGGAGGAATATTGTATTCTAATATATGAAAAAGACTTGGAATTTAATTTGGTTAATTTTAATTATTATAATTTTTATTGCTGTTAATTATAGTTCTTTAGACACTTTTGTTACAAAAACATTTTCTAATGAAGAGTATGTAGTTATAGACAGAGTTATTGATGGAGATACTGTTGTTGTTAATGGAACTTCTGTAAGAATGTTGGGGATAAACACTCCTGAAAAAGGAGAGAAATATTATTCTGATGCTAAAGCATATACAGAAAGTTTAGTTATGAACAAAACAATACTCATTGAAAGAAGAGGAAAAGACTTGTATGATAGAGATTTAGCATATTTATTTTACAATGAAGAAAACATTAATTCAAAATTAGTGGAAAAAGGATATGCAAATTATTATTTCCCAGAAGGAGAAGATAATTATTATAATTTTTTTGTTAATTCTTGGGAAAAATGCATTGCAAAAAATGAGAATTTGTGTAAAAAGTCTTCTGATAAATGTGCTAATTGCATTTTAGTTAAAAATTTTGGATATGATGAAAATCTAATTTTATACAATTCCTGCGATTTTGACTGTAATATTACTGGGTGGAATGTTAAAGATGAAGGAAGAAAAAGATTTGTTTTTGATGAATTTATTTTAAAAAGGAATTCACAAGTAACTCTTACACCAGAAGATTTTGGTCAAAAGTATGTTTGGACAAATACAGGAGATACAATGTTTTTAAGAGACTCAAAAGGAGAACTTGTTATCTGGGAAGAATATTAAGATTATTTTTATTAAACTTTAAAAACCTGCCAAACGAATTATAATTATGGCAGGATTATTAACTCATTTAATTATTTCTTTAGTTGGATTCTTTATTGCTCTTTTGGTATTAAAAAATTGGAAATATGGGATTGCTTTTATTTTTGGACATCTTGCTCCTGATTTGATAAGTTTTGGAATTGCAGGAATAAAGCAGATGTCTTTAAATCCATCAGTTATAATGGTTAATCCTTGGTTTTATCCTCTCGCTATGTTTGGACACAATTTTCTCCATTGGATAATATTTGTGGTTATACTATGGGTAATTGCACTGTTTTTATACAATTTTAAGAAATTGTCCAAAAAGAATTTTGGGATAATAATTTTACTATTGGTTTGCCTAATTATTGGGGTGGCATTACATTTATTATTTGATATTTTGGTGCAGGAAGCAAATTATTGGATTTAAATGGGGTTCTTTAGAAAAGAACCTACAATGGTAGAAAAGAGAAGATAAAAGAATTTTAATCAACTACAATCTCTGTGATTTCCTGGCATGTTTCAGGGGGGATAATCATTAATTCTCCGTAACCTTCATCAATGATGAGTTTATTTATTAATATCTGTTCCCCTGTTTCATCTTCAATATAAACCCATCGCAATAATCTTCCATAAGCATCTGTATCATTGCTGTAATCTGAAGATTTTAGGGTGATAGTTTTTTCAAACAACAAATTATCGAGAAAATCTTTTGCTTCTTCATACCATTCATCTCCTTCTTCAGGGGTGTCAACGCAAAGCAATCTAATTACTTGCCCTTCAGAAGATAACTCAAAGGTATCTCCATCTATAACCCTAATTAAATTATTAACAGGATAATTTGGAGCAACTATTCCCTTGTAAATTATTAATATAATTGTTGCAATAATCAGCAATGCAAATATAGAAATCATCCAAATTCCCACCTTCTTCATAAATAATTTAAAAGTCCAAGGTATAAATATATTTATAAAACACATTTCACTTTATATTTCAGAGGTTGATGCCTTTAAAAGAGGTATCAAAGAAAGAGGTGAAATGGTTTCAGAGCAATTAGCAAATGTACTTTATCCTGCGCTTTTAGGAGGGTTGGGGGGAGTAACAAGAGGCATTGTTGGATTGTTGAAAGCTATTTCCTTAAGAAGAAAAATCTTATGGGGATATTATGCTGTTACTGTGCTTGTTGCTTTAGTGATTGGAATGTTTACCGGGATAATCTTCAATTTTGATTATCGACTTTCACTCCTTGCAGGATATGCTGGAACAGACATCCTTGAAGGAATTTACAAAAGCTTTAAAGTTGAAAAAGTTTACATCGGAACAAAAAAATTGGGAAAATGAAAATGGGTTTTTCTTTTAGAAAAAGAAAAGCTACAATGTAAAAGAAAACTAAAATAGAAAAAAATGAAAATAACAGGATACGCTGAATATATAGAAGAAGCAAGAAAAAGAGGATTTAGTGATTTAGCAATTAGAAATTCTCTTCTTGAAAAAGGATGGCCATTAAATGAAATTAATTTAGCATTTAATTATCTTCAAACCATGGATATCGAAAAAATGAAAGAAGATATAAAAAAACACCCTTCAGAAAAGAATAAGGTAGTTATTTATCTTGACGATGAAATCTTATTTATGCTTGAAAAAAGAGCGAAGAAAAATATGCTTACACTTCCACAACAAATTGAAGATGTTTTAAGAAGAAGCACATTAAATCAAAAAGGCAAAAAAAATACAAAAAGTGAAAAATTAGATGACAATTTGGTCGGGCTTTTTTCAAGAAAAAAACAGGACCAAAAAAGAAGAAAAAAAATAATTCAAAAAAGGAAGAAAAGAAGAAAATTAGAAGGGCAAAAAGACATAAAAGAAAAATAATAAAAGAATAAAAAAAGCTAAAAAATAAGAGTAAAAGATTCTAAAAAGATAATAATCTTTTTATATTTCGTATAGTTCTGTAGATTATGAAATTCCAAATTGATTTGAGTGGAACCGATTTATTAAAAAATAGAAGTGTTCTTGCAATTTCTAATTGCAATGGCTTAATAAGGGGATTTCAAATAAACCAAGAAATAATTAATGAATTATTAACTAATTGGGAAAAAGGAAAATATTTCTGCAGATATTCAAAAAGAGGCTTAGGATTTTTTAAGGCTATGGTTTATTCCTCCATAATTTGCTGTTTATTAGAATCTATTGTAAAACCTAAAGAGGTAGAATTAGAAATTTGCAGAGATTTAAGATTTCATGAAAATAATATTAGATAAAGATTGAATAAATTATTAAGAAAAAAGTTAATGATAACAGTCAATTCAATTATATTCAAATGCCTAAAAGGTTCTGATGTAGATAATTATGCTTACTTAATGGTTAAAGACAATTACAATCTTCTTCCAACATATGTTAATTTATCTTTAGAAGATATAGGAAAATTTTTAGTGTAAGAAAATTTATCGCATTACGGGCTTTTTACACCGACACCTAGTCCGCCTCCTATTTTTAATTCGGCAAGCTCGCTAGCATCAATGCGATATTTTATTAAAAAAATAAATGTTTTTATATGTTTCTATTCTTTACTTTTTATAATAAAAACTAATTTAGTAAATTTTAAATAATCCCCCTACTTAATTATAAAATGAAAAAGAGCGTATCAACATTTGTTTTTATATTGCTAGTTGTTGTAGTTGCAGGAATATTCACTCAATTGAGAAGTTTAAGAGAAGAGAGTTTAAATAATCAAATTTTGGGTTTGGTAGTTGAAGAGCAGTATTCTTCAGAATTAAAATATGATATGAATTTTATAATTGACGAAACATTAATTGAAGTAAATAATGAACCAGCGATTTTGGAATTTATTTCACAGTCAAGATATCAATCAGTTGAAATAATAATAGGGGATAAAAGATATTATCTTGAATATAACTCTGAAGAAGGTAAAATTATACAAACTCAAGAAAAAGAAACTGATTTTAAAATAAAGGCAAGTGAAAAAGAAGTGAATAAGATGATTGAACTATATGAAGCAATGGAATATCGGGCACTTGGAATGAAAATCCTGAAAAAGATACCTTGGAAAGTGAAGATAACTCTTTTCAGAGAATGCAAGGCAACTGATTGGTGCAGAGATGAAGTCTTTGGGAGATAAATATTTAGTTATCCATAAAGTTTAGATTAGCATAAATTATATTTATCTGATAGTTTATTTTTTGGGGTTTTATTATTTCTTTTCCCGATATATTGAAAAACCAAATCTATTATCTTTCGGATAATATTGAATTTCAAGTTTAAGACCATGTTCATTTAGATAATAGTTTATATTATCCAGATTGAAAGTTCCATCTTGGTTTAATTTAAGGGGCCCTCCTGCAATATTTTCTAGTTTAGTTGGTTGTTCTTGTGTTTGGTTTGTCATTTTATTTTTTGTTTTAGTTAAATATTTTAGTGGGCATTTTGAGGTTGTTTTGTATTTTTTCTTTTACTTTTTACCATTGTAGGTTCTTTCTTAAAGGAACCCAACCACCTCAAATAAATAGGGGATAGGGTATTTATAAATCTTGGGTTTATTATGTAATTAAATAGTGACACTATAATAATAATGTTTTTAAATGGGAGATGAGTGAGTGGGAGATGGAGCAAAATGAAGTAAAATGTTAGATAAAATAATAGCGCAAGAATACAGCAATCCAGGAGAAATGGTTGCAAAAGAGTATATTAAAAAATTCATGAAAGATGTTCAGAAATGGAGTCCGGAAGGAATTGATTACATAAGACATCTTGAAGCAATTTCAAATTTCAATGTTAAGTATTCAAAAAACAAAAAGATGCCAATGAAATATGTTATACAAGGTATGAATGAAATAGATCTTGCAGTAATGCTTTATAATACAATAGAAACAAATGGAAGTTGCAATTAAATGAGATGCACATTAAAATCAACAAACAAATAAAATATCTGGAAAAATTGTAAAATGAACTTAGAATCTAAAGCTGAATACAAAAATACATCATACAGATTAAAATCAAATCCAAAAAGAGAAATCATTTTACCTGAAACATATGCAAGAAAAGCAAAAGAAATGGTTGATATCTCAATGAATATTAAGAATGCAGATGATTTAGGAAAAGTTGTTAATCAAAATGCAGAATTCAAAAAAGGAGGGTATATTGCCCTTGTTCTTGATTTTCTTCATTTACAAGGAAAAAAAGAAGAAGGAGTTTATATAAAAGCAAGAGGGGAGGACAGGATTTATATAACCACTTGCCTTAACTTAGCTTATGATGATTTTAGTTCAAAAGAGGGTTTAGAAAAAGAAAATGCAATGAACAAAATCAGGTTTTTTGACAAGATTTTAGAAAGTTTATAAAAAATGAAATAGAATAAAAAGAAAATAAATCTATAAATAATCTTAATACAAAGAATATATCATGAAAATTGAATTTATTATCCTTTTTTTGCTTATAGTATTTATTCTTACACTTGTAACTATAATAACATTAATTCTTGTTTCTAGGAGAAGAAAAAAACTTGGAGCAGAAGTAAAACAGCTAAAAAAATTGAATGCGGCTGTTTCAGGAATTAATATACGATAAAAAATAAAAATGGGGGTTAATTCATTTGTTCGTAGTGATAACAAAAATGTATTTTCTCGACGACAATAATGCTTAAAAAGAAAATCTCCTAAAAATTGGTATGAGGTACAAAAAAAGAGAAACTTCTATTAGGTCGAATAACCTTAATTTATATCATAGTTATACGTATAACGGACTGTATAACAATAATTGGCGGGGTTTTGCCCTGCAACTGAGACCTTGCCCTGAATTAAAGTGGACGAGGGAATAAAGAATTGAAAGGAGGTTATAAAGAAAAATAATAATATGAAAACTAAAAATTTAACATTAATTAGTTTGATGTTAGGTGTAATGATGTTGGTTAGTGTAAGTGGATTGGTGAGTGCTGAAACAGGAGAAGAATTACCTGCTCCTTGTGCAGTAACTGTATCTAAACCAACTGCTGATTGGTATAATGGAGATGTTCCAATTGAATGGGGTTATCCTGAAAGTTGTACTGTAGCAACACAGTTAATCCAGAGAAAAGATGGAAGCGACTTAGATGATATAAAATATATTGGAGATAATCATCAAAGAACAGCTACATGGTTAACAGATGATCCTTTCTTTGAAGAAGGAGAATTTTCTCTCTGTGTTTATGTTGGACAATATGGACAGGTAGATCAAATTGGATGTTCAGCAGAATTTGGGGTTGATAGAACTAAACCAGTAATAACAACCTCTGATAAAACTTGTGACGAAGGTGAGACAATTACATTAACTGCAAGTGCAACAGATGCTCTTTCGGGAGTAAATAGTGGAAGCTGGGCATGGGATTTAGGTTCTGCTGAAGTATCAGGAGATTCTGTTTCATACACATGCTTAGATGGCCCTGCTACAAAGACCGTTTCAGTAAGTGTTTCAGATAATGCTGAAAATGTTCAAACTGAAGATGTTGTAATAACAGTAAATAATGTTGCTCCAAGTGTTACAGGTGTATCAACTTCAGAAACTCTTTATGAAGGGGGTTCAGTAACATTGAGTGCAACTGCTTCAGACCCATCAAGTGATGGAGATACTCCTATAACTTTTTCATGGGATATTGACAATAACGAAATATTTGGAGATTCAAATATTTTAAGTTGTTCTGAAGATGGAGAATTTGAAGTAGGTGTTAAAGCAACAGATGCTGATGGAGATGAAGGTTCTGTTTACACAGCAACAATTGTATGTTATAATAAAGTTCCAGTAGTTAATAGTTTAAGTGTTTCACCTGCTTCAATTTATGAAGAGGAAAGCACAACTTTAACCGCTACAGTTTCAGATGTCGGAGCTGATGATACAACTCTTAGTTATACAATTAACTGGGGAGATGGTTCAGCTTTTACAACCGGCTCAACAAGCGATGGAACAATAGCTGCAACACACCAATATATGGATGATAATGCAGATGATGAGTATACAATCACATTAACTGTTACAGATACAGATTCTGAATCTGGTTCGGATAATGTTGAGATTGAAGTGCTTAATAAAAATCCATGGAATGTTGATGCAGGAGTAGATCAAAATGCAGCAGAAGGAGATTACATATGTTTTGAGGGAACAGCTACAGATGTTGAGGCTGATATACCTTTGACATATAATTGGGATTTTGGAAATGGAGGAAGTGCAACTGGTGGAAGCCATGCATGCACAACTTATACTGAAAAAGGACCATACACAGTTACAATGACTGTCTCTGACAAAGATGGAGGAAGTGCAACTGATACTTTAACAGTAACTGTCTATGAATACAAAATACATCTTAATGCAGGATGGAATTTAATTTCAATCCCATTAGTTCCTGAAGATACTTCAATAGATTTTGTATTTGCAACAATCTTAAACAAAGTAGCTTATGAAGCTGATGATATTGCTACAATATTGCAATATGATGCTGTTAATGATAGATGGTACAAAGCAAGACCAAGTGCAGAAGATAATCCAACTGGATTTGTCTGGGATTCATCAGAAACTTATCTTGAAAATGTAGTTCCAGGTTATGGATATTACATAAAGATGGATGATGAGACTTATCTTTATCTAAATGGAAAAAAAAGCTATGATGTTGAGGGACAAAATACAAATCCTGTATTCGGAGTACCTCCAAGCGTAACGCTTGCTATGGATAGCTGGAATTTAATTGGCGTCTATGGGAGAGGAAATCCTCTTGTCAACTTAGCTTTAAAAAGTTTAGAAGACGAAGAAGGAAACAAATACTATGATATTCTCATAGATAAATTTGGTGGACAATGGTATTACAATACCTGGTCTTCACTTCATTCAACAGACGGATACTGGATTTCAATAAAGAAAGCATTTGGTGGAGAACAAACTGTAGAGTATAAATCAAATTATGCTCCAGATTGTTATAGCCACTATAGTCAAGTACCAGCATAAACAAATTTATTTTTTATTTTTTTCTTTTTCTTTCTTTTTAAACATCCAGCCGGAGGTGAC
>ERZ795055.1026-NODE-1026-length-23685-cov-5.359162_pt1 | contig 23685 bp, 24 predicted proteins | sample MGYA00375139_ERZ795055 | MGnify/ENA primary metagenome ERZ795055 (study PRJEB30184, sample SAMN05720283) | anaerobic digester metagenome | isolation source: active sludge of municipal wastewater-treating anaerobic digesters | place: USA | collected 2015-01-23 ... | reverse complement strand
CTGCGTCATATCAAGAAGAGAGATTGGTCGTAATCTGTTCGTTGAGAGGCTCAACACCGTTCTTTGGCTGTTGAGCCTCCTCTGTATTTGTTTTTGAATCCTCACTTGGGATCTCTGAGATGGTCACTCATCGGCTTTTCAAAATCATCGTGATCGGTTTGATCGTATGGGCTATGGGGTTGGCATTTGGTCCATCGGTCTGGGCGCTGGAAGACCAGGAAGCCAAGGCCAAAAGTTTAGCGTTGTATGCGATGGGGATCATTTATGACCTTTATGGGGAGACCGATAAAGCGATCGAGGAATTTCAAAAGTCTGTCGGTTACGGGGATAATTATGCTGTCCGCCTTCGTCTTGGGGCTGATTATGCGCGGCTCGGCAAGCTTCAGAAGGCCATTGATGACCTGACCAAAGCGTTAGAGTTCGACAAGGATAATGTCCAGGCGCGCTATCTGCTGGCGTTGATTTATTCAACCCAGAAAGATTATGATCAGGCAGCCAAACAGTATGAAGCGATCCTGAGCTCTTTTGTTGCGGCGCAGCCGGAAAACGTCGAGATTTACGGGTATCTGGCGCAGTTGTATTATTCGCAGAAAGAATATGACAAGGCCATTCAGCAGTTTGAGGCGGTCCTGTCTTTGGAGCCGGACAATTCGGACGTGATGTTCCTTCTGGGAGCGCTCTATCTTGAGACCAAGAATGAACAGAAGGCCATGGAACTGTTCGAAATGACGCTGCAATATGATCCGGCCAATGACAGTTGTTTGAATTCTTTGGGGTATTTATACGCCGAGAAAGGGGTTAAGCTTGATGAAGCGAAGGTCATGATCGAGCAGGCTCTTTTAATCGATCCCCAGAACGGCGCGTATCTTGATAGTTTAGGGTGGGTCTATTTCAAGCAGGGCGATCATCAAAAGGCCTTGGAGTATCTGCTGAAAGCCTTGAATGTTCTGGAAGACCCGGAAATTTATAAGCATATTTCTCAGGTGTACCATGCAATGGGGGATTCAGCCAAGGCCGATGAATATTGGCAGCGAGCGTTAGGTGTTTTTCAGGAAGGAGATCCCCAGGGCCCTGATGCAATCAAATTAGAAGATAATAAGCCTTTGCCGACATTATGAACGCGTTACAGTTATACTCGCCAGCTAAAGTCAATCTCATCTTAAAAGTGATCAACAGACGGGCAGATGGGTTTCACAATATCCACACGCTTTTTGAGCGTATCAGCCTCTGTGATCAGATGCATTTTCGAATTCTTCCTTCGCAGGAGATCCGCATACTTTGTGATCACCCCGGCGTGCCGTGCACAAGCCAGAACCTTGTTCACAAAGCGGCGTCTCTTTTGCAGCAATATTGTGGTGTGACCAAGGGTGTTGAGGTCAGGATCAAAAAAAATATTCCTGTGGCGGCTGGTCTGGCTGGGGGGTCCAGTAATGCGGCGACAACGCTTTTTGCCTTGAACCGGTTATGGAATCTTCGCTTATCCCGCAAACAACTTTTGGACTGTGCAGCCCGCATCGGCAGTGATGTGCCGTTTTTTATTTGGGATGTAAATTGGGCCATTGGCGAGCGGCGCGGGGAGCGTATCCGGCCGGTGTCTTTAAGGCAAAAGATATGGCACGTTTTGGTGGTTCCTAAGATCAAAATGCCGACCCCAAAGGTGTATGGGGCCTTGAATTTGGAAGTGACCAGTATTTCGGTTTTTAACAGAAATTCCGGCTCTGTTTATGGCAAAAAGAGGCATTTTCGGGCTGGAACCGCTAAAAAAATCGAAAGGTTGACAAAGACATCCGATAATGCTAATATCCTTATCCATTCTTTATTGGAAAAAGATATTAATAAGTCTAGGGATCTTCTTTCCAATGATTTGGAACAAGGGATTATTTCAGTCTGTCCAAGACTGGCGGACATTAAAGAACGCTTAAAAGCGTTGGGATTACAAGGAGTTTCGTTCTCTGGAAGCGGCCCCTCGTTATTTGGATTGATGGCATCCAAAGCGGAGGCTGAAAAGTGGCGGAGTATTTTAAGCAAGTACTATAGTCAGGTTTTTGCCGTACGAACTCTTTAAAGGAGGCTCCTGATGAAGATTACGGAAGTCCGCGTTTTTTCGAAAGAAGGACAGGATAAGAAGCTTAAGGCCTATGCCACGGTGACCTTTGATGGGGCATTTGTGATCCGCAATATCAAGATTATCCAGGGCTCGACCGGAATGTTCATTGCCATGCCGTCACGGAAGATGAAAACCCCTTGTCCTAGGTGCAGCTTTAAGAATGAAGTCGGGAGCAAATATTGTAATCAATGCGGGGCGGAACTAAAGCCGGCGTCGGAAGAGGACTTGGCCCGTGATGCAAAGGCAGAACATCGGGATATTGCTCATCCGATCACTCAGGAGTTCCGAGATTATTTACAGTCCGAAGTGCTAAAGGCCTATGAGGCCGAAAATCCCGCAGACAAATAGAGCGAACGAACCGTTTAAAAAAGGCAAGAGTTTTTGCCTGGTAGTGTAATGGTAACACTCGAGAATTTGGATCTCGCATTCCTGGTTCGAATCCAGGCCGGGCAGTATTTCGACTCAGTTTTTTAAAATGAAAGAATTAAGGGCGATCATTTTGGCGGCAGGAAAAGGGACGCGGATGAAGTCTGATCTGCCGAAGGTCCTTCATCCCGTATGCGGCCGTCCGATGTTGTCCTATGTGCTTAAGGCCGTCCAGTCGGCTGGTTCTTTGACATCGTATGTTGTGGTAGGCCATGAGGCTGAGAAAGTGCAAAAGATTTTGGGAGAAGGCGTTGAGCCGGTCCTTCAAAAGGAGCTTTTGGGGACGGCGGATGCGGTCAGGCGCGTCGAAGGGTTTTTGAAAGATTTTAGAGGAGATGTTCTTGTCCTGTGCGGAGACACGCCGTTGTTGAAGGCGGAAACGCTGAAGGCCTTGGTGAAGAAACACCGTCAGACCGGGGCCAGCTGTACGGTCTTGACAGCGGTGGTGGGAAATCCTTCGGGGTATGGACGGATCCTTCGCACGACGGATGGCCAAGCGATCGCTATCCGGGAGGACAAAGACCTCTTGGAGTCCGAACGGTCCATTTTAGAGATCAATGTCGGGGTGTATTGTTTTAAGAATGAATCGCTTTTAAAAACATTACCGCTGGTTAAAATGAACCCCAAGAAGAAGGAATTTTATCTGACAGACGTTGTTGAGATCATGGCGGCGCGCAATTTGAAAATTGAAACGATGGAAACGGACAGCCCTCAAGAAGGCTGGGGGATCAATACACAGGCAGAATTGGCCAGTGCGGCAGCTGTTTTGCGGCAAAGGATCCTGCAAAAGTTTATGTTGGACGGGATCTCGATCGTGGATCCAGCCACGACCTTCATCGATGCCGATGTCAAGATTGGCAGGGGAACGCTGATCAAACCGTTCACGGTGATCGAAGAGAACGTTGTGATCGGCAAAGATTGCGTGATCGGGCCGTTCGCCCATTTCCGCCCAGGAACCAAGATCGGCAATAACGTGGAGATCGGTAATTTTACAGAGGTGTCGCGTTCCACGATCGGTGACCAGAGCTTTATGAAGCATTTCAGCTTTTTGGGGGACACGGTCGCTGGCCGCGAGGTCAATATCGGTGCTGGCGTCGTGACCGCGAATTTTGACGGGAAGGAAAAGCACCTGACCCGTTTGGGGGATGGGGCTTTTATCGGATCAGATTCTATTTTGGTGGCTCCGGTGAAGATCGGAAAACAGGCGGTCACCGGTGCGGGATGCGTCGTGGCCAAGGAAAAGACGCTTCCTGATCATCACGTGATGGTCGGCGTTCCTGGGAAGATCATCGGAAAGCGAAAAATATAACAGTAAGGAGAGGGTTCATGGATGGTTTAGCTATTGTGGTCGGCAATGCAAATCCGGAGCTGGGAAAAAGGATCTGCACGAATCTTCATATTTCTTTGACGAAGGCTCTGGTCGGCCGTTTTAGCGAAGGAGAGATCCGCGTTCAGATCTTGGAAAATATCCGGGGGAAGGACACGTTCATTGTTCAGCCGACCTGTCCGCCGGCCAATGATAACCTGATGGAACTTTTGGTCCTGATCGACGCGGCGCGCCGGGCTTCCGCTAAACGGATCACCGCGGTATTGCCGTATTACGGATATGCCCGTCAGGACCGCAAGGATAAACCACGCGTTCCGATCACCGCGAAGTTGGTCGCTAATCTTATTCATGGGGCGGGGGCCAACCGTGTTTTGACCATGGACCTTCACGCCAGCCAGATTCAGGGCTTCTTTGATATTCCAGTGGATCATCTTTATGCGATCCATTCTTTGTGTGACTATTTCCGCACCAAGAACCTTGACCGGCGAAAATTGGTGGTGGTCTCTCCGGATGTGGGGAGCATCAAAATGGCCCGCGCTTATTCGAAACGGCTGGGGGCGTCGCTTGCGGTCGTTGATAAACGCCGGATGAGCCCTGAAAAGACCGAGGTCATGCATATTTTGGGTTCTGTGCGAAACAAGATCGCGGTCATCGTTGATGATATTGTTGCCACCGCAGGGTCTTTGGTTGAAGCAGCAGAAAGCTTGCGGAAGAAAGGTGCTCTTGAGGTCTATGCGGCGATCAGCCACGGTGTTCTTTCGGGAAGCGCGCTTCAGCGTATTCAGGATTGTTCCGTGCTGAAAGAAGTGGTCATTACAGACAGCATCCCATTTCGAAAGACAAAATCGAATCCGAAGATCACTACGGTGACGATCGCTCCTCTATTGGCGGACGCGATTTATCGTATTCATAATGAGGCTTCGATCAGTTGTTTGTTTGAGTAAACCAAGTTCCGTTTAACCGTTCGATACAAAGGTAGGAAGTGAGCAATGGAAGAAGTTAAAATTGATGTGCAAATTCGCAGTGAAGTCGGCGGCCAAAAGGTAAAAGGCCTTCGGCGCACAGGGGACGTGATCCCCGGGATCGTTTATGGAGGGGACCAGGAGCCGACTCCGGTACAGGTGGATCGCAGGACCTATGAGCGCGTGCGACGTCAGCATCATGGCGAGGTTTTGTTCCATCTCAATGTCAAAGAGGGTGAAAAGGGAGTTCGTGATTATTCCGCGATCGTTAAAGAAGAACAGCATGATTATGTCACGGACCAGATCATCCATGTTGATTTTAAACGCATTTCTTTGAAAGAAAAGATCGAAGTCCGCGTTCCGTTAGCGCCCAAGGGCGAACCTATCGGGGTGAAGCGTGACAAAGGTTCTTTGGAACACATTCTTTGGGAACTCGATATCGTTTGTTTGCCGATGGATATTCCCGAGCAGATCGAGGTCGATGTTGCCGCGCTTGAGATCGGCCAAGTGATCTGTGTTTCCAACATTCAGTTGCCTAAAGGGGTTGAGACCAAACATGACCCGGAGGCGATCGTGTTCTCAGTTATCCCTCCTCGCCGTGAAGAGGAAACGCCTGCGGCGGTCGAGCCGGGGGCGGAGCCTGAAGTGATCAAGAAGGAGAAGGCGAAAGCGGATGAAGGGGAAGGCAAGGCGGAAGGTGGCGGTAAGTAGGACACCAAATAAGGGACCGGAGGAGTGTTGCAGACAAAGTTGATCGCTGGGTTGGGTAACCCCGGCGCAGAATATGAATGGACGCGGCACAACTTGGGGTTTTTGGTTGTGAGCCGTTTTGTGGAGGATGCGAAGGCGTCCTTTTCTTCAAGCCGCTGTTGCAGGGGGCTTGAGGCGCAGTTCCGTTTAGGGGAAGTTAAGGTTGTCGTGCTGATGCCGATGACCTATATGAATCTGTCCGGGCAGGCCGTTGCCGGAGCACTTTCATATTATAAAGTGGAGCCAGCAGAAAGCTTGGTTGTTTGCGATGATTTCAGCCTGGAATTTGGCCAGTTGCGTTTAAGGTCAAAAGGCAGTGACGGCGGCCATAACGGATTGAAATCGATTATTGAAAATCTGGGGACGCAGGATTTTATGAGGCTGCGCTTGGGAGTGGGCAATCCGCCTTCCCGGCAAGACCCGGCAGATTATGTATTATCGGCCTTTTCTGCAGAAGAACGGCGAGAGCTGGATGCTATCATTTCTGAAGCTTCTGATTGTTGCCGGGCGTGGGTTGAAGAAACGGATATAGAAAAGGTTATGAGTCAATTCAACAAAAGGAAGGATAATGAATAAGTATGAATTAGTGGTCATTGTGGACGCGACGCTTCCGCAGGAACAGAAGGACGCTGTGGTCAAAGAGATCGGCGAGGCCATTCAAAAGTGCGATGGAAAAGTGATCAACAGCCAGGTGTGGGTTGATAAGCACCGGATGTCTTTTCGTATGAAAAAGTGTTCCGAGGGAACATATTATATGATCAATTACGAAGGCAACCCTGCCAAAAATGCGGAATTGAGACGTGCTTTGAAGTTAAACGAGCGTGTTTTGAGGTCGCTGATTGTCGCATAGGACCGGTCGGTCATGCCGGTTCAAAGCCGGAAGAACAGAGTTTGTGGGTTAACATTATTACGTGGCAGGAGGGGACAATGGCGAATTTGAACAAAACGTTTTTGATCGGGAACCTGACGCGCGACCCGGAATTGAGATACACGCCGGCAGGCGTGCCCGTCGCGAATTTAGGCCTTGCGGTCAACCGCCGTTTTCGGGACAAAACAGGTGAGCTGAAAGAAGACGTCTGCTTTTTGACGGTAACGGTATGGGACAAACAGGCAGAGGCGTGCTGTCAGCACCTTAAAAAAGGAAGCCCTATTTTTGTAGAAGGAGTGCTTCAATCCCGTTCATGGGAGACAACCGACGGGCAGAAACGCAGCACGATCGATGTGCGTGCGGAGCGGGTTCAGTTCTTGGGTAAATTTTCACCGGGGCAGGGTGAAGACGGATCAGGTGATGGCCTGTCTTTGGATCATTCAGCGGATGATCAGGCCATTATGCCAGAAGATGTAGCTTGGGATGAATAAACTGATTTGATATCGATGTGTTAAGGAGGGGAAATTGGTTAAGAAAACGTTTCGAAAAAAAATCCTGAAACCGAGGAAGCGATCGGTTAAATACGTGATTGAGAAGGATCTGCAGATCTCCTATAAGGACGTGGATCTCATCAAGAAATATTTAACGGACCGGGGAAAGATCATATCCCGTCGGTTAAGTGGCGTCACGGCTCAGCAGCAACGGCAGATCTCGAATGCGATCAAACGGGCCAGGTATTTGGGCTTGTTGCCGGTCGGAGCGGCTAAGCGAAAGTAACGGAAGGGTTCCGTTCCAAGATTGAGTTGAGGAATCTGTTAATCGTCTAATGTATAAATAAAGGACGGGTCATGGAAGTCATTCTTTGTCAAACCATTAAAAAGCTCGGGAAGATCGGGGACGTGGTCAAGGTCAAGGACGGCTATGCGCGTAACTATCTTTTTCCACGGAACATGGCTTTTGTTGCGACACCTGGGAACGTGAAAAAGATCGAGCAGCAGAAAGCGAAGCAGGCCCAGGAGTATGAGCAGAAGAAGGGCGAGGCTCTGGGGCTGGCCGAGAAGCTGGAGAAGGCTTCGATCACCATCACTGTTGAGGTCAACGACCTTGAGAAGATGTATGGTTCGATCACGGAGGCCGACATTGCGAAGGCATTCAGCGATGACGGTTTTGAGATCGATAAAAAGGCCATCGAACTGGAAAAACCGATCGATGAGCTGGGCATTTACGATATTGGCGTCCAGCTTCATCCGGATGTAAAGGCTAAAGTCCGAGTATGGGTAGCCAAGAAATAAAAGTTCCACCGCAAAATATCGAAGCTGAACAATCTGTTTTGGGAGCGATGCTGATCGATGAAGAAGCGATCGGCGTCGCTCTTGAGACGCTGGACTCAGCTTGGTTCTATGAGGACGCTCACCGCATTATTTTCCAGGCGATTCTTGAGTTATACAATCAGAGAAAAAATGTTGATTTGATCACGCTTTCGGACCGTTTAAGGGGAGATGGGAATCTTGAACGGGTCGGCGGACTGCCGTATTTGTCACAGCTCGCGGAGATCGTTCCAACGTCCGCGAATGTCGAGCATTATGCGGATATTGTTAAGTCCAAGGGGATCCTGCGTAACCTGATCAAGAACGCGACGGAGATCGTGAACACTTGCTATGCGAGCGGTTCGGACGTTGATCAAATCGTGGACCGGGCTGAAGAGTTGATCTTCGAGATCTCTGAGGTCAAACACCGGCAAAGCGCTTCGGATATCAAGGACCTGGTCAAACATAGCATTGAGAACATTGACAAGCTTTTCCAGAAAAAAGAGAAGGTGACCGGTGTTGCGACTGGTTTTATCGATTTTGACCGGATGACCTCAGGGCTTCAATCGTCGGATCTGATCATTCTGGCCGGGCGTCCTTCCATGGGAAAAAGCGCCCTGGCGGGTTCCATTATCGAGCACGTCGGCATTGATGTGCAGAAACCGGTGGCGATCTTCAGCCTCGAGATGTCCAAAGAGCAGCTCGTGCAGCGCATGTTGTGCTCTCAGGCCCGTGTGGATGCGCACAAAGTGCGGACCGGATTTCTTTCGCCGTCGGATTGGCCGCTGCTGACCAAGGCCGCCGGAAAACTTTCAAACGCCAGGATTTTTATAGATGACACGCCGGCAATTTCCGCGCTCGAGTTGAGGGCAAAGGCCCGCCGTTTGAAATCGCAGCATGACATCCAACTGATCGTTCTGGATTATTTGCAGCTGATGAGGGGGCATACCCGTGCGGACAGCCGCCAACAGGAGATCTCCGAGATTTCTCGTTCGATTAAGGCTCTGGCCCGTGAACTGAAGGTCCCGATCGTGGCTTTGAGCCAGCTTTCCCGTGCGGTCGAAAGCCGCCAGGACCATAAGCCGCAGCTGTCTGACTTAAGAGAGTCCGGCGCCATTGAGCAGGATGCGGATGTGGTGATTTTGTTGGTGCGTGAAGAATATTATATGCCTACGGAGGAGAACAGGGGCAAGGCGGAGGTCATTATCGCCAAGCAGCGTAACGGTCCAGTGGGGTCGTTTAAGCTGGCATTCTTAAAAGAATTTGTTCGTTTTGAAAATCTTGCACATGTTGATTGACATGCGTTTAGGGAGACCGTATAATCGATTCATCATGCAGAAATCCTTGATAGCTATTGCCATAGGACTTGTAGTAATTTCATCTTCTTTTGTGCACGCCCAGCAGCCAGAGGTCAATCCGGCTGTTTCTTCAGAGAAGAAAATGGTTACTGCTATTGAAGTTACGGGAAATAAGACCATTTCTCTGGCCACGATCCTTGCCAAGATCAAGACCCGCGTCAATGAAGAGTATATCCAGAACGTTGTTTCGGATGATTTAAAGAGGCTTTATAATACCGGGTTCTTTTCCGATGTGAGGGTGGACCGTCAGGACCACGAAAACGGCTTTAAGGTCATCTTTAATGTTGAGGAAAAGCCAGTCGTTGAGGAGATCACATTTTCCAAGTTGCGTTATTACAAGCCGGCGTATCTTTTAAAGAAGATGCAAACCAAAAAAGGCAAATTTTTGGACCGTAAAGCGCTTAAGGATGATGAGAAGGTGATCAAGGACCTTTATGAAAAGAAGGGCTTGACCCTTGCCACTGTCCGGCTTGAAGAAGAAACGGATAAGCTGAACAATAAAGTGAAATTGCATTTTGTGATCGATGAGGGTGTAAGGGTCAAGGTTCGGCAGATCAAATTTTTTGGTAATGAAAAGTTTAACCGCAAGAGGCTGATGCGCGTTATTAAAAGCCGACCGGACGGGATTTTCACTTCCGGTTATCTGAAAGAACAGGTCTTGGAAGAGGATATCGCCCGGATCAAGGGATTTTATGAAAAAGAAGGGTTTATTGATGTCAAGGTCCGTCAGGAATTTGAGGACTATAAAAAAGGAAAGATCTTTGTAAAGATCTTTATTGAGGAAGGCAAACAGTACTTTGTCGACAGTGTTACGATCAAGGGCAATGATATTATTTCAAAGGAAGATATCCTTAAGGCGATGAAGTATATTAAGGAAGGCAATGTTTTCAGCCGGGACAAATTAAGCTTGGACTTGGCGGAGATCCGCACTGTCTATTTTGATCAAGGTTATATTTTTGCGCAATTGAGAGAATCCACAGCGCTTAATCCTGAGACCGGGCGTGTTGGGGTCCAGGTGGAAGTGGTCGAAGGCGAACTGGCTTTTATCAATAAGATCAAGATCCAGGGCAATACGAGGACCCGTGACATTGTTGTCCGTCGGGAATTGAAGCTGTTTCCCGGTGATCGTTTTGACGGTTCAAAGTTGCGCCGCAGCAAGGAGCGCCTGACCGATCTGGGGTATTTTTCTGATATCACGTATGATATTGAAGATACAGACGTGCCGGAGCGTAAGAACTTGATCGTTCAGGTTGAGGAAGCCAAAACAGGATCGTTTAATTTCGGCGGAGGTTACAGCACGGTCGATAATTTGGTGGGGTTCTTTGAAATTGAACAAAAGAATTTTGATTTCACGAACTGGCCTACATTTACAGGGGGCGGCCAGGACCTGTCTTTCCGTGCGGAATCCGGTTCATCTCGCAACAATTTTCAGTTAAGCTTCACGGAACCGTGGATCATGGATTATCCGATCTCGGGTGGTTTTGATCTGTATTTGGCGGAGCGTGATCGTGAATCAGATACGGGTTATTCTTATGATGAGCGGCGGAAAGGGCTCAATTTGCGGCTCGGAAAACAGATCGCGGAATACGTATATGGGAATACGAATTACCGTTTGGAGAATGCCGATATTTCAGATGTGGATCCGGCGGCTTCAAACGATCTGAAAGCGGAAGCTGGAGAGAGTACCGTCAGCAGCATGGGCTTTACTTTGACACGTGATATTCGTGACAGTACGTTGAACCCGACCAAGGGATATATGGTCAGCAGTACGTTGGATGTGGCGGGTGGGCCGTTCGGTTTCGATAAAGATTTCTACCGTTTGTCAGGAAGAGGCAGCTACCATGTGCCTTTAAGATATGATTCGGTTTTGGAATTCCGTTTACGGGCAGGGATGGTCACGGAGTATGGCAGCTCAGATTCAGTGCCGATTTTTGAACGGTTTTTTGCCGGGGGCGCCAGGTCGATCCGCGGGTATGATGAACGGAAAGTCGGTCCGCTGGATTCTTTGACCAATGACCCGATCGGTGGGGAATCCTTGCTGGTGGGAAACGTGGAGTGGACGATCCCTTTGGTTGAATTTTTGAAATTCGCGGTCTTTTACGATGTCGGTAACGTGTGGGCGCAGATCGATGATTTTGGCAATGGCGGGTATAAATCTGGAACGGGTGTGGGGTTCCGTCTTAAGACGCCGATCGGTCCGGTCAATCTTGATTATGGTTATCCGTTGGATGATGAGCCCGGAGAGGAGTCCCGGTCCGGGAAGTTCTATTTTAGCGTCAGCAGGGGATTTTAATTTTACAACTTATAAGGAGGTTGAACGTGAAGAAAGTATTGATGGTGATGTTGGCAACGGCCTTCATTTTTTCGTTTGCGATGGCTGGTGCGGCGCAAGCTCAAAAGATCGGATATCTTGATCTGAGCAAGACGTTTGATAATTATGAAAAGACCAAGGAATATGATAAGGTCCTTGAGGCTGAGCATGATGCCTATCAAAAGGAACGCAATACTAAGATCGAGAAGATCCAGGAGCTGCAGGGAAAGCTGGCGCTTTTAAAGGAAGAAGAAAAACAGAAGCAGCAAGATGAGATCGACAAGCTCATCACGGAATTGCGTGATTTCGACCAGGCAAAAGGAACGGACCTGACAAAAAAACGGGATGATAAGATCCGTGAGATCCTTTTGGAAGTGGAAGATGCTGTGAGCGGATACGCCAAAAAAGAAGGATTTGATTTTATCCTGAATGATCGGGTCCTGATCTACGGTCAAGATTCGATGAACGTGACGGACGCGATCCTTGAGATCTTGAACAGCGGTTATAAGAAGTAAATTTTGTATCAGATTACGGCCATGGCTTCCTTTTCGGATTTTGCGCATTTAAAGGAGCGATGGCCGTAAAACTATATTGGGGAAGATGTGTCTACGACCAAGACTTTAGCAGAAATCGCAAAATTCGTCGGTGGAAAAGTTTCCGGAGATCCTTCGGTGGTCATTCGAGGGTTTTCGGGCCTGCAGGAAGCCCAGATCGGGGACCTGACGTTTTTGGCGAACATGAAATATGCCGGCCTCTTAGAAAAGACCAAGGCCTCTGCGGTCATTGTTGCCCAGGATATTGAGGATGTTGCTGGCAAGAATTTTATAAAGACCGATAACCCTTCTTTGGCGTTCTCTAAAGCCCTTTTGCTCTTTGTGGAGAAGCATCCTGATCCTGTTAACGGAGTGCACCCGACGGCTATGGTGGCGGAAGGGGCTCGGCTTTCAAAAGATGTGAACATCGGCCCGTATGTTGTCATAGAGGATGGAGTTGAAATCGGCAGTGCAACAACGATCGGGGCCGGGACATTTGTTGGGTATCAAACACGCATCGGTAAGGATTGTTTGATCTATCCGAATGTGACCATCCGAGAGCAAGGTGTTCTTGGCGACCGGGTCATTGTTCACAGCGGAACGGTCATTGGCTCAGACGGGTTCGGGTTTGTGACCGAAGGCGGGGTCCATCACAAGATCCCTCAGATCGGGACCGTCGAGATCCATGATGACGTTGAAATCGGCGCCAATGTGACGATCGACAGGGCCCGTTTTGACAAAACAATTATCGGGGCGGGGACGAAGATCGATAATTTGGTTCAGATCGCGCATAATGTCCGCATTGGGCGGGGTTGTATTATTGTTTCACAGGTTGGGATTTCCGGGAGTACGGTCATTGAAGATTATGTCGTCCTTGGCGGGCAGGTTGGCGTTGCCGGCCATTTGACGGTTGGATCAGGAACAATGGTTGCTGCTCAATCGGGCGTTGCGAGTTCGATTCCTCCGAAGTCTATTTTCTTTGGAAGTCCGGCCCAGCCGCATATGCATGCCAAAAGGGTTAATGCGTGCCTGAAGGATTTGCCGGAACATGTCCGGACGATCCGTGATCTGAAGGAACGCATTGCGGAACTTGAAAAAAAGATGTCGTCTTAGGGAAGAACATGAGCAGCAAACAGCGAACGATTGGCAGGCAGGTCTCTTTGACCGGCGTTGGGCTTCATACCGGACGGACGGTGACGGTCACCCTTAAACCGGCACCGGCGAAAGCGGGAATTTCTTTTCGGCGAATGGATATCGATGGGCATCCGGTCATTTCGCTTGTCCCTAAAAATATTTATGTGGATAATAGTGTTGTGCGGTGCACGACCGTCGGTCATGGGCCGGAGGCGATTCATACGGTCGAACATTTGATGAGCGTTTGTTGTGGGCTGCAGCTGGACAATCTGATCATAGAACTTGACGGGCCGGAGATGCCCGGAATGGATGGGAGCGCGAAAGATTTTGTTGAAGCGATCCAGTCTGTCGGGATCGTTGAGCAGGACGCCGACAGGTCTTTCATAACGGTTTCGAAATTGATATCCGTGGAAGGGAAGAACGCCTCGATCAGTATCGAACCGGCTGATGAGTTACGGATCACCTATACGCTGGATTATGATCATCCGATGCTGAGGAGGCAGACGTTCGATGTTGTGCTGACGCCTGAAGTCTTTGCTGTCGAGGTGGCGCCGGCAAGAACTTTTTGTCTTGCGACGGAAGCCCAGTCATTGCAGGCTGCCGGTCTCGGAAGGGGGGCGAATTTCAAGAACACGCTCGTCGTCGGAGACCATGGGGTGATTGAGAACACGCTTCGTTTCGAGGATGAATTTGCGCGCCATAAAACGTTGGACGTGATTGGGGATTTGTATTTGCTGGGCAGCCCGATCAAGGGGCATATTAAGGCGCACCGCAGCGGGCACGCTTTGAACGTCGCCTTGATGGAAAAGATCGTTCAGGAATGTATGAATTCAAATGGGGGGACAAGAATGCCAGAAGACCAAGGATCGATGGATATTCATGCAATTATGAAATGTTTGCCGCATCGCTACCCGTTCCTTTTAGTGGACCGGATCCTGGAGCTGAAAGTTGGTGAGCGTGCGGTGGGGATCAAGAATGTGACGGCAAACGATAATTTTTTTACCGGTCATTTTCCGACGAGACCTGTCATGCCGGGTGTTTTGATGATCGAGGCCTTAGCCCAAGTGAGCGGGATCCTGTTGCGGAAAGCGGATGCGCATAAATCTCACGTTGGACTGTTCTTTTCGATCAACAACGCGAAATTCCGTAAGACCGTTGAGCCGGGCGATCAGCTGGTCATGGAGGTCGAGGTTATCCGCGACCGCGGAAGGACCGCTTCCACAAAAGGGGTCTCTCGAGTCAACGGGGAAGTGGTTTGCGAAGCAGAAATGATGTTCGCGTTTCTTGATGAGAAATTTTTAACGGAATAAATGATCATTACGGTGAAGGACGTTTGTATGAGCGGACAAAAAATACATCCAACAGCGATTATCGACCCGGGAGCCATATTAGGGGATCATGTGGAGATCGGTCCTTATTCGGTCATTGCAGATCACGTCATCCTGGAAGAAGGCGTTAAGATTTCCAGCCATTGTCATGTGGAGGGACGGACTCGCGTCGGAGCTTACACGCAGATCTTTCCTGGAGCGGTGATCGGCACGATCCCCCAGGATAAAAAGTTTCATGAGGGCGATGAGGTCTATCTTGAGATCGGCAAGCGCAACGTGATCCGGGAATGCGTGACCATGAACCCGGGAACGCTGGACTGCAGTGGAAAGACGGTCATTGGTGACGGGAATCTATTCATGGCGTATACGCATGTCGCCCATGATTGTGTCGTCGGGAACAATTGTGTCTTTGCGAACCTTGCCACACTGGCCGGTCATGTCACTATTGAGGACAATGCCGTTATAGGAGGATTGACCGGCATCCATCAGTTCGTGCGTGTGGGGCGCCTGGCCATGGTTGGGGGATGCAGCCGTGTGACCCAGGATGCGCCGCCTTTTGGGATGTGCGCTGACGGTGACGCGAAAGTGTATGGGCTTAATTTGATCGGTTTGCGTCGCGCGGGAGTTTCAAAAGATGCGCAGCATATATTAAAATCCGCTTTCAAATATCTGTTTCGTTCGGGGTTGTCAAAATCCCATGCTCTTGAAAAAATTCAATCGGAACTCACAATGTGCCCGGAGCTTGAGCATTTGGTCCGTTTTGTCGAAAAAAGCGAGCGGGGCCTTCTGCCGGGCGCGCAATCAGCGGCATAAGATCATTATGGTTTCTGAACAACAGTCTATAGGGCTTATCGCGGGGAATGGGCGGTTTCCCATCCTTTTTTCGCTGGCTGCCCGTCGGCAGGGGTTTCGGGTCGTGGCCGCTGCGATCAAGGGCGATACATCGCCTGTGTTATATTTTTGCGCTGACAAGCTCGCCTGGTTCGGGATCGGCGACCTGCGCCAAGGATTTGCGTATTTCAAATCACATGGCGTCAGTCAAGTGATCATGGCCGGGCAGGTCAGCCAGCGTAACCTTTTTGACAAGCGGGTGCAGTCTGACCCTGAATTGCAGCGTTTTTTTTCCGCCCTGCAGGACCGTAAAGCTGATACGATCTTTTCAGCCGTAACGGAGCTTCTTGATAAGAATGGTCTGAAGGTTTTGGATTCCACATTGCTTTTGAAACAATTTCTGGCCCCCCGGGGAACACTGACCCGCCGTGGGCCAACGGAAAGTGAGCTGGCGGACCTGGAATTCGGGCGGACGATCGCCAAAGCGATGGGCGGATTGGATGTCGGGCAGACCGTTGTGATCAAATCCAAAGCGATCGTTGCGATCGAGGCCATGGAGGGGACGGACCGTTGTATCCTGAGGGGTGGTCGGATCGCCCGGCAGGGGGCTGTGGTCATTAAGACAAGTAAGCCCCAGCAGGATGTGCGTTTTGATGTTCCTGTTGTTGGTCCGCGAACGATCCGGACAATGCGCCGATCAAAAAGCAGCTGTTTAGCTGTTGAGGCTCAGCGGACTTTGATTCTTGATTATGAAAAAACCATCCAGCTTGCCGATCAGGCAGGCATTTGTATCGTATCTATCTGAAAAACAATAAGTTAAGATTCTTTTAAACAGGCTTTTTTTCGTCAAAGCTTCATTGCTTTTGATTGACACGCCAGACCTTTTTCTATATAATCCTAATATTAAAATAGGATAAAAATATTATTTTTAGTATTAATTTATAAATATGGAAGGTTGATTTTATGGAAATAGATGAAATAAAGCAAGTTAGAGAAGAAAAGATTGCCACGCTTGTTCAGCAGGGGATTAATCCGTATGGGAGCCGTTTTCAGAATGTTGAGGCGGTGGGTAATGTTTTAGCACATTTTGAAGAGAACCGATCTGTTAAAGTGGCTGGCCGTGTTATGGCCAACCGTAAGCATGGGAAAGTCATGTTCATGGACCTGAGGGACATGACTGGAAAGATACAGCTTTTTGTCCGCAAGGATAATTTGACGGATAAGGATTTTGAAATGGTCCAGCTTTTGGATATTGGGGATATTATTGGAGTATCCGGAGAGCTTTTTATCACAAAGATGGGTGAGCAGAGCATTCGCGTAAAAGAAGTGACGATCCTCAGTAAATCTTTGATGTGTTTACCTGAAAAATGGCACGGCCTTAAGGATGTGGAGATCCGTTACCGTCAACGGTATGTGGATCTGATCGCCAATACCGAGGTGCGGGAGATCTTTTTAAAGCGCAGCCGTGTTATTTCGTTTATCCGTCGCTATTTGGATGAACGAAAATTCATTGAAGTGGAAACGCCAATGCTTCAGCCTATGGCTGGAGGGGCCCGCGGCAGGCCTTTTAAAAGCAAGCACAATACCTATGACATGGATGTGTATTTGCGGATAGCCCCCGAGCTGTATTTGAAAAGGCTTTTGGTCGGTGGATTTGACCGTGTTTATGAGATCAACCGGAACTTCAGGAATGAAGGGATTTCGACCAGGCATAATCCGGAATTCACCATGCTCGAGGCATATCAATCGTACGGCAATTTCGAGGATATGATGGATTTGATGGAAGGATTGGTGAGTGGGGCGGCGTATGAATTGCATGGCTCTTATAAAGTCCCTTACCAGGGAGCTGAAGTTGATTTCACGCCTCCGTGGGAACGCCGGAGTTTTGCGGGGATCGTTAAGGAACGGTTCGATATTGACCCGGAGGATACGGCAGAAACCATGCTCGCCAAGGTGAAAAAGATCAAGGGCGACAAGGTCAAGATCGATATGCTGACGCGTTCGGCGGTCATGAAGATCGTGGAAGATATTTTGGAAGAAGATAAGACCATGAACCCGGTATTTTTTACGGACTATTTCACGTTCTTGTGCCCGTTGGCCAAAGTCAAAAAGGAACAGCCGGCGATCTCGGAACGGTTTGAATGTTTTGTGGCCGGCATGGAGATCGGCAACGCTTATTCAGAGTTGAACGACCCGCGCGAGCAGAAGGCGCGGTTCTTGGAAGATCTGACGGACGACACGGAGACGGGATTGCGGACTTTTGATGAGGATTTTATCGCTGCTTTGGAATACGGAATGCCTCCAGCAGGCGGTTTGGGCATCGGGATCGACAGGATCGTGATGCTGCTGACGGATTCCCCTTCTATCCGTGATGTGATACTCTTCCCGCTGTTAAAGCCGCAGGCCGATACGGTAGAATCCGGTGAAGCAAAGGATCCCCATGCCGCAATTTGAGAATTTTATCAGTTTGCGTTATTTGACGACATGCCGGGGACGGTTCATGTCCTTTTTGAACATTGTTTCGGTCGGAGGTGTGGCGATCGGCGTGATGGCGTTGATCGTTGTTACGGGGATCATGACGGGCTTCGGCAACAATCTGCGTGAGAAGATCATCGGCACAACACCGCACATTGTTTTAGAAAAAGAGGTCGGCGTTCAAGATTATCAAGCCGTGCAGAAAGAGGTAGAATCGGTCGAAGGGGTTGTGGCCACATCCCCGTTTATCCAGGGAAATATTTTTTTGGAAACCGGTAATGGACGCGCCATTGGGGAATTGATCCGGGGGGTGGACCCGCAGACCGAGGCTTCGATCACCAAGATCCAGGAGTACCTTGTGGAGGGGAAACTTTTAGACCTCAAGGACGACGGCGTGATCATTGGTCAGGAACTAGCGAGATATTTTGGTTACCGGTTGGGTGATGAGATCTCCGTGATCGCGCCTGGATCAGGCATCGAAGGGCGGGGGTGGCGCTATCCGCTTAAGATCGTCGGGATTTTTAAAAGTGGGATGGTCGACCTGGATATGAACCTGATCCTGGTCCATTTGGCCAAGGCTCAGCAGATCTTTGACTTTGAAGGCGGGGTAAGCGGTATTGGAGTGAAGGTCAAAGACCCCTATGCGGTGGAAGACATAAAAAAGAAGATCTATGAAAAGATCGGCTTTGCCTTTATCGCCAAGAGCTGGATCGATGTCAATCGGAACTTGTTTGAGGCGTTGTTCCTCGAGAAATGGGGGCTCTTTTTGATCTTGGCGTTCATGGTTCTGGTCGCGTCATTTAATATCGTCAGCACATTGATCGTGACCGTGACCGCGAAAGTTCACGACATCGGGATCCTGCGTTCCTTCGGGGCCACGCGCGCCTCGATCCGGAGGATCTTCACCAAGCAGGGTATTTTGATCGGGTTTTTGGGGACGGTCCTGGGTGTGGCGGGAGGGTTTGGTGTCAGCTATGTCTTATCGCATTATGTCAAGGTCCCGGCGGAGATCTACGCGATCGAACATGTTCCGGTCGACCTGCAATTGAGCGATCTGATGATCATTGTCGCTTCGGCCTTGGTGATCACGTTTTTGGCGACCATTTATCCGTCATGGAAGGCGGCAAGTTTAAAGACGGTGGATGCACTGCGTTATGAATAATCAACAGAAGAGCGATCCGATGCTTGAAGCAGAGAATTTACATAAGATCTATACCGATGCGTCAAAGGAAGTCCATGTCCTTCGAGGAGTGACGCTTAGAATCGAGCCTAAAGAAGTGGTTGCGGTCGTTGGGCCATCAGGGGCCGGAAAGTCGACGCTGCTGCACATTCTGGGAGGGCTGGATGAGCCAACCCAAGGACGAGTGCTGTTTTTTGGTGAAGATGTTTACCGGATGAAAGAGCGTAATCGGTCGCAATTTAGAAACGAACGCATTGGTTTTATCTTTCAGTTCTATCATTTGCTGCCGGAGTTCACAGCTTTGGAGAATATCGTCTTGCCCGGGATGATCAAACAGAATTGCGGAATGACCCGTGCTTTGCGCGACCGGGGCATGGAGCTTTTAAATGAAGTCCGTTTGAGCCAGCGGGCGCATCACCGGCCCAGCGAACTTTCAGGCGGTGAGCAGCAGCGGGTAGCGATCGCAAGGGCCTTGATGAACCAGCCCGATGTTCTTTTCTGCGATGAGCCGACGGGTAACCTGGATTCTCACAGCGGGGAAGAAATTATAAAACTTTTAATGCAGTTGAACCGAACCCAGGGCCAGACGCTTGTTATCGTGACCCACGATGAGAAGATCGCCGCGCAGGCTCAGCGGGTGATTTATTTAAAAGACGGAGAAATGACCGCAAACCATGTCAAAAACTCTTTGGAAAAGGTGAGGGTATTATGAAGATCTACATGAACGGAAAATTTATCGAAAAAGCCGACGCGAAAGTGTCCGTGTTTGACCACGGTTTTCTTTATGGGGACGGGGCCTTTGAAGGGATCCGCTCTTATGATGGTCTGGTCTTTCGGTTGAAAGAACATATTGACCGTCTTTATGAAACAGCACATACATTGATGATCGATATTCCTTTGACCCGTGAGCAGATGATCCAGGCGGTCGTTGACACGCTTAAAGAGAACGGCCTGCGTGACGCCTATATCCGTTTGGTGATCACCCGTGGTGAAGGGGATCTTGGGCTTGACCCCAGAAAGTGTATCGGTAAACCCCTGATCGTGATCATCACGGACAAGATCACGCTTTACTCGAAGGATTTGTATGAGAATGGAATGGCGATCATCACCGTTCCGACGGTCCGTAATCATCCGGAAGCCTTGAATCCTCAGCTGAAGTCTTTGAATTATTTGAATAACATCCTCGCGAAAATCGAAGCCAGCAATTCAGGATTTTCTGAGGCCATTATGCTGGATGGAAGCGGCTATGTGGCGGAGTGCACCGGAGATAATATTTTTATCGTGAAGAACGGGACCCTTTCGACGCCTTCGCACGGGCGGCTTAAAGGCATCACGAGAGACGTGGTCTTGGAGTTGGCCTCTCAATGCGGGTTGAATGTCTTTGAAGGGCAGATCACCCGTCATGAGATCTATAATTGTGAAGAGTGTTTTCTGACCGGAACAGCCGCTGAGATCATCCCTGTCGTGAAGGTGGATGGGCGCGTGATCGGCTCCGGGAAACCGGGTGATATGACGAAAAAAATGCTGGCCCTTTTTAAAGAAGCGACCAGAACGGACGGAGTGCGTTATTAAATCCAGCGGGCGGATCTTAAAGGAGAATGGGTATGCGATGCGATGATTGTGGAAAGAAAAAGGCTACGGTTCATTTGACTGAGCTTGTCGATGGCCAGATCTCCGAGCTGCATCTCTGTGAAGAATGCGCTAAGGCGAAAAGTGTTCAGATGGAACAGCAGTTCGGCTTGGCGGACCTGTTGGCCGGTCTTTCTGATTTTAATAAGACGTCCCCGGCGGCGCCGCCGTCTGAAGCCGCGGTAAAGATCGAGAGCTGCGCCAATTGCGGGATGACCTATGCGGATTTCAAGAAGCACGGCCGTTTGGGCTGCAGTGACTGCTATTCACATTTCCGTGGGAAACTGGCATCGCTGCTTAAAAAGATCCATGGCGCCAGCCATCATTCCGGGAAAAGCCCTAAGGTTTTGGCAACTCCGGTGGAAAGCGCGCAGCCTCCGGTCAATGATATGGACGTGCTGAAGAAACAACTACAACAGGCTGTCCTGTGCGAGGATTATGAGCGCGCGGCTGAACTGCGCGACCGTATCCGCGCGATGGAACAGGGAGGATAGTCAGAGACATGGAACTCAACGACCTCATTTCACGTACCGGTGAGTGGCTGCGGGGCACGGGCCCTTCATCAGGGGCTGTGATGTCGACGCGCGTGCGGCTGGCCCGTAATTTTATCCAAGTGCCGTTTCCAAACCGCGCTTCCAAAAAACATCTGCAGGGAATCCTGGATTCCGTTGAAAAGGCCATTAAGAAAATCGATCATTTTAAGAATTCAACGGTCTTCCGGATGAACGAGCTGGATGACGTGGATAAGGAGTTTCTGGTTGAACGCCATTTGATGAGCCATGAGCATGCGTCAAACGCCGAAGGGAAGGCTGTGATCGTGTCCGCCGAAGAAGTCTTGTCGGTTATGGTCAATGAAGAAGATCATTTGCGGATCCAGGTCATGAACTCCGGGCTTAATCTTTTTGAAGCTTGGAAGATCATCAGCGCGATCGATGACCGTCTTTCGGAAGAACTGCACTTTGCGTTCTCTCCGGCTTGGGGGTATTTGACCGCCTGCCCTACGAACACAGGTACCGCGATGCGGGGTTCGGTCATGCTGCATCTGCCGGCGCTGGTGATGACCAAGCAGATCAATAAGGTGCTGACGGCGATCGCAAAGCTGAATTTTGCTTCCCGCGGTTTTTACGGCGAAGGCACGCAGGCGATCGGGAATTTTTATCAGATCTCCAATCAGGGCTCACTGGGCCATAGCGAAGAGGACATCTTACAGAACATCAATGGTCTGATCCGTCAGGTCATTGAGCAGGAGGAGCAGGCCCGTCAGGCGCTTGTCGTGCAGAACCGGCCTCTTCTGGAAGACAAGATCTTCCGCTCACTGGGGATATTGAAAAACGCCCATATTATGTCCAGCCAGGAGGCCGTTGAACTGTTATCCATGATCCGTTTGGGGGCTGAACTGAATATTTTGACGCGTTTGAACGTGCAGATCTTGAATGAGCTTATGATCATGATCCAGCCGGCCCATTTGCAGAAGATCGACGGCAACAAGCTGTCTCCAGCGGCGCGGGATATTAAGCGTGCAAATTTAATCCGAAACAAATTAGGGGAGGTTTCATAAATGTTTAATCGATTCACTGAACGGGCGCGGAAAGTCATTATCTTCGCAAAAGAAGAGGCGCGCAGCTTCAACCATGACTATATCGGCACGGAGCATCTTCTTCTGGGATTGGTCAAAGAAGGCGAAGGGGTTGCGGCCGCTGTCCTGCAGAAATTGGGCGTAGATCTTGAGACGATACGCATTGAGGTCGAAAAGCTCGTGCAGCCAGGGCCCCAAACACAGGTCGTGGGGGATATCCCTTTTACGCCGCGTTCTAAAAAGGCTTTAGAGCTTTCCGCGGAAGAAGCGCGGGCCCTTGGACATAATTATATCGGCACAGAACACCTTCTTCTTGGCCTGGTCAAGGAGGGCGAAGGCATGGCGTATCGGGTGCTTTTGAATTTGGGGTTGGATCTTGATCGGCTGCGCGCCGAGATCATGGAGATCCTGGGTTCCGGTGTCGCGGGGTTCGGTATGCAGGAAGAAGAAAAGACCGCAGGCAAGACCCCTGCGATCGATGCGTATGGACGAAACTTGAATCAATTCGCTCGTGAGGGAAAGCTGGATCCTGTGATCGGACGTCAGCAGGAGATCGAACGGATCGTTCAAATCCTGAGCCGCCGCACGAAGAACAATCCTGTGCTTTTGGGCGAGGCTGGCGTCGGGAAAACCGCGATCGTGGAGGGCTTGGCCCAGTTGATCGTAAGAGGGGATGTTCCGGAGATCTTGCGCAATAAGACGATCGTTGTTCTGGATTTGGCCATGATGATCGCGGGAACAAAATACCGCGGGCAGTTCGAAGAACGTATTAAGGCGATCATGGATGAGATCAAGCGTTCGGGCAAGATCATCCTGTTCGTTGATGAGATCCATACACTGGTGGGTGCCGGGGCTGCCGAAGGGGCGATCGATGCGGCCAATATCCTGAAACCCGCTCTTGCCCGAGGGGAGATCCAGTGCATCGGCGCCACAACAATGGATGAATACCGGAAGCATATTGAAAAAGACGCTGCGCTTGAACGTCGTTTTCAAACGATCATTGTCGATCCGCCTTCGGAGGAGGAAGCGATCCTGATCTTGAAGGGCTTGCGGGACAAATATGAGGCTCATCACAGGGTCAAATTCTCTGATGAGGCGATCAGCGCCGCGGTCAAGCTTTCTGAACGTTATATTTCAGGAAGGGCTTTGCCGGACAAGGCGGTGGACGTTCTTGATGAAGCTGGCTCAAGGGCCCGCCTTAAGACCATGGAAGTCCCTCCGGAGATCAAGGAACTGGAGACCCGTATTGAACAGTTGAAGCAGGAAAAAGAAGCGTATATCAAGAGCCAGAATTTTGAGAAGGCCGCCCGGATGCGCGATGAGGAACGTGAGGTCCGCGAGAAACTTGAGAAGGTCAGAGAAGGGTGGGCCAAGGAGCGTGACAATATTTCCGTGACGATCGGGGAAGAGGACATCGCGCGCGTGGTTTCCCAGTGGACTAAGATCCCGCTTTTGCGCCTGGAGCAGAATGAGAGCGAGAGGCTCTTAAAGATGGAAGAAAAAATGAAGGAGATCGTGGTCGGTCAGAAGGAAGCGATCAGCGCGATCGCCCGCGCCGTGCGCCGTTCAAGGGCTGGGATCAA
>ERZ795055.1019-NODE-1019-length-23754-cov-5.148867_pt1 | contig 23754 bp, 18 predicted proteins | sample MGYA00375139_ERZ795055 | MGnify/ENA primary metagenome ERZ795055 (study PRJEB30184, sample SAMN05720283) | anaerobic digester metagenome | isolation source: active sludge of municipal wastewater-treating anaerobic digesters | place: USA | collected 2015-01-23 ... | reverse complement strand
GGATCGCCCGGACCGACGTGCATGCGCCAACGCTGAAGAACGTATTCAACGACGAACGGCCCCTTTCCCGAGCGCGCGTGCTCAACGGCTTCCGCCGCTGAAGCGTAAACATCCAGCGGGTTCATTCCATCGACCCTGAACGAAGGAATATCGAACGCCCAGGCGCGCTTGTATAAAAATTCATTAACCTCCCGCACGGAAATGTGTGAGCTGACCGAATAAAAGTTATTCTCGATCACAAAGACCACCGGGACTTTTTTGAGCGCGGCCCAATTCATGCTCTCAAAAAAAACCCCCTGTTCACAGGCCCCGTCACCTAAAAAACAAACCGCGACGGCGTTTTTCTTTTGCATTTGAAACGCCAAAGCCGCCCCCACCGCGTGGGGCGTCGCGCCCGCAACAATCGAAGAACTTCCCCAATGACCGGCATCTTTGGCGATCACATGCATGGAACCCCCACGGCCTTTGGAGCAGCCTGTCTCACGGCAATAAAGCTCCGCGATGAGTTCCTTAAGGCTTCCGCCCTTGGCCAAGTAATGGCCGTGACTGCGGTGATTGCTGAAGACCGCATCATCCCGGTTTAAATGCATGCACACGCCGGCGGAAACAGCCTCCTGGCCTAGGCTCAAATGCACCGGGGTCTTCATCTGTTCAAGAGGATAAAGTTCTTCGATCTTAAGCTCGGCACGGCGGATCATGAGCATTCTCGTTAGGAAATCGGCTGCCGCTGCCGCCGTTAATTCAGGATTGGGAAAGGGAGCACAGTCTTTATTGGTCATTTCTCAAGGCATCCTTTTTCCTGGAACCAGGCAATGGTCTCACGCAAACCTTCTTCCAACTGCACGACCGGCTCCCATTTGAGCAGGCGCCTGGCAAGCGAAATATCCGGCTTGCGCCGTTTTGGGTCATCCGTCGGCAGCGGTTCATATTTGATCACGCTCTTGGAGCCGGAAAGTTTCAGCACAAGTTTAGCGAACTGCAGGATCGTGAACTCAGAAGGATTCCCGATATTGACCGGCCCCACATGATCCGAAAGGAGCAGCCTGTAGATCCCTTCGATCAGATCATAATAATGGCAGAATGATCGCGTCTGCCGGCCCGCCCCGTAAACCGTCAGCGGCTGGCCGCGCAGGGCCTGATAAATAAAATTTGGAACGACTCTCCCGTCGTGAATGCGCATCCGCGGCCCGTAGGTGTTGAAGATCCGGACAATGCGGACGTCAACCTTGTGATACCGGTGATAGGCCAGCGTGATCGCTTCCGCGAAACGTTTTGCCTCATCATAGACTCCCCGAGGGCCTATGGGGTTCACATGCCCCCAATAGGTTTCCTTCTGAGGGTGCTCCAGAGGGTCCCCATAGACTTCAGACGTCGAGGCCAGAAGAAAGCGCGCTTTCTTGCACTTGGCAAGACCCAGGCTATTGTGCGTCCCCAAAGAACCCACTTTCAAGGTCTGGATCGGATACATCAGATAATCGATCGGGCTCGCCGGAGAGGCAAAATGAAGGATGAAATCAAGCGGCCCTGAAATCGTGATCGGTTTGGAGATATCATGCTTAATGAATTCAAAACATCGTTCACGCTTCAAATGCTCGATGTTCTTCATGCTTCCGGTGATCAGGTTGTCGACACAGAAGACCTTATAGCCATCCGACAACAGCAGATCGCATAAATGGCTCCCTAAAAATCCCGCCCCTCCCGTGATCACCACATTTTTTTTGCGCCCCATGGACTTCTCTCCTTATAACCGAATCACTTTCGCGCTTCGGACAGACTTATAGACATTGCGCGTATCAAAGACCAGGCGCGCGTGTTTGAGCAGTTTTTGATAATCGATCTGCGAATGGTCCGTGGCGATCACCACGCAATCATAACGGCGCAGCGATTCCGGTGTCGGCACCACGGATACTTTCTGATGGATATTGAAGATCTCAAGATATGGGATCAACGGGTCGAAATAATCAACTTTAGAAACCTGTTCCTGCAGCAGCCGGATCAGGTTCAAAGACGGTGATTTGCGCAAATCCCTCACGTCTTTTTTGTAGGTGACTCCCACGACCAGGATCTTGGCCTTTTTCAACGTTTTTTTCCGTTCCTGCAAGGCCTGGGCGATGCGACGGATCACATAGGCAGGCATCTGAGCGTTGGTGTCCGCCGAGAGCTTGATATATTTCGAATCAAACCCATACCGCTTTGCCTTCCAATATAAATACAATGGATCATCCGGAATGCAGTGGCCGCCCACCCCAAGGCCGGGATAGAACGGCATGAACCCGAACGGCTTGGTCTTGGCCGCCTCAATGACCTCCCAGATATCAATGCCCATTTTTTCGCACATCATCGCCACTTCATTGATCCAGCCGATATTGATGATCCGAAACGAATTTTCCAAAAGCTTCGTCATCTCCGCCGCCTCGGGTGAAGAGACCGGATGGATCGTTTTGATGATCTTGGAATAAAGCTCTTTGGTAAGTTTCGCGCTTTGGGCGTCCAAGCCTCCCACAACTTTCGGGATGCGGGTCACGTCATAGACCTTGTTGCCCGGGTCGATGCGCTCCGGAGAGAACGCCAAAAAGAAATCCTTCCCCGCTTTGAGGCCCGACTTCTCCAGTTCCGGCTGGATCATTTCCCTGGTCGTCCCCGGATAGGTCGTGCTCTCAAGAACGACCAGAACCCCGCGTTTCAAATACTTTCTCAGGATCCGCACCGCCCCGATAATATAAGACACGTCCGGTGTGTATTTGCTCTTAAGAGGCGTCGGCACGCAGATGATCACAACGTCCGTTTCCGACAATCTGCTGAAATCCGTTGTGGCCGAAAGATGCCCGCTGCGCACAACGCCCGCAAGGTCCTTCTGCGGAATATCAGCGATATAGCTTTTCCGGGTCGACACCCTGTTCACCCGGTCCTCATCCGTGTCAAACCCGCAGACCGTAAACCCCGCCTTGGCGAAATTCACCGCCAAGGGAAGCCCGACATATCCCAACCCCAGGACAGAAACAACCGCCTTTTTCGTTTTTATTTTCTTTAAAAGCTGCGCGCTCATCCGCGGACTCTCTTTCTCGTTAAACAGAACCTTTTAAGCCGCCCTGGCCGCGACCGATCCCGTGATATTCAAACCCGAACTTCTCCAGGCCGTGCTGCCAGTAAAAATTCCTTCCGTCGAAAAGAATGGGCTGTTTCATCAGTTTCGCCAAACGCCTGAAATCAAGGCGGCTGAATTCCTCCCACTCCGTCAAAAGGACCAAACAATCACAACCTTTGGCCATCGTATAAGCATCCTTGAAATACGCTGCTTTCTTCATGACCTTTTTCGCGTTCTCCGTTGCCTGAGGGTCATATGCCCGGACCCTGGCCCCTTCCGCCAAAAACATCTGGATGATATCGATCGATGGGGCCTTGCGCATATCATCCGTGTCCGGCTTAAAGGCCAGCCCCAGGACGCCGATCGTCTTTCCTTTCAGGATCCAGAGCTTGTCTTCAATGAATTGAACGAACGCTCTCTTCTGAAGCTCATTGATATTGCGAACCTCTTTCAAAAGCTCGAACTCATAACCGCTGCGTTGGCTCAGACGGATAAAAGCATCGACATCCTTCGGAAAACAGCTTCCGCCGTAACCGACGCCGGCGTTCAAAAATGAGCGGCCGATCCTTTTATCATACCCCATACCCTCCGCGACTTTCAGCACGTCCGCCCCCACCCGGTCGCAGATCTGCGAAAGCGCGTTCGCGAAGGAGATCTTGGTCGCCAAAAAAGAATTGGAAGCATGCTTGATGATCTCCGCTGAATTGATATTAGTCACGACCATCTTCGGTTTTAAAGGCTTATACACCTCACGCAGAAGCTCTTCCGCTTTTTTTGATTCCACGCCGATGACCACACGGTCCGGGTTCATGAAATCCTCAATGGCGGACCCTTCCCGCAAGAATTCGGGGTTTGACGCCACGTCGAATGCCACAGCGTTCTTTCCTTTGCGGTATTTCTGCGGAAGGTTCAGCATGATCGTGCGCTTGACTCGCTGGCCGGTCTCGGCCGGCACAGTGGATTTCTCCACGATCAGTTTATAGCTGTCCATATTCTCAGCGATCTGTCGGGCCACGTTCTCCACATAGGTCAGGTCAGCATCGCCGTTCTTTTTCGAAGGCGTCCCGACCGCGATGAAGATCACTTCCGATCTTTGGGTCGCCTCCCGGATCGACGTCGTAAAGCTCAACCGCTTCTTTTTGCACAGGCCGGCCATCATCTGCTCGAGGCCCGGCTCATAGATCGGGCACGCCCCCTGCTTAAGGGCCTTGATCTTTTTCTCATCATTGTCTATACAGATGACTTTATGGCCGATCTCCGCCAGACACACACCGGTGACCAGCCCGACATATCCCGCGCCGATGACTGCGATATTCATGCGACATCCTTTCTTATCAAAACTTTCTTACTTGGCGTAGCCCGGTCGTTCCGCCCCGCCGCTCCAGGCCCGGGAGGCGCTGAACCTCAAATCCGGGAACTCCTTGAGCGAAAACATGACCCAGAACTCTTCCCCATCAAATTGCCGCTTATTAAAGGTCAAATGCATGAGCCAGGTGTGAAGGTCCCTCACAAAACCATACTCCTGCTCCTTACTCTGCCCGGACTGGATATCATAACGCTGCCGGACGCGAAAATCCCATTTGGGGTTCAGCTTCACGCCGACCTCGGTGTCGATCTGATTATCCAGGTTCTTTTCATAACGGTCGGCGAAACGCAGATACCACAACTTCCCGGGATCGTTGATATACATTTCAAAGTTCGCCGTTTGGATATCTTTAAGGTCCACATCATATTCCCCGTCGACATAAAAACTTAACCAGCTATACGGAATGACTTCCACATCCATGAACCAGTTGTCCCATTTGCTGTTGCGCGCGCCTTCTTCATTAAACAGATAATGCGTATAGACCGAGGTCCGCACCAAATCCACGCTCTGGTCTTCCCGTTTGGTCTGAAGTTTGTTCTCCAGGGATAATTTGACCCGGTCCTGATGAGTCAGCGCGTCCACCCCGTCATACTGGTCAAGCTGGGTCGCGGTGATGGTCGGATCATGGCGGTATAAATACGCGGCCGAGGGAGTGATCACGTGGCGAAGCTGATTAATATCCAGCCCCAGGATGTTGGTCCGGGCGTCATAGGTCCGGTAAAATTTGGTGCTGGCATCCATCCCTGTTTCAAAAACCCCCCGCACGGTATCGTAATGATCGGGATTGACAGCCCTGCTGTAATACGTCTGCCGCGTCCCCACAAAAGGACGCGTCTCGATAAAACCGATCTTCCAGGGCCTGGACAATTCATTGGAAAAGTCCACCCGCTGCGTCCGTCGGTCATTATCGCTGGGATTGGCTTCCTGTTTGACAAGATTGGAATATGAACTGCTGTTCTTAAAATAAAATCCTGAATCAAGGATCTCCGCGCTGGGCAAGGAATACTTCACTTCCGGCAGGCGCTCAACGGTGCTGACGAACTGATTGACCCGGTAATCCGCGCGCGCGGCAAGCGTCCCGTAGGACATCGCGCGGGAGGCCACCACATAGCTTTCCGGGCTGGAATCCTGGTCATATTCCGATTCAAAATAATCCTTCAAAAATTCGCTGTCGCTCAATTTATAATATTGGGCCACCACCGTTGTCTCATCATCCACGTTCCACCGATGCCGCCAGTCCGCTTTGTAGCGTTCTTTTTCGACGACCGTTTGATAATCATCCCAAAGGCGGTTGCTGCCGATATCCCGTTCATGCGTGTAATAGGTCCGCAGGATACCCCTCCCGAAGTTTTCCGTTCTATAAATATCATCGACCCCCCAGCCGAAACCCTTGCGTTCGCGCACATCCGCGTGAAAGACCAGCTCGTAATTTTCCGGGGTATTGTAATGATATCTTCCCAGAACAAAACCGCCCCATTCACCGGAATACCCCGGGGTCAAAACAATGGTGGGCTTGCGGTGTTTCAGATCATAAGTGTAGCGCGGCAAATAAAAGACCGGGACCTTCCCGATCTTGAATTTCACGTTCCGCGCGACCGCTTTATCTTCCGGATAAACATCGATCGTGCGCGCCGTGACGCGCGTCTCCGGATCATCAAAATCCGATGTCGTCACATAACCGTCATAGATCCGGAAATGCTCATCGTCCAGGCGCATGATGCGCTCTCCCTTGCCGAACAACGGCGGGGCGACCATCTCCGGCTCTTCAAACCCGCCGACCATGGTCTTGAAATTGAAGGTCATGTTCCGGCCTTCTAAACGCTGTCCGCCGCGTTCCAAAACGACGTTCCCCTCAGCCACCGCCTCTTGCGAATCCCTGAAATATTCGATCCTGTCCGCCTTCAAACGGACATCCCCTTTGGAAACGATGACATTGCCGCTGGCGACGACCTTGTTATCTTCGACCGAGTATTCCATCTGATCGCCGTCGATCTCAACGGCGGACAGCTCCTGCTGAGCGTGGCTGGCAGAAGGGTTCAAAATCATCACACAGAACATCACACACGCGCATCGAATAAGAAATTTTCTCATATCATTTTGCCTGCTGTTCCTGGTTAACTAAAATTTGAGCCCCGATAATACCGGCATCATCCCCTAAACGGGCGCGCACGATCTTGACCATCCGCCCTTGGACGGCCATGGCCCTCGCCTTGATAGTCCGGCGGATCGCCGGAAACAAGAACTGATGGCTGCGCGAAACCCCTCCTCCGATCACGATATGCGTCGGGTTAAGCAGGTTCACGGCCCCGATCAGACCGGTCCCGATCGTTTCTCCGGTCTCCTGCCAAAAACGCAGGGCCTTCGCGTTGCCGGACTTCGCCAGCTGAAAAACATCCTCAAGCGCGATATCCGCACGCTGAAAAATATCCGCCGCGCGCTGCTGAAGCCGGCCGTTACCGACAAATGTCTCAAAACAAGCGAACGAACCGCAATTGCAGCGCGGCCCTTCAAAATTGATCGGCATATGACCCAATTCACCGGCGGCGAACCCTTCCCCCCGATACAATTTCCCGTCCAGGATCAACCCGGCGCCAACGCCCGTGCCTAAGGTCATGCCGATCATATTGCGGCATCCGCATCCTGCGCCAAACCCCCATTCACCAAGCGTAATAAGGTTCACGTCGTTTTCCAGATAGACCGGCAGCCCTGAATGTTTTTCAAGTCTTGACTTTAACGGAACATTCCGCCATCCCGGAATGTTGGGCAGAAAAATGACAAGGCCGTCTTTTGGATTCACCAGGCCCGGAAGGCCGATCCCCACCCCTGCGACCTGAGCCTTGGAAATACCGCTGGCCGCGATCAGACCCAGAACCCCATCAGCCAAAGCCTTAATGAGCTTGTTTTTATCAGAACCGTAAGATTTTGTGACTAAACGGTTTCGATGAAGGACAACCCCAGCGGGGTCAATGAGGCCAAACTTGACGTTCGTCCCGCCGACATCCACACCTACTGTATATTTTTTCATAGTTATAATATTTATATTGATATTAAAGAAGCGGATTTATTCTAGCGGAAAAAGGGGGCGCTTGCAAGACGTCTTTTGACAGAAAAAACGGGAAATTCTGCGATACAAGAACGGGACCAATCCCTTCTTAGTTGCACGTCACCGTGCGGTAAGAACCTCCTATCCCCTGATAAAGGTTCACATCGCGGCAGGCGGGCTTGGCCACTCCGTCCGGACAAGTATAAGAAGCCAACGAGTTATTATCGCAGGTGTCTTCCCCGCCGTTGAAGCATTTGACCTCTCGTTCTTTATAGGTGCAATATTGAACGTTGCCAAGATTTTGGCACTCCACGTCATTACAATCTTTATTGTTTTCGAAAGATTCACATTCGTAAGGATAATCCTCAAAAGCATAATCACAGGTCTCCCGGTCCCGATAAGGAATGTCGTAACATGAACCATTGATCGTCGTCCAGCTCGACCATGACCCGTAGCGGTCCGGGTTATAAATGTCCGGATTGTTACATTCCACGCTGCGGGTCCGGTACTTAGCCTGTAACCTCGTTGTATCCCAGACAACGACATCCGTGCAGGTCCTTGAATCGTCACACTGCGGGGTAAATTGCGTGATATAGCCCCAAAAATTGATGCAATCATCCCGCCCGCAAGTAAATTCACGCAACTGATCGCCGCTGGCAACAATCGAACACGTATCCCTTGGGATGCGGTAATTAGCGATACAGCTTCCCGTAACTTCACGGCCTCCGGAGATGGGGCTCCAAGAACCATACACATCCGTCGAAATTCTCTGCCAGGCCCCGTAATCATCGGGAGTGTCACACTCGCCGCAATCCACAGGACAATTCTCGCAAGTCTCGTTAGCGGGAGGCGCTGATTCGCATGTTCTGTTACCGCAAAGCTGACAATTGCCGGTGACGATGACAAACGGGCTTGGGCAGAAACATTTTTCCGTTTCGCTATTGAACACAAAATTGTTCTTAGGGCAGTGGCAGCCCCCGCTTCTGACGACCAGATCGCCGTTACAATAAGCGACACAGTCTTCCGCTGTGCAATTCGCCAAATCATCGACGTATTGCCAGTCATGATCGTAACTATAGGTTGATGACCCGGGACAAAGGGTCGAATAATCTTCCCTAATGCCGCATTGATTGCCGCAGGCGGGGTTGGTCCGGCACTGCCCCTGCAGGAAAGTTGTTCCATCGCCCCGTGTACAATTGCGGCTGAGGAATTCCGTGCCGTCCTTCGAACAATGGGCCGGTGATGTGGGATTGGCCCTCGAAGCACCCGTCCTGGTCCCGCACGTCCCGGTTCCCCATGCTCCGCAGCGATAACAGTCGCCCGTGTCCACCTTGCAAGGGTCCGCGCTTGTGTCACAACCCAAGATGCCTCCTTCAAAAAAATGGCCGCTTACCATGTAGTCCGTGCAGTTTCCAGGAACTCCCGGCGCGAAAATATCCACACCGGCCACCTCATCGCAAACCTCACTGCCGGTCAGCTTATTGTCCCCGCAGACATCAGGCGGCGGAGGAGGATTCTCGACGCAATCATCCGTGATCTTGCAATCATTCGTGCAGCGCACGCTTCCGCTCCAGCCGTATAAACGTGACCCGAAACGGCTTTCACATGTCTCCGTAAAACCCGCGCTGGCGTCACAGAACTCCCCGTAGGCAAGATCGAAGGCCCCGTTCCCGCAACAGGGATCATCCCCGCATCCCATCTCGCTTGAAGGTTTGTATCCTAAAGAATCTAAGCAGAGCCAGTCATTGACCGGAGCGTGGGTAAGGTTATTAATGCATGCATAAGAACATGTCACAACAACCTCATCACCGCCCGGATAAACACAAGATCGCTGGCCGGAACAATCACAATTGGCCGCAGACCAGAAATACGGAGCAGAACCCGCCGGGTCATCCTTCTTGATCAAATTCAGGGTCCGGTTAATGGAATCCTCCATCCTCACCCGAATGAAGCCGTTCGGTCCCGAAACAGCAAGAAAAACAAGCAGGACACTGGCGATCAAAAGCAAATATTCAATGATCTGCTGCGCCTTTCGATTCATTGATCTCTCTTTCCTTTATGGGCTCCGGCGTTTTCCCGGCTTCAATTTTCAGCCACGATACAATAACACGCCACCAGAATATCTGTGGCGTCATGATCTCTCTTTTGGCCCGGCCTGTAACACTCATACCGGTCTTTGGACTCAACGTGCACAAGGGTCATATCGATCGGCCCTTCCGTGATCTCATGCAAACAACGATCCCCTCCCCAAATCCCGTGAACATAACTGATGACGCCTTGTCCCGTTTGGGGACGGTTCTCACCGGAGGCGCAAACCATCCCTTCCGGAGACGGTCCGGAAGACATGCTCGCGGTCGCGCATGTGCTGGCGCAATCTTTGGATGAATTATCCACATTCAGCCATGTGCCCGGGAGCAAACAGTTCCCATCGGCATCCAGCACAAAAGGCGGCGAAGGACACTTGCATGTTTGATCGACAGGGTCGAACACAAACCCCGTTTTAGGGCACCGGCACGCGGTCCGGTTAGCGCCATAGGTATAGCTCTCCAGATCCCCATTGCACCAAGCCAGGCACGTCTTGCTCATCAATGGATTATTGTTATTCATATCACAGCCTTGGACCGTATCAACATACCTCCAGGGCCGTGTGGCCCCGCTCGCTGGGGTGGTCGAATTCGGGCAAGGCGTCGCGTAATCCTCGATGATCGCGCACCCCGTTCCGCATTGCTCATTAGAACGGCATTCGGCCTGAGAAAACGTCGTGCCATTTTCCCGCGTGCAGAGACGGCTGACAAACTCGGTCCCGTTCCTGAAACAATCTTCCGAAGATTGTGGGTCCGGCCTTGATTCCAGCCCGCTCCCGCACCGCGCTTCATCTCCAGGAGCGCAGATATAACAATTCCCCTTATCAATCGTGCATGTTTGGCCGCTCGTATTACATCCCAAGACCCCTCCCTCAAACGGTTGGCCATCCGCTGAAACATAGTCCGTGCATCCCGCGGACAGTCCTGTCCTGAAAACAGCGTTCCCGTTCACGACATCACAATCCTCGGATCCCGTCAATTTATTATCACCGCATACATCCGGCCTCGGAGGCGGGTTCGCGCCGCAATCATCTGCAATCTTGCAATCATCCGTGCAACGCACGCTACCGCTCCAGCCATGGGGCTGTGACCCGAAACGGCTTTCACACGTCTCCGTAAAACCCGCGCTGGCGTCGCATTGTTCTCCATAGGACGGCTCAAACGCTCCGTTACCGCAACAGGGCTGGTTCCCACAGCTGGAACGCTGAGCAGGTTTATAGCCCAGCAAATTCAAACAGAACCAGTCATCAACCACTCCCCCCGTATCTTTACTGACACATCGGAAACGGCAGATCACAAAGATCTCATCCCCTCCCGGATAAACGCATTGCCGCGACCCGGAACAATCACAGTTCGCAGAAGACCAGTAATATTCCGTCAGCTCCCGCGCGGGATCTTCCGGCTTGATCAGGTTCATCGTCCGGTTGATCGAGTCATCAACCCCTCTGCGGATAAATCCCATCGGTCCGGCAATGACCAAAAAAACAACCATGACGCTGGCTATAAGGAGCAAATATTCAATGACATGCTGCGCTTTACGGTTCATTATCGTTCCTCCATTACAGTTCCTTCTGATCATTTCATTCCTCATAGACGCCGAACGCGCAGACACGGTTCCGCCCGAGTTTTTTAGCGCGGTAGAGCGCCCAGTCAGACTTGTCGATCAATTCAGAGATCTTTCTGCCGTCATGCGGAAAAGCGGTCGATCCAATGCTGACCGTCACATGGATATTTTTGTCATACGCGCGGATCGTCCGCGCCTCAACCACAGAACGCACGCGTTCCGCCACATAATGCGCCCCTTCACGGTTGGTGTCCGGAAGGATCACAGAGAACTCTTCCCCGCCGTATCGCCCCACAATATCGATCTCGCGCACGGCCTCTTTAATGACCTTCGCCACCTCTCTCAAAACATGGTCACCGGCCAAATGCCCGTATTGGTCGTTAATGTTCTTGAAATGGTCTATGTCCAGCATCAAAAACGCCAAATTAACGTTCTTGGCTTTGGCCCGGTTCATTTCTTCCGTAAAGCGCTCCATCAGATACCGCCTTGTAAAAACCTGGGTCAAACTATCCGTGATCGCCAGCCGTTCGACTTCTTTATACAAATGGATCCGCCGCAAACCCAGCGCGAATTGATTGGTCAAGATCTCAATGATGTCCTTATCTTCCTCTCGCCCGCCCTTGATCGCCAAATACCCAAGCAGCTCCTTTTTACCTTTGGCCGGAAAAACAAGATGTTCCGGGTCTTTTTTTAAGGCGCTCACCTCAGATGAAAGAGGACTTAACAAAAGGCAATATTCATACTGCGCGTGGTCCCGCAGGCGCTGCTGAAAGATCTGAAACGCCTCGTCATTATCATATGTCTTGGTGATCTCTTTTGTGATGTCGTAAAGCGTGTAGACCCGGCTGACCTTGTCCTCCAGCTCCTGACGTTCCTGCAGAATGCTGTCTTCCTGCAAAATGTATTTTTGAAAGCGTTCTTTAGCCTTCAGGATCTCCAGCTCGCAGTCCTCCTGCTTCAGCACGATGTAATAAGCCATCGCCCCCGCCGTGACCGCACAATAAAGAAAAAGTAGAAAACCTGCCACGACCATAAAACACTTCTCCTGTCTTACGAAACGCAAACGCGGTTCCGGCCGCTCTGTTTGGCCTTATACAACGCCCGGTCCGCCTTTTCGATCAGCTGTTCGCGCAAGATCCCGTCCTGCGGAAGTGAGGCGACCCCCACCGAAACGGTCATTCGGGTCTCCTGCCTTTTGAGATAAAACGCCTGCTCCGCGACCCGCTCCCTGAACTCTTCACTTAACTGCGCCGCCCGTTCTTTGGAACAATCCGGCAAGAACACGGCGAACTCCTCGCCACCATAACGGCACACCAGGCTGCCGGGGATGTTAAAAACCTCCACCAAAAGCATGCTAATCGTCTTCAGCACGATGTCACCGGCCATGTGGCCGAACTGGTCATTGTATTTTTTAAAATAATCCAGATCGACCAGAACGAACGACAGTTCCTTTTTTTGACGGATCTCCCGGTTGATTTCATAAGTTAAACGCTGCAAAAAATGCCTTCTCAAATACAGCTCCGTCAAACTGTCCCGGATCGAAAGCTCTTCGATCTTTTCATAAAGCTGGGCGTTCTCAATGGCGACCGCGCCAAGGTCCCCGATCGTCGATAAAAGCCGAATATGTTCGGTCTGAAAATAATTCTCCACCGGGCTGTCAATGCGAAGGATCCCGATCGCTTTACCGCCGATCATCATCGGAACGCTCATCAAGGAAGAGATCGTTCTGTCATCCTCGACCTTGATCTTTTCCGCGTCAAAACGGAAATCCCGCGCGGTGTCCTCGATCAGCAGCGGCTGCAGATTCTTGGCCACCCATTGATCATACACATCGCCTTTTTTGGCCTTGATATTGACCTCCATCTGCCCTTTATGGGAAGCCGAAATCCCCAGCTCTCCCGTTTTGGAGTGAAAAATATAGAGGATCACCGTCAGGTCCTTATGCCCGAACAGTTTGCTAACCTCGGTAGAAAGCACGCTGGATGTATCCGAAAGCGAAAAACTCTGGTTCAGCTTCTCGGCGATCGTCTTCAGTTCAAAATAATCCACCAGTTTCTTGCGCGCGGATTTAAGCGCCACCCACTGGCGCTCGATCTGAGCTTCAAGCAAATTGGCTTTTTCCTGGAAATCCTGTCTTTTCAGCTCAGCTTCGGCCCGCAACCAAACGAGCCGGAAGTGCTGATAAACAAAAATACCCAGCAAAAAAACAAGGGACGCGCTAAACGATAAGAGAAAACGGGGTTGCAAAAAAACGACATAAAGGCAAAAACCAGCTAAAGGAAGGCTGAAGATAAGCCCCAAAGCCAGGCGGGAACTAAATAATTGTCGCATCTGTGTCTTTATCAAAGAAATGCACCTTGTTCATGTCGAACACCAGGTCCATATCCCGATTCACTTCCGGACGATTATGCGCTCCGACACGGGCAATGAAAGTGTTTTTTCCAGAATTCAAATATAAGTATACCTCTGAACCCATCGGTTCAACAACTTCACAGGTCGCCTTGACCGTATTTTCAGGAGACGCCTCGGAAGTGAATAATTTATCATAAATGTCCTCAGCCCGGATACCAAAGATGATCTCTTTGCCCTCATACGGCGCGATCTTGGAATACATCGTCTGAACAAGCTCGACTTTAAAACGGCCTTCGTCAAAATACATTTTGCGGTCTTTCTTGATGATCCGGCCGCTCATGAGATTGATAGGCGGTAAGCCGATGAAACTCGCCACGAACTTATTGACCGGTTTCTCATACAGGCTGATCGGGTCCGCGCACTGTTGAAGCCGTCCGTCCCGCATGACCGCGATGCGGTCGCCCAATGTCATCGCTTCCGTCTGGTCATGGGTAACGTAAACGAACGTTGTCTGCAGACGGATGCGCAGCTTATGGATCTCGCTGCGCATCTGGACACGCATCTTGGCATCCAGATTACTTAACGGCTCATCAAAAAGGAACGCCTGCGGCTTTCGGACGATCGCCCGCCCCAGGGCCACCCGCTGACGCTCCCCGCCGGAAAGTTGCTTCGGCTTACGGTTCAGATATCTCTTGATGCCAAGGATCTCCGAAGCCTCCACGACCCTTCTTTCGATCTCACTTTTGGGATATTTACGAAGCTTGAGGCCAAAGGCCATATTCTCAAAAACGGTCATGTGGGGATACAAAGCGTAATTCTGAAAGACCATGGCAATATTGCGGTCTCGGGCCGGAACATCGTTGACCCGACGGTCACCGATGCAAATGTCACCCTGAGAAACCTCTTCGAGGCCGGCGATCATGCGCAAGGTCGTGGATTTGCCGCAGCCGGAAGGCCCGACCAGGACCAGAAATTCTTTATTCTCGATCCCCAAAGAAACGTCATCGACCGCGCGGACCGTGCCGCCCTTATAAAGCTTGCTCACATTTTTCAGGCTGATCTGTGCCATGATGTCATCGCGTTCTTATTGGTTGGAAAATTCAAACGGTGTTCTTTAAAATGTTTTTTCCCGCGCGACTGTTTTATTCCGGCTGAGAATACCCGATAATATCCGCTATTGTCTTTTTCAGGTCCTTGCGTTCAACGATCATATCGATCAGCCCATGGGCCAGCAAGAATTCTGAACGCTGGAACCCTTCCGGCAAACGCTGGCGCGTCGTCTGTTCAATGACCCTCGGCCCGGCAAAACCTATCAACGCCCTGGGCTCCGCGATGATCACGTCCCCCACGCCGGCAAATGACGCCATGACCCCGCCCATGGTCGGATTGGCCAGAACGGATATATAAACCCCCCCGGCCTCATGATGGCGCCTCAGCGCCGCGCAGGTCTTGGCCATCTGCATCAAAGAATACATCCCTTCATACATCCGCGCGCCCCCACCGGACCCAGAAACAATAATAACGGGTTTTTTGTGCTCGGTGGCCTGCTCGACCATGCGCGTCACGCGTTCTCCAACCACAGATCCCATGGACCCCATGATAAATTGAGAATCCGTGACCCCAAAATACGTTGCATGGCCATTGATCATTCCCCGGCCGGTGATCACGGCATCCTGAAGCCCGGTATTTTTCTGATCAGCGGCGAGTTTTGATTCATAGGTCTTCGGTCCTTCAAATTTCAACGGGTCCTTTGACATCAAATGGGCGTCCAGCTCCTCAAAAGACCCCTCATCGATCAAAAGCGCGACCCGTTCTTTCGCCGTCAACGTAAAATGATATTGGCAGTTCAAACAGACATTCAAATTGTCTTTCAAAGCCTTCACATAAACAGGAGCCTCGCATTCCGGACACTTAGACCAGATCCCTTCCGGGATATTCTTTTTTTTGACCTTCACCAGGGTATATTTTTGACGACCGAATAGAGGCATATGTTCTCCTTGAAAATTCCGGTGTAATAAAAATTCTAATATCATGAACCCGCAACCTGATCAGACACCGCTCAGGAAAATGCTGATATTAGAATCCGTCACGAATCAAATCTATAAATTGTCAGCCCTGACAACAGCTTGGGATAAAAATATGTCGTTTTGGGCGGCATTTTTTCGCCGTTTAAAGCAACGCTCTTCAACTGCTGGATCCGTACCGGGTTCATGACAAACCCCGCTTTGGCTTCTCCGCTGTCCACCATCCGAATAATGTCATTCATGTCCTTGGTGTAGGTAATGTCTTCTGACGGGATGCCGATCTGATCAAAAACGAACGCTTTTAAAATAGCGGCATCCAGCCGTTTATATTCCGGCGAGCCTTCTTTGACCATTTTATCGATCAGGAGTTTGTTCTTTAAGCGCAAAAGACACATGTTATTTTTCATGTATAGACCGAACGCGTGCTCGTTGTGGCCGGCTTTGGCCGCCAGAACGACCAGGTCTTCAGGCTTTTTGACACGGTCGACCCTGAAGAATTCTTCCAAAAAAGCGAGATCATCCGGGAACTTTTTCACGATCCTGTGCATCGGAAAGATCTGCAGGTCGCGGGAATCCATGTTAGTAAAATACGTCATCAAATAATTATACGGCTCGGCCCCATTCTTCTTTCCCGAACGGGACATGCGGGCGTTCCTGATCTGGCGGGCGACTTCATAACGATGATGCCCATCCGCGATAAAAACCGGTTGGTCCTGCAAGACGTCTACGATGCTTTTGATCAACTTGTCGTCTTCCAGGCGCCATACAATGTGCCGGACGCCATCCTGATCCAGAATATCCATAAAAGGGGCTGTCTTGGAAACATCGCCAACAAAGATCTTCTCCACCTTTTTTTCTCGATCCGAAAAGCAAACAAAAATCGGACTTAAACAGGAATTGACCGCGTTCCAAAGTTTATAACGGTCTTCTTTCGCCGCAGCATGCGTCTTTTCATGAGGATAGATCTTGGCTCCTTCTTCGTCCTGGATCTTCATCAGCGAAATGAATCCCAATCGGCTGTGGCGGGTGCCCAAGACCTTGTATTCCTGCCGATAAAAATAAATACACGGCCGGTCATCCTGGACCAGCGTGCCGTCTTTGAGCCATTGGTCATATGTCGCCTTGGCACGAGTATACCTGTTATCGTTTTCTGTGTCGGTTGACTTCTGCTGAGCCAGCAAGACCCGAATAAAATTCTTATCCGATAATTTATAATATGCCTTCTGCTGTTCCGGAGAAATGACATCATAAGGCGGGCACATCACGGAATCCAAGTCATGAACTTTATCTTTGTTATAGAACACGGCTGAAAATGGTTTTATTTCTGTCATACGATCATCCTGCGGGCAAAACGCCCTTTTTTCCTTTAAAAAGCTGATTTTCTTTAACCCTAAGTCCAAAAAATGATAACAGAATACTATTATTAATAAAATTAAATTCTTTAAAAAAAGCCTTCATCATATAACTTGTTTATTCCCAATATATAAGAAAGCCCGGAGAAGGAATTTTCTCCGGGCTCAGGGAAGGCATAACTTAATGCTGGCAATTGCCAGAATCCGCGCAGCATCCGCCAGAATCTTTTTGAACTGGGCAGGTGTTGGGTGAACAGGGTTTGTTTTTGTAATCTGTCTGATAAAACCCGCTTCCTTTAAAGATCAGGCCCGAACCGGTCCCGATCAAACGGTGCAACGTGCTTTTCTTGCAAGAAGGGCAAACCGTTAATTTCGCCTCTGTGTTAGACTGCATCTTCTCAAAAGCATGGCCGCATCCGCTGCATTCATATTGATAGGTCGGCATCTTTTTCCTCCGCTTATTTAAAGATCTTTTTCACCTTATCCAACGGGGATTCTTTTTCCTGGTCCACAGGGGTTTCCGTGATCCTGGCAAGCTCCTCAAGGCGCTCGCGTTCCGCTGCCGACAAACGCTTCGGCACCTCGATCATGACCCGCACATACTGATCGCCCAAAGCGTTCCCGCGTAAGACCGACATCCCTTTTCCTTTTAACCGGAAAACTTTTCCGCTTTGCGTGCCGGCGGGGATCTTCATCTTGACCTCGCCGCTTAAAGTCGCCACCGAAACCTCTCCCCCCAAAGCCGCCACGATATAACTCACCCCCAGGTCCATTTCAATATCCGCGTTCACCCTGTGAAAGACCGGGTGTTTCTTTACAAGAATGTATAAATAAAGATCCCCGGCCCCTCCCGCGCCAACTTCACCTTCGCCCTTAACACGCAAACGGCTATCACTGTCGACCCCGGCAGGAACATTGACCTCAATATGACGGGTCACCTTCACCATACCGCGGCCGGAGCATTTGGGGCAATGCTCTGTCACAACACGGCCCTGGCCTCCGCATGATGAACAGGTCTGCGCCATGCGGAAAAATCCGCTCGCCATCACGACCTGTCCCGAACCGCCGCACGCGGAGCAGGTCTTGACATGGTCTTTGCTCTTGGCCCCAGATCCGTTACAATCCACGCAGTGCTCATAGCGCGGGACCGTGATCTTTTTAGTTACACCCGAAAACGCTTCTTCTAAAGTTACTTCCATTTCATACTGAATATCGCGCCCCCGGCGCGGACCCGCCTGCCGGGCGTTTCCACCAAATCCGCCGCCAAAAATATCAAAACCCCCGCCGCCGCCGAAGAACTGGCTGAAAATATCTCCCAGATCCCCAAACCCGCTGAAATCAGCACCTCGAAAAATATCATCAGAGGTAAAATTCCGGTCAATACCCGCATGACCATACTGATCGTATAACTTTCTCTTTTCAGGATCAGAGAGAACACCATAGGCCTCAGAAATCTCCTTAAACTTTTCCTCGGCCTCCTTTTTCTGATCTTGAGGCACACGATCAGGGTGATATTTCAACGCCAGGGACCGATATTTCTTCTTGATATCCTGAACGCCGGCGTCGCGGTTAATACCCAGAATTTCGTAGTAGTCTTTTTTCATGTTCGCTTTCTCAAAGGCACTGGGAACATTATGACACTAAGGCACTAAAAACCGCTTGGTGTGATAGTGCCTTAGTGTCCTGGTGTCTTATTCAGATTTGAAATCCGCATCGATGACGTCATCTTTACCGTCCGCCTTGTCGGATTTTTTCTCCGCGTTGCCACTTGCGCCGCTTTCAGGCTGGGGGTTAGCGCCCTGGCCCTGAGCCGCCTGCTGCGCGGCCGTCGCTTTATAAACCTCTTCCGCCAGCTTATGACTGGCCTTTTGAAGGGATTCCATCCCCGCTTTGATGGCAGAAGCGTCTTTTTTTCCAACGGCTTCTTTTAAGGCCTTAAGCTCTTTTTCAATATTCTCTTTATCGGAAGCGGAAACCTTGTCTCCATAATCCTTTAAAGATTTTTCCGTCGCGTAAACAACGGTATTGGCCTGATTCAAAAGTTCGGCCTCTTCTTTGCGCTTTTTGTCCTGATCGGCATACTGCTCGGCGTCTTTGACCATTTTATTGATCTCGTCATCCGAAAGTTTATGAGGGGCCGTGATCTTGATGCTTTGCTCTTTACCGGTCCCCTTATCCTTGGCTGAAACATGGACGATCCCATCCGTATCAATATCGAACGTGACCTCAATCTGAGGGATCCCTCTCGGCGCCGGCGGTATCCCCACCAGGTCAAAACGGCCGAGCTCCGTGTTGTCATTGGCCATCTGACGTTCACCTTGAAGAACGCGGATCGTGACTGCAGGCTGATTATCTTCAGCGGTTGAAAAGACCTGGCTCTTCTTGGTCGGTATCGTCGTGTTGCGGTCAATAAGCTTTGTAAAAATCCCTCCCATGGTCTCGATCCCCAAAGACAACGGCGTGACATCCAGAAGCAGCACTTCTTTAGCTTCGCCTCTGACGATCCCAGCCTGGATCGCGGCACCCAAAGCCACGCATTCCATCGGGTCGATCCCACGCTCGATGGTCTGGCCGACTTCCCGCTCCACAAAGGCCTGAACGCACGGCATGCGCGTAGGGCCCCCGACCATGATGACACGGTCGACCTTGACCTGGCCGCCGATCTTATCCGAAGCGTCCTTCAAAGCACGAATGATCGGCTGACGGCAGCGTTCAATGATCGGATTGATCAAAGACTCCAATTTGGACCGCTCAATGGTCATGGTCAAATGTTTGGGACCGCTGGCATCCGCGGTGATAAAAGGCAAATTCACCTCCGTTGAGATCGTGCTTGAGAGCTCGACCTTGGCCTTTTCCGCCGCTTCGCGCAGGCGCTGAAAGGCCATTTTATCGTTCTTAAGGTCAATACCGCTTGTCTTTTTGAATTCTTCGCAAATATGGGCGATCAGCACGTTATCCATATCTGTCCCGCCAAGCTCATTGTCGCCGCTGGTCGAAAGGACCTCGAACGTCGCCGCTTTATGCTCATCATCCCATCCCATCTCCATAATCGTGACATCCAGTGTTCCGCCGCCAAGATCGAAGACCATGATCTTCTGGTCCTTGCCCGCCTTGTCCAGACCATAAGCCAGACACGCCGCCGTGGGCTCATTGATGATGCGCAGGACCTTTAACCCTGCGATCTCTCCGGCATCACGCGTCGCCTGGCGTTGATTATCATTAAAATACGCGGGGACCGTTATGACCGCTTCATCAACAGTCTCACCCAAATATTTTTCAGCGTCCGCTTTGATCTTTTGAAGGATAAACGCGCTCACCTGTTGCGGGGTAAACTCTTTATCAAAGACTTTGAATTTATAATCTTTCCCCATCTTCCGCTTGGCCGCGTAGATCGTTCCTTCAGAGTTGATCGGTGCCTGCCGGCGGGCCGGCTCGCCGACCAAGCGCTGCCCGTCCTTTGTGAACGCCACAAATGAAGGGAAAGCCTTGCCTGAAGCGACACCAGCTCCCTCAGCCGACGGTAAAATGACCGCCCGTCCGCCTTCCATGACCGCGGCGGCGGAATTTGATGTTCCCAGATCGATACCAATTGCTTTTGCCATGATCGTCCTCCTTCATAACCTGTATCTTTTACCAGATCATATTTATTTTTCGGTTTGCTCTTCTTTAACGTCTTCGGACCGCTCTTCCGCTGCGCCGGATGACGCATTCATCGCGACAGCGACCTTGGAGGTCCGAAGGACCCTGTCTCCGATACGATAACCCTTCTGCAACTCCTGGATCACTGTTCCATGCTCGTGTTCCGGGCTGGGGCTCTGCATCAGGATCTCGTGACTGTGCGGATCGAACATCTTTCCCAGGGATTCGATCGGTTCAACGCCTTGTTTTTTCAAAAGGTCATAGACCCTTTTCATCACGATCTCGACCCCGTGAATGAACGACTCATAGTCCTGATGTTTTTCCCTGGCCGTCGTCACAGAACGCTCAAGATCATCCAGGACGCTCAAGAACTCAACGATCAGCCCCTCATTGGCGTATTTGACAAATTCCGCCTTGTCTCGTTCCTGCCTCCGGCGAGCGTTCTCGAATTCTGCCAGCACTCTCAGATATTTATCCTTGTAGTCCTTTGCCTGCTCCTGAAGGGCGAGGACCTCGGAACTTTTAATGCTGATCATGTCCTCGCCTTCCGCTTGGCCCGGCGCAACCGGCGCAGCGTCCTCACCGCAAGGGCATGCTTCGTGTTCTTTAGCGTGTTCTTTCTTGCTCATCGGCGTCCTCATAATTCATGCATCAATCTTGAAAGATATTCCAAAGTAGAAACCACTTTCTCATAATCCATCCGCGCCGGTCCCAACACAGCGATCCGCCCGGTCTGTCCGTCGTGCAACGCGTAACTGGAGATCGCTACCGCACAGTCATCCATGTTCTTGCAGGCGAGTTCGTGACCGATAAAGACCTGGACCCGCTTTTGAAGCTCACAGTTGATCAACTGGATCAGCTGTTCTTTTCGTTCCAGCACTGAAAGAATATTACGGATCTTTTCAATATTCTGATAATCCGGATACTCGACGACAAAACGCCTCCCGCTGCAGAACACCCGATCATTGCTCCCGTCAACCGTTATGATACTTGTATAATGCGTCAAATCCGAGATCACCTGGGTCGTTTTCTCAAGCAGCCGCTCCAGATTGCGGGTTTCCTCTTCATATTCCCGCTTAATGACCTGCTTTTGCTCTTCCAAAAGTGAGATCTCATTCATGATATTGTCCACGTAAAACCGGTACCCCTCCTGCGTAGGCAGACGGCCGGCAGACGTGTGCGGATGGGTCAGATAGCCCTCCTCTTCAAGCTCCGCCAAAATATTGCGTATCGTTGCCGGGCTGACATCCAAAAGATAACGCTGCGCGATATACGATGAACTCACCGGAGTGACCGTGCGGATGTACTCATTGACCACAATGCCCAAGATCCGCTCTTTGCGCTCTTGATAAACTGATTGCTTTGTTGTCATATCCAAGCTCTCCTCTTGAAGATGCCTTTATATCTTTTAGCACTCAAACAATGAGATTGCTAAGCCGTTATTATAACAAAAAAGACTTTCTTGTCAATCCTCACCCTTTGGATTGATTTAGAATCATAACGTATTAAAATCAAACAAGTTATCTACTTTTGATCTTCCTTGAGGCGTGTCATGCAGGCGCTGATGATCAACATATCTTCAAGATAATTCTCGATCAGCGGAGTATTGTTCCGTAAATCCAGGATCGTTGGATTGAGTTCTCCAGGTGGATAAAAACGCAACATGATGATCCCATCGACAACTTCCATCGATAAAGACGGCTTTCCGCGCGTATCGCGGTTTTTATATTTGGCAAAAATACGCGGGACCGCTTCATCAGAAAAAAGCTGCGTTGCCAGTTCCGGCACATTGGAAAAAGCGCTAAATTCCCTGAGACTGGCAGGAAGCATGACCTCACTGGGCTTCCAACTGGCGTCCTGCTGCGAAAGATCACCAAAAGCCGGCGAGGAACTTCGTATTTGTGTTCGAAGGCGTTCCGTAAAACTTAAGGTCAGGTCCAACGGAGTGGGAAGCTTCAAATAACCACGATACTGCGCTTTATCCATGACCTTATCTTCAATGTCTTCATAAACAAATTGCTGATGGCGATATTCAAATTCTAATCGAAAACAGTTGGGCCGGCTTTCGATCTGTGAGATCTTAGCGTCCAAAAGCTTGACCAGCGCCTCCAAATGCCGTTTTCTCTGGTCTTTGTTGGTCAAAAAATCGCTGCTTAACAACGCGATCCCGCCCACACAGGCTAAAATGATCATGATAATCACAGGACTCATGCCCTCTCCCTTTTAAAGGAATGCGTCAGAAGTATAACGCTGTTTCTTTCTTTTTAAAAGAGATTTTTATAAATCCTCTCCTGTCAAAGAACGATGATTCCCTTTTGTTCCGCCCGTATCCACCTCAAGCCCTGAACCGGCACGAACGACCTCAATACGACTATTCTCAAGCACTGCCCCCTTAAGCATGGCCAGCGCGATCTTGTCCTGAACATTCTTCTGGATCACTCTTTTTAAAGGACGCGCCCCATACGCAGGATCAAATCCATGTTCGACCAGCCATTCTTTGGCGTCTTTTGAAACATCCAATTCCATGTGCCGGTCTTCCAAGCGCTTCTGAAGTTGCTCCAACTGAATACCCACAATGTGAAACAAGTCGGATTTTTGGAGACGATTGAAAATAATGGTCTCATCCACACGATTTAAGAACTCCGGGCGGAAGTGCCCTTTCAGCGCTTCCGTGATCTGCCGGTGGATCGATTGTCGATCATCTAAATTCGCGATATCCTCAGAACCGATATTCGATGTCATGATGATGATCGTATTCTTAAAATTCACGACACGCCCTTGCCCGTCCGTGAGCCGGCCGTCATCAAGGATCTGCAAAAGAATATTGAAAACGTCAGCATGGGCCTTTTCAATCTCATCCAAAAGCACGACGGAATATGGCCGGCGGCGGACCGCTTCGGTCAACTGCCCGCCTTCTTCATAACCGACATATCCAGGAGGAGCCCCGATCAAACGGGATACAGAATGCTTTTCCATATATTCCGTCATATCAAGCCTAATCATCGCTTCCGCATCATCGAACAAAAACCACGCCAATGACCTGGCCAGCTCCGTTTTTCCAACACCCGTCGGTCCAACGAACAAAAATGAACCGATCGGACGTTTCGGGTCGCTTAATCCGGTCCTTGAACGGCGAATGCTGGAAGCGACCAATTCGATCGCCTCATCCTGCCCGACGACTCTGGAACGCAAGCTTTCCTCAATATGGATCAGCTTTTCCGTTTCTCCTTCCATAAGCTTGGAGA
>ERZ795055.1014-NODE-1014-length-23814-cov-19.329433_pt1 | contig 23814 bp, 18 predicted proteins | sample MGYA00375139_ERZ795055 | MGnify/ENA primary metagenome ERZ795055 (study PRJEB30184, sample SAMN05720283) | anaerobic digester metagenome | isolation source: active sludge of municipal wastewater-treating anaerobic digesters | place: USA | collected 2015-01-23 ... | reverse complement strand
AAATCTTTTAACTAAATCAAACAACCTCAAACAATTTTAAAACCCTCGAAGGGTTACAAACCCTTCTAAGGTTAAATTATATAAGTATTCTCAAATTTATTAAATTTAGAAAAATAGATTCGTTGTTTTGGTAGGAATTATAAACAAAATCGTTTGCTAATAAATTTCTTAAATAGGTTGAAACTATCCGTACTTTATAATTTATACTTCAACAAAGTAGCAACAACGGCATAAAATTCTTTTTCGATTGCTAAGTACGAATTATATGTTGTATTATAGTAGTTCATTTCTACAAAATATTCCAAAACAGATAGTTGTCCAGCCACCAATGCTTTATCCAAAAGTCGGATGGGTTCAACGGATTGGTTTATTTTTTCGTAATCAGCTAAAATACTTTTCAAACTTTCATAGCGACCATACAATTGTTTTAATTCAAAGAAACGCTCATTGGAATGTTCTGTTAATGCACCTTCAGCATAAGTCATTTTTGCTTTTTGAAGTTTAACGGTGTTTTTGCTTTCCCATAAGGGTAATGAAATTCCGGTGTGAATTCCGTTATAAGTTTGTCCCAAAATTCCTTGATAATGATAACCAAGTTCCATTTTGGGTAATGCTAAAGCTTTGCTTACATCAATCTGTTTTTGAGCAATTACTTTTTCTTGTTCTAGCGTTTTTCTGATATAATCTTGGGCTTCAATTTCCTTTTCCAATGTTTCAAAATTAGGAATAGCAGGAACATCAAAATACACAACATCAACAAGATTAATTGCAGTTCCACCATTTAAACTCGTTAGTTTTTCATTCAGTTTAACAATTTCAGAAGCGTTATCTTGAAACTGTTTTTTGATTTCTAACAATTGAATTTCGGCTTTGTTTACATCCAAAATAGTGCCATCGCCATTATCCAATTTCTTCTTGAAATTGGCCAACCACTTTTCAGTAGCTTCTTTTCGTTTAGTCAACGGAACTTGCAATTTGTTTCGGTAAACCAACTCAATACATATCTTTTTAGCTTCCAAAAGCAAGGCTTGATTAGCCGCTTTCAATTGCAAATCGGCTTGAGTGCTTAATTGTTTAGCTAACTCGTTTTTCTTTCCGTAAACAGTTGGAAAATCAAAAGATTGCGTCACTATAATATCCGTTTGATTGCCGGCATTGGCAGGACTTCCTTTTAAGTAATCATATTCAACCGTTGGATTGTATAATGAATTTCCTGTTTTGTACTGCACTTTTTGAGCATTCCAATAGTGCGTATTCGCTTGTATGGTTTTGTTATTTTTAGCAATTTCTAATAGGACTTTATCAATTGTGGATTGAGAATAGCCAAAACCAAAAGTCAAGGTTGCTAAAATAAGAAATAGTCTATTTTTCATTGGTAACTTTTTTTCGATTAGATAAATAATACACCACAGGAACAATAAAAATGTTCAATAAGGTTGAAGTCAATAAACCACCCAAAATAACTTTTGCCATTGGACTTTGAATTTCATTTCCGGGCAAATCACTTGCAATAGCTAACGGAATTAAAGCCAATCCTGCAGTTAAGGCAGTCATTAAAATAGGACTTAATCGATCTTTTGAACCTTGAATAACGGTTTCATAAAGCGATAATCCTTCTTTTTCTAACGTTTCATAATGCGAAACGAGTAGTATTCCGTTTCGAGTAGCTACACCAAACAAAGTAATAAAACCTATAATAGCAGGAATACTCAAAATACCGCTAGTGAAGTAAATACTAAAAACACCACCAATTAAAGCAAGTGGTAGATTTAGTAATATGATAGAAGCAGTTTTTACTTTTTTAAACTCTTGATATAAGATTAAGAAAATGACCAATAACGAAATAAGTGAAGTTAGAATTAATGTTTTTGAGGCTTCGGCTTCGGCTTCAAATTGTCCACCATACGCTATATGATAATCTTCAGGCAATTTTACTTCTTCGTCAATAATTTTCTGAATATCGGCTACAACACTTTTTTGGTCACGACCTGAAACGTTAGCAGAAACAACCGTTTTACGTTGCACATTTTCTCTATTGATGGTATTGGGTCCTGAGGTACTTATAATATCTGCTACATAATACAACGGTATTTTTTTACCGTCGTAGGTGTCAATCATTGCGTTTTTAATGTTTTCAATTTTACCTTTGTTGGCATCATCAAAGCGAAGCATTAAATCAAACGTTTTGTTACCTTCATAAATTTCAGATACTTTTTCACCTGCAAAGGCAACATCAACAAACTCATTAAACTGACCAATCGTAATACCGTATTGATTCAACACCTCACGTTTGGCTTTAATTTGAATTTGTGGAATTTCAACTTGTTGCTCTACACTCAAATCAACCAATCCTTCAACATTCTGAATTTTAGCTTTTATTTCATTGGAAAGAGTAAAGAGTTTATTCAAATCATTACCAAAAATCTTGATAGCAATATTCGCTCTGGTTCCTGATAGCATGTGATCAATTCGATGTCCAATAGGTTGTCCAATAGTAATATTTGCTCCGGTAACTCCTGCTAATTTTTCACGAACATCAGCCATAAAATCGGCTCGACTTCTTTCATCAAGTGTAAAAGGAGCATCAATTTCAGCAGCATTTACACCTTGTGCGTGTTCATCGAGTTCGGCTCTTCCGGTTCTTCGTGTGGTGATTTTAATTTCAGGTACAGAAAGTAATGCCTTTTCAACTTGTGTACCAATTTTGTTACTTTCCTCTAATGATATTCCGGGCAAACTAACTGCACTAATTACTAAGGAACCTTCGTTAAATTCGGGTAAAAAACTTCTTCCTAATTGGCTCATAGCAAGCAAGGCAATTAAAAATAATGCACCTGCAACTAGCAATACTGTTTTTTTCATTTCCATAACTTTGTTCAAAGCATTGGAATATATTTTTTGCAAACGTTCTACTAACCAACTTTCTTTATGTTGTTTTAAAAGCATTTTATCATTAGTCAATAAGTAACTTGCTAGTACAGGAGTTAGTGTAATAGAAACAATTAACGATGCAAACAACGCCACTATAAAAGCAATTCCAAGTGGTGCTAATAATTTGCCTTCCATTCCTGATAAAAAGAACAAGGGTAAAAAGGCAACGATAATAATAAAAGTGGCATTAATTACGGAACTTCTAATTTCAAACGAACCATCAAAAATGACTGTTAATTTGTCTTTCTGTTCTGCTTTTGGTTGGAGTGCATTTTCTTTGAGTCGTTTAAAAACATTTTCCACGTCTATAATGGCATCATCCACTAAATCTCCAATAGCAATGGCCATACCTCCTAAACTCATGGTATTGATAGTAAAACCAAGATATTTTAAAGTTAGGATAGCAACAATTAATGAAATAGGAATAGCCAATAAGGAGATAAAGGTAGCTCTCCAATTCATTAAGAATAAAAACAAAATGATAATGACAAAAGCAGTTCCTTCCAATAAAGTCTTCTGTATATTACTGATAGATGCATTAATAAAATCAGCCTGCCGGAAAATTTTAGTATTGATGTGAACGTCTTTTGGTAAGTTCTTTTGAATGTCAGCAATGGAAGCATCAATAGTTTCGGTAAGTTCTAACGTATTGGTTGAAGGTTGCTTCATTACGGTCATAATCACCGCAGGTTCACCTTTTAACGAACCATCGCCAATTTTAAGTGAAGCTCCAATTTTAATTTCAGCAACATCTTCAATTTTAATTGGATTTCCATTCTGCATTTTAATGACAGATTTACCTAAAGCTTCAATCTCATTAGTTCTGCCAATTCCTTTAACGATATATTCGTTATTGTATTCATTCATAAAACCACCTGACGAATTACCATTGGCTTCCTCACTTGCCTTTAGCAATTCATTGAGTGTAACATTGTAATAGTTCATCTTTTGAGGAGAAGCCAATAGCTGATATTGTTTGTATTCTCCACCAATCACAATCACTTGTGAAACACCACCAGTCGCTAATAATCTTGGACGTATCGTCCAATCAGCAATGGTTCTTAAATCTATTTGAGACGTTTCATCTGCGGTTACACTGACCAACATAATTTCTCCCATGATAGAAGATTGTGGACCCATGGTAGGATTGCCAACACCTTGCGGTAATTTATCGGCAACTGCCGTTATTTTTTCACTAACAATTTGTCTTGCTTTGTATATGTCAGTGTCCCATTCAAATTCAACCCATACAATAGAAATTCCGGCAGAGGAAGAAGAACGAACACGTCTTACATTAGTTGCACCATTAACCGAAGTTTCGATAGGAAATGTAACTAATTTTTCTACTTCTTCAGGAGCCATACCATGAGCTTCAGTAAGCACAACAACAGTTGGAGCAGTCAAATCAGGAAACACATCCACTTCCATTTTTGAAGCAACAACGCTACCAAAAATCAGCAGTAAAACCGATGCTATCACTACAAAAAATCGATTGTGTAGTGAGAATTTAATTATTTTATTTAGCATTTATGGAATTTTGAATTATAAATGTTGAATTTTGAATTGAATAAATAATTCATAATTTAAAATTCAACATTCAACATTGTTAATTGTTATTTTGTGACGATTTGACTATTGCTGTGAGTATATTGATGAGTTGATCAACATCATCAATTAATTTTGAATAGTTTAAATCTACTAATTTACTTCTGTCAAGCAACTGCAACCAATACTTAGTTTCTCTAGCTTCTTTTGAAGAGATTGACATTTTTGCTGTAAAATCTTTTTTAGATAGTGCAGCAGTTGCTTCCTGAACATTTGCACCGATACTTGTACCACTGCGTAATAATTGTTTGGAAATCACAAATTCTTTTTGTTCAACCAATTGTTTATAAAGCTCAATGATTGCCAAGGCAAAATCAAAAGACTTCGTTACGATAATATTTTCTTTTTTCATAATTCAAAATTCATAATTCAAAATTCCTAATGTTCATGTCCGTGAGCAGGCAATGCACCTGATGCACTGGATAATTTTATTTGATAACCACCTTTAGTAACCACTCTTTCATTTTCAACTATTCCAGACAAAACTTGTACATTTAAACCATCACTTGCACCTAGTTTCACTTCTCTTTTTTGGAAACTTTCGCCACCGGTTTGCACATACACATAAAAAATTCCTTGTTCTTCAATTAAAGCTGAAACAGGAACTACTAAAGCCTCTGCAATAGTGGAAGATTTGAGATAAATTTCAATGATCGAACCCGAAACCAATTGACCTTCGTTATTAATTTCAAATGTTACAGGAATAAATGGAGTGGATGCTGAGGCACTTTTGCCATAAGAGACAATTCTACCATTTAATGCAGTTGTATTATACACCACATCGCTTTGAGGTGTTTTAAAATTAGCTGAGGTTATGCTTGATAACCTACCAAAGTAGTTTTGTGAAACGTTGGCTTGCACCAATAATCTTTTGTTTTTTGAAATGGTAGCTAAAGGTGTTCCTGAGGCAACAAATTGTCCTTCGGTAACTAAAATATTTTTAACAAAACCCGACATCGGAGCCAACACATGCTGACCTTTTCCACTATAATTTTTTGAAATGGTGTTGTAGGCAGTTTGTGCATTTTCAAAGTGTAGTTTCACTTGTTGATGGTCTTTCTCCGAAACAATTTTATCAGCAACCAATAATTTAGAACGCTCATAATCGGCTTTTGCTTTTAAATAATTGGCTTTCGCATCTTTCACAGAAGCATCAATATTGCTTTCAGTCATATCAGCTCCGGTAATGGTAAAAAGGGAGTTGCCTGAATTTACGGCAGAACCTACAATTGTATTTTTACCGGAAAAAACAACTACACCACTTGCCTTAGCAGTAACAATCATTTCGTCTCCGGGAGCAGAAAGAATTTGACCACTGGTTTTAATGACATCATTAAAAGTTTGTTTTTTAACTGCTTGATTAGCAAATTCCACTTTCCAAGCTTGCTCTTTTAAATAAGAGATGTCGCCACTTTCAGCGTGTTCAGGTTGTTTTGCTAAAGCAGTTTTTTCATCAGGATAAACCACAACATTTTCAATCGTAATTTTATCGGTAAAATCTTTGGTTACGATGTCAAAAACCAATGTTCCTGTTCCTGCTGTTTTCGGACTTAATGCCAATCGAAATATACCTGGAGAACTTGGAGTATCAACAGCATTTTTTATTCCTTTTTCTCCCACAATCATGCTAACAGTTATTTTTGCATCAGTCAGAGCTTTAAAGTTTTCACCCAAAATAGTAAAGTGAGCAGCAAACTTTGAAGTTTCACCCACTATCAAAGGTTTAAATTCAACAAATAGTTCTGAATTTTCAGTATAAAGGGTGTAAGCTAATGGTTCTAAAGCAGCACTTTCTTTAGCTTCTTCTTTGTTGTTGCAACTGGTGAATCCTATAAAGAATAAACTAAGTAGCAGTATTTTATTTATTATTTTCATATAGTTTAATCATTTAAAAGATGCCCATAATGGTTACTATCATGGGCATCAAAATTGAATTAATGGTCGTGTTTTTCACCATTTTCATGTTGGTGGTCGTGAGCCTCTTCTGTAGCGGCACTATCTTTACCAACAGTAAATTCTTCTTGTGAAACGGTATCCGTTTCATGATCAGCATGTTCTTCACCAGCTGCGTGTTGGTGCGTTCCATCCGTGTGGTCATGTCCGTGGTCTTCGGTTTTCTTACAAGCAGTAAATAACATACCTATAACTGCCACAGAGAGCAATAATTTTTTCATTGATTTAGTTTTTTTTGAAATTAGTATATATGAAAATAACTTACAGCCCAAAAAGGCAATAAGTGTTCTGTAATTCAACTAATGAATAGTTTAGCTAAAAAGGGTAGGCGGACCACGAAATTGTACAGAGTGTAAATGGGGAGAAATAAATATGAGCGGTTCTTTATTGCGAACCAACTCTTTTTTAGGATAATATCCAATTGAACTTGTAAATTCAGATGTTGACTGTACTACAACAATTGGATTAGGAACTTCTTTGATAATTTTTACAGCGTCTTCTAATGGATTAGTGGATAATATTTCAGAAGTGTGATTAAAATGCGAAAACAATACTAACAAACCATTTTCATCAGATTGTTCTTCGTGATGATGATGGTGTTTACCATGATGAGTGTGCTCTGTTATATGCGTATGCGGAAATAAGCTATGTCCTAATTGAATAAAACAAGCGATAAAAAGAAATAGTATGTAAATGGATTTCTTTTGCACTACGACAAAAATAGTAAAAAAATTGAACAATTCAGGAGTTAATTCATTTGTAGAGTATCATTCAATTTTGGTGTTTTGAACCTTACAGAATAAATACATTTGACAGATTGTTAAAATCGATGGGATTCAATCAATAAATTCTAATGCATATTTATCCCCTTCAATTGATAATGTAGCCGAAATTCTTCTTTACTCATATCGCTGTTTTTTAAAGCTAAAATAATAATTCTTTTAACTAAATCAAACAACCTCAAACAATTTTAAAACCCTCGAAGGGTTTGGAACGCTTTGAGGGTTAAATGTATACTACGTTTTTTTAGTGAAGTCAGAGCTGTTTTTAGAGGAGCGTGGTATTGGAAGAGTTTGAGGAGGGGAAAGGTTTTAAAGCAAATCAAACAAAATCCAAATAGGGATGTGGTCTGATATTTTTTGTGCTGCTTTAAGTGATGTAAAATCTCTATGAAACATGTTGACACCTTTTTGCTTAATCTTAATTTTATTTAAGGGATAAATGATATTGTCAAAAGGAGAGGCCAAACAATCCTCATCTTTACAATTGGTACTCAAAGTGGTTTTTTGATTGATAAAAACAGGTCTATACCCCATCTTCTTAAGAGGGTTAAAGACAGTATGTGTTTCCGGACAATTAAAATCGCCCACAAACAGAAGGTTTAAATTAGGATACTGCTCCGGCAGAAATTTAAAATATTTGATTTCCGTTTCGGGTTGCATTTTTTTAGTAATCGCATGAAAATTAACTACTGTAAAGCTCTTATTAGAAAACATGAAAGTGGCATAATAAGGTTCGCGGTCTATTTCTTGAGCAAACTTTTTTTCCAACCAAGGTTTTCCAACCAATTTAACTCGTGCGGTTTGCCACAAATAGGCATAACGCTCGGTTTTATAAGCACTACTGCTGGTGGGGTCGCTTACTACGTAATCCCATTTGCTACCTGTGCGATTAAGCAGGTCGGCGAGTTTTGCCACCGTTTCAGATCCTGCAGGGCTGGCAACAATTTCTTGTAAAGCCACAATATCGAAGTTTCTAAGCTGCTGAGTAATATAAAGCAACGTACTATCACTTTTTGAATCTCCTAAGTTTTCAATATTCCAAGAAACTAATTTTAGTTGGGATAATCCTATTAAATGAAAAAATAAAAAGAAGCCCGTAAGTAATATTCTCATGGACTAGTTTTTTTAGGCATAAAAATAGAAACCAACAAACCTATTCCAACAAGAACATCTACTATATTCCACAAAGTCCTACCGAGTGCTATTTTAATAAAAGGTTGAAACAGTAAAGTTAACGCAACATAGACAATTGTTTCGGTTTGTCTTTTCAGTTCATTGGCTTGGAAAGCAAGAATTACAAACCCAACTAATGCCGCAAATCGAACAAATTGATAATAGCCGTAAGGCATGTCGGCAAGGCAGAGGAAGAAGAGGAGTGAGAGGATGATTTTGATAATATTGTTCATGGTTTTTCAGTCATTTTTTGTGCACAAAATCATGTTGTCAAGATTTCACAATTTATAAGTCTTTTTTCTTTTTTGAAATGAAATAAACACAACCGAGGAAAATGATTAGTATCAAAATTACACTGCCGTAGAATAATTCTTTATTAATAGCAATGGTATCATTGGATTCTTTAATTGAATCTATCTTATTTAATTTAGTGATGATATTTACAGCGGTTAATATTTCTTTCGTTTTTGTTATGGATAAACTATCAGCACCGTAATTTTTTAGTTTTTCAAAACCAACATTATCGGTATAAGCCCATAGTGCATGTTGGCCTATCATATTTTGAATACTATGCTCATCAAGGTAGCGAGCGATTTTTATAGTGTTGTTATCCCCAAGTAATCCCAAATTATATTCTGCTGCTACGTATGGAGATTCTTTATTGATCTCACCACACATAGCGTAAAACTTAGTAGCTATCGATTCGTTAGGACTGAGTCGAAATCGCCCCAGTTTAGTAACAATCATTTTTTGAAAGGTAGTATCAATAGGAAGTAATTCTGTTCCTGCCTCTAATTTTAAAGAAAGTAAATTTTCTGTTTTACTTTCTAAGAATAAAATCATGCACTTGCCATAATGAATTCCATTATAATCAAATGTTTCATCATAATCCCCAGGGTCATATGCGCCTATAATTTTGATTTGTACAAGGTGTTTTTCAACTCCATCTTTTAGTGAATATTCAATTGGATTTTCTTCAATTATTTCATTTTGACCATAGAAAAAATTATTATTCAGTAATAAAAGTAAAAAAGCGACGTATTTTATAATGATATTCATAATTATTTATAAAAAGGGGTTTCTATTTTAGGTAAAAACCATAGTAAAAAGTGTTCAAAAAGAGAAAGTGTTACCAAAACAAGAACAATCATTATAATTCCCTTTAAAAGGAAATACCCATAATTATTGTTTTCTATTTCATAATTATCATTTTTATTATTGAATGAAATTTTAGTTAGGAAATTTGTTATATATAATGCTAAAAAGGTTGCTACAAAAGTGAATCCTATAAAAATTGAAATTTTTTCCATTACAGCTAAAAAAGTATTTTCAACTTCATTTGCATAAATTAAATATTCTATAGAGTTTTCAATTTGTTGAAGTGCGATTTTCAAATAAAGTGAAAATGAAATCAATAACGAGCCAAACCAAATAGAGTAAGAAATTAATGTTTTTTGATTATTTTCTGATTTTATTTTTTTTCGTTTTGCCAAAAATTGAACTAATTGAAACATAATTACAATTGAAATAATCGCAACTAAAAATGTAAAAAATAGACTTTGTTTATTCATGTTATTTTGATTTAAGTGATATTCGCCAATAATTTAAGTTTGAAATTTCGTTAGGTAAAAATCCTGGTTTTGCATTAGGTGCTGTTGTTTCCCATAAAACATAACGTTGATTTTGATATTGATAGGCTTTTCCATTTATGGGAAGATTAATCCCAAGAATTGAATGACCATATTGCTCACTGCTTAATAATGCTACGTCATAATCATAATGAGCAAAAATTGTATAAAGTAATAATGTCCTTGTGTCGCAGTCTCCATCTGTTGAGTAAAGAAACTCTAAAGGGGAATTAATCCCAAAACGTTGATATCCAATGCACTTTGCTTGAGGGCTTGTTAAAAACTGTTTTATAAATCTATCCGAATATAAATTAGGGTCACAATCTTTATCCAATATAAGTACATAAGGCATGTCTTGAACAAAACAAACAACCATTTTTGCAAATTGTGTTTTGGACATTTTGTTACTTCTACCTATACTATCAAATAAATGATATAGACCATTTAAATCTGATTTATCGTTCTCTTTTAATTTATAGAGTATTTCATCATATCCTCTTTCATTTGATGAAGCAATTGTTAAATAATTTTTATTATGACTTGACTTTTTAAATTTACTTAAAAGCAAAGAGTACTCTCCTTCAAATTGATTACCTTCATAATCTTCCCAATTTCGGTATCGTGTGATTAATGTATCTTTAGTCGAATGAGTTTCTTCTTCTGCAACCTTAGGTTCTACTTTTATTTTACTTTCTCTCGGTTTGTCTACAACTAAAGGTGGTTTTGGATATAATCGAGAGCCGTTATTAAATGAATCAATTAGAGAAGAGATAAATGCAAATAACAGAACAATCCCAATTATCCGAACTATCCATTTCAAATAAGGAGCTAATAAATTTAAGATTAAGAAAAATAATAGAAATGGAATAACATATAACAAGCTTGGTAAAATAGCAAAAAGGAAGACCAATCCTAAGATTATTCCGAAAACCGTGAAAATAGTAGATAAACAACCTTTATTTCCTCCTCCTTCTCCTCCTCCTCCTGGTGGAGTTCCTCCTTCTCGTTTCCAAGGTCCCCAAACTGTATCGGGGTGGTGTTTACAAAAATATTCATATCGAATATAATTTCCATCTGTTTCAGATTTTCCAGTTTTAATTCCGTTTGACTCACATTTCATTCTTGGAGGTGGAGGCGGCGGAGGTGGAGGCGGCCCAGTAATGGGACCAATAATTTCCTCAAGCAGTTCCTCTTCGTAATCTAAGATGTACCCCGAAATAACTCCATTAAATGTCCCAAATATTTCTTGACCTTCAAGTTGATGTAGTTTTTTATTAGAAATGAATTGACACAATTTAGGTTCTAAAATATTTACACCAAAATATTTTCCTAGTTGTATGATTGTTACTTTTAATAATTGCGGTAATTTTTCTTTTGGAAATTCATTTTTATTGCAATCTTCAAAAGGTTGATTTTTTTGAGTTATTGCATTTTCAACTATTGCTTCATATATTTCAAAATCGTAAAAATTTGAGTTATAGTATTGATCTGATAAAGCTAATAAGTCTCCTCGGTATTTTCCTGAAATATCTCCCTTGATAAATGTTTGTCTTGGCGTTTCAATTTTTTTTGTGATTCGAACATAGTCAAAACCATCTTCTCCCACGAAAGGTTCTTTATTTATTTCTGTAATTTTAATTTCGAATTTCATTTACTCTTCAGAATTAGTGTAAAGTAATTTTAGCAAAGCTTTTTCGTCATTTGAAATCGAACTTTCAGATAATTTCTTTTGAGTTTTGAATGGACAATCTGACCAATGTTCATATTTACTTATAGGGTCATCTTTATATTCTTCATCAATTTCCAATACAAGCTGATTAAATTTATCAGGATTTAAGTTTTTTATTTTAGACAGAAATTGATGTAATTCTTTTTTGTGTTTTGTATTGTACTCCGCTACTTTAGTGCTTAAAATTTTTGAATAATGATTTTTAAAATCATTGTAAGCATCAATAACAATTCTTCTTTCCAATTTTTCTCTGATTTCATAATAGCCTGTTTTATTTCTTATTATAAATTTCAAATAAATTGGCAATAAGAATAATAAACATACAATAAGTGTTATTATCAAAGAAATCGGATTTTCTCTTAGGAGTATTGATATTTTTTGAAGATATAAGTTGCTTTTATTTAATAAAGTATCAAGTTTTTTATAGTTATCAATTTTTGAGTTAATTACTTGAATTAAATCGTTTTTATAAATTTCCAAATCCTCTTTCAAATCCTTATTATTAAAAGTTGCAGTTTCAATATTTTGTTTGAAATCGTAATCACTTTGTATTTCATTTTCTACTAATGTAGAGAGTTCTACTATTAAACTGTCCCTGGATGTTTTGTTTTTTTTTGATAAAAACGATATTGCATCTATTTTATTTATGGAATCTAAGACTCGAAATGCGTTAGCGACAAAAATTTCATCAGATGTAATTTTCATATCCATAAACTCTTTTTCATCTAATACTACATTATTACTGCTAATCCTCAGATTGATTTTAGTTTCAAAATCTTTACGTAAAGCAATTTCATTTTGAATTAGCAAGCTGTCAGATACAATAATCATCTTTGCTTTTTGCTCATGCTTAAATTTTTCAATAGATGATTCTGTACTTTTTGACAAAATATAAACATTTAAAGGTTGAGCAATAATTATTGCTAACAAGAGCATAAACCCCATTCTTAGAAACATAGAAAGTGTAAAAAATTGATTTGGGCTATTGTTTTCTATACTGGCATATTTGTTTTTCTTTTTTTTATAATTATTTGGCAAAATTGGAGGCGTAATTGTATATAATAGTAACAGATAGATAATTATAATCATAAATGCCCAAAAAATTCCAAACGGTGTGCTAATAAATGGATTTTCTTCAAAAAGGGAATAGGTGAAAGTGGTTGCACTAAGAAAACACCCTATGAAAATCAGTATCACAAATAAACCAATAGATGCAAACGACAATTGTATTTCTTTCGGACATTTACGGATGATAAAATCATCCTCGCCCGAAAAAGTACATAACAACAATCGTAATTGGTTTACTGCTTTATTCATTATTTATATTGGTGTAATGAAGTCATCAGGGTTTTCATCTATTTTTTTCTTTTCTCTTTCTAAGTATTTCTCAGCGGCATAATCAGTAAGTTCTTTTTGAATTTCAGTAATCTTTTTCTTTTCATAAATCATGCGATGTGCCTCATGATTTATTACTAAATGACGTTCCATTCCATCTTTGTCGGTGTAAAAGTCATATTGAATTTCAATTCCTTTTTCAGCTTTTATCAATTCATCACGGTTTTCAGCTAAATAATCATAAGGTGATTTGATAAGCATCAATTTAAAAAATACCGGCGTTAATTCTATTGCCATAAAGAGTAAGGTAATGAATAAGGTAATCCAAAATCCTGCAACCTCATGGGCGATTTTTATTCTTTCAAGAAGACCATCAAGTCCATTAGCTATTTTTTGATTATTTTTTAGTTCAGTTTCTTTTTCAGTTCGTAAAGTTTCTTTTCTTTTTTTTAGTAGTTCTATGTCTTCTTTATTTTCATTATCAAAATTAGCAAGTAATCTTTCATACTTTTCTCTTTGCTCTTTTAAAGATTTTGCAACTGGTCCTTCTCCTTTCCCTCTCCCTCCTTGTCCTTGAGTCATTTCTTCCGCATACAAGTCATCGTATTTTTTTATATTATTTATGTGCTCAGTTCTTTTCTTTTCAACAGTACTAAACTCAACTTCCAATAATTTTTCTCTATCTCCAAATGTTTTATCAACTTTTGTCTGATATGCAGTTTGTTGTTCAATTTGCTTTTCTCTCAATTTAATATCAATCTCCGTCTTAAACATTCTAATCTCGACAGGTTTAGAAATAGTGATGGCGATAATGGCTCCCATTAAAATACGAGGAATAGCTCCTTTAAATTCTAGCCAAGTAATTTCTTCAGTACCGTCTCCTTTTCCAGTGCTGGTAACAATAAATCGGTCAATATTGAAAATCATAAGTCCCCATATTAAACCAAATACCATTGCTGTTATCGCTACACCTATATCTACTGGATTCTCTATCGCTGAGCTTCTCGGTTCAAAAATGGTATAATAGGCATATCCACCTGCAATTCCTGCCATAGCTCCGGTAGCAAATACAATTCCTCCCAAACACATGTATTTAATTTGGTCTGAATAGGTAGCTCTTTCTAGTAGATAGCGGTCACCTCCAGCACATTTCCACAAGAAACGCATGATGGCTGATGATTTTGGTAATTCATAATAATCTCTTTTCATATAAAATCAGATTGGTTATAGTTTGAAGTTTTAAATTCTATTTTTCGATATTGAAATTTAATTGCATGTTGTTTAGGACGAAAATTAACTGAACGGACTGCAATGTCTTTAAGTCTAAAAGTAGGTTCTTTACGAATTGCTAATTGTGAGGACAAATTGTTTATTTTTACTTTAAAATTATCTGTATTTACAGAAAGTTTCGGCTCAAATTTTAAGGAAATTATTTTCTTTCTAAAAAAGCCATAAACCACCAACTTAAACTCTTTATCAAAATGAGTTTGATCTAAAATCAATAGATGTTTTTCTATTGTAATGTGCTTGCCTATTCGATAGAAAATTGCATTTTTAAAATGATAATGTAAAAAAATATAACTCGATTCAAATAGATGCTTTGTTGGGTGATTGAGGTAAATTATTTTAATGTTTTTGTTACGTCTAAATAGAATTTTCAGGAATCGAATAATTACGATTCCTGAAAATTCGAATATTTTAGATAGATATTTTACCGATTTAGAAATCAAAAAGTTTAATTTTATTAATTATATGATCTAAATATATAAAATTCCCATGAATAACCTTGGTTATTAGCTAAGTTTTCAGTGCCTATATTAGGTCTTACTCCAGGAGCACTTGCTCTAAAATCATATGTTCCTGGACTGACATTTATATTTTTTGTCTCTTTTGGGGTAAAAAAATAATACTGCTCATTAAGCTTGAGTGTTAATGTTTTATTAGTGTTATTATAAATTTTTAATTCAGAATTATAATTAGATGTTTTACCAGTAGGAGTAAAAAAAACTTGGTTGCTCTTGGTTACATTTTCTCCTATCCTTACAAAAGATTTGTGTACATAGCCTTCTTTGTCAGTTTCAATATCTATTACATTATAAAAATCATTTTCAGTTTCTAGAGAAATGATAAATAGTTGTCGTCCAATATTTAAAGTTGAAATGATATTACTTTGTGAATTTGGGTCACTCCTAAAATTAACTTGTTTAGTTGTTATACCTAAGTAAGATTGCCCAAAATTTAATAAGGGCATTAGAAACATCAAGAAACAAAAAAGTTTTTTCATAATTTATTTATTACAATCTTTATCCATTAAAACATAACTTACATTCTCTTTCATAACAATAATTTCTTTTTTGAGAATTGTAAACAATCGGTGCATTTAATTCAATTTTCATATATTCCAAATAATTGTAAACTGTCCGTTCAGAGATATCTAATTTAACAGATAAGTCTTTGGGACTGCCTGTTAGTTCTGCTTTGATAAGCTCATGTATCCGTATAATTATTCTTATATCCAAGACATACAATTATAAATCAGTTAACTGCAACCTGATTGCAGTGTGTACAATTTGTTAATTTATTTACAGTATCAAACTTAAAGTGAATACATTTCACTTCTTTACGGGAATCCGTAAAGCAATCATTTTTTTGTCTAAGCAGGACTTTTTTTTAGATATTTGTAGGCGAATAGATTACCGTGTGGATTCTTATAATAATAAGCAGTGTCAAATGGAACAGTTTTCTCAAAGGCAGTGGATTTTTAAGATAAGGTCTGGCAAACAGCCACTTTTGAAATTACTTTTTCAGGTTGAAAAGCATAAATAGTACTCAGTAATAGGGTAATTAAAAAGGGAAATGAAACGCAGTACTTTTCATTTCCCGTGGAGATTAAATTAATTCAATACACTAAAAAAAATATTTTGTTTCTTGTATTTTAATTTAGGGTAAAGTTGGCGGTGGCGGTGGCGGTACCCCATATTGACCACCCGTTTCTGATGCTTCCGGAGTTGAAGCAGAATCTGAAAATTCATCAGCCGTACAAGAGATTAAAAATATAGAAGTAAGACTGAAAACAACGATATAAAGAATTTTTTTCATGATTTAAGTATTAAAAATTGAACATAAATTGGCCTGTTCGGTTTTTTCGGAACCGAAAGCATTGTCGGTATTAACCGATGCGTAATTGTGTACACAATGAAATAGGTGGGAAGTGAAGTGTGCTTAACAGAACCGTCCTGATATACTTCCCGAATAAAATTCAGGTTCTGTACAGCGACACTTTTTTGAATCTGTTTTGTACATTTGTTTCAATTGCAGGTTGGAACAGTAACAAATTCTGTAGCAAAGAAACGTTAGTTATATTGCACAGTTGCTAAGGGATTCCGGGATTTCCGATAATTCCGAATAGTTCCGAGGAAGGATGAAAATAAGTGTCACTTAAATGGAAAAAACTACTTTCAAAGATTACAAACAAGCCATAAAAGAACAATATGTTCTAGCAAAAGAGCATGATGTGAGTGGTATTTTAGCGAACCCATCTCCCGCTCAAATGAGAAATTTGTGTGAAATTGTATGTGATAGGGGAATTAGTAAAAGGGACGATGAAATTTTTAGGTTGTTTTTTGAACCTAGGCAAGAGGAATCGTTAAAAAAGGCAATACACCGCTGTAATATTGATCGATTTAAAACGATTATATCTTTTTTGAAAGGACTTAAAGATTCAGAAGATAAAATAAGAATAGAAATAGCGGCTATTCTTGTCGGTTTTGAAAACAGACCTTATACAGCATTTTCTAAAACAGGTGTGTCAGTTGATGAGAATGATAGTATCCATGTGGTAAGTAATAGTAGTGTCACAAATGTCAATACTCATATTGAGAATAGGGACAATTTGATTAAAAGTGACTTTTTTTTCAGGAAAGGGAATAATAAACGGATAGCCATACTAATTGTAATTGCATCTATATTGTCTGGTTTTGCTTTATCAAAAATAGTCTTTAAAGAAAAACAATGCATGCAATGGCAGAACAATCACTATGAGTTAGTGGATTGTACAGTGGAAAAACAAATGAATTTATTGGCTAATGAGATAGTTCCATTGGATAAAGATTTGGTGGATTTCAAAAAAGTGGAAGTAAGTGATACCACTACTTTTTTTAAAAATGGAAAACCTGTTTATTGGTATTGTAAAGTAAACGGCAAACTGGACTTTTTTAATACAGTTGGAAATGGAACCCATCCCGTTTCAGGAAAACCGCTTAAACCGGTAAGTAAGTATATTATTGAAAAGTATGTGTTAAACACAAATTAATTTTTCTTGTTTAAAAAGTTAAAAAAAAGAAGTACAATTATTACATCCTCTGGTAGCCATCTTCCCCATTTCTTTTAAGTTTAACTTTATAATTATCACAATCATCACACCTGTAATTAGATTGCCAAGTTAAAGTTAGTTCATGTACTCCCTGAGTTCTACCAATATTAGTGGTATTAAAATCATAGGAATAACCAAAAGTAAATTCTGAAAATTTGAAGGATAGAATTGGGTTTATTGAAGTTACAAAATGGCTATTGGAAGATTTCCCTTCGGGATTGGTGGCAGCTATAACTCCAATACTTAATCTACTAAAATCCATTACTCCACCAATGTCTAATCTGTTATATTGAGATTGTCTCATGTAGTTGGCTGTAATTAAAATATCCGAATCTTCAGGTATTATTTTGGATGGGAAATCAAAAAATTTAAAATAATACCCACCATGAATGGATAAAAACATATCTAAAGGAGCAACGCCACTTTCAGTAAAAGATATGTCCGGACGATTTAAATGCTTCAGTGAAGCACCAAACCATGCATTTTCCTGATCAATTACTATACCGACGGAAACATCAAAGAAATTAATTTTATCACTGTAGTTTAAAACACCGGAATCAATACTGCCGGAACTAATTGAACCATCATTGATGTTAATTTGATCTTCCAATAAAAGGCTGTTAAAATTATAATCTTTTCTACCATAACCTGCTTCTAGACCAAATCTCATTCTCCAATCATAATTTAGGTCAATCCTATAAGAGAAAGTACCATTCAATTGGAGATAATTATAATTTGTAAAGACTTCATTATGGTTAAGCACAGTAAAACCAACCCCAATTTCATTACTAACTAAATTATTAGCAAATCCATATTGGGTATCAATTTTTCTATTTCCATCAGGCCATTGTCTTCTATGCATGATTCCTGCATTCCAAGTGTTTGAAATACCCGTAAATGCGGGGTTTAGTTTTTCAGGAACTAAATAAAATTGTGTAAAAACCGGGTCTTGAGCCTTAACTTTAAAAGTTATAAATAAAAAGACCGCGTATAAAACTAATTTGAATTTCATCTTTTTATTTTTTACTTGATTAATACGAATGTTTCTCTCACATTTACTATGGTGCCATAAAAAGTTTCAGCAGTTACCAAACTGTAGTAATTTCCATTTTCTGCATTAGCTCCTTTTATTTTTCCATTCCATCCCACTAAAACATCTCCCGTTTCAGAGTATATAAGTGAACCCCAAGAGTCATATATATCCAGGCGAACATTTTTTAACCTTTTTGTGACTGGTCTAAACGTGTCATTTAAAGAATCATTATTTGGGGTAAATGCGGTTGGAACAACCAATAAATAGCCATTTTCAACTTGTAAGGTGATGGTTTGTACATAAACACAACCAAAAGGATAAGTTACTGTTTGGGTTACAACATAATCTTTAGCAATAACATAGGTATGAGTTGGATTCAGCTCAGTTGAAAAAGTTCCGTCTCCAAAATCCCAAATCACTGACAAGTAGTCTCCGGTGATGGTGCTTTCAAACTGAATTGGGTCGCCTAAGGAATAAATTCCATAGGAGGTATAGCCAAAAGAGGTGGCTTCAAAGGAAGCATAGCCCAATTCCGGGGTATCAACGTTTACAGTATAGGTTGCAAAACAACCTATAGCATCAGTAACGGTAAGTATTACAGTTCCATTTGTATCCGTAACCATAATTTCATTGTTTAATCCACTTGTAATTCCACTTGACCATTGAAACTGGTAAGGGGGAAAACCTCCGGTGGCTTGTGCAATAAATTTTTGTGTTACTTCTCGATCCTCACAATTGAAATCAGTTTCTGTATTTACAACAATTTGAATAGGGTCAGGTCTAACCAAAGAATATTGCCTTGAAATTGTACAACCATTCGAATCTGTTACCGTTACTAAATAATTACCTGATGATATGTTGATTAAATCTTCGGTAGTTGCTCCGGTTGACCATGAATAGCTAAACGGTGGTGTTCCTCCGGCAACGATAAGGTTAATGGCTCCACTATTTGCATTGTCACAAGCTAAAGGGTTTGTTAAAATGGAAGATAATACTAAAGATTGAGGCTCTACAATGGTAAATGTTCTTTCAATATAACAAGGCGTTCCATCGGAAATGGTGGCGGTGTAGGTTCCGGCACTTAAATTATTTCTAATTAAGCCTGAAGTACTGCCATCGCTCCAAGTTAAAACTACTGGTGGAATCCCACCGGTTAAATTCAGATTGATACTTCCATCATTAGCTCCAAAACAAGAAATGTTTGAAACAATAGGGTTTACAGTGAATACAGGAGCTTCTGGAATAACTATAGAAGCAACTTTAATACAACCAAGGTCATCCGTTACTGTTATAATATAGGTACCCGCTGATAAATTAGTTTGATTTAAAGTAGTGGCCAAATTATTCCATTGGAATTGATAGGGTGGATTTCCGCCTGAAATAGTCGTTAAAATGGAAGCATTATTGGCACCATAACAGGTTATAGGAGTGGTTGTATAACTTATTATGATTTCTGGGGATTGAGTAATAGTAACTGATAAGTTTTTGATACATCCCAAACTGTCTGTGACTGTTAAATCATAGATACCGGCTGGAATTGCAGTTAAATTTTGATTGTTACTTAAAAACCCGTTTGGTCCCACCCAAGAATAGTTGTATTCAAACACACCTGGAGAGACCTCATTTGGCGTACCTCCTGCCACATTAATAGTAAGGGCACCGGTTGATTCACCATAACATAAAACATTTGTTTGATTTAATAAACTTACTGCCAGAATAGGAGGTTGTGAAATAGTAAATGAAGTTGTTTTTGGGCCGCAATTATTGACATCTGTTACAGATACAATATACGTTCCTGGACTTAAATTTGAAATATCTTCATTGGTTGAATAAGGATTTCCATTATAGGTCCAAGTATAAAAATAATTTCCTGTTCCTCCTGTTATGCTTACATTAATACTACCGTTCGCACTATCAAAACAGGTAATATCATTTTCGCTGTCTACAGAAATGATTATATCAGTAGGTTCTGTTATGGTATAGGTATCAGAAAATGGACATCCACCTGCATCATCAATAGTAAGATTATAAACACCAGGCAACAAATTGGTAATTGACGTAGCTGAAGAAGTAAATCCATTTGGTCCAGTCCAATTAATTAAATATGCTGGTCCACTCGAAAAAGGAATTCCTCCGGTAATAGTAGTGGAGATAGAGGCATTGTTTATTCCAAAACAAGTGCTGTTGTTCACTACAATATTAGGATTTATTGCAGGATTAACCGTTACTGTAACAGTAAAAGCATTTCCACTACAAATTCCCGAGGTTGGAATCACTGTGTATGTTACTGTGGCTGGAATAGTGGTAGTGTTGATTAATGTTTGACTGATTTCGTTTTGTGGAACGTTTTGTGAAGATGCCCCATTGACAGAACCAACAGGATTAATTATAGGATCAGACCAAACATAAGTTGTGCCAACCGGAATAATATTTCCTCCGGTATTTGTGGGTATTACAGTAAATGTTGTGCCACTACAAATAGTTACTGTTTCAGAATTAATTACCGGGATTTGATTTATAATTATTGCAACGGCATCAGTAGTAATTATTTCACATCCTCCTGTTATCGATGGAAAGGTAACTGAACAATAGTAATAAGTTGTCCCTACTGTAGTTACTGGAGGGCTATAAGTAGCACTTGTTTCTCCGGATAATAAAGTTCCACCGATATTTGAATTAATTGTATTGGAATACCATTGATATGTTGGTGTACCCAAACCATTAAGATAGGTAAAACTTAGTGCAGGAGTAGTTTGACCCAAACAAATGGTGCTTGGAATCGGTTGAGTGTCTATGGCAGGTGACAAGTTAATAGTTATAACAGCTATGTCACTTGTTACGTTACAACCCGTGTTGTTTGGTTGTGATACAATGCAATAATAATATAATGTACCTGCTATATCCGTTGGTGGTGTAAAAGAGTCATTTGTTGCTCCAACAATTACGGTACCTGAAGTAGTAGAATTGGTATTTGAAACATACCATTGATAATCATAAACACTACCAACACCACCTGATACAGTAACCGTTAATACATTTGCCGTAGCATTTTGACATAAAATTTGAGAGGGTATTGGTTGAGTTGTAACAACGGGATCGTTTACAATAATTATTTCAGCAACATCACTAGTAATTGCACCACATCCACTGCCTGAAAAGTTTATAATTGCATAATAAAAATAAGTTCCTGCTGTTGTAAATACTGGTGGTGTATAAGAAGCATTTGTTGCACCGGAAATTAAAGTTCCACCGGTATTTGAATTAACCGTATTTAAATACCATTGATAGGAAGGTGTTCCTGTTCCTCCAGTATAAGAAACACTTAAAGGGATTGTAATTGAACCTCCAATACATAAACTTTGAGTAGATGTTGGTTGTTGGTCAACATTAGCTCCCGGAATTACAGTTATAGCTGCTGTATTGGTAGAAATTGTGGCACAACTTCCACTAATACCTGAAAAAGTGACTAAGCAATAATAGTACATAGTACCAATGGTCGTAGAGGGAGGAGTAAAGGTAGCATTGGTCTCTCCAACAATGGCGACGCCTGAAACAGTATCGTTATTGGTATTAGAATACCATTGATAAGTCACTGTTCCTGCACCATTGCTGTACGTTAATCCCAAAGTAGCAGGCGTTCCACCCAAGCAAACAGAACTTGATAAAGGTTGATTGATGATAGTGGGAGATAAATTTATAATGATAGCAGAAGTGGCACTCGTGACAGTACAACCCGGTGTGGTTTGAGAAACAATACAGTAATAATATAGTGTTCCAACAGTTGAAGATGGTGGAATGTATGTTGAATTGGTAGCACCACTAATTAAAGTACCAGAAGTTGTGTTATTATTTACATTACTATACCATTGATAAGTATAACTGCCATTACCACCGGAAGCTGTTACTTCTAGGGCTTGAGGAGTTGCACCTTGACATAATGTTTGTGAAACAATGGGTTGCGTGTTTAGTATAGGGTCATTATAAATAATTACTTCGGCTACAGTACTTGTAGCAGAGCCACATCCATTACCGTTTAAAGTAATAATTACGTAATAATAATAGTTCCCTGGAGTTGTAAAAACTGGAGGTGAATAAGTTGCGTTAACAGCTCCTGGAATTAATGTCCCACCTGAAGTAGAATTTACTGTATTTGAAAACCATTGATAGGTTGCAGTTCCAATACCTCCAGCGTAACTAACGGTAAAAGGAGTTGATATTGTTACACCCACACAACTATTTTGAGTTGTCAAGGGTTGGGCTGTAATTGTGGGTAATGGACTGACTGTTACTGTAGCTACATTGCTTGTTAAACCGGAACACCCACCGGAAGCTAATGATATTATACAATAATAATATACCGTTCCAACAATAGTTGCAGGAGGAGTATATGTGTTATTTGTTGCCCCATTTATTAAAGTACCTCCGGTAGTTGAATTAACTGTATTGGAATACCATTGGTAGGTTGGCGTTCCGGTCGTACTATTTAAAGTTACCACTAATGGAGAAGGAGAACCATTTAAACAAACCGAACTTGAACCTGGTTGTGTTGTTATGGTTGGTGCAGGATTAACATTGATTGTATAAGCAACGGATGGACCAACACATCCATTAAATGTTGGTATAATAGTATAAGTAACTGTCCCTGGATTAGTATTTGTCGTAGTTATTGTTTGTATTGGAATGGTGTTTGTTCCGGAAGGGGTAAACCCTGTAATTCCTGCTGTTGCTGTAGCTGTCCAAGTAAAAGTTGTTCCGGCAGGATTAGCGGTTAAGGTAACTAAGGAAGTTTGATTACCTGAACAAATCGTTTGGTTTAATACAGTATTTGTGATGACAGGTGCTACACTTACATTGAAATTCTGTGTTGCTGCGGTAGAAGGGCCACATTCATTGGTTACAATTAAAGATACAGTATAAGTTCCGGTAGTTGGGTAATTAATAGTCCCGGGATTGGCAGTATTTGCTGTTGCAGGTGTACCGCCGGGGAAGCTCCAAGCGTAGGTTATAGTACTTCCGGTGGGTGAACAAGTATTAATTGTTGCTACTGGATTAATATTGGCATTTCCACATGAATTGCTTATTGGTGAAATAGAAACGGTTGGCGGTTTTTTTACCGTAACTGTTTTTGATAAAGTAGTACTTCCACAGGAGTTAGTGGTAGTTAATGTTATGGTATATATACCGGGTTCAGTAAAATTCCAGTTAGCATTAGCAGTTGTTTGATTTGGTATAGCAGGAATGGTTGTTCCACAATAAGCAGCTGCATAAGTTAC
>ERZ795055.1010-NODE-1010-length-23839-cov-9.151867_pt1 | contig 23839 bp, 24 predicted proteins | sample MGYA00375139_ERZ795055 | MGnify/ENA primary metagenome ERZ795055 (study PRJEB30184, sample SAMN05720283) | anaerobic digester metagenome | isolation source: active sludge of municipal wastewater-treating anaerobic digesters | place: USA | collected 2015-01-23 ... | reverse complement strand
CTTGGTACATCGACCGTCATTGACGAGACCGCTTCTGCGTTCGAAGAGCTCGTCGAAGCCATCATCCAGAGTGCGGAGATCGAGACAACGATGAAACGGCTTCTTGATGAGATCGAGAAAACAAAGCGCCGGGTGAACGCTCTCGAATTCAAGGTTATCCCCGAACTCACGGAGGCACGGGACTTCATCAAGATGCGCCTGGACGAGATGGAACGCGAAGAGCTCTTCCGGATGAAGCGGGTAAAAGCACGGAGCAGTTCATAGAAAGGAACGGTGAAATGCGGATGACTATCGGGACAATAAGGGAACTTGGTGCTGATGGAAAGACCGTTTTGCTCCGGCTTGATCTCAATTCCCCGATTGATCCTTCCTCCAATCTTATTCTCGACGACAAACGGTTCCGGGAACACATTCCAACCATCAAAGCTCTCTCGGGCAGCCGTCTCGTGATCGTCTCCCACCAGAGCCGCCCGGGAAAGAAGGACTTTACCACACTCGAAGCCCATGCCGAGAAGCTGGGATACCTTCTCGGAAAGCCGGTCAAGTACGTGGACAGCATCTTCGGCCGTCACGCACGGGAAGTCATCCATGGCATGAAGATCGGTGATGTGGTCATGCTCGAAAATGTGCGGTTCAATGCAGAGGAGAACCTGACATTAAAACCGGAAGAGGCGAAAAAAACGCACCTTGTCAGGAAGCTCTCCTCGATGGCCGATGTATTTGTCAACGATGCGTTCGGTACAGCACACCGCTCGCAGCCGACTGTTGTCGGTCTCCCGCTTGCAATGCGATCCGCGGGCGGTCTCCTGATGGAAAAAGAGGTATCCACCCTCTCCAGAGTCTTCACGGATGCACCCCGGCCGGTCTGTATGGTGCTCGGAGGCACCAAAGTCGATGACTCGATCGATGTCGCACGCCATGTTCTGGACCGGGGAATTGCCGATCAGGTCCTCGTGACAGGGGTTGTAGCAAACGTCTTTTTGCTTGCTGCCGGGTATGATATCGGAAAACCCTCCACGCAGCTGATTGCCCAGTTGAAATACCAGGCAGAGATTGAGAAGGCAAAAGAGATCCTCTCCGGCTACAAGGACCGCGTCATTTTGCCCGGATCGGTTGCCGTCCGTGAACACAACCTCCGGAAAGAATACCCCATCAAGAAGATCCCCCGGGACGCACCGGTTCTCGATATCGGCATGGATGCAATCCATGATTTTGTCAAGGTACTCAAAACATCGGGAACGGTGGTCTTCAATGGTCCGGCCGGACTCTTTGAGGATGCGGACTTCGCCACCGGTACTTACGAGATGCTCAAAGCCGCGTCACGGGTGGATTTCTCGGTTGTTGGCGGCGGTCACACGGCAGCCGTCATCGAGAAGATGGGCCTTGACCAGAATTTTACCCATATCTCCACCGGCGGCGGTGCATGCATCGAGTTCCTGACCGGAAAAGTACTTCCTGCCGTAGAAGCCCTTGAGGAGTCAAAAAAGATATTCGGATAATTTTTTCTCGCATCCCCGTCTGTTGAAACATAGGGTAATTTGTGCGGCACAACATGCAGATCCGGATTATTGCAGTCGGCAAAATCAAGGAACCGTTCGTGAGGGTGGGGATTGCCGAGTACGAGAAACGTCTCCGCCCGTATGCGAAACTTCAAATCCTTGAACTGGCGGAGGAAAAACGTCCGGCATCGGCATCCGGATCTGTGGAGTCGGCTGCCCGGCAAAAGGAAGGCGAGCGAATCCTGGCTGCGATTCCGTCCGGTTCGCACGTTGTTGCCCTTGATGTGAACGGGACGACCTGGTCAAGCGAGGATCTGGCAGATGCCTTCCGGCAGTGGGAACTGAGTGGGAAGAATCAGGTGGTTTTTGTGATTGGCGGGGATATCGGCGTTTCCCCTGGCGTTCTCTCCCGGAGCGATTTTCGGCTTTCGCTGTCGAAAATGACTTTCACGCACCCGATGACCCGGCTCCTGCTCCTGGAACAGATTTACCGCGCATGCCGGATCAACAGCGGGGAGCCGTACCACAAGTGATATGCAAAGGTTGCCAGAGCATTTCATCATAATAACTTGCTTCCCGGGAAGCACCTCTATCTGCCATCAACCCAAAACAGATGATGATGACAAAGAAAGGACACACCACGAAACTCGTTGACGAGAAGTCCGGCCTTATGGAATGTCTTGTCTGTGGGGAAAAATTCCACGCCACGATGAAACCCGGATCGGACGGGAAGTTCCTTCCCGAGAACTGGGAGTGCGTGAACAAATGCCGGTTGATCCACCGTGATGAGAAACCGGCAAAGAAGTAACCTCCTTTTCATTTCCCCCTGGTTTATCGTCCGTCTGCCATGTGTATACTCTTGGTGACGCAGGAGCCGCAGTCTTCTTTTCTCCGCTCGTCCTATGCAGGGCAGAGTGCAGGGGATATCCCTTGTTCAGGAAGGCCCCGAAACTCAACCATCTGGGGACATCCAGAGAGATACCGCGTCCTGACTCACCTGGTGATCAGGTGATGACCATCGGGGAGTGAGCAGCCTCCCCGTTTTCTGTCGGGGGCAGAACCTCTTTCATTGAATAATTATTTATAATAAGGTTGCATTATACTATTCCAATGTATCTGTCCGCCCTTCCCAGGCCAACAAGTGCGACCCGTGTACGGGTCGCACCTGGTAAGCGGACGCTTTTCTTCACTCTTTAAGGGTCCGTGAATGCGGCAATCCGAAAGAGAACGTAGCGGTGAATGAATTTTTAAAAAAATGGTGAAAGTTATGGGGATAATTCTTGAACAGCAGGATGGCGAATGGTATAATTCCCTCCCCCACAGGGGGGCGGTCTATGACCTAATTTCCACGGCGGTGTATGCCGAAGATACCGCAGTGAGACTCCAGGCTGTGGTTGCGCTGGGAAAGAGCGGGGATCCGCGTGCGGTCCGGCCTCTCGTTGACCTGCTAAGTGATGACGATCCGGAGATCCGGTTATCGGCAACAAAGTCACTTGGCCAGCTGAAGAGTGGCCGCCCGGTAGATGAGCTGATAGGAAGGCTCCGGGACCGTGACGAGCGTATCGCCACCCGCGAGCAGGCAGCTGTAGCGCTGTCCGTTATCCGGAGCACCGGGGCCATCAGTGGTCTCCGTGAGTTTGCCTCGGACAAGGATGAGGACCCGGTTCTTCGCTCGTTCTCCAAAAACCTGCTGAAGGAGAGCGGGACTCTCTGAAGAGATCCCCGCAGGATCCTGCTTCCCGTTCTTACCCTGTTTTGGGCGAAAGCCTTGGCATGGTATCTCTCCGAATCAACCCGTTGCGAATTTTCCTAACCCAAGAGGAATCACGTTCTCTGATCCGTCAGCCTTACACAGGTTTGATGCAACAATGTAATGGTATGAAAGAAACACAACCGGTTCCCGCACGTGCCACCTGCAGCCGCTGCGGGGAGTGCTGCCGTTGGCTTCCGTTCGCGGTTGTCCGGCAGTGCAAACCTCATCAGCTGCATTATCTCCGGGAACGGGGGCTGATGGAAACAGACGGGTATTTCCTGATCAATGCACCATGCCGGCACCTGGTACAGGAAAAACCTGACAGCAGGGGAGTCACGAAGTGGATCTGCGCCATTTATGACACGAGGCCGGCTACCTGCCGGGACTTCTGCGGGAAAGCCCTGAGCGGCGGGAAGCGGTATTACGTGCCCCAGGGGTGCACCATGGCGGGTGAAAGGAAGGAAAAAGAAACAGCAGACCGCCAGGCAGGCGGCGCTCTCCCATAATCTTTAAGGGTAACCGGTGATTTTAACCCTCCCGTCAAAGAAAGATTTTCAGCGTTAATAATAATAACAAAGGGTATAGTAGCAATCTAGCCACTAATTATTTCACTTGAATATTGACCCCCCTCGCGCCAGCCCGCCCCCGATGGGGGGATTGCCGGCGCAAGAAGAGGTGAACGATTATTAACGTGAGATTCAAGGGACACCGTTGATACTCTACCCATGTTTAAAAAAGGACCGGTTTTCTTGGGGAACACGGCATACCGTGTCAGGCCCTTGTAAAAGGACCAGAAATATCAGACTTCATACCATTCGATATATCAGCTGCTGGCAATATTTTTTCTGTCCCGTAACCGGACATCAATCTGCCGGTACGGGATCTCAATTCCCTCTTCTGCAAACCGCTCTTCGATTCTCCCGATTACCCAGTCCTTTACCTCCCAGGTCTTATTGTAATCACTGATCCAGAGAAGCAGCTGCCCGTTGAGACTGGATTCCCCGAACTCAAGGAAATACACAGACGGCGCCGGATCGTCAATTACCCACGGTGTCTTTTCTGCGGCTTCAAGAGCGATCTCAAGCAGGATTTTCCTCACGTTTTTCATACCTGACCCATAGGCAACCGAGAACGGAATACTGACTTTGAGTTTGAGATCCGGCATTGCGTAGTTGATGACAATACTCTCGGCAACCTTCTTGTTTGGAATGGTGATGATCATGCTTTCGCTTGTTTTTATCCGCGTACTGCGGGGGCCAACCTGGACCACATCGCCGATAAAGGAATCGATTTTTATCCGGTCCCCCATTTTGAACGGCTTGTCGATGGCAATAATGGCCCCCCCGAAAAAGTTTCCGATAATGTCCTGTGCAGCAAGCGCAAGCGCAATACCCGCGATACCCGCGCCGGCTAACAACGGGGTGATATCAACCTGGAACTCCGTGAGCACCAGCATGATGGCAATAAACCATATCACGTATTTTACGATCACCTCAAGCATCGGGAACAGGCGTTTGTTGAGATCCGTATCGGTCTTCTGTGCAAGCATGCCCCCGTAGATATGGAAAACATTGTAGGAGAAGACCGATGCAACCCAGGCATTGATAATGATGAAAAATGCACTGACAACCTTGTCGGTTTCAAACCATCCGAGTGACGAAGGAAGCACGTCGAAAAGAATGATTGCGCTATAGATCGACAATGCGATGATAATGACGACGATCGGTTTACTTACTGCCGCAAGGATGATGTCATCCAGCCGGGTTTCCGTCTGTTCTGCTCTCTTTGTCAGCCAGCCGATAACGAGGTAGGCAATCACCGCCAGGGTAAACCCTGCAATAATCGTTATCGCGGCATAGAGTATGTTCATCTCCATATGGCAGACCTCCCGTCGTGGATGTGTGGTCCCGGAAAAAAACCGCTCATGTGATCAAAAGTGGGATGTATGATATTAATAGATTCGTGAGTTGTGGTATCCTGAATTTATTTCATTAATATGCTACCCGGGATAATCTCATCGGAAGCCTCTTTTTTTTGTGGTATGAGGGGGCCCCCATTGACCCCCTTTTCTTCGAAGGTTCTCGGTCAGTTGTCTTGAGTGACCATCCTAATGGGGGGATTCCCGGGTGGCGGGGGTGGAAGCACAAAGTGCTGGAGCCCCCAAGAGCGATCATGATAGGAAAACCGATTATAATAAATGAGTCGCCAGAATGGGACTATCCCTTTTTTTTAAATCGATGATATGAAAAAGCAGGCAATTAATCTTGGGTAAACTACCCGTTTAGCACCTAACAATCTCAAGCAATCATCCGCCCCCCTTGCGCCAGCCCTGCCCCCATTGGGGCGGGGGCGCATGCGATACCTCTGAATTGCCCAAATCCCGATACAGGTACTACAGCACTATCGCAACCGGGGCGCCATAGCGGCGGGGCGAAGCCCCTGGAGCGTCAGTCTATTCCGGTCCCAAGCGAATTCACTTTTTGCATTCCATTTTGGACATGCAATTTTTGCCATTTTTCACTCCGTAAATCTGTGTTCGATTTTGGTGTTAAAATAGCATATAACCCTTAACCTTTTTTCAACACTACAGCCCGGTTCACGAAGAACCACGACCGGCCCGCCTGCCGGAACCCGGCCTCCTCGGCCAGCGCAAGGTTTTTTCGGAACTCTTTTCCCGAAACAATGAACGGAGGCTCGGTATAGAAGAGCGTGCCTCCCGGCTTCAGGAGCAGGGCAATCTCCCGGAACAGCTTGTTCGGGTCCGGCACTTCATGGACGACAAAGATGGTGAAGGCAGCATCGAGGGTCCCGTTCAGGTCCGCGGGAAGGTTGATGGAGTCCGGCTTGCACTGGTATGTCGTTACCCGCGACATCAGACCTTCCGGCTCAAGTTTGCCCCGCAGGATCCCGAGCATCTCCGTCTGCAGGTCCACGGAGAAGACTTGCCCCTTCTCCCCGACACGCTTTGCAAACTCACGGGTGAAAAATCCCGGCCCGCAGCCGAAATCGAGGACGTGGTCTCCGGGTTTCACGAAACGCTCCGCGAGCCGGTCGGGACGATAGAGGAACCGGCGCAGGGGTGTGTCGAGGTTGCCGGCCTTCTCGGCTGAGAATACCTCGTGCTGATGGTGTTTTTTATGAATTTCACCGGGATTCATAGAGAAAGATGGGTGTACTGCTGGTATAACGGTTCTGTCCACCGGGAATGGGAACCGGGAACGGGGTCGGCAGGGATCATGCTGTTTTTCCGCTATATAAAAAAAAGTCCGGTAACCCTACACATCCCCCCAGCAAAAGATGCCTTCAGCTTCCGGCAGTTCTGCTTAAAAACCCGTCACATTTTTAGACCGTTACTGCCATGAGCTCAGGAATGGAACCGGCCCCCAAGCTATGATTGAACAGTATGGAACCCGTTGCCGGCTCTTATGAGAGTGGTCAGATGTCCCGGTCCACCACGAATGCAACTTTGACCACTGAACGATATTCAATGATCTTGTTATTTTCGATTTTTGCCGTACATCGCTTCAGGTCCAGTCCCTTGATATTCCTGACGGTTTTTGATGCTTCGCTCACTGCGTTCTGTGCTGCCTGTTCCCATCCTTTCGGCGAACTGCCTATCAGCTCGATGACCTTTACCACGGACATTTCTTTCACTCCTCTTGTAATCCATGAATAGGATTGATCCCACATCATTGTTTCGGAGCTGGACGGGATATCCCTGTGACTCCGGATTTTTTCCTGCTGCACGGAATAGCGATCTCCCGCACGGTCCATATCCCGGAAAACAATTGATGATCACCAGGAACCGCATCACAAAATCCCTGGACAATTACTGGTAATCGCTCCGCGATCTGGTACACAAATACCGGGGAGTTCGCTTGCAACCTCTCATAAAAATGATGAATTTTGGTTATCCGGAAAATTTTTTCCATTTATGTTGTTTTCTTAATGAACGTACCATTTTCGTATTCTGTGAACGCCTGCTGCAACTCTTCCTGAGTGTTCATGACGATGGGACCGCCCCAGGCAATGGGTTCCCGGAGGGGTTTTCCGGATAAGTACAGGAATCTTACCCCCCTGCCACCAGCATGGACATCGATGGAGTCTCCTTCCTTGCTGAACAAAGCCAGTGTCCGGTTCACCAGTTCCTCTTTCCGGATCTGGTCGAATCTGCCGGTACCACCGATCACGTAGACCGCGGCCATGTAATCAGGTTTTACCGGGTGGGAAAACCGGGCATCCGGTTCGAGCGTTACGTCCAGGTACTCCGGTTCCGCCAAGATATCACGGACGGGTCCGGCGATTCCGCCGACGTTTCCGCTGATGATCCTGACACCTGCACCGCCCGGCAGCGTGACCTGAGGGATTTCTTCAGCCGGGATCTCCTGGTACCGCGGGTCTATCATCTTGTTTTTCCGGGGGAGGTTAACCCAGAGCTGGAATCCCCCCATCCGGCCGTTAACCGGCTTTGGCATCTCCTGGTGGATGATGCCGGAGCCTGCGGTCATCCACTGGACACTCCCGGCATGGACGTTGCCCTTATGGCCCATACTGTCCCCATGCTCAACGGTTCCCTCCAGCATGTAGGTAACGGTCTCAATGCCCCGGTGGGGGTGCCATGGAAAACCGGGAAGATAATCTTGCGGCCGGTCTGCACGGAAGTCATCGAACATCAGGAACGGGTCAAAGTGCGGGATATCATTATAGCCGAAACCCCGGTGGAGCCGGACGCCGGCCCCCTCCAATGTTTCACGGGAGAGAGACTTTCTTATTATCGTTTTGGCATGAGGCATATGATGGGGCATAGGAATTTGGGAGGAATAAAGGTACGGGATATGACAGCACCCCCCACGTGAGGGAAATTGTGGTACCTGTTGTGGCTGTTCTCATTGCCAGGCAGTTATACCTGCCTGCATTGCTCGGGTCATCAGTAGAAAGAAAACGATCCCGGCAAGCGTCCGAACATAACTTGGGGTTGGAAAAAGGAATAGAATGTTACATACCAGTGAAAGGCTCCGGCTCAGGATCTCCCCATGCCGATCATGTACCCGTACCTGGAGTATACCTCCTTTACTAACTCCCCGGCTTTTGGGTTGGTCCATGCATGCATCCATTCCGAAACGAGCGACTCAACCGTGATGGGAATGACCCCAACCTGCAGCATCCGCCTGATCCCGTACTTATGGGCATCGGGTGTTGAATCTCCCGCGGCATCCATCAGCCCGTACACCTCATATCCCTCTTTAAGCCCGTGCAGAGCCGTATAGGCAAAGCACATGCTGGTCCAGAGCCCCGAGACGACCATCTTTTTCCGCCCGGTCTTTGTAAACGCATTATACGTTTTCTCATCCTCAAACGCATCGAAGCTGGGAATGGCCCGGGCATACACTTCCTGGCCCGGAAAAAGGTTTGTAACCTCTGCAAGGAAATTTCCGTTGTTCTGTGGATTGATGGTCGAAAGGACAACCGGGATACTGAGGATGGCTGCGGCCTTGGCAGCGCAGTACGCAGCGTTCCGGATGATCGTTTTGTCCCCTGATGCAACACCGGCAAACATCGTAGGCTGGTAGTCCACGAGCACCAGCGTACTGTTCTTGTCGGTGAGCAGTTCCAGTTTTCCATCTTTTATCGTTGGCATCTTGCTTCCTCCCTTGAATATAGCAGTGAATCCATTCACCGCCCTATATACATATTGAACGTGCAAAATCCCGTGAGGGCTCAGTCACGGTTGCCGTAACAGCGATGAAAAAGATATATCGGATTTACCAACGAAGGAGGGCATCAGCCTTATAGGGGGCAGACAGAATTTATGAGCAGGAAAAAAGAGGCTATGACTTGTCCGCTGGTGTCCCGGCTGCTTCCTCCCCTCCCCCTTCTTTGAGTTTTTTCATTGACGGGAACAGGATAACTTCTTTGATGGAATCATTGTTGGTAAGGAGCATCACGAGCCGGTCGATACCTATCCCCACCCCTCCCGTCGGGGGCATGCCGAACCCGATGGCATTGATGAAGTCGTAGTCGATCATCTGGGCTTCGACATCCCCGAGCCGGCGCTTTTCGTCCTGTGCCTCGAACCGCTCCTTCTGATCAATCGGGTCATTCAGCTCCGAGAAGCCATTGCCCACCTCCATGCCGGCTATGAAGAGCTCGAACCGCTCGGTAAAGCCGTCTTTGGAGCGGTGGCGCTTCGCCAGGGGCGAGTTCTCGACCGGGTAGTCGTGGATAAAGGTAGGCTGGACGAGTTTTTCTTCGACAAGGCCTTCGAAGAAGGCGATGAGGTACTCCCGCTGGCTCTGCGGTTTGTCCGGGTCTTCGAGCTGGTGCTCCCGTGCAAGGCTGCGGAGCTCGGCGACACTATGGGCGAAGATATCGATCCCCGCGATCTCCTTAACGGCATCCGCCATCGAGAGCTTCTTCCATGGCGCCCTGAAATTCAGGGTGATATCCCCGAAAGGAATCTCATGTTTTCCGTGGACCTCGAAAACAATGGATGATATGATCTCTTCGGTCAGGGCCATCATGTGCGTAAAGTCGCGGTACGCCCAATAGATCTCCACCATCGAGAACTCCGGGTTGTGATCGGTGTCCACAGCCTCGTTCCGGAAATTGCGGGCGATCTCGAAGACCTTCTCGAATCCCCCGACAACGAGGCGCTTGAGGTAGAGCTCGGGAGCGATCCGGAGGAAGAGGTTCTGGTCAAGGAAGTTGTGGTACGAAGTGAACGGGCGGGCGTTGGCACCGCCATAGATCGGCTGGAGAATGGGAGTTTCGAACTCGAGGAACCCATGGTCGTCGAGATACCTGCGGATGAGGGAGACGATCCGGCTCCGGTTCCGGAAGGTCTGGCGGCTCTCCTCGTTGACGATCAGGTCCACGTACCGCTGGCGGTAACGTTTCTCGATGTCGGTAAGCCCGTGAAACTTCTCCGGCAGCGAACAGACGGCCTTGCACAGGAGGGTGAAGGAGTCCACCCATATGGTGATCTCCCCGAGTTTTGTCCGGAACACGTGGCCGGTCACCCCGATGATGTCCCCCCGCTCGATGAACTGGTTGAAGAGGTTGAACTGCTGCTCCCCGAGGTCATTCTTCCGGATATAGAGCTGGATCCTGCCGGTCTCGTCTCCCAGGTCGGCAAAGAGGGTCTTTCCGTGGTTGCGGACAATGTAGATCCGGCCGGCCGTGGTAACGGGATGGGGGCTCTTTTCGTGGGCGATATCGGCATATGTCCTTTTGATCTCGGCGATGGTGTGCTGCCGGTCGAACGACGTGGGATAGATAATATGGCCCTTCTCCTGGAGTGCACGGATCTTGTCGAGCCGTGTCTGGTCGAATGTTGTATTTTCGGTGGGACTGCTCATGAGTAAAAACACCCGGGGCTGGGATGGTGTGTATCGTAATAATGCGATGCCGGATGTAATAATACCTACAGCGATTAGCGTCGGAAAGGATGCGGAAAAAGGCTCTTTTTCAAGGACTTTTACGTTTCTTCAGCACCGAGGAAGCATACTTTGCAAGACCGTAAACCCCGTCTGTTGAGGGGTGGACCTCGACAAACTCCTCGAAATCGTGCACGGAGAAGTGCCTCTTCATGAGAAATGCCATGTAACCGGCAACGAGACCTCCGCCCGGGCCAGCGGCACAGATACCACTGAGTTTTCCGGTCTCTGGTTCAAAGATAACCTTGGAGAGACCCGTATCTCCCGTCGGTACAGACCAGAACGAGCCCGGGCCGGCCGGACCCGGTGCGGTAACCGATCCCATGCCTTCGCTGTCGTTGATACAATATGCCAGTTCGTGGGTGAGGTTGATTGACCGCGGGATATTTTTATCATCCATAGTCCGGGGAATCCCAAGGATGTTGTCGGCGGCTACGATTCCCTGGTGCCGGGCAACCGGTGTGAGGTAGGGCGGGCCCACCACGTCACCGCAGGCATACACATCTTTAACGCTCGTCCGCATACGGTTATCGACGATTACCTCATCAAGAGGCCCTTTTTTCAGTCCTTCCAGCGACCCGGTGTTCGGCACGAGCCCTGCGGCAAGGAATACCGCGTCCGCCTCCAGCTGTCCCTGGGGGGTCCGGACAGATGCGACCCGGTCTTCGCCCCCGATTGCCGTCACCGGCATGTTCTCCCGGATCGTAACACCTGCCAGTTCCTTGATCGCGAGCGCCCTGAGGTGTTTATCGGTGTCCTTCAGGAACGTGCTCCGGGACAGGATGGTCACATCGCACCCGAATGTACTGAAGATGTAGGCAAACTCCGCAGCAACAACGCTGCCACCGATTATTACCATCTTTGCCGGGAGTTTTTCCATCTCTTGCAGGGTGCGGGACGTGAAGACGCCGGGGAGGCCGGCTCCCGCAATTCCGGGAACGAAAGGGCGTGAACCGGTAGATACGATGATGGCATCTGCCTCCAGCTTCTCGTCACCGGCATATGCCACACTGCCTGAAAGGCCCCCCGTCTTTCCGTAGATGATATCCACCCCGGCGGACCGTGTCTCCTCGTCAAGTATGGAGGCGATCTTCTGCTGGATCTCTCTCATCTTTGCAAGGAGCTCCGGGAAGCACGGGGCGGGTACAGCATCGATTACCCCGAGATCACGCAGTTCCCTTGCCGAATGGATGAGCCGGGCAACATCGTTCAGGGCACAGACCGGCATACAGCCCGAGTGGAGGCACTGGCCGCCAATGCCTCCCCGCTCGATAAGGGTGACCTGCTTTCCTGCTGATGCAAGCCGCATGGACGCAAGCCTCCCCGCCGGGCCACCTCCGATGATGACGATCATGGCCGAACCCGCGACGTCAGCTGGATCTGTGCCGGACTATTCAGGGAAACTCTTTTGTAAGGATAGGGAAAGGCAGTGAGACGACACCGTCTGGCGTCTCCTGAAAAAAGCGGGTATGGGCTGGTCTCAGAAGACTTCGACACCCTCATCCATCGGCTCCGAGAGCAGCTCGCCCGTGAACGCGTTCACTTCAACAATCTTCTTGCCACGGATCTGCCAGACCGGAATGTAGACCTGTTTTGTCTCGACGGTGATGTTCTTCCTCTCGGGCTTGAGTATCTTTTCTTCGTAGAAGATCGCATCACCTTTCTCCTGCTTGATGCGGACTTTCTGGGTCAGTCTGTCGATGAGTTCGATCGTCATCCGCTCGGCCGCTTCCTCTTTCCTGAAATGCGGGTTGCAGACCTCAGCACCTCCGGGAATTTCTGTATCCTCAACCATTTTGCTGTCAAGGTCGATCTTGATCCCGTTGATGGCGTTTAAGGCACTCCAGCCGTCGGCATCAAAGGGGATTCGGCGGTCTTTGTACACCTGTTCGCCGGTGCTCGTATAATGGAACAGGTAGTATGGTATGAAACGGAGCTTTGCCGCACCCTGCACGCCGGCAGCCCGGATCGCCGCCTGTTCCGTAAGTTTTACCGGGAAATGGGGGATAGAGATACCTGAAGGTTCCGGGGAGGCAGCTGCCGATCCTGCAGAGGTTGGGCCGGCAGATTTCCTGGATTTTGACGGGCTCAGGTCGAGAGCGAGTTCACGGTTTATGATGTCGGCAAGGACAGCTTCGCCGGTATATCTCACAAACTCATCGACGCCCCACTGGATGCAGTTCTCGGTTGAGATGTCCTTATCGATAGAGAAAAGAAGTTTCTTGCAGTTCATCTCGTGGTCATCGATCATGAGGCTGTAATTCGTTTTGTCGAACTGGCTTACCAGGTTCCTGTCATTCGAACAGAGCACCAGAAGACAGATACCCTCACGGACTGCTGAAAGGTCGAGTGGATCATCTACTTCCTCCACGTCAAACTTTGCCGCTTCAAGAATGAGACGCATCGCACTCTTGGCCTTTTCCCGCATTTCAGGTTCCATTATACATAAATTGCCCTACGCTTATAGAACAATTTTTCTATTGCGCTGTCAGAAGATTAATAGCATGACCGTCCCGCTCAAGTTTGTGAACAACAATATCGAGGATTATGCCATGCAGGTCACCTTCGATCCGGTTGCGGGAGAAGGGAATGTCGTCTATAACCTGTCCCTGATAAAAAACGAGGACCTCGATTTTGCAATCAGCATTCTCAAAGCAGCCCATAAGACCGGTGTCAGCGTCAGCGGCCTTGTCAGATTCTTCTCTTCCGGTGAGACCGTTGCCGGGTACAGCATCCCGAAGGGGTGTACTGGGATCTGCACGATGTGCAGCATAACCTTTGATGGTCTCCTGGTCCGCCGTGGAATCCCGGTCAATCCTATCGGGGGCGGGGTTGTGGAGATCGAGAACCGGACACCGATCCGCTTCACTCACATCATACTCTACGAGCATACAACTATCGATCCGCTCCAGGTTCTCATCTCCCAGAAGACGACCTCCGTGAGCGATGTGATGCGGAAAGGCAGCGGAAATATGCTTGCCAATATCCGCGAATTCCACATGGAAGCTGAACCGCTTGTCGGGCTCGTGCTCGATGAACTCTCAAGCAGTAGTTACTCAGGTATTCTCGAGGTGGGTATGCCGAACCTCCCCCTCCTTGGCGTCCCGGTAAGCCCTCAGTATGTTGCAATCGCTGCAGTCGGCGGAACCAACCCTATGGCAGCAATCCGCGAGAGCGGGTGCTGGGTGCAGACCCAGGCAATGAAAGGTCTTATGGATATTACCCTGATGGAAGAGATCCGCTCTTTTTGATCTATCGTGGGTTCACTTGCTCCGTTTCCCGTCTGATGTCCTGTCAGTAAGGTTAATTGAAGCCGGAACCGGACAAAACCTGTGGATAAAAAACCACTCCCGTCTCAATCTCCAAAGACCCGTTCCTGCAATCCTTGGCGCAACCGGGGGGTATGAACCTGCCGTTTGGGCAGTCCACGGCGGCGAAAACCATGTGTTGCCTGCAATCTCACCCGCGAATTACGCTTCGCCCCGTCCCCCCGCAGAAGCGTCGCATCGCAAGAATCGCATGAAAAAACAGTTCTGACGAGCAAATCAGAACACGTACTTTCGAGGAAGAAAACGGATCTGCACACTGCAACCCGGTCAGGCAATCCCCCCATTAGACTCATTCCTGGCGCCACGTATTATTTACTTGTAAAGCGAAAGATGAAGTGATGTTTGGATGGGATGGGGAGCTTCCACAGCCGACGGCAAGGAGGGTGGAAGAGATGCGTTCGGTCCTGTTCGACCCGCAGTGCCGGTGCAGCGCCCCCCTCTATTTTATGTACCGTGACATGGCGAAGTCCGTGACCGACTGGCAGTGGCTGCACGAACATCACCTGCGCTACGATCTTACTGTGATCCCGCCCCGCAACCTCTGCGGCGAACGGGTAAAGACAAAGGGACATTACCACCCGAAGAATGCCGCCGGCGTGGGTTTCCCGGAAATTTACGAGGTCCTCGAGGGTGAGGCGCATTACCTGCTCCAGTCCTGCACGCTCGACGATGTCGTGCTGATCGCAGCAAATGCCGGCGACCTTGTTATCATTCCCCCGGATTACGGGCATATCACGATCAATCCGTCCCCAAACCAGACCCTTTCCATGGCCAATATCGTTTCTACGGCTTTCGAGAGTATGTATGGGGAGTACGAGGCACAGCATGGTGCTGCGTATTATGAGTTGTCTGACGGGGCTCTCCTCAGGAACCCGGCCTATGGATCCGTCCCCCCTGTCCGAAACCTGGGTCCGAGCTGCAGGCGGGGAACCCAGAGGATCTGCAAAGGGCCCCTCTACGATCTGGTCGGGAACCAGGATGCCCTTGCATTTCTTAATGTTCCGGAGCAGTACCGGCCGGTTTTTGAAGCGCTGCTAAAAGATTAGGGGCAACCATCCGCTTATGCCCGTTCTTCTTCACCAGTGCAAGCACCTTCTCTTCTGTCTTGTTATCCGGCTGCCAGTTCCGGCCTTCCAGTGCCCGGAGCGCCCTATCGATCTGCTCATACGAGAGCCCGATCTCCTTCTCGTCGCTCTGGCCTTCCCACAAGCCTGCGGAGGGGACCTTCCTGATAATCGGTTCCGGGATCCCGAGTTCCGCTGCCATGACGTACACGTCCGTCTTGTAGAGGTGGAGGATGGGCTGGATGTCCGCGGCGTTATCCCCGAACTTGGTGCAGTAGCCGAGCATATACTCGCTCCGGTTCGAAGTCCCGCAGACAAGGCGGTGGTCCCGGTTGGCCTGGTAATACAACACGGTCATCCGGATGCGTGCCATCAGGTTTCCCAGCAAATAGGGGGAGCCAGCAAACCCGGGGAGCTGCCGGAATCCGGCAAGCATCGGCTCGATACTTATGATACGGTGTTCCATGCCGAGCAGCGTACAGAGTGCAGCTGCATCCTCCCCGTCCCTTTTTGTGCTCACCGCCGAGGGCAGGGAGAGCCCGAGCACCCTGCCCGGACCAACTGCCCGGCAGCAGAACGCGGCTGCCACTGCCGAGTCCACCCCGCCGCTCACGCCGATCACGATCCCTTCACACCCACTGTTCCAGTAGGTATACCGGATCATCTGCTCAACCTGCCCCATCCTGCACCCGAGGTCCCCGGCCGAACACATCATTTTAGTACATTGGACAAATGGAGTTTTTCAACTGTTCGGTTTTTTCTGCAGCGGTTCTCTCTTTTCCTCACCAATACGCTCACCTGTCATTATCTCGATCAGCATTGCCGTTACTGAGCTGTTCCGCAAGATGCAGGAGCGCATATCTCGTTGACGGGTGATGCCCGCAATAGTCTTTGAGATAAGCCACGGTATCCCCTGGGAGGAGCTCTTCAGACGGCGTGCCGAAAGAACTGCTGATTCCTGTTCCCTGATGGTCCCAGTAGAGGTCTATCTCGTCAGATGGGATCGTCATGAAAGGACAGATTACCGGGATCGAAAATCTCACTTCCTGAGTGGGGTGTAAGAGCCTGCCAGTGTCACCGAAAAGAAACGTGCCAAGCACGCGCTGCGCGATGTCGTCGAGTGATGTCGGGAGTGCTACCTTTGTCACCCCTTCACAGGCAGCAGCAATGGATCCTGGCTGTTCCGGCATTTTGATGCCGGAGACTCGGAGAAGTTGTGCGATCTTCATGGCGGCTGATCGGCTATTTCCCTTGGCATCCTCTTTTTGAGGAAGTATCGCGCTCAGCCGGATGTCCCTGCGGTCAGCGGTCAGTTTTTGTAAGAAGCAGAGGAGCGCAGCGCTTTTTTTATCGCCGGAAACAACAACGGCGAGATGGTCCCCACGCATCATCCAGCGGTGCGAACGGATGGAACGTTTTGCCCGTGTTTCGATGTCCAGAACCAGGTGCCGGCCGCACAGGTGCCGGCCGGAGTATGGCTGGAAGAAGACGGCTTCATTCCTGCATTTGTCACACCGCATAAGTGTTTTTCCTCAGGTAAGGTTGCTGAACGGAGATGTTGAATCTTGTGCCCGGCCAAGGGCGGCACATCCAAAGATGTGATTTTATAGTCTGCCACATAACCACAATTGTTAGTATGGTCGTTGCCGCGGACCAGATCCGCTCCCTCAACAGGTACGAGAAAACCATTCTTCTCGCACTTGAACGCGAGATGAAGCGCTACTCGTGGGTGCCGCTGGAACAGCTGAAGGTCGCGACAAAACTCTCGGAGTCAGAGATCAACTACCGGCTCTCACGCCTGATCGGGTGGGGGATGGTCCGGTTCAATCCCGTTCCCTACGACGGGTATGCACTCGTATTCGGCGGCTACGATACCCTTGCCCTCACAACCCTGACGAGAAAAGGGACCATATCCGCCTTCGGGACCCTGATTGGTGAGGGGAAGGAGTCAGTTGTCTACGATGCCCTCGGTCTCGGACCGGTAGCGATCAAGTTCCATCGCATAGGCCAGCGTTCGTTCAACTCCGTTCGGCTCAACCGCGAATACATGCCCGGGGAAGGGCACTGCCCGTGGCTGATTGCCTCGAAAAAATCCGCGGAGCGGGAGTACCTCGCCCTCAAGATCCTGCACCCTGCTGTCAGTGTGCCCCTGCCCATCGACCAGAACCGGCATACTGTTGTCATGTCGCTCATCAACGGGCAGAACCTGAACCGGTGCCGGCTTGATGAACCAGGCGATGTGCTGGATGAAATTCTCGATAACCTGCAAAAGGCATTCGGTGCCGGTTTAATCCATGCCGATCTTTCCGAGTACAATATCCTGATAGAAGACGGAAAATGCGTTATCATCGACTGGCCGCAGTGGGTGGAGACCACGCACCCGAATGCGCAGACAATCCTTGAACGGGACATCGACAATATCCTTGTGTATTTTTGGAGAAAATACCGGGTAACCTATGACAGAACGGATGCGATCCGATGCGTGACCGGCTGAAGGTCTTTGGTATCGATATCATCAAAGGCTCGGTGAGGTCCCGTTCCCGCCGCCCGATGTACGCTCTTGTCCGGATGGACGGCGGGACGATCGAGAGTGAAAGCGAGGTCTCGATGTTCCGCCTGTTCCGGATGCTCACCGATGAACAACCGGATATCCTTGCCGTGGACAGCCTTCAGGAGATAGCGGCTGACCAGCATGAACTCTTCTTCTTCCTGCAGGGACTTCCCCCCCGGACCCGGCTCGTCCAGGTAACCGGCGGAGAACGCAAGGAGACGCTTGGCAAGGTCGCAGCCCGGTACAATATCAGTTTCAACCGCTTCGATCCGTTTGCCGAAGCCCGCACCACCGCACAGGTAGCCTCCCTTGGGGCCGGGGCAGAAGTAATCGCCTTCCTGAACGAGAGTGAAGTGGTGGCAAGCCGCCACCGTTCCCCGGGAAAGGGCGGATGGAGCCAGAACCGGTACGTCCGGAAGATACACGGGGCTGTGCAGCTGAAAGGCCGGGAGATCGAGATGGCGCTTGCTGCTGCAGGTCTCCGGTACGAAAAGAAGGAGACGAAGGCGTTCGGAGGGTGCAGCCGGGTGGCGTTCCGTGTCTTTGCCACCCGTGATCAGGTTCCTGTATCGACCTATCGCGGGGCTGATGTGCAGGTACGGATCAACGGGAAACGACTTGAACGCATACAGTTCCGCCCGCTCTCGATAAAACCCCGGTATCTCATTGTCGGAATCGACCCCGGCACGACAACGGCGGCAGCTGCACTTGATCTCGATGGCAATCTGCTCCACCTCATGAGTTCCCGCCAGATGACCATGTCGGACGTGATAGAATCGCTTTACAAAGTGGGAAAGCCCCTTATTGTCGCAACCGATGTGCAGGACATGCCGTATTCCGTGGAGAAGATAAGACGGGCGTTTTCTGCTATCGCGTTCGTGCCAAAACAGGATGTCAGCGTGGACACAAAAGTGGAGCTGACCTCCCCGTTCGAGTATGCCAACGACCACGAGCGGGATGCTCTCTCGGCTGCGCTGAACGCATACCGCCAGTACCGGCACAAGTTCCAGAACCTCCAGAAACGCATCCCTCCGGGGCATGATCTCGATGAGGTCAGGGCGCGGGTAATCCGCGGCCAGTCCCTCGAGATGGTCCTTACAGATATGAAAGTCCCGGTACGGAAACCGGAGGCAACTGAACCCGCGCCGGTGCCGGCGGAGAGTGGCAGGCACGATGAACGTGTGCGGGTGCTCGACGGTATCGTGAAGCGCCTCCGCACGTTTGTGGCCGAGCTGCAGGAAGAGGTCAAGGCAAAGGAGTACGAGATCCAGCGATTGCAGGCCCGTATCCGCAAGGTCCATTCCACCCGGGATGCTGTCCTTGCAAAAGATGTGGAAATGGTGAAACGGGATGCCGTGATCCAGAGCCTGAAGAAACGGCTCCGCAAAGAGGAACGGTATAACCGGAACCTCGCAAAGCGCCTGACACGGATCAAAAAATTTGCGGAGTTATCAATGGAAGGGGAGGTTGTCCCGGTGAAGGTGATGGATTCCCTGACCAAAGACGGGCTCCGTCGTCTGGAGGAAGACACAGGGATCGACGAGGGCGATACCATCTTCGTGATCCGGACAGACGGCTGGGGACGCAATATCGTCAGGGATCTCGCGGAATTGCGGGTGAATGCAGTGATCGCCGCATCCGGCACCCTTGCCGCTGGTGATCCCCAGATGTTACCGTTGTTCCGGGAGGCGGGCGTCCCCTTGCTCTCTGATGTTGCGGCCGGTGTTCAGGTCAGGGGAAAACAGGGACTTGCGGCGAAAGCGACCCTTGAATCCGCTATCCATGACTGGCAGGGCCAGCAGGAGAAGCACGAACGGGAAAAGAAGACTCAGCTGATCGAGCACATCTTCAAGGAGTACAAGAGCGAACGGGGTAAGGAGGTGCGGAAGGGTGGATGACCGGGAGCTTCTGAAGGTAGTGATGGGGATTGTAGGAAAGGATAAGTGCCTTGATGACTGTGCGGAAATTCCCTGCGGTGAACAGGTTATGGTAGTAACAACCGACATGCTCCACCGTACTACGGATTTTGTCCCGGGGATGACCGACTGGCAGGCCGGCTGGATGAGTGCTGCGGTCACGCTCTCGGATATTGCGAGCATGGGTGCAGCGCCGACATACCTGCTCATCGCGGTCGGACTGGATGACTGGAAGTGCCTTGCCGGAGTGATGCAGGGTGCAAAGGACTGCTGCACAAAATACGGGGCGGAAATCGTCGGGGGGGATATCGACCGGCACAACGAGCTGACGGTCGTGACCACCGGTCTCGGCCTGGTCAGCAGGAGGGATATTGTCAGGAGGAGCGGTGTCTGGCCCGGCGATCTGGTCTGTGTCACCGGGGTTCCCGGGCAGGCGCAGGCATGGCTCGAGGGTTATCGCCAATTCGAAAAAGCACTATTTGAACCGCAGCCCCGGGTTGTGGAAGGGCAACTCCTTGGCAGGGCCGGTGTCAGCGCGATGATGGACGACAGCGACGGGATAGCGCTCTCCCTCTACGACATGATGAGCGTGAACGACTGCGGTTTTTCCATCGACACTGCAAAGCTTCCTCTCCCCGCAGGTATCGCTGCCACTCAGGCAAGTGAGCTGGCACTGTATGGCGGCGGGGACTACGAGCTGATCTTCACGATCCCACCGGAACGGTATCCGGTAAACGGGGTTTCCTCAACGGTGATTGGAAAGGTTATCCCTGAGAAGACCGTCCTTGTCGACGGAGTCCCGCTGGAGAAACGCGGGTACCAGCACCGGTGGGAGTGACGGGCACGGAACCGGGGTTTCTTAAATACCATAAACAAGAGACAATTCAGTACTGAAAAGTTCGGGCACACGAGATGGAATCCCTGGAAAGCAAACTGGACCGGCTGTCGCATGAGCAGCGGAAGGAGACTGAAGACTTTGTGGACTTCCTTCTCTCGCGGTCAGGGGGGCAGGCAGGTACCCCTCCGGATGCCTCCCGCGATCCCCCTCCGGTCCTGAACGAAGCGCCGCCCCTGCTTTCTTCGATCGAACCGGTGCACATCATGGATACCCGGCCGGTCAGGTTGCAGGATCCTGCCGGGACCGATGAACGGCTGGCAGCCGCCCCTGCAGCAGCAAGTGACGGGACAGATCCCGCTCCGTTCCACGAAATCGGCGGGGGCATCCAGGACCGGTTCACCCACGACTACATGGACTACGGTAAGTACGAACACCCCCCATCACCGGCAACGGACGCGGTGCAGAAGGTCAAGCGGAAGATCATTGCCCGGGAAAAGCAGGAAAAGCCCCGCCATCTTCTCGACTGGGTTGACTGATTCGGCTTTTCCCGATCTCTCAAGAGTCTTCTGCGGATGAATTCTGTGGTTGCGATCGTATATCAGAGAGCAATGCAGTACTAATCTGAAACACACGGGGGGCCCGGGATTTCAGGTCCATCCTCATCAGAGCATGCGTGGGTAATCCAAGGGGATGGAGGGCGTCCTCACCTCCTTATTCACGAACCGGGCATAACTCTCCGGTTACTGATAATGGATACAAAAAAAAGAATGGACCCGGTGCCCGTCAAATCGCGATGGCTCTGCCCTTCGGACCCGGCATGACCTGACGGTCAGGCAGGAAAGATACAAAAAAAAGAATGGACTCGACGGGATTTGAACCCGTGGCCTTCACGTTGCAAACGTGACGATCTACCCCTGATCTACGAGCCCTCTGATGTTTTTTGCGGTATACTGTTTTTCAGCGGATTCCATATAGTTGTTACTGATCATGACTCCGTAAGGCAGATGAAGGACGAAGACCAACTATTTCGTGAACCATTATGCCAAAGCTGATCATAGAACCCAAAAAGGCAAAGGACGGGCAGATCGAGTTCATCGTGAACTACCATGATCCCAAGAGTGACAACTCGTTCACCATCACGACAACAAACGATCTGAACGAAGCTCTCGACAAGCTGAAGTCCACGCTCATGAGCGAAGTTGAGCTGTTGCAGCAGAAGAAGTGAGAAATGAAAGGATACCGAATCTTTCAGATTTAACAACGATGCTAATGGCATCTTCATTTTAAAGTCTGTCTCATACAATATGTGCTGCCAGGATTTTCAATCGTATCATGTACCCTCATAACCCGCGGCAGGACAATACCCGCCGCTGAAGGCAGGGGGACCCTGTAATCGGCAACAATCTTCCGTTGAAACCTCTCCCGTGCTCGACCGTCCTATAGAGAGAGCCGTGAGCTGGGGATCCCGTTCATAGTGGTCAATTTCAACGGTATTGTTTTCGATACTGTCTGAACATCATTTCTTATGGGTTTCTGAAGAGGTTTTGAAGTTTGAAACCAGATCAGGGGAAATGTTTTTTTCCCATTGGTATGACCGTCCCCGTTTCGCCATCATTGCCGGCGTCCGTGATCTATCGCGATACTTACGGATCAACCGGACGGAACATTGAACAGGTAATGTCGCGTCATCGCCACCGGGTTACCACAGCAGCCGGGCGAAGAAACGGGTGCGCCATCAGTGAAAGGAATGAATTCTCCAGAGCAGTAAAAAAATATTCGTGCCTTTCAGACAACCCCGCGTTATTCTTTCTTGGGGGGTTTGTGTGTATAAATCGTAGCAGCGGATGCGATAATGGCAGTAATAACACCAATTATAGCCACGAGTACACTAGAATTTCCCAACAGCCCTGCATCTTCCGTGGGTGCCGGTGTTGCAGCCGCGACGATTACCGGAACGATTACGGTCGGGACTGTTGTCGGGACTGATGTAATCTGGGCTATAGGCTGGAGTGTGCCATACCCCTGGGTCGTGTCACCCGGCACAACATAGATCGACCCCTCGTAATCATAGTACCCGGTCATCGTCAGCCTCAGGATATGGCTTCCTGCAGGGATTCCATTGACTTTTCCCGGTGTCGTTCCCAGATAATTACCATCGATCAGGATACTGGCCCCTGTCGGAGAGGAGTAGACCATAACCTCCCCGGTTGATCCCATGGCTGTCGTTGACAGGGTGGGATTTATGAGAGGTGATGTGGATCCCGGTGTAATAATTATTGACGTGGGGATCTTCGTTGGGACGGTAGTCTTTGGCGTGGCAACGGTTGTCTGGGTTGGGACGGTTGTTTTTGGTGTGGCGGCGTTCGTCTGCGTGACGGACGGTGCCGGTAGCAATCCCAGAATCATCCGGTGAAGAATGATGTCAGCCTGGGCCCCGTTCATATACGACGGTGAGGGAACGGTTGTCCATTCAATGACGTACCCTTTGCCGTATTTTCCATAGAGCAGTGCCGGCATTCCTGTATCATAGTTCATTACCGTGATGGTACCCGCCTTTGCAATGACCTGCTCCTTGTCCGGGGCGGTACCCTGCAGGTCGAACGTTGTCGGCAGCTGGGCAAAGACAGCTTTCGAAACCACAGACGTGGGATCGGAGACTTCAAGATACTGCCCACCCGCGGTGGTGCCACCATTGGAAGCAGGGAGGCTCTTATCAAACCTATGGTTGCAGGGATAGGTTACGACAAGGATCTTCCCCCCTGCCACGGCGGCCTCAATCTTTGCCGCAGTTGACGGGGAGAAGGAAGATTCTCCCCCGAGGATGATCACATCCACTGACGGCTGTGTGAACTGGTCGACGTTGTTATCGAGGTCGGCTCCGGTGGCTCCCGGTATCGATCGTACGACATTGACGAGACCCGGGTGGAGATCCGGATCGAACCCGGAGTTGGTACCGTATATGGCAACATTATAGGCACTGACCGGGAGTATCAGAATAAGTATTGCAAGAAATACTGCAAATAGTATGGTGGACGATACCCTTCCGCGTAACATTTATTATTCCCCGAGGCTGGATTTATCGCAATTATTTTGTAAATAATTACATTGGTGTGATGGGTGATAAATCCGTTTTGCCTGAAGCAGGTTCCGGCCCCGTACATCGGCCGGAAAAAACGGTCTTTTTCTCTTTCACGCATTCGGTATCCGGTTCACCTGCTTAATAATCCGGAACAGGGAAAGAAGGAAAAAGAACCGATGGACCCGGCGGGATTTGAACCCGCGGCCTCTACGTTGCGAACGTAGCGATCTACCCCTGATCTACGAGCCCGTTTCTGGTACGGAATATATGTTGTGAACCGATGGAATATAGTTCTTGGTGTTTTTTTTTTAAAAAAAGCGTATTGTCACATTTTGGCGACTAATTTCTTGATCTGATGGATGCCCCCCTTGCGC
>ERZ795055.1009-NODE-1009-length-23841-cov-6.476120_pt1 | contig 23841 bp, 21 predicted proteins | sample MGYA00375139_ERZ795055 | MGnify/ENA primary metagenome ERZ795055 (study PRJEB30184, sample SAMN05720283) | anaerobic digester metagenome | isolation source: active sludge of municipal wastewater-treating anaerobic digesters | place: USA | collected 2015-01-23 ... | reverse complement strand
GCATCATCGTTCGGCTAACGCGTCCCGCATAGCCGCGGCCTGCCTCGCCTCCCTCGCCCTCCACGCCTGCCTTCTCCTCATTCCCGTCCTTCCCCGCCCCGCGGCCTCCCGGCCGGCCGAGCTCTCGGTGGAGCTCCAGCTCGAGGCCCTCCTCGAGGAGGCCGGGCCGTCGCGGGCCGCCCCTCCGGCCCCCCGCCCGCTCGAGCCGCGGGCCGAGGATGAGCCGCCCGCCGCGGCGCCGGAGATCGAGCCCCCGGCGGCCCCGCCGGCCGAGCCCCTCCCCCCGCCCGCCCCGACCCTCCGATCCGAAGCCGCGAGCGCGGCCCCTGCCGAGGCCCGGCAGGCTCTCCCCGCCGCGGCGCCCCCGGCGGCCCAGGCCGCGGGCCCGGGCGCCTCGGGCCCGAGCCTCGCCGCCCGGGGCCCCGCTGATCCCGCGGCCCTCCTCGCGGCCCGGATCGCGGCCGCCGTGGAGGAGGCCAAGGCCTACCCCGAGGCCGCGCGCCGCCGCGGCACCGAGGGAACCGTGCGCCTCGCCTTCCGCGTCGGCCCGGGAGGCGAGCTCCTCTCCTCCCGCGTCGCCGCGAGCTCGGGCTCGACCCTCCTCGACCGCGCCGCCCTCGCCCTCCTCGCCTCGGTCTTCCCCCTGGCCAATCCCGCCGGCCGCGAGCTCGCGCTGGAGCTTTCCGTCCGCTACTCGCTCAAGGGAAAATAAGGGCGGCCCCATACGGGGCCGCCTAACGCGTAGTGTTGCCGTGCGGGCGCAGGGGCAGCTCCCGATCGGGGAAGGCCCCGGCGCCTAGAGCTCCATGCGGAAGCTCGTCTTCACCGCGAGCCCGGGCATGGGATAGTCCGCGCCGTTCGCCGCGTACTCCTCGTCGAGGAGGTTCTCGACGGCGAGGCCGAGCCGCATGCCTTCCTTGATCTCGTATGCTCCCCGGAGGCCCAGGATGAGGGCCCCCTCGGCTTCCCCGCCGAAGGAGAGGGTCCGCTCGCTCCAGTAGCGGCCGGAGAGCCCGGCCGAGGCGGCGCCGATCGCGACCTCGACCTGGGCGCTCAGCTTGTGGCGCGAGACGTTCTCCAGGTTCACGTCGTCGCCTATTGTGTAATCCCCCGAGAGGTCGAGGGGATAGGCGAACTCGTAGCCGGCCGAGGCGCTCAGCGGCCCGGCCGCGTAGGCCACGACGAGCTCGGCCCCGGGAACGAAGGCCTCGGAGAGGTTGACGGGCTTGCTCGCCGAGTCCGAGGTGGAGACGATGAGGTCCTCGACCCAGCGCGCGTACGCCGCCGCCGAGAGGGAGAGGGAGCCGACCGAGAGCTCAGCGCCGAGCTCGGCCGACCAGGAGCGCTCGGGATCGAGGTCGGGGTTGCCCTCGTAGCTGTAGCCCCAGCCGTAATCGGTGTAGGGCCAGTACAGCTCGATGAAGGTCGGGGCGCGGTAGGAGCGCCCGCCGGAGAGCTTGAGCGCGAGCTCCTCGCTCGGCCGGTAGACCGCGTTCAGCATGGCGGAGAAGCCCGCGGCGTAGTCCTCGCTCCAGTCCAGGCGGAGGGCCGGCGTTACGCTCAGGCGATCCCCGAGCCGGAGCTCGGGCTCGGCGTAGGCGCCCAGGGAGAAGCGTCCGGGCTGCTCGTCGTTGGCCTCGAAGACCGTGCTGTCCGCGGCCTCGTAGGCGGCCGAGAAGCCGAAGCCCAGGTTGGCCCAGGAAGCGAGGGCCAGCTCGTCCCTCGACTCGAGGCCCAGGCTCGCGAAGTCGCTCGTCGTATCGTTGTCGTAGGCGTCGTCCGTATCGTCGGCGTAGTCGACCCTGGTCCAGGCCCCGTGCGCGAGGAGGTCGACGGACAAGTCCCCGCCGGCCAGCGCGTCGCTCGACCAGCCAAGCGCGGCGCGGAGCTCCGAGTCCTTCTGCGCGTCCTCGGGAGTGGGGCTCGAGAGCATGCCGGGCACTCCCAGCTTCCTATGCAAGCCCGAGAGCTCCGCCCTTCCCCTCCCGCCCCACAGCGGCGCGGCGATGGCGAGGCGGCCCGAGCCGGCGAGGAGGCCGGCGTTCTCGCGCAGCTCCCGCTCCCCCTCGACCTTATACGGATAGGAGCCCGAGGCGCGCTCGAGCTCGCCCGAGGCCGAGATCTCGGCCTCGCCCAGGGCGAAGCCACCCTCCACGCCCAGGCTCTGCCCGTCGACCAGCTCCTCGGCCCCGCCCTTCGCCAGGGCGGTGGGATAGGAGAGGTTCTGGAAGGAGAGGGCGAAGCGGCCGGGCTTGGCCTTCTTCGTCGTGATCACGATGACGCCGCCCAGGGCGTCGGCGCCGTAGACGGCGCTCGCCCCGCCCTTGAGCACCTCGATGCGCTCGATGCTCGAGGCGGGGATGAGCGAGAGATCGAAGCCGCCCTGCCGGGCGTCGTTGAGGCGAACCCCGTCGAGCACCACGAGGACCTGGGCCGAGGTCGCGCTCCGCAGGCTCGCTGAGGCGGCGGCCCCGCCGGGGCCGGCGCGGTTGACCCAGACTCCCGCCCCTGCCTCCAGGGCCTCGGCCGCGTTGGAGGCGCCCGAGGCCTCGATCTCCTTGGCCTCGATCACCGTCACCGAGGCCGCCGGGGCCAGGTGGGCGGGGCTGTAGGCCTCGGCCTCGACATCGACCAGGCCCGCCTCGTAGGACGCGGGCTCCTCGGCCCCGATCCAGGCCGAGGCGAGGATCAGTGCCGCGATGCATGCTAATGCGCGCATGCGCTCTCCTTTCGCCCGTCGGCTCTATCGGCCGCGGGCGGAGGGACCGAGGATGCTCTGCTGTCGCTTCGGTTGTCCGGCTGTCATGACGCGTCCTCGATCCGCGAAGTTCGCCCGATGGCCCATGCGGGCCCGGGCTAGCTTCGAGACGGTATCCTGGCTTCCGGATCGACTGGACTCCGACGCCTTCTCACGGCCTGGGGGCCGTAATGGCCGCGCGCCGCCTTCAAGGCGGCGCGCCTGTCGGAGCCATCCCCGGTTACAGTGGCGGGACCGCTGCGGATTCTCACCGCATTCCGCGATCTCGAAGCTCGTCGGTTCGAGGTATATACGAAAGCCCGGACGGCGTCAACGTCTCAGGCGGCGGGCATCAGCCCCGCCAGGCCGCCTCCTGGGCCGCGATGAAGGCGCAGAGCTCGGCGGTGGAAGGCCGTCCCGCGAGGAGCTCGACGAAGGCCTCGGACTGGCAGAGGTGGGAGAGGGTGGCCAAGACCCCGAGGTGGCTCTTCGCGTCGGCCGAGAGGATGAGGAAGAGGACCGACACGGGCCGGCGGTCGAGGGCGTTGTAGGGTATGGGAGCCTTGAGGAAGAAGACCGCCACGCGCTGCTCGGCGGGGTCGGTCACGAGGGGGTTCCGGGGGTGGGGTATGGCCACCCCCTTGCCGATGGCCGTGGGCATCAGGGCCTCCCGCTCGAGGACGGCCGCGAGCAGCTTCTCGCGGTCGAGTCCCGGGGGCGGCGCGAGGGCCTTCACGGCCTCGCGGAGGGCATCGGCCGGTCCCGAGCCCCCGATGTTGTAGTAGACCCCTCCCCGCTCGATGAGCTCGGAGAGGGCGACGGCGCTCGCTTTCATGGGCTTAAGTATGTATGGCTGGATCGCGCGGGGCAAGGGCCGGCGGCTCGGCGTCGCGGGCCGCCGCCCTGCGCGGCCGCGCTCAGTCCAGGTGCAGCTCCACCTCGCGGCGCTCCCCGTTCACGAGGAAGTCGGCCCTGATGTCGAAGGGCCCCTTCAGGGGGTACTTGCCGACGAAGGCGATGAAGTAGGAGGAGGAGCCCTTGCCGAGCTTCACCGGCACGGGGGGGAAGTAGCTCCGGGCGATGCGGGTCCGCCGGAGCTTGATGTCCTGGTCGTAGCCGTCGAAGGCGTCCCAGAACTCGGTGAAGGCCGTCCTATCGTAGTAGTCCAGGCCCGCCTGGCCGGACTGGGCCCCGAGGAGCTGGATCTCGGCCTTGGCCGGCGCCTCGATCTCGACGACGAGGACCAGGAGGTCGGCCCTTCCCAGGAGCTTGTCGAGGATGAGGCCCTTGAAGGGGATGTAGGGATTGGAGAAGCCCCAGCCGTAGTTCTTGAAGTCCGAGCTCGCAGCCCTCCGCAGGCTGACGGAGAGCTCCCCGCCGGCGGCGCTCGGGGCCGAGGCGCAGGAGGCTACGAGGGCGAGACAGAGGAGGAAGGGCAGGAAGCGAAGGGCGCGCATGGGGAACCTCCGGAGATATAAAAGGGGCCGGCCTCAATGGCCGGCCCCAGGTTAGCAGATGCTGTCTACGATCGGCTTAGAAGGCGATCTTGAGGTAGACGGGGACGGAGACCTTGGTCGCGTCGCCGTAGTTGAAGCCGGCGTTGAACTCGCCGCTGCCCACGGGGATGGAGAGCTCGGCGCCGATGAGGTACTCGTTGCCAGCCTCGGCGAGGTCCATCTTGTCGTTGTACTGGCCGAAGGCGCGGACGGAGTAGGTCTCGACGGTGTACTCGGCGTTGCCCTCGAAGTAGTAGCCGGACTCGACGAGATCAGTCTCGAAGAGGTACTGGCCGGCGACCTCGAAGAAGAGGGCGTCCATGGTGTAGCCGACGATGGAGTAGACGGCCATGACAGGGTCGGTGCCGTCGTTGTCGAGCTTGAGGCCCGCCACGGCGGAGAGGTTCTCGACGCCCACGAACTCGGCGCCGAAGGTGCCGAGGATGTCGCCGGCGGCGTTGCCCGTCATCATGGCCTTCACGTTGAGGAGGTTCTCGACGGAGTAGGCCACGCCGTACTTGAGGTCGGTCCCGGTGATGGTGTCGTTGGGCGTGTAGATGACGCTGGCGCTGAGGCCGGCCATCGGCGCAACGGTGAGCTCCATGGACTGGGTGCGGATATCGACGAAGTCGGCATCGGTCTCGCTGTCGAGGTTGCCCTGGATGGAGTTGGCCTCGTTGGCGCCGAACTGGTAGCCGCCCTCATTGATGCGGCCGGCGGAGAGCTTGAGCATGCCGTCGAAGAAGGAGGCCCAGCCGTACATGTACTTCACGACGAAGTCGTTCTTGGCGAAGACGACGGCATCGCCATCCTCGTTGACAATATCGTCATTAGTACCATCCGCATCGATATCGACACCGGGGGTGTAGGTGCCGCTCGTGCCCTGGAAGCGGCCGCTGAAGCCGTACTTGCCGTCGGCGTCCTTGGCGGTCAGGTTGAAGCGGATCTCGTCGCTGTAGGCGCCTTCCTTCGAATCGGAGTTGAAGGTGGCCTTGGCCTTGTCGTAGCCCGCGACCGTGAGCTGGGCGAAGGCGCTGGCGGCGACGATGAGAGCGAGAAGCAGAACGAACAGCTTCTTCATTCAAATCCTCCTTAGCATGTGCAAGGGGGTCAAACCGACGGTTCAACCGATCCCCTCTTGTAGGTTCAGCGCAAGTATAGCCAGGGCGATTTTCGGTGTCAAGTTTTTTTTCTGATAATGCGCATTCTTATACGCGCGGAATTCCCGGCTTTATAGCTTTTATTCGTAAAGAGTTAGGCGGTTCCTGCCGAAGGCCCTTTGTGCCCTCACGAAGCCGCTGGGAGGGCCTCGCGAGGCCTTCGCGCGGGCCCTTCGGAGCCATATGACGAGGCCCCGCCGAGCCCTCGCCCCGAGGGGCGGAGGCCTGGCGGGGCCTCGATGCGTGGAACGATACGGGAAAGCCCTTACATGATCTCGGGCTTCTTCTCCTCGGCGACGAGGGGGCTGAACACGGGCTTCGCCTCGACGGCGGGCTTCTTGGCAGCCGGCTTCTTGGCCGCGGGCTTCTTGGCGGCCGGCTTCTTGGCCGCGGGCTTCTTGGCGACGGCCTTCTTGGCGGCCGGCTTCTTCGCGACGGCCTTCTTGGCGGCCGGCTTCTTCGCGACGGCCTTCTTCTCGGCGACCTTCTTGGCCGGCTTCTTGGCGACGGCCTTCTTGGCGGCCGGCTTCTTCGCGACGGCCTTCTTGGCGACCGGCTTCTTCGCGACGGCCTTCTTGGCGGCCGGCTTCTTGGCGGCGGCCTTCTTGGCCGGGGCCTTCTTCTCGGCGACCTTCTTGGCGGGCTTCTTGGCGGCGGGCTTCTTAGCCGCCGCTTTCTTGGCCGGGGCCTTCTTGGCCGCCGCCGGCTTCGCCGGCGACTTCTTCTTCTCGATCATGTGAGCCTCCTTCTTCGCCGGCGCGGCCTTCGTGGAAGCCTTGGCTACGGCGACCTTGGGTGTACCTTTCCCAACCTTCGAGATTACGCCGGCGCCCGCGGGCGCCGACGAGGGGTCCTTCTTCGTTCCCGCGCGGGCGCGGGATCCGGCGGCCTTGGCCGCCTCCTCGACGCGCTTGACGGCGTCCGCCGCCACCTCGGGGTCGTAGACGGCGAGGTCCCAGCCCCTCCGCTGGAGCTCGGCGTAGGCGCGGGCGGCGATCTCGTCGAGGGAGAGGGAGGGGGGGGCGGCGATCATCTCGGCGCAGATATGGCCGAGGCCGCAGCGCAGGAGCATGGAGAGCCGCTCGTTGGACAGGCCCTTCGCGGACTGGCCCGCGAGCCAGGCGACGAAGGCGTCGGCCTGGGCGTTGGCCTGGGGGTCCCGCATGGGCTTGGGCTCCTTCTCGAGGACCCGCTCGAGCCGCTCGTGTATCTTGGCGTAGTCCTGGAAGTAGGAATCGTCGATGCGCTTGTCCTCGACGAGCCTGATGTCGACGAGTTGCGCGGCGCTTCTTCCAGCCATCTAGGGCGTCCCCCTTTGGTATGCTCGATCTATTGCCCTATACAATTACTCACTTCATCCAATAACGCAAGTGGATGAAGCTCGATCTCGCGAAAAAACGTCTTCGAGCCTCATTATTTTATCGGCATTCTTCGCGAGAACAATAGCGCGCTCGCTTCGCGAAGGCAAAATTCCCTTCGCGCGCGCCGTTCCGAGCCCCGCGCGGCGCGCGCGGGACCGCGCGCGCGAGCTTCCCCGCGTTCCGCCTGGGCGCTCGGCGCGGCCCGCGGATCATTCCTCGCGCTCGGCCGCGTCCGCGTTCGAGAGCGGGGCGCGGAAGCGGTAGAAGACCAGCCCGACCAGGGCGAGGTTGATGATGGAGGCCGCGGCGAAGCGGTTCCAGCGGGGCGCGCCCGAGGCCACCGAGCCCACGTAGGCGTGGAGCCGCAGGCCGATCGTGTATTTCGCGTCGTCGCTGAGGAAGAGCAGGGGCGCGAGGAAGCCGTTCCAGGCCGCGAGGAAGGCCGTCATCGCGCAGGTGGCGACCGCGGGCCAGGCCAGGGGGAGGATCACGAGGCGGAGCCGCGCCCAGGGCCCCGCGCCCTCGAGCTCGGCCGCCTCCTCGAGCCCCGGCGGCAGGCCCGCGAGGAAGGCCGCCGTGGTGAACAGGGCGAAGGGGGCGGCGTGGAAGAGGTAGACGATCACGACGGGGACGTAGGAATCGGTCATGCCCAGGGAGCGGAAGAGGACGTAGAGGGGCACGAGGGAGTGCATGCCGCCGGCGGAGCCGAGGGCCTGGACGATGGCGAAGGCCCAGGCCTTGGTCCCCGCCCGGAAGCTCCGCAGGCGCAGGGCCGCGGGCAGGGCGAGGGCGGGCATGAGGAGGGCCGCGGCCCCGGAGACCCCGAGGGTGTTGAGGAAGGGCCGCCAGATCCCGTCCTCGGCGAAGATCGCGACGAAGCTCCGGGCGCTCGGGAAGCGGGGCAGGATGCCGTCGATGTAGTTCGAGGAGAGTCCCGAGAAGGAGGCCCAGAGCACGGCGTAGGCGGCGAGGAGGGAGCTGGCCGCCGCCGCCGCGGCCAGGGCGAGGCGGGCTCCCGTCCAGGCCGCGTCGGCGGCCGGCCCGGGAAGGCCGAGCGCGCGGCGACGCACGCGGCGCGGGAGCTCCGGCGCGGCCTCGCTGCCGCCCGGGTCGCCGCCCGCGGCGGCTGGCCCGGCCTCGCGGAGGGCCGCTCCGCGCGCCTCGGCGGCCTTCCGCGCGAGCTGGGCCAGGCCCACGAGGAGGCAAGCCGCCGCGGCCAGGACGGCGGCGTAGGCGGCCGCCAGGCCGAAGTCCTCGGAGCTCTGGAAGAGCTCGTAGAGGTAGACCTCGACCGTCGTCGTGGCCCCGACGATGCTCCGCTCGGTGATGCCGCCGAGCGTCGAGGGCCCCCCCGCCGTGAGGAGGAAGGGCACGTTGAACTCCTTGAAGGCCTTCGCGAACTCGAGGGCCGCGACGGCGACGAGGGAGGCCGAGACCTGGGGCAGGTAGATGCGCCGGGCGAGGGCCGCAGGCCCGGCTCCGTCGAGGGCGGCCGCCTCCACGACCCGCCGCGGCACCCGGCGCAGGGAGCCGTAGAGCACGAAGACCGCGGCCGGCGCGTTCATCCAGGCGGCGACGAGGAGGGCCGCGGCGAAGGATGGCAGGGGGTCAGTGAGGAGGTTCACACGGATGCCGAAGAGGGAGGAGAGGACCGAATCCCCTCCCGCCCCGTGGATCAGCATGCGCCAGACCGGCACCGCGATGAAGGCCGGCACGCCCCAGGGCACGAGGAGGGCGAGGTAGAGGAGGCGGAATATCCGCTTCGACTCGTGGAGGAGGGTGGCGAGGGCGAAGCCGATGGAGGTCGAGAGGAGGGCCGAGAGGGAGGCCCAGGCCAGGGTGATGAGGAGGGAGAGGCCGAAGGCCCGGTCCCCGGCGAGGCGGCGGTAGTTGTCCAGGCCCGCGAAGCTCCGCCCGCCGTAGCCGTCGTGGAAGAAGGAGTCGACGAGGGCGACGGCGAAGGGCAGGAGCCCCGCGACGAGGAGGAGGGCGCCGAGGGGAAGGAAGCCCCAGGGCGGCCCGCGCCTCCTCTTGGGCATCAGAACTCGGCCCGGATCGAGGCGAGCTGGCGGAGGCCCTTGATGCCGGCCGGCACGAGCTTGGCGCCCCGGTCCCAGGCCAGGGCCAGGGGGAACTCGCCCTCGGGGAGGATGGCCTCGTCCTTGTACATGGCGATGATCACGTCCTCGTTGCGGTTGAGCTCGCGGGAATCCAGGGTCACCTTGAAGCCGTCGGCGGCGGCGAAGACGACCTTGTAGCCGGCCTTGGCCGCCGCCTCGTCGTAGGCCGCGAGGGACTTGTCCTGCTTGTGGGGCGCGTACTTCGGGTCGTCGACGTAGCCCAGGGCGAGGTAGGCCGGGAAGCCGGTGTAGACCGCGGTCTTGCCCTTGGCCTCGTAGGTGACCGTCCGCTTGTGGCAGCTGACGCAGCTCTGCACGGTGGCGCGGTCGAGCTCGAAGCCCATCTTGCCCTCGAGCTTGAGGGAGAAGGGCTTGAAGTCCTTCTGCTTGACCACGAGGCGCCTGACCATGCGGACGGAATTGTGGCCGTCGATGTTGGGGTTGGCGGGCCCGACCTTGACCGTGCGCACATAGCCGGGATCCTTGGGTATGCGCGCGCCGTCCATCTCGAAGGCGAGGATCCAGGTCCCGTCCTTCTGGTCGAGGACCTGGGAGCCGGGGTAGGTCATCTCGTAGCCGTCCATGGCGACGAAGGTCACCGAGTCCTCGGCCGAGAGCTTGGTGAAGCGCTCGATCAGGCCGAGGAGCTTGGCCCCGCCGTAGACGTTCGTGTACTTCGTCCCGGCGCTCGTCGTGTAGCTGCCCGTCCCCTCGAGGTAGAGGTCGGAGGCCTCGAGCTCCTCGAGGGTGAAGGAGGCCGTGGCGCCGCCGGCCTCGATCTCGATGGAGAAGGCCGGGGCCGCGAGGGCCGGGTTCGGGGCGAGGGAGGTCTCGATCGAGGCCAGGTCCTTCACCCAGAGCCCCGAGGCCGTGTCGCCCACGGTCATGGGCGCGATCCATTTCCCGTCGGCCCAGACCGCGACCATTAGGGCCTCGGGAGCGACTTCCTTGGTCGAGAAGGTCTTGGCGTAGCCGTCCTTCGCGACGAGGGTGATCTCGTAGCCGGCCTTCCACAGGGCCTCGTCGAAGGCGTAGTTCGGCCCCGAATCGGCTCCGTCGACCATGGCGACGATCTTGGAGAGGGGCACGCCCTTGTACGTGGCCTTCACGCCCTTGCGCTCGACCGTCTTCGTGACAGCTCCCGCGTTGTAGAGCTTCTCGTAGTAGGACTCGACCAGGCTGTCCTTGCGCGCGCCCGCGAGGGCTATGCTCCACTTCGCCTCGGGCGTGGCGCCGGAGACCGCCTGGGGCGCCGACTGGGCCGAGAGGGCCCAGGCCGCGAGGGCGAGGAGCGCCGTCCCGAGGGAGCGCGCCGTGTGCTTCTTCATGAATTCTCCTCCTTATGGATCATTCCGCCAGGTTCTCGTCGACGAGGCGCTGGGCCGTGGCGAGGGCCTCGCGCACCCGCATCTGCCCCGTCACGACCAGGCGCAGGATCTTCCACATCACGTTCTTGTAGGCCGCGTAGGCCTCCGAGGGGGGCACGACCAGGCCGATCTCGTAGCTCCGGGAGAGGGCCTCGAAGTAGCGGTTCGAGCCCCGCGAGAGCTCCCAGGCCGCCTTGCTCGCCGGCAGCTTGGACTGGGAGGAGGTGAAGCGGGCCTGGACGGGGGCGCTCGTCAGGTACTGGGCGAGGCGGCGGGCCAGGATCGGCCTCGCCGTCCGCCGCGAGAGGGCCAGGCCCTTGAAGTCGAGCATGGGGGCGACCGGCTTGCCCGTCGCCGCCACGACGGGATAGGGGGCCACGCCGAAGTCGAGGCCCACGCGCTCGAACTCGGGGATGCTGTAGGAGCCGGAGAGGATGTAGGCGGCCTTGCCCGAGGCGAACCAGGAGATCATCGCGTCGCGCTCCGCGGGCTCGAGGAGGCCCTCGTCGCGGAGCTTAAGGAGCTGGTCCAGGGCCCGGGCCGTGGCCTCGTCGTCGGCGCGCATGCCGCCCGCCGGGTCGAGGATCCCGGCCTTGCCGTAGCCAGCGGCGAAGGGGAGGAGCCAGTAGGCCGAGTAGAGGTTCCAGGCCAGGGGGTGCTCGACCTTACCCTTGAGGGCGCGGGCCCTGGCCTCGAGCTCCTCGAGGCTCCAATCCGGGCGGGGCGCGGGGCCAGCGATCGAGCCGCGGTAGAACACGAGCTGGGCGTCGAAATAAAAGGGCAGGGCCCAGTAGCGGCCCTCGCTCCGGAAGGCCTCGAAGCCCTTGTCCACAAGGTCGGGGCTCCGCAGGTACTCGACCGACTGCAGGAGTCCCATGCGCGCGAGGCCGGGAGCGTAGTCCGACTGGATCATGACGAGGTCGGGCAGCTTCCCGCCCCCCCGCGCCACGGCGACGAGCTTGGACTGGGTGTTCGGCACCTCGATCGTCTTGATCGACTTGCCGTGGGCCTTCGCGAAGCGGGCAACCTCGGCCTTGAGCTCGCCCACGCCCTCCCAGGAGACCCAGAACTCGGCCCCGTCCTCGGCGAGGACCTCCGCGGCGAGGTCGAGGCGCTCGGCCGCGCCGAGCCTTTCCCCCCCGACCCGGAGCTCCCAGGTACCGCCCGGGGCCTCGACGAGGTAGAGCTCGAAGAGCCGCTCGCCCAGGCCCTCGTCCTCCCAGGCGCGGGAAGCCGAGGCCGACTTCGCCTCGAGGCGCCAGGCCTCGGCGACGAGGGGGTAGAGCTCGCCCAGGGAGACGCCGCGGACGAGGCTCGCCTCCCCCGCGGCGGCCGCGCCCCTCGCCGCCTGAGCGGGCAGGGCCACCGGGCCGGCCAGGGACGAGAGCTCGGCGGAGGAGATGCTCCGGATCCGCGCGCCGTTGAGGGCGAGCTCGAGGGCCAAGGCGCGGAGGGCGAAAAGCGCTAGCAGCGAGAAGGACGCGGCGCGGCAGCGGCGCCGGCATCCCATAGGCGAGACGCGCAGGAGATCCCCCTTTTCAAGCGCGGAAGGCGGCGCGGTTTCCCGCGGCACCCGGTGGCCTTCGTCCCTGGACCCGCTCGGAGGCTGGGCCGGTAGGCGCGAAGGCTCGGTGGACCGTCGCATCCTTATAGCCCGCGCCTCGGACTCGGTCAAGCTCGGGGCGGCGGCGGCCTTGCCCGGGGGCGGCGATGCGGCTACAGTCCTCGCGATGGACAGCGCGGAATCGGGCATCATCGTCCTCGCGGGGGAGCGGGGCTCCGGCAAGACCTGGGCCTGCCGCGAGGCGGCGCGCCTCGCGGCCGCTCGGGGACTCTCCGCCGGGGGCATCCTCTGCCCCTCGCGGCGCGATGCCTCGGGCCGCCCCCTCGAGGTCGAGGCCGAGTCCCTCGGCTCGGGGGAGCGCCGCCTCCTCGCCTCGCGGGAGCGCGCTCTCGACGGCCCCCGCTGGCCCCCCGAGGGCCCCGGGGCCTTCGCCTTCTCGGACGGGGCCTTCGCCTGGGCCCTCGGCGAGCTGGAAGCGGCGCGCTCGGCCGAGCTCCTCATCCTCGACGAGGCGGGTCCCGTGGAGCTCCGCCTCGGCCGGGGCTTCCGCCCCTTCCTCGACGGGCTCGCCGCTTCTATAAAAGGAAGCGCGCCGCGGCCCGGCCTCCTCGTCGCGACGGCGCGGCCCTCCCTCGCCTCCGAGCTCGCGGCGCTCCTGGGCCCCCGCGCGCGGATCCTCGAGCTCGACGCGGCCTCGCGCGACGAGCTTCCCCTCGCGCTCGCCCGCGAGGCCGGCCGCGCCAAGGGAGAAAAGCGCGATGGGCACTAAAAAGCGCCGCGAGCGCTCCTCCCTCCTTGGTTGCGGGGGCGAGGCGGCGTATACTCTGAGCGGACGGGGAGGGAGCCAGGCATGATCCAGTGGAACGCCGAGCTCGCGCGCAGGCTGCGCTGCCGCGAGGAGGAGAAGCGCGATCTCGCGCCCCTCATACGGCGCCTCATGGAGTTCGCGCGCGCGGCGCGGGCCGAGGGCTTCCAATCCCTCGAGCGCGCCCTGCCCGAGGCCGAGGATCCCCTCCTCGCGGCCGGCCTCCGCCTGGTGATGGAGGGGCTCGCGGGCGAGGCCCTCGAGGACATCCTCGCCACCTATCTTTTGGCCGAGGACCGCTCGGGCCTCCCCCTGCTCAAGGCCTGCGTCGTCGTCGAGGGCCTCGTCGCCCTCGCCGAGGCCGACGAGCCCGCCCTCATGGCCCGCAAGCTCGCGGCCTACCTCGGCGCCGAGCGCTCCCTGCCCCTGCTCGAGGAGCTCGAGCGGGACGGGGTCCTCCCCTCCTCCGCCCCGCCGGCCCCGGCGGAAGCCCGATGATCGCCGCCCTGGCCCGCGCCCGGGGCCGCGACTGGGAGGCCCTCAAGGCCTCGCGCCAGAAGAAGGACGCCCTCTTCGACCTCGCGGCCCGGATCGCCCTCCTCGCCGAGCGCTCGCGCCAGCAGGGGATCTCGGTCCTCGCCGAGGCCGCCGAAGTCGAGCGCCGCAAGGCCCTCCGGGCGGGCCTCGAGCTCGTCGCCGCCGGCCGCGACGCCGAGGAGCTCGACCGCGTCCTCGACGCCGAGTCGGCCGAGCCCGATCCCGGCTCGGCCCTCGAGCTCAGGCTCGTGCGCGCCGGGCTCCGCGGCCTCGTCGCCGGCGAGCATCCCTACACCCTCATGCGGCGCATGAGCGCCCAGCTGGGCCTGGAGTACTTCGACAAGGCCGAGGCCTGGATCCTCGGCCGGATCAAGCGGCGCCGGCCCCGGGCCGAGGACCTCGTCGTGCCCGGCGAGCTCCCCGACGTGGTGCGGGACCTCGCCCTCGACCCGCGCTTCCTCGAGCGGGCCCTCCGCGCCGCCGGCCGGGAGATCGCGGCCGCCTCGCTGGCGGGCTGCCCCCGCGAGAGCATGGAGCTCGCCAAGCCACTCTACGGCCGCATCGGGGGGATCGTCATCGAGGACGACGCCGCGTTCCTCCGCTCCCGCCTCTCCGGCGACGAGATCGCCCAGGCCCAGGCGGCCTTCCTCGAGATAGCCCGCGGCCTCGAGGAGCGGGGCGACCTCCGCTTCGGCGGCGAGGAGAGCCTCGAGGCCGACCCCGCCTTCATCGTAGAGCTGACCAAGGCCATCATGACCCTCGACGCCGAGCTCCTGCGCTCGGCCCTCCGAGGCCTCGCGCCGGCCTCCCTCGCCGCGGCCATGCAGGGCATGGAGCCCAAGGCCCACGACCGCATCCTCGCGGCCCTGCCCAAGAAGGAGGCCAAGCGGGTCCTCGACGCCATCGACGAGGCCCCGCCCCTCAGCGCCCGGGCGGTGGTCGAGGCGGGCTCCCGCCTCGCCTCCCTCGTCCTCGCCGCGGCCGAGAAGCACCCCGCCGCGGGCAAGTCCCCCCTCCTCCGCTCGGCCCTCCAGCGCCTCGAGCGGGTCGCCTCCTGGCCCCGCTCCAAGTCCTGAGCGGCGCCCGCACGGGCGGCGCCGAGGCCGCGGGGCGAGGGCCCTAGCCGAGCTCGATCCCCTCGCAGAGCCTCAGGGCCTCCTTGAGCTTGCGGCGGTATTCCGCCTCGGGCAGGGGGGCGTCGGGCAGGATGATCCGGCGGAAGAAGTAGTCCACCGCCTCCTCGAAGCTCAGCTGGAGGATGCCCGAGCCGATCGCCTTGAACAGGGCCTTGGCGAAGGCGTCGCTCGTCACGATCTTCGCGACCAGGGCCCGCTCGGAGAGCCTGACCCCCCGCTCGGCCGAGAGGCGGCGGGCCCGGCGGAAGACCGTGCGCTCGAGCCGCTCGATGTTCGCCGCGTCGTAGTCGGCGAAGCGGGCGAGGTCGTAGTAGACCGCCTGGACCGACCGGTTCAGCGCCACGTGCCGGAACAGGAGGATGTAGTCGACGAGGATCCCGAGGAAGAGGTCCTCCCTCCCCGCGAGCGCCCGGGCGGTGGCCGCGTAGATGCGGTCCACGATCGAGTCGTACAGGGCCCGAGCGATCGCCTCCTTGTCGGCGAAGTAGTAGTAGACCGAGGCCCGGCCCAGCCCGGCCTCGCGGGCTATGTCGCCGACCCCGACCTCGTAGTAGCCGCGCTCGGCGAAGAGCCGCGAGGCCGCCCCCAGGATCGCCTCGCGCCGCTCGCCGCTCTTCTTGTACGCCATCCCCGGGCCCTCCCTCAGGACGCTGCAATTTCGACGCGTGTTAAATTTTACTTGACAGGCCCTACGGGCCGACCTATAGTCGCTCAATAATTCCGACGAGCGTCGAAAATAACGGCGACGGATCGAGTATCCGCCGCCCCCAGCCACCTGTCAATCGCGGGCGCCTCGCGGGCGCCGGCGCCGCCGGAGGGGCGGCGCGGAGGGCAAAGGGCATGGACGGGCGAAAGGCCGCGTTGGGCGCCATCGAGTCGAGGCGCGATCGCCTGGGCGGGCTCGCCGACCGCGTCTGGGGCTTCGCGGAGGCGGGCTTCGAGGAGCGCCGCTCCGCCGCGGCCCTGGGCGAGGCCCTCGAGGCCGAGGGCTTCGAGCTCAGCTGGGGCTCGGGCGGCATCGGCACCGCCTTCGCCGCGAGCTGGGGCTCGGGAGGGCCCGTCGTCGCCCTCCTGGGCGAGTACGACGCCCTGCCCGGGCTCTCCCAGGCCGCCGCCGCCTGCGAGAAGGCCGAGCTCGCCCCCGGGGCCAACGGCCACGGCTGCGGCCACAACCTCCTGGGCGTCGGCTCCCTCGGGGCAGCGATCGCGGCCAAGGAATTCCTCCGCGCGAGCGGCCTGCCCGGCACCGTCCGCTACTACGGCTGCCCCGGCGAGGAGCGCGGCTCGGGCAAGACCTTCATGGTCCGCTCGGGGGCCTTCGAGGGCGTCGACCTCGCCCTGACCTGGCACCCCGGCGACCTCAACTGCGTCCTCCAGGCCCGGACCCTGGCCAACCTCTCCGCCTACTTCCGCTTCTCCGGCCGCGCCGCCCACGCCGCCGCCTCGCCCCACCTCGGCCGGAGCGCCCTCGACGCCGTCGAGCTCATGAACGTCGGGACCAACTTCCTCCGCGAGCACGTCATCCCCGAGGCGCGGATCCACTACGCCGTCACGGATCCCGGCGGCCGCGCCCCCAACGTCGTGCAGGACCGGGCCGAGTCCTTCTACTTCTGCCGCGCCCCCCGCGTGGCCCAGGCCCGGGAGATCTACGAGCGGCTGGGCGACGTGGCCCGGGGCGCCGCCCTCATGACGGGCACGAGCTGCGAGATCCGCTTCTCGGAGGGGCTCTCGGACTACCTGCCGAGCCGGACCCTGGGCGCCCTCCTCCAGCGCTGCCTCGAGGAGGCCGGGCCGCCCGCCTTCGGCGCGGCCGAGCGCGAGCTCGCCTCCCGCTTCCGCGCGACGCTCTCCGAGGCGGAGATCGCCGCCTCCCTCGCCCAGGCCCGGCTCTTCCTCGGCGCCGAGGCCGCGAAGCGCCTCGCCTCCGCCCCCCTCGCCGAGCTCGTCGGCCCCCTCTTCGCCGGCGACGCCTGCCTGCCCGGCTCCACCGACGTCGGGGACGTGAGCCAGGTGGTCCCGACTGGCCAGCTCATCTGCGCCTGCGCCGCCCTGGGCACGGCGCCCCACACCTGGCAGTTCACCGCCCAGGCCGCCTCGCCCATCGGCCGCGCGGGCATGCTCGCGGCGGCCCGGGCCCTCGCCCTCGCCTGCGCCGAGGCCTTCCTCGACCCGGGGATAGCGGTCCAGGCCAAGGCCGAGCTCCTCGAGCGCAGAGGAGGCGCCTACGCCTGCCCCATCCCCGACGAGGTCGGGCCCGCGATGCCCGGGGCCGGCCAGCGAACGGAGTCCGAGCGATCCAGAGATCGATAAGGAGGCGACGATGAGTCACGCCACGGGGATCAAGAAGAACAGTTTCTTCGGCTCGATCTACTTCGTGGAGGGCATGGTCCTCACCATGTTCTCCACCTACATGATCATCTACCTGCGCCAGTTCAAGCTGAGCTTCTCGCAGATCGGGGTCATCTCGGCCATCTCCCTCATGCCCACGATCCTGAAGATCTTCATCGGGATCGCGAGCGACAGCTGGAGCCTCTTCGGCCGCGGCCACCGCAAGCCCTACATCCTCGCCGGCCTCGTCCTCCAGGGCCTGGGCTACCTCCTCCTGCCCTCGATCTCGCCGGTCGACCAGTACGGCCTCTTCGTCCTCGTCTCCCTCTGCATCGGCCTCGGGATGGCGACCTACGACACCACGACCGACGGCCTGGGCATCGACATCACGCCCGAGAAGGAGCGCGGCATCGTCCAGAGCTGGTGCGTGGGCGGCCGGGCCCTGAGCTCCGTGGTCGCCGGCGTCGCCTTCGGCCTCCTGGCCGCGAAGGGCCTCTGGAACTACGCCTTCTGGGCCATCGCCCTGTGCAGCTTCCTCGAGCTCCTCACCCTCTCCTTCGTGCAGGAGCTGCCCGTCGCCGAGCGCAAGCCCATCGAGGGAGCGGCCTTCAAGGAGATGCTCAAGCCCGCCTACCTCATCTTCGTCATCATCGGCACCTGCTTCCCCCTCGCCCTCTACAGCACCTACTCCATGGTCTCGGTCTACTTGAAGGAGAGCTTCGGCATGGGCATGAGCACCATAGCCCTCCTCTCCGCCGCCTACGGGCTCGGCCAGGTCGTCGGCGGAGCCGCGGGCGGCCCCCTGCTCAAGCGCTTCGGCCGGAGGGCCAGCCTCTACGCCACCGCGATCTTCACCGCCCTCGCCACCCTCTGCATCGCCCTCCTGCCCTCGGCGGGCCTGGCCTGGGCCGTCCTCCCCCTCTTCGGCGTGGCCTTCGGCTACTACTCGACCGTCTACTTCGCCGTGGCCATGGACTTCTCCGACCCGCGCATCGCGGCCTTCATGTTCTCGGTGACGATGGCCTTCGGCAACGTCGGCATCTCGGGAGGCTCGGCCCTCTCCGGCTTCCTCGTGGACAAGGCCGGCTTCAAGGCCCTCTTCCTCGTCTACGCCGCGGTCAACCTGGCCATGGTCTTCCTCTCCTGGGCCGTATTCAAGCTCAGGAAGGACCTGGCCGCCTAAGGTCCGAGGGGGACGGGATGGCCGACGCCCTGGTCAAGCTGCGCTGCCTCCTCTACGGCCTCGGGCTCGGGGCGGCGCGCCGCGCCTCCCGGCCCCTCGAAGGCAACGCGGCCCACATGGACCTCGCCGAGCGGCTCTGGTGGGGCTATAAGTTCTACTTCGGGCCCGTCGAGGAGCCCGAGCCGGGCTCGGGCCTCGAGGAGCATTTCCGCGGCCAGGACCTCGACTTCTCCCCCGGGCCCGGCTTCGTCGAGCGCTCCTCCATGACCCTGGCCGCGGGCGGCGACATCCTCGTCTCGCCGGGGCTCAGGCCCGAGACCACGGCCTCCCTCTGGGACGAGGTGCGCGGCTTCTATTTCGGGGCCGACCTCGCCTGCGCCAACCTCGAGACCCCGGTAGCCCCCTCGGCGCCCCAGGCCTTCCTCCCCGCGAGCATCCGGGAGGCCCCGGGGCTCAACGGCTCGCCGGGGATGTTCGACCGCATGCACGAGGGCGGCCGCGGGATCGGCCTGTTCTCCACGGCCAACAACCACTGCCTCGACCTGGGCGAGGCGGGCCTGCGGGAGACCCTCGACTTCCTCGACTCCCGCTCCTGCCCCCGGGTCGGCACGGCGAGGAGCCCCGAGGAGGCCCGGGCCCTCGTCCTGGTCGAGCGGAACGGCCTCAAGCTCGCCTTCGTCGCCTTCACCTTCGCCCTCAACTGGCAGTGCCTGCCCGAGGGCAAGGAGTACCTCGCGAACTACCTCAGGCTCAACAAGCCCGGGATCGACCTCGCGCCCCTCGCGGCCCAGGTCGCGGCGGCGCGGGCGGCGGGTGCGGACGCCGTCGTCGCCTGCCTCCATTGGAGCCTCGAGTTCGAGGCCTACCCGGTCCGCCACCTCGTCGAGACCGCGCATCGCGTCGTCGAGCTCGGGGTGGACCTCGTCATCGGCAACCACCCGCACAACGTGCAGCCGATCGAGCGCCACGCCTACCTCGACGCGGCGACCGGAGAGCGCCGCGAGGGCCTCGTCCTCTACGCCCTGGGCGACCTCCTGACCCTGCGCACCACGGTCCTGCCGAACTCCCACCTCGGCCTCCTCGCCCGGGTCCGCTTCGCGAAGGGCGAGTCCGGCGGGAGGGAGCTGACCCGGATCGCCGGCCTCGAGCTCCTGCCGACCTACCTCCGCCCGCGGATGCGCGGCGGCCGCTGCGAGGACTTCCGCCTCCACGACCTCCTGGCTCTCGCCGCCGAGCTCCGCGCCGGCCGGAATCCCCACGGCCTGTCCCGGGCCGAGGGCCGGGAGCTCCTCAGGCTCGAGGCCCTCGCGACCCGCCTCCTCGGCCCGGGGCTCAGGCTGGGCGCCGGCCTGAGGGCGGGCGCCGGTTCGGGGCAGGCGCGGGCATAAGGGCGGACGCCGCCCCGCGAAAATAAACGCGTTAGCCGACTCCAGTCGAGGGCCTTCGCGGCCCGGCCGGGGATCAGCGCCCCGGGAAGAGCTCGCGCAGGGCGCCGAGGAGGGCCTCGGCGTCCGACTCGTCGTTGTAGGCGAAGAAGGAGAGCCGCAGGAAGGAGGCCCCGCCGTAGGAAGTGGCGGGGATCTCGACGCGGTAGCGGTCGAAGAGGGCGGCCTTGACGGCCCCGGCGTCGCAGGGCGGGAGCGGCGCGAGGGCCATGCGGAGGCCCGAGCCCTCCTGGACGAGGGGCTCGAGGCCGAGGAGCTCGGCGGCGCGGCGGGCCGTCCCCGCCGCGAGCTCGGCGCAGCGCTCCCCGTCCCCGGCCATGGCGAGGCCCCGGGCGTAGCGCAGGGCCGCCGGCACCGCGAGGAAGGCCGAGGGATCCCGGGTGCCGAGCCAGCGCAGGCGCCGCGCGAGGGCCGTCGTCCCGACGTAGCCGTCGTGGGCGGCCGTCCCCTCGGCCTCGGCCACGAGGCCCCAGCTCGTCACGAGGGGCTCGAGGCCCGCCTGGTGCTCGGGCCGCACGTGGAGGAAGGCCGAGCCCAGGGGGGCGCAGAGCCACTTGTGGCAGTTGCCCGCGTAGTAGTCCGCGCCGAGGGAGCCGAGGTCGAGGGGAAGGTGGCCGGGGACGTGGGCCCCGTCGATCACGCTGAGGATGCCGCGCTCCCGGGCCAGGCGGCAGGCGGCCTGGGCGGGGAAGCGCAGGGCGGTGGGGCTCGTGATATGCGACAGGAACAGGACTCGGGTGCGGGGCGTGATGGCGGCCTCGAGCCGCGCGAGGAAGTCCTCGTCCCCGGCGTAGGGCAGGGGCACGGAAAAGCGGCGGTAGACGGCTCCCGCGGCCGAGCAGGCCCGCTTCCAGGCCAGCTCGCAGGCCCCGTACTCGTGGTCGCTCCCGAGGACCTCGTCCCCGGGCCCGAGCCGCGCCGAGCGGGCGACCGCGTTGATCGCCGTCGTCGCGTTCTCGACGAAGGCGAGGTCGGCCGGCGGGGCGCCGAGGTAGGCGCCGAGCTCGGCGAGGGCTCCCTCGAGGAGGGCCGAGGAGCGCCTGCCGAGGAACTCCACGGGGCCGGCCTCGATCTCGCGGCGGATCCGCTCGGCCTCCTCGACGAGGGCGAGGGGCCGGGCCCCGAAGGAGCCGTGGTTGAGGAAGGTGACCGAGGGGTCGAGGAGGAAGGCTTGGGCGAGCTTGTTCGAGCGCATGCCCCACTCTCGCTCCGAGCGGCCGCCTTGATCAAGCGGGGAGCCGCGCCGCGAAAAAAAAGGCCGCCCCGGGGGGGCGGCCTTCGGTTCGTCGCTTCGCTTACTTCTTCTTAGTCTTGGGGGCGGCGGCCTTGGCGGGGCCCTTGGCCGCCTTCGGGGCGGGCTTCGCCGCGGGCTTGGCGGCGCGCTTGGCGGCGGGCGAGGCCGGCTTGGAGGCCTTGGCGGGGATCGGCGCCACCTTGAGGGCGGCGCTCCGCAGCTTGGTCTGCCTCGAGGCCGACTTGGCCGCGGGCTTCGTGGCGAACATCCGCTCGACGTCCTCCCAGCGCGCCTCGCAGACCTCGCGGAGGTCGAAGGCGAAGCCCGACTCGACCCAGGCCATCGCCGTGAGGCGGATGACGCCGAGGGCGGCGGCGGCGACGGTCGAGGGCTCGAGGTCGGAGCGGATGTCGCCGGAGGCGACGCCCTGCTTGACGCACTCGACGGCGTTCCGCTCGTCGGCCTTCCGCAGCTCGGCCGCGCGGGCGCGGAGCTCGGGGTAGCCGCGGAAGACCTGCTCGCCGTAGAGCAGGAGATAGGCGTAATCGCCGCTCGCGGCGAGGATATCGACGACGTCGCGCATCGCGTCGCGCAGCCGCCCCATGCCCGAGCCCTCGCGGTCGTAGGCGCGCTGGAGCCGCTCGTCGATGCGCTCGTAGGCGCTGAACAGGCCGCTGAACAGGCCGTCCACGCCGTCGAAATGGCGGAAGATGGCGGGCTCGGTGATGCCGGCCCTGCCGGCGATGTTCTTGAGGGTAGCGGCCCGGGGGCCCTCCTCCCTGATGGCGGCCGCGGCCGCGGATAGCACCGCGGTTTTGGCTTTCGTGTAGGGCCAGCCGCTGTCGTTGTCGATGATGTCTGCGCTCATGGTGGCGCATGATATCCCAGTGAAAAAATCTTGGGAAGCTGTACGATATCGAAAATTGAGCTTTTCGGGACTTTTTACTAACTTTACATGGAACCTTGAGAACAACGGAGGCATCGCCGAGATTACGTTAGCATTTTTTCCGATCGCGCCTCGCGCCCTCCCTCGCGAGGCGTCCCTTCGCCGCATCCTCGCGCCGGGGACGGTGGAAGGAGCGCTTCATCCCCTCCCGCCGCGGCCCTCGCCATCGGCCCGCGGCCGCGATATAGTATGGCCGTGAACCCACGAAGGCTCGCCCTCGCCCTCTCGCTCGCCCTCCTCTCGGGCTCCGGCCTCCTCGCGGCGCCGAGGATAACCGCGATCCGCCCGGACCTGGGCGTCATCTTCATGCCCAACCTCGACCCGGACAAGGAGACGCCCAACCTCGTCACCTACGTCCTCGGCTGCGGCGCGGTCATCCCCCTCGAGAAGGAGCCGCTCAGCTTCGAGCCCGCCGTCGACATCTACACGAACTACTACGAGCTCGACGCCCTCGGCCGCGGCATCCCCACCACGGTGGAGGAGCGGAGCGCCTTCGTGATCGGCCTCATCATCGACGCCCCCCTCGTCTACAGCTGGATCCTCGACGAGGAGAGGAAGTGGAGCCTCAGCTGCGGCGGCGGGCCGGCCTTCGACATCCGCGTGGGCTTCCTCGCCGCCGACGAGGGCAAGGAGGACCTGGGCTCCATCAACGCCTACTTCTGGAAGTCCCTGCGCTTCTTCCAGCCCACGACCTTCGTCCGCTGCGAATACCGGCTCACCGAGCGCGTCGGCTTCGGCTTCGCCATCCGGGCCTACTGGCCGATCTTCAACCTCTGGGCAGGGGAGGGCCTGCCCTTCTTCGACCAGAGCCTCTTCTGCGGCTCCCTGGGCGTCAACTACAAGCTCTAGCCCGCGAGGCTCCGCCCCGCCCGGCCTCAGTCCGAGTCCCAGAGCGCGACCAGGTAGGTCTCGATCTCCGCGTCGAGGCCGGCCGGGCCCGAGGCTCTCGGCCCGAGGACGGCCGCGGCGAATTCCGCGGCGGCCTCCGAGGCCAAGGCCCGCTCGAGCCCGGGCCGCGGCCCGAGGCCGCGCTGGGCGAGGGGTATCCCGACGCAGAGGGCCGCGCCGGCGGCCAGGCAGAGGCCGAGGAAGCGGGAGGAGCGGCGCCGGCGGAAGGACTCGGCGGCGGCGAGCCGGGGCTCGGGGGCGCCCGGGGCCGAGAGCTCGGCCAGGGCGCGCAGCTCGCGCCCGAGCTCCATGCGGCGGATCTCAGTCGATCCCATAGCCTTCCTCCTCGAGCGCGGCCTTGAGCTTCGCGCGGGCGCGGAACAGCCGGCTCTTCACGGTGCCCTCGGGGATGCCGAAGCTCTCGGCCAGCTCCGCGACGCCGAGCCCCTCGGCTTCCTTCAGGTAGACGAGGGCCCGCTCCCCCTCGTCGAGCCTTCCGAGGGCCCGGCGCAGGGCGGCGGCGGCCTCGCCCCGCAGCGCGGCCTCCTCGGGTCCTGGCTCGGGGCTCGGCAGCTCCTCCTCCTCGGGCAGGGGCCCAAGGCGGCGGCGCTCCCGCGCGAGGCGGCGGAAGGCGTCGGCGGCCGCTATGGCGCAGACGCGGTAGACGAAGGTGCCCAGGCTCGCCTCGCCGCGGAAGCGGGGCAGGGCCGCGTGGAGCCGCACGAGGCTCTCCTGGGCTATGCGGGAGGCCAGCTCGGGGTCGCCCGCCGCGGCCGCGGCGGCGTAGCGGCCGATCCGGTCCCAGAGCCTGCGCGCGAGCTCGTCGAAGGCGGCAGAGTCACCCCCCCCCGCCCGGGCGGCCAGCTCGGCCTCGCCCTCGACCCCCTCCTTCGCCATGTCCTAGTTGAGCCTCCGCAGGATAGCCAGGAGCCGCTCGCGCCGTTCCCGGTCCATCTTGCCCAGGGCTTCCTTTCCCTCCTTATCGAGGGGGAGGGAGCGACCGAGGCGGAAAAGGGAGGCCCAGCGCTCGTCGCCGAGGACCTGCTTGATCTCGACCTGCCTGCGGATCTGGATCATCCTGGACGTATATTCCCACTCCAGGCTCTCCTTGACCAGGGCCTGTACCTGGTCCATCGGCACGCTCCGCTCGAGCATGAGCCGGGCGAGCTTGGCCTGGAGGATCCTGACCTCGGCCCGGGCCTTGGCCACGGCCTCCTCGTCCTTTTCGAGGATGGCTTCGATCCGCTCGAGCTCCTCGGCCCCGAGCTCGAGCCGGGCGAGGGCGAGCCTTCCGGAGTACTTGGGCTCCTCCTGGGGCCGCTCCTTGGCGTCGCGGGAATCGGCGGCGGCAGAGGCGGCGAGGCCGAAGGCCAGGGCGAGGGCGGCGATTCCGGTCTTTCTCGATAGCTTCATTCCTAACTCCTTGTACGCATTAGTCGCAGGCGGCGCCGTCGCGGTTCCCTTCTTTAGCCGTTTTCTCTGCCTCGAACCCTGTTGCGCCCTCAATCAGGGAGCCAATCGAGGCGCGTTGGGA
>ERZ795055.1008-NODE-1008-length-23853-cov-5.340533_pt1 | contig 23853 bp, 15 predicted proteins | sample MGYA00375139_ERZ795055 | MGnify/ENA primary metagenome ERZ795055 (study PRJEB30184, sample SAMN05720283) | anaerobic digester metagenome | isolation source: active sludge of municipal wastewater-treating anaerobic digesters | place: USA | collected 2015-01-23 ... | reverse complement strand
GTATAGGAAGTGGCAGGATTACCGTTGATAAATATGTCTTTTCCTTCAACCCTCAGATCATTATCTTCGTAGACATCTATTATCCTTTCGTAAAGGCAGAGGTTTGAGGTATCGATGGCAACCGTCACTCCTTTGGCCGGAATCCAAAGCGGTCCGAAATAGTCCTCATTCCAGCTGTATCCGGGGGCATGCGGGAAAATGACAGGGTTATATTCTCCCGGAGAAGCATAATAGGGAGCCACTTCCTTCACATTTGCAAATTTTGATATGGCCTCGGAATTCGATTTTGTCAGAGGAAGAAAATAAACCGATCCGGAGAGCATTGCCTGGTCAGATTTGTAGATTCCCAGGCGTTCGAAGGTAAGCGGATTGATTGTTGTGCCGTTTGTTGCCACGAGGTAATTCAGCTGCTGCGAATTGTTTACCGGCACCGGTTTCCCGTTAATAAAAACCTCTCCTTTCTTAATTGCCAGGGTATCTCCAGGAATAGCGATACATCTCTTTACATAATTGTCGCGTCTGTCAACCGGCCGGTAGATTATTGTGAAACGGTCACGCACTTCTTTTCTTGCAGCAGCCATAAATGATGAAGCAGGCAAAGAGCCGGGGTTTCCCATATTTGCTCTCAGGGCCATTTCCCTTGCAGTTCGCCTTACTATCTCATAGTATGCAGTTTCCGTCTCCTCGAGAACGACAGTATCGCCTGCAGGGAAATTGAACACGATTGCATCGTTGTTTTTCACCTTTCCCAGGCCTGCCAGCCTTTTGTAGGGCCAGTTTACAAGGTCGGACCATGATTTACCCTTACTTATGGGCATCTGGTTCTGAGTGAACGGGAATGCTATGGGCGTGTTAGGCATTCTGGGACCATAGGCAAGTTTGCTGACGAACAGATGGTCACCGATCAGCAAAGATTTCTCCATCGATCCCGTGGGGATGCGATAATTCTGGAAAAGAAAAATATTTATTAATGATACCGCTATCACTGCAAATATGATTGCGTCGAGCCATTCGATAAAACTGCTGTTATGTCCGTTCCGTTTCTTCCAGAAGGTCCAGTTTACCTTTTCCGATACATAGATGTCGTAGATAATGGCAAGGCCCAGGAGGAGCCAGTAATTGCCGATCCAGATAACGACCAGGATATACAGCAGGGCGGCGATGCCAAACCTGATGTATTTTCCTTTAAGTGATTGATCCATTTCAGTTTTTGGTTAAGAATGCGTAAAATTAGTATTTATTATCAGAAACCAAGTACCTGATCCATGGTAAAAACACCTGTCCGTTTGTGAATGAACTCTGCAGCGATCACGGCACCAAGTGCCAGTCCCTTCCTGTTTTTCGCCTCATGCCGGAGGCTTATCATATCAATATCCGAATCCCAGGTTATGGTATGTGTGCCGGGAACCATTCCTTCCCTGATCGCCTTCACCGGAACTTTTCCCGCGATCGGCTTTTCGTCGGGGCACCATCCGTCATATATGGGGTGATTCCCTGATATTCCCTCTGCCAGCGTTATCGCCGTTCCGCTTGGAGCGTCAAGTTTTTTGGTATGATGGATCTCCTCTATGAATGGCTTGTACTGATCAAGGAGGGACATTTGTTTTGCCAGTTCCCTGTTAAGCCTGAACAGGATATTTACCCCGATGCTGAAATTTGTTGAATGGATAAAGGATGTTCTGTTCTCATTGCATACATCAACGGCCTTGCCGTAGTCGTTCAGCCATCCGGTTGTGCCGCTTACAACCGGGATCTTCATTTTCAGGCATGTGACCACATTATCAAAGGCAGTTTCGGGAGTTGTGAATTCTATGGCCACATCGACATCCCTGGTGCTCCTCTCGTTCAGATCGTCAATATTGTCCTTGTCGACAATAAGTTTGACGGTATGGCCCCTGCCAAGGGCAGCTGACTCGATCTCATGCCCCATCCGTCCGTATCCTATGATAGCAATATTCATTTCCCTTATTTTTTTTGCGAATGTAAACTAATTAGCAGACAGAAAGTGATAAGAAACTCTTAAAATAGTTAATGTCACGTTAAAATTGATGCAGAGACCGGATGAAAAGGAATCCAAACCCGGCCTGAAATCTCAAAATGACGATAAATTTTTATTGAATAACGATAACTGGGTTATTGTTATTCGACAATTTTTTTACCCGAAACGATATGGTTTTGGAAGAAGACGGAAGACGGAAGACGGAAGACCGAAGAAAAACCGGACTTTTCACAACATAAAGAACCTTTACGGGGTTGTAATGAGTTTTCGTTTTTTCATCCGTATATAATTTATTTTAAAGGTCGGATGCCTGCCTGTCGGCAGACAGGGAACTGCACATGATTTAATTATATTTATTATTGTTTGTGTTTTAAATCATGTGGGTTTTATATATTTCATAAGTCAAAAAACTGCTTCAATGAAAAATTCAATCCTCTTATTATCAATAGTTATAATGACAATATCATGTTCAGGAAGCAAAGACGGGAAAGCCGATCTCGTGATAATCAACGGAAAGGTGCTGACCGTCGACCGCGACAATCCGGCAGCTGAGGCGGTTGCCGTAAGAGGCGAAAGCATCATTGCTGTCGGCACAGTCAGGGAAATCAGTTCGTTCATTGAAAAAGGCAAGACCCGTGTCATTGATGCGCGCGGAAGACTGGTGATCCCCGGATTCAATGATGCCCATGTTCATTTCGGCCCTCTCGACCCTGATTATATTGAACTCAGATACACAACCGATCCGGCTGTGATAACCAGTAAGGTAAAGGAGCAGGTGGAAAAGTCGAAACCAGGTCAGCTTATTGAGGGCGGCCACTGGGAGCACGAGATGTTCAACGACAGGAAATGGCCCTCGAAGGAGCTTATCGATGCTGTTTCACCAGATAACCCTGTAATTCTCAGTCGTGCCGACGGGCATTCGGTACTGGTTAACAGCTATGTTCTTAAGAAATCCGGTATAACAAAAGACACACCCGATCCCTTTGGCGGTGAGATACAAAAGGATCCCGTGACCGGGGAGCCGACGGGAGTTTTAAAGGAAAGCGCTGAAAGACTTATAAAGACAGGAGCCGTTAAAACCGACCGGACTCCTGAGGAAGAAGCTTCCAGGCTAAGGCAGGGTTACCTGCTTGCACTTAAGGAGGCTGCTGAATACGGAGTAACGAGCGTTCAGATACCCGGTCAGGCCGATTTCAGCGCGTATGAGGACCTGAAATCGGAAGGTTTGCTGACAGCCAGGATTGATATCGGTAAACCGCTTACAGGCGATGTTGAACAACTCAGGCAGTATGAAATTCTCCGGAAAAAGTATCCACAGGAAGGGAACTGGATCAGGTTCGGCTATCTGAAGGCTTTCATTGACGGAACAATAGGTTCGGGCACTGCTCTGATGTTCGAACCCTTCAGCGATAATCCCTCCACATCGGGTCTGGCCATGATGCCTTATGAAGAGTTTGAACGAATGGTTGTTACTGCCGACAGCATGGGCTTTCAGATAGGTGTTCACTCGATAGGCGATAAGGGAAATAACTGGACACTGAATGCCTATGAAAAAGCCATGACAGAAAACGGAAGCCGTGACAGCCGGCACCGCGACGAACATGCGCAGACACTTCAGCTGTCCGATATTCCAAGGTTTGGCAGGCTCGGGGTCATTGCCTCGATGCAGCCCACCCACTGTATTTCTGACAAGAGGTTCTGCGAGAAAAGGATAGGTACGGAACGCAGCAAGGGAGCTTATGCCTGGAGGAGCCTGCTGAATGCCGGAGCTAAGGTTGCTTTCGGAACCGACTATCAGGTTGAACCTCTGAATCCCATGGAAGGACTATACGCAGCCGTAACCAGGAAGGACAGGCTCGGAGAGGAAGGTGAAGGATGGTTTCCTGAAGAAAAGCTGACAATGGAAGAAGCGATAGAACTATATACCCTCGGGGCGGCTTATTCCCAGTTCATGGAAGATCGCAAGGGCATTATAAAACCAGGATACCTGGCCGACATTGTGATCACCGACAGGGATCTGCTTACCATACCGGAAGATCAGATTATGAAAACGAAGGTGGATTACACGATAACAGGAGGCCGGGTGGTGTGGGAGGCAGGGCGTTAAGGGCGTAAAGGCGTGGGGGGAAGAAAGACGAAGGGACGAAGGGACGAAGAGACGGAGAGACTTAGGGACGGAGAGACTAAAGGACGTTTTTCTACCGGCTTAAGTCATATAAAATTCGGTAGGCTTCCTCCGGGTTGGCGCCGCAAAACTCAGGTTCGGCTTTAAAGGCGGAGCATACTGCCGGTCGTTCGGGGCTGTTGAAAAGAGCACATCTCAGATCGTCTGTGAGATGGGGGCACCTAACCCCTGCCGGTTTGCCCTGAGGCATTCCGGGTATCGGGGATGATATGGAGGCAGCTATGCAACAGGCTCCGCATCCCGGACGGCATTCCATAATCTGGATTTTTGAACAATATACGACAAAATCCCATATCCGGCAATTTTCGATAAAGGATATACGACTAAGCCTCCGGTATCCGTCCGGCGGTAACGGTAATCCGGATTATTATGTATGATTATTAGACACACTTTTGTATTGTTTTTTTACATACAGAAAGGAATACGCAAGCATATCTAATTGATTATATGCAAGCTATAAAATCCGGCATGAAAATTGATTTTTCCCGGTAAACAATTAAAATGTAATGAAGAGGATAATCCGGATACTGATACTTTTTCTTATAGCAGGTTACGGGAATTTGTCGGCTCAGGAGGCAAAGCAGTGGACGCTCCAGGACTGTATAAACTATGCCGTAGTGAACAACATTGGTCTTCAGAGGCAGATGCTTCAGACCGAGTCCGTCGAGGCAGACCTTCTGAAGACAAGAATGGATCTTTTTCCGTCGCTTAATTTCGGATCGGATGCCCAGATGGGATTCGGAAGATCTATAGACCCTGTTACCAACCTTATCACATTTGAGCAGAATATAAGCAACTCTTATTCCATCAACACTTCTTTCAGGCTTTTCACAGGATTTGCTGCTCTTAATGCCATGTCGGCCAGCAAGTTTATGCACAAGGCCGGGATCGAGACCGAAAAAGTTTACAGGAACACTCTTATTGTAAACATACTGGGAGCTTATTACCAGGTAATGTATGCAAAAGGTCTTGAGGAAGCTGCAAGGATGCAGGCCGAACAGTCGGAGAAGCAGCTGTTCAGGATCACGAAGCTTGTTGAAACCGGAAAGGAAGCTCTCTCGAAGCAGTTTGAAATGGAAAGCAGGGCATCTGAAGACCGCCTTTCACTTACGATAGCAGAAAACACAGCAAGCCAGGCGCTTACAACCTTAAAACAGATGCTTCAGCTTGGTCCCGTTTCGGATTTTGAAATTCAAACGCCGGAATTTGATCAGATATTGATTGCCGACGAGACCTTCAGTGTTGACAGTGTTTACTCGATTTCATCCGAGACGCTTCCGAGGCTCAGGGCTATTGACTATGAGTTGAAGGCTTCGAAAAGGCAGCTTGCAGCGGCAAAAGGCAGTCTGGCTCCAAGGCTGACGGGAGGCGGCGCGATATACACGGGATATTACAAGATCATAAGTGATGAAGCGCCGGAGCAGGATTCCTTTACAACCCAGCTCAAGAACAACAACAGCCAGGCTGTTTATATGAGCCTCAGCATACCGCTTTTTAATAATTACACTGTTGGAAGGAATATCAGGCAGGCAAAGCTGAGGCTTAACGATGCTGAACTGAGGCTCGAACAGGAAAAGAACAACCTGTTCACAGATATTGAGAATGCATGTCTCGAATACAACAGGGGAAGGAGCGAATTCACAGCCGCAGCGGCCAATCTCGAGTTCAACAGGAAGTCGTTCGACGCAGTCGAGAAGAAATTTGAGGCCGGGCTGATTGACGTTACTGATTATTCTGCGGCAAAAACAACACTTTTCAGAGCCGAAACTGAAGCTTTGAGAACAAAGCTGCAGCTGCTTATCAGGAAAATTACCATAGAGTTTTACACCACGGGGGAATATGAAGGACTAATTGATGGATGAAGAAGTAAATTTTCAGGGCACAGGGCGCAGGGCACAGGGCACAGGCGAAAGGCATAACGCCGCGTACAGCGTACCGCATGCCGAGTTACAAGCAACAAGAATAAATACAAATCTCAACAATGGACACTCCGAAAGAAACAATGGACAGAGTATTGCCTAAGAAAAAAGGCCTTCAGAAAAAACACATAGGCTATATAGCGGGCGGATTGATAATAATCGTATTGTTTTACATGGCCTTTTTCACCGACCGGACATCAACATACAAGGTTGAAAAGGACAAGCTGATCATAGAAAATGTCACCGAAGGACAGTTCAATGATTACATAACCGTACCAGGGACGGTTGAACCGATCAGCACCATTTACCTCGATGCCCAGGAAGGCGGCCGCGTGGAGGAGATCCTGATTGAAGAAGGGTCGATGGTAAAAAAAGGCGACATCATACTTAAGCTAAGCAATCCCGATCTCTACCTTAACATCCTCGACAGCGAAGCACAACTTGCCGAAAAGGAGAACTTTCTGAGGAACACCCAGGTCACCATGGAACAGGAAAGGATATCCATCAAGAGGGAACTCATCAGTCTTAAGTATGACATTGAAAGGAAAAACAGGAACTTCGAGCAGAATGAGAAGCTGATGGCTGACAATCTCATTTCGAGGGAGGAATTTCTCAGATCGAAGGAGGATCTCGACATGGCGATACAGTCGCGTGAACTTTTCGTTGAAAGGCAGGAACAGGACTCGATTTTCAGGTCGGTACAGGTTGAGACATTGAAGGCTAACCTCGACAACATGAGAAAGAACCTGGCGCTGGTGAGACAGAGAGTGGAAAACCTGAATGTCAGGGCTACTGTCGACGGGCAGCTTGGTCTTCTTGTGCCGGAGATCGGCCAGTCGATCTCCAGGGGAGCAAATATGGGTCAGATAAATGTACTGACGTCATACAAGGTTACCGCCCAGATTGACGAACACTATATTGACAGGGTCAGGACGCAGCTGACCGCCACTCTCGACAGGCAGGGACATAACTTTGACCTTGTTGTAAAGAGGGTTTATCCTGAAGTAAGAAACGGGACTTTCGAGATCGACATGGTGTTTGCCGACAGCATGCCGGATAATATACGGTCGGGTCAGACCTATTATACAAGTCTTCAGCTCGGGCAGCCGAAAATCTCGATGCTTGTTCCGATCGGCGGTTTCTTTCAGGCTACAGGCGGCCAGTGGATATTCGTTCTCGATCCTTCAGAATCGTTCGCAACAAAAAGAAACATATCGCTTGGAAGGAAAAATCCGAAGTATTATGAAGTTCTGGAGGGACTTGCTTCCGGAGAAAAAGTTATTATCTCTGGTTATGAGACCTTCGGGAAAAATGAAAAACTCGTCTTTAAAAAATCGAAATAGACCAACAACTGCAAATACTCAGCGCCATGATCAAAACCAATGAATTGACAAAGATCTTCAGGACAGAAGAAGTTGAAACAACTGCTCTCAACAAGATCAACCTCGATGTAAAGGAGGGTGAATATGTAGCGGTTATGGGACCGTCAGGATGTGGTAAATCGACCCTTCTTAACATTCTCGGACTGCTCGACAATCCCACATCTGGAAGCTATCTCTTTAACGGAACTGAAGTAGCGAACCTCAGGGAGCGCGACAGGACAGTTTTCCGGAAAGGTAACATCGGTTTCGTCTTCCAGAGTTTCAATCTTATCGACGAACTCAATGTATTCGAGAACGTGGAACTTCCTCTTATCTATCTGAAGATGAAGACAAGTGAAAGGAAGAAGAAGGTAGAGGAAGCTCTTGAAAGGATGAAGATAAGCCATCGGGCAAAGCATTTTCCGCAGCAGCTTTCGGGCGGGCAGCAGCAAAGGGTGGCAATAGCCAGGGCTGTTGTTGCCAATCCCAGGCTGATCCTCGCCGACGAGCCGACCGGAAACCTTGATTCCAAAAACGGTATCGAGGTGATAAACCTTCTTTCGGAGCTCAACAAAGAAGGGACCACTATCATAATGGTCACCCACTCTGAAAGGGATGCCGGTTACGCCCACAGGATCATCAACCTTTTCGACGGTCAGATAGTTTCCTGAACAAATCGGTTGAATGGGCACAGCACGCGTTACTCCTTCAAATTACCACTACAGGTTATATTTCCTGAGTTTGTTGTAGAGTGTCTGGCGCGTAATTCCGAGCTTTGCTGCAGTAACACTTATATTGTTGCCGCTGCTGCGCAGGCAATCCCGGATATATCCTGCCTCCATCTCCGCCAGTGTGAGTTCGCGGTGATGGAGGCTTTTCGATGAAGGCCCGAATTCAAAATCGGATGGCAGCAAAACTGTTGAATCGCTCATTATAACAGCTTTTTCAACAGCATGCTGAAGTTCCCTCACGTTACCCGGCCAGCTGTGGTTTGCAAGTTTCTCAAGGGCATGAGTGTTGAACCGCATCGGCTCCCTGTTATATTTTTCACAGTAGATTTTCATAAAATGAGAAGCCAGGATGGGGATATCATCAACCCTGTCGCGCAGGGGAGGCATATCAATTACAATGGTATTTATACGGTAAAGAAGGTCTTCCCTGAATTTTCCCTCTGCTACCATACCGTTAAGATCGCGGTTGGTTGCACAGATAAGGCGAATGTCGACAGGAACAGGCTGATTGGAACCAACCCTCACCACCTTTCTGCTCTGAAGGGCATTAAGGAGCTTGGATTGGGAATAAAGCGGAAGGTTGCCAATCTCGTCAAGGAAAAGAGTGCCTCCGGAAGCCAGTTCAAATTTTCCCTTGCGATCGTCCCTGGCATCAGTGAAAGCACCCCTTACATGTCCGAACAGCTCACTTTCAAACAAAGTTTCTGGCACCGATCCCATATCAACGCTTATCAGAAGCTCCCCTGCCCTGCCCGACCTGTTGTGGATCTCGGTTGCAAGCAATTCCTTGCCGGTACCGTTCTCACCGGTAATCAGGATATTGGCATCTGTGGCGGCAACCTTCTGGACTATATTCAGAACGTTTATCATTGTGGGCGAAGCCCCGTGAACCAGTTTCTGCAACTCCTTAACCATAAGCACGGATTTGAACGTCCAAATTAATAATTTTTGTCTATTTTTTTGACATCCTCAATTTTTGATTTTTTTTGCAACATCCGTTAATCACAAACGTCTTTATAAAAACCAGGAAAAATGACAGTCAAATTAAATCCCAACGAGGTTGTACTGAAAGCCGGAGATACCAACCAGGTTATTGACAATAAAACTATTGAAGGCAAACTTATAGTAACAAACCAGAGGATCTGTTTCAGGACCCTGAAGGAGGAACTGGACAAATTCAACCTTGAGATTCTTTTCGAAAATATTCTTGAGGTCATCTTCTATAAAAATGGATTATTTGCTCCAAAAGGTATAAATGTTGTTACCAGGGATGGGCGGAGTCATAGTTTTCCTCTTAAGAACCGGGACGAGATCGGGCAGCTTATAAACAAGATGTATTAAATCCGGATCCCGGTTTACACTACCCTATAGCCATATTCAGTGGGAGATGCGACCCGAAACACAGGGTCATTCATATCTCAGCGATTCCACCGGATTCTTCAAGGCTGCACTGGTAATTTTGACACTTAAGGTTACTGCTGTTGCAACTACAATTATCAAAACAGCTGAAATCAGGATCCCCGCTCCTATCCCCGCAAAATAATCCCAGATACTATCCATCATCAGAAGCGACAGGTAATAGCCTCCTGCACAACCGATTGCTGAAGCAATAAGGAGCACGACAATGAATTTCCTGCTGATAAGATACATAATAACAGGTATCGAAGCACCCTGGATTTTTCTTATTCCGACTTCTTTTGTTCTGCGGATAATATCAAGAGAGACCATATTGAACATTCCTATCAGTGACAGGATAGTGGCAACAACTGCCAGGAACACATTCACTTTAAGTATACTTCCGTTAATATCCTTTTCTTCCTGCAACAGATCTTCCTGAGTCCGTCCTTCAAAAATGAGATTTGAAGAGAGGTTTTTCCATTTACGTTCCAGTGATTCAAGCACAGCAGGAATATCCTCTTTATTTGTTCTTACTGTCAGATAATTATATTGATCAGGATTTGCTAATCTGAGAATTGTCGGCTCTATTTCCTCCCAAACTCCTGAATTGAAGAAATCATCAACCATTCCTATTACGTTGAGGGTAATAGTATCATAAAGTGTGATCTTTTTCCCTACAGGGTCTGTCCATCCGAAATCCCCGGCAAGCTTCTGATTGATTATCACCGAATTATTGGTTCTGTCGGCTGATTCGCGTTCCTTCTCAAATAATCTTCCTGCTTCCAGACGCAATCCCATTGTCTGTGCATACCCGGGACCTATATCAAGCACGTCGACTTCAACCTGTTTCTGATCTTCCTTTACCGGTCTTCTGTAATATCCCCAGCCGATATGATTTCCTGTACCATCTGCCGCGAGGACTTTAGGATCGGAAAGCACTTCATTTTTATAATTCTCAAACAGATCCGGTGTAAGGGGAACCATTATTATCTTGTCCCTGTCATAACCAAGGTCGAGAGTTCTCTGATATTCAGCATTTTTGGAAAAAGAAATTCCCATTATCAAAGCTGCGACAGATATTGCGAATTGCATTGTCAGAAGAAGTGCTGATAACTTCCCGGATGGTCTGAATTGCGATGAACCTTTCAGTACCTGCACAGGGCTGAAAGAACTTACATACATTGCAGGGTACACGCCGGCTATAAAGCCTGTGAGAACCAGCAGAAGGAAAAGGAATACCCAGAAAAACAGATATTTGCTGAAAGTCAGTTCTATAGACATGTAAGCCCAGAGACTGCTGTAGGCAGGAACGAGAAACGCTGCCAGAGCTATTCCGACTAACATGGCAATCAAACAGATAATAAGTGTTTCGAACATGAACTGTGTCACAAGCTGACTTCTGACTCCTCCGAATGTCTTTCTCAGTCCTATTTCTTTTGTCCTCCTGCTGAATATGGCTATGGAAGTATTGGCGAAATTGAAGCAGGCAATCAGAAGAATAAAGATCGCCATTATGGGAGGTGCGTTCAGGGCTGCAGGGTGTAATCCGGGAAAAAGGCCTGATGACCAGATGGTACGGGTGTTCTCCCCGACTTCATCCAAAGGGATAATTGAAAATCTGTTAATTTTGAAATCTTCCCGTGCCCTGTTCTGCACAGGAATATAGTTTCTGAGATTAGCATTTACGGATGAAAGCATCGATTTGTCAGGAACCTGAATAAAAACCGCAGTTGTAAACGCTTTCCAGTCTGAATCACTGGTCTCCCGCATCTGCAGAAAATTATTGTAATTTACCAGGATATCTATCCTGAAGCTTGAATTGTCAGGGAAGTCTTTGAAAACACCGGCTACAGTAAAGGAGAACTCGCTATTCCTGTCATTAACGATTGTAATTGCTTTGCCAACTGCATAATCCTTACCAAAGAGAGTCTTCGCCATTGTCTCGTTCAATAGTACATTCCCTGTTTCGGCAAGGGAACCTGAGTTACCATGAATCAGGGGTAAAGTAAATATTTCCGTGAATTCCGGATCAGCGTAAATTACCATTGCAGGAAAAATATTGTCCCCAATCTTAACAGGAGATCTTGATCGCTGCACTCTCGCGGATCTCAGAACGCCGGGGATATCATTTTTTATCTGAAGGCCGAGGGTTGATGGCACAGTTCCGTATTCCTGCTCTCTTCCTTCCATATCCCTGAAGCTTGTTATGCGGTATATCTGGTCGAAGTTCTCATGTGTTCTGTCAAACTCATGGCTGAACATATGGTTGAAGAATGCAACAATGCAGACTGAAAGGGCTATCCCAAGTCCAAGGATATTAATCAGTGTAAAGACTTTATTCTTCCACAGGTTCCTGAAAGTAACCAGGAGATAATTTCTGAACATAAATCATGGGTTATTCGTATTTCAGCGACTGGGCAGGATTTATCCTCGCTGCCCTGAGGATCCGGTAACTGATTGTAGCTATAGCAACGGTCAGTGCAATAGCCAGTCCGGCGAGGAAACTGAAAGCTCCTGCATTGATCCTGTAATGGAAATTCTCCAGCCAGTTTTCCACTATGAAATACACTAGGGGCCATGCTATCAGGGCAGAAATGGACACCAGCAGTATGATCTCCCTTGAGATCACAAAATAAATACCCTGGACCGACGATCCCATTGCTTTTCTTATCCCGATCTCCTTCGTCCGCTGTTCAACCGTGAAGGAAGTTAATCCGAATAATCCAAGGGCTGCGATCAGAATTGCCAGGGCGGAGAAAATGACCGCCAGCTGTGCATTCTGCTTTTCCTGCAGGTACATTTGCTCAAAATCCTCATCAACAAAATAATACTGCAATGGATCATTCGAGGTAAATTCCTTCCATCTTTTTTCTATCTCACTGATTGTCTGGCTGTAGTTCTGTGCAGAAAGCCTTACGCTCACATATCCCCAGTAATTGGATTCCCCCTTGCTGAGGAAGATGTGGGGTTGAATAGGATTCCTGAGCGATTCAAAATTGAAATTTTTCACTATTCCGATGACCTGGAGATACTGGAATTTTCCGGAATCCTGAGGAAGCATTAACCTGGTACTTGAAATATCTGTTATGCCAAAGTTAGTTGCAGCGCTCTCATTAATGATACATGCATCCTTGTCGGATGTGAACGACCGGTCAAAATCACGGCCCGACACTATTGTCATTTCATATGTATCAATGAAGTCGGGATCGACCCAGCTTGACTGCAGAAGGTATGATTCATCCTTTCTTCCTTCGATTCCATATCCGTTCAGATTGTTGTTGCGTCCCGGCACAGCAGTTGAACTGGCAATCTCAATAACCCCGGGCAATTCCTTCACGGCTTCCTTGAATGATTCCACCCTGTTTTGAAGGTTATGCGCCATATTTATCACAAGCAGCTGTTCCTTGTTGAAGCCGACATCCTTGTTCAGCATGAAGAATATCTGCCTGTACATTACTAGCGTCCCGGTAATAAGCAGTATTGAGATTGCAAACTGGAATACAACAAGCACCCTTCTTATCCGTCCGTTTCGCACGCTTCCCTTCACGCTTCCCTTGAGAACCTCCGAAGGATTGAATGAAGAGAGGAAGAAGGCAGGATAGCTTCCTGCAAAAATTCCTACAATCAGCGTAAAGACAAGCAGAACCGGGATTTTATACCAGGTGTCGAAGAGAGAAAGGCTGAGGTCTGCCCCGAGCAGGTTATTAAAATAAGGAAGTGTTACCCTTATAATCACAAGAGCGACCAGTAATGAAACGAATGAAATAATAAATGACTCTGTAAGAAACTGCGAGATCAGCATTCCCCTGGTAGAACCGGATACCTTCTTTATTCCCACTTCTCTTGCTCTCCTGGTTGCCTGGGCAGTAGCAAGATTCATGAAGTTTATTGCAGCTATGACTATAATAAGGAGTGAAATGTTTCCGAATATCCAGAGATATTTCGGATCGCTTGCCGCCTTGAATTCCTGCTGTATTGACGGATCCAGATGAATATCCTGAAGGTTCTGAAGGAAAAACCTGTAGGTATTACCCTGGGCCAGGAAATCCCCGATTGACACACCCATAAAGCGCTGTAATTCAGGACCTACATATTTCTCAAGCAAAGCCGGTATTTTGGCATCAACATTTTCAAAGCTTGTGTTGGGTTTTAAAAGCAGGTAGGTGCTGAAACTGTTGCTCATCCATACCGGGTTCTGCGATCGCGGGTTTGTCATGAAGGAAGTAAGGATACTTGCCTCGAAATGCGAATTTGCCGGCACGTCGGCCATCACACCAGAGATTATGTAACGGGCGGTGTCATCGCCTATCTTGATTGCTTTATCAATCGGATTTGCGTCGCCGAAGATTTTCCGGGCTGTCGATTCGGACAATACTGCCCGCCTTGGAGCATTAAGAACATTTTTGGGATCTCCCTTGAGCAGCGGAATTGAAAAGAAATTGAAAAAAGCCGAATCGGATTCTACTATATGATCATCGACAAATGAGACATCATTGTATTCAACCACAGTCGGCCCCCGGCCCGACATCCTGAGATAATCCTCCACTTCAGGGAATTCCCTGAGCATTGTTGGTCCGATCGGGGCGCAGGTAAAAGCGCCGATGAATTCCTGCCCGCCCAGCTTTCCGTTCAGAACAAGCCTGAAGATCCGGTCCTTTTTTTCGTTAAACTTATCGTAGCCTGCTTCATTAATGACATAAACAGCAATCAGAAGACTGCAGGCAATCCCTATTGACAGTCCCAGGATATTAATTGCAATATAGGATCTTTGCCTTCTGAACAATCGTAAACTGTGGGCGATGAGGTTTTTCAACATATACGAATGGGTTTTATTTAGATTAAGTTGCTCGTTGCGGGTTGCTGGTAAGGCGGCGTGCGGCATGCGGCATGCGGTATGAATTTTTATCTAAGGACGATTTTGCAGCCAAACTGTTGCATCCGGGAAAAAATAAAGTCTTTTGATAAAAAAAAGTAACGTTTTGAGTCCATTAAGCATTTTTATCTAAAATCAGGATATGAGATCTCATAAACGATAAAAATAGTTTACCTTTAGATGTAGAAGTTCAACCCAAAACACACCATGTTCAGAAATCTGCTTAAAACCTCGGTAAGGTATATCCGCAAGCATGCCGGATACAGCCTATTGAATGTGCTCGGACTGACTCTTGGAATCACGAGTGCACTATTTCTCATTATTTATGTATCGGATGAGTTGAGTTATGACCGGTATCACGAAAAGGCCGAAAGGATTTTCAGGGTATCCTCCAGCTTTACCGAGACTGATGATCAGTTCACCTGGAATGTTGCCCAGATCCCTTTCGGACCCCAGGTTGCCCAGGACTATCCCGAAGTGCAGTCATTCGCCCGGTTCATTCCGATGCAAAGGGCTTTGTACAAGTATGAAGATAAAGAGTATAATGAAGAACGGTTTTACTATGCCGATTCAACAGTCTTCGATATATTTACCTATAAGGTCATTAAGGGTGAAGTGAAATCGGCTGTGAGGGATCCGAAAAAGATAGTACTCACAGAAACTGCTGCCGCCAGGTATTTCGGAGATACAGATCCCATTGGAAAGGTGCTCACTGAAGGAACAAACACATTTGAAGTAACGGGTGTGATAGAGGATGTGCCCTCAAATTCACATTTCCGTTTTGATGCGCTGGCTGCAAGGAACAACCTTCCGAAAGAGATTGGTAACTGGGGTAACTTCGGAGTCTTTACATATCTTTTATTGCCTGAAGGGCTTGACGTAAAAGCTTTCGAGACAAAAATCCATGGTATGTACGAAACCCACATGAAGTCAATTTTCGGGCCCTTGAACATAAACATTGAGTACATACTTGAACCAATAATAAAAATCCACCTTTATTCAACCAATGCAGGTGAACCCGAACCAACTGGAAGCATAACATACGTTTACATATTTGCGATAGTTGCTGTTTTCCTGCTGCTTATTGCCGCGACGAACTATATGAACCTGGCCACTGCCAGGTCCACGCGGCGCGCCAGGGAAGTCGGTCTGCGGAAAGTTGTCGGATCAAGGCGGTCGCTTTTGATATTGCAATTCCTGTCCGAATCAGTACTGCTTACAGTTATTTCATTGATAATAAGCATTGTACTGCTTGTTATCCTGTTGCCCAGGTTCAACACCCTTGCGGGCAAGTCATTTGACATCGGTATTCTGACCAGTCCGGTTGTTCTGATATCCGTATTAATGGTAATAATAGTTGCCGGCATCATCGGCGGCAGCTATCCTGCCTTTGTACTTTCAAGATTCAGTCCGGGCACGGTTCTTAAAGGGGAGGTGACTCAGGGATCAGCGGGGGCTCTCTTCCGTAAGATACTTGTTGTTTTTCAATTCGTTATCTCTGTCGCCATGATAGTCTGCACTATGGTAGTGTTCAGGCAATTGAATTTCCTTAAGGAAAAAGACCAGGGATTCAACCAGGAGAATATTCTGTCGCTTCAGCTCAACAATCAGCAGATGATCCGCAAGTATCCGGTTCTGAAACAGCTGCTTCTGAAGAATGAGGACATAAAATACGTTACATCAACCAATACCGCAATAGGTGAAGGTTCAGCAAAAGTAATCTTCAATATGGAAACCGACCAGGGAATGGCGCAGAGAGGAATTAACTTTGCGGTTGTCGATCACGACTTTATTGATGCCCTCGAAATAAAAATTACGAAAGGCCGTGATTTTCAGCAGGACATGCCATCCGACACTCTTACGGGAGTCGTTGTCAATGAGACGCTTGCCAAAAGAATGGGATGGAGTGAACCGATAGGCAAGAGGGTTGAACTCGGTGATGGAAGCGCCATCATGGCCAGAGTCATAGGGGTTATGGCTGATTACCATCAGACCGGCATGTATAATGAAATTGAATCGCTGATGCTGGTGTATCGCGAGTACACTAACATTATTTACGTGAAACTCAGCGGTAACAATATGGAACAGACGCTCAGTTTCATTGAGAATACATGGAAGGAGGTTTTTCCTGACCAGCCCTATTCCTATACATTTTTACAGGAAAGGTTCAACAGGCAGTTTGAGGCTGATGAAAAAAGAGGCCTTATATTCACCATTTTTACAATACTTGCCATACTTATTGCCTGTCTTGGATTATACGGACTTGCCTCGTACATGGTTGAACAGAGGACAAAGGAAGTAGGAATAAGGAAGGTTTTCGGAGCCAGCGAGGGAGTGATTGTCGGGCTGATCTCAAAGTATTTCCTTATCCTGGTAGGAATATCGATAGTAATTGCGTTGCCTGTGGCATATTATGTCATGACCAACTGGCTGGAGAATTATGTTTACAGGACAAATATCGGCATACCACTGCTTATTCTTGCTGCCCTGGTGACAGTAGCGATAACCTTTATAACAATCAGTTTCAAGGCCTACCAGGCGGCAATAACCAATCCGGCAAGTTCAATAAGGACGGAATAGAGGACCCATGGATTTAATATTAATCCAGACAATTATTCTCTTTCAATCTTCTTAAGAGAAACATCTTTTCTTAAAACTGAATCAAAATGATCAGGAACTTCTTTGTGAATGCTGCCCGTAATATGCGAAAATACCCAGGCTATTTCGCTATTAACGTTATTGGTCTCACTATAGGACTTATCAGTTTTATTTTCATTTCATTGTATGTTCTGAATGAACTCAGTTACGACAAGTTCCATTCCAATTACAGTAACATATACAGGGTCAAAATTATCGGACGGATGGCTGGCGGCGAACTTGATCAGGCTATTACTGCGGCTCCAATGGCCCAGGCAATACTTAAAGATTACCCGGAAGTTTTGAAAGCTACCAGGGTCAGGGGTATGGGTGACTGGCTCATCGGATTCGGGGATAAAAAGTTCAACGAGGAGGGCGTCCTGTTTGCTGATTCCACCTTTTTTGATGTACTCGATTTTCCCTTGATAAAAGGAGATCCTCAGACAGCACTGTCCCGGCCCCGGTCAATGGTACTAACTGAAGAGTATGCAGAAAAATATTTCGGCGATCAGGATCCTGTTGGACAGAGAATAACTGTGGAATCAGATACAGTACTTTACACGGTAACCGGAATAGTAAGGAATGTCCCTGACAATTCACACCTGAAATTTGATATCCTGGCTTCTATGAGCACATATCCGGGAATATCCAATAATCAAATCTGGGTCAGTCACAGCTTCCACACATATCTCGTGATAAGGGAAGATGCCGACATAAAAGCCCTGCAGGATAAATTTCAGGAAATGGTTATAAACTATGTTGGTCCACAGTTGAAAGAATTTTTGGGACAAACGATAGATGATTTCAGGAAGGCCGGCAATGATTTCAGCTATGTTCTTGAGCCACTGAAGGATATTCATCTCAAGGGGGCAACCCAGTATAATCTTGAACCGCCCGGATCACCTTCCACCGTTGTAATATTTGCCGTAATTGCGCTTCTTATCCTGATTGTCGCCATTATAAACTATGTCAACCTGGCGACAGCAAAATCGATGGCAAGAGCGAAAGAGGTTGGTGTCAGAAAAGTATCCGGAGCAAGTAAAACAGGCCTGGTGATCCAGTTCATTGCTGAATCTCTGATTACAGTCACTGTCGCAGCCTTGCTGGCGCTGCTTGTTGTTTATATTCTTACTCCTGCATTCAACCAGGTGACAGGGAAGCAGCTTTCGCTTGAAAGCCTCAACAATGCCAGGGGAATTGCCATTATGATTGTCCTGGTACTTTTTATTGGAACAGCTTCCGGCTTTTATCCGGCTTTTGTACTTGCTTCATTCAATCCATCAACCGTATTGAAAGGTACGATGAATCCCGGTTCAATGTCAAAGAGACTCAGAGCTGTTCTGGTGGTGTTTCAGTTCACTGTTTCCATTATTATCATAATAGGATCAATTATTGTGTCGCGCCAGCTTAATCTGCTCACGCAGAAGGACCTGGGGTTTGACAAGGAAAACCTTCTCATTATTCGGCGGGCGGATTCTTTCTGGCAACAAATGGAAGCTTTCAGAACACAGGTGCTTGATATTCCTGGTGTTGAAAGAACCGGATTCTCCAGAGCGGTTCCGGGAACCGACTTCAACAATAATGCCTTTTTTAAAGATAATGATCCTGAAAAGAACACCTATCTTATTAACCAGGCACAAGTAAGTTTTGATTTTCCTGAAGCCCTGGGAGTTCAGCTTGCTGAAGGACGCTTCTTTTCAAAGGAATTCGGGACAGATTCAACAGCAATCCTTATCAATGAAGCTGCAGTCAGATTCCTCGGTTTCAAGGATCCTGTGGGTCAATATATCCTGCAGCCCGGAGGGCCACAGGAATGGATCAGGTATCAGATCATCGGAGTGATGAAGGACTTCAACATTGAATCGATGCATAAGGAAATCGGGCCGGTATGTTTTACTGTCAACAGGGGCGGAGGCGGCGACCAGTTTGCTGTTATCCGTTTATCAGGAAATAATCCCGGAGGAACCATAACGGAGATTGAAAAACTATGGAAAACTTTTACACCCAACATGCCATTTCAGCATGAATTCTTCGCTGATAAATGGAATAACCTTTACACATCAGAAATGAAAACAGGTAAAATATTTCTTATTTTTTCATTCCTGGCTATTTTCATTGCCTGTATAGGATTGATAGGGCTTGTTACCTACATCACCAACAGAAGAATAAGGGAAATAGGGATAAGAAAGAGTTACGGAGCATCAACACCTGTCATACTGGCCCTTCTTTCAAAGGAAATGTTCAATATCATTCTGATCTCGTCGTTATTTGCCTATCCCATAGCCTGGTTCGGATCAGTTTACTGGCTGGAAGGATTTGCGAGCAGGATTTCCGTAAGTCCTGCGTTTTTTATTTTTGCAACACTTATAACCCTGATTATAGGATGGTTGTCAATAATGTCCCAGACTGTTAAAGCTGCAAGTTACAATCCGGCCGCTGCACTCCGTATTGAATAGAAAGTCTTAATGCTGAGACTGGATCTGTCGGGGGACGAAGAGACGATGAGACGAAGAGATGGAATGAAGGTAAGCGGGGGGAGAACGTCAAAGGGGCGCAAGGAATAAATTATTTATTTTTAATTTCCGAATAGACTGACAACGGCATGAAAATTGCGGCCTTATTTGTTTCTTTATCATAAAAGATGTGAGTCTGAGTTATTGATTATTAGGATGATGAGGTTTTTCATTTTTCTCTATTGTTTGATATTTTTATTAATTTCAAATACAATTCGATCTCAGGAAGCCAATAGAGTACAATTCATTTCCTTTGAAGACCTTGCAAACCAGATACAGTCAAAAAACAACATTAGTCTGTATTACAAACCTGAATGGTTCAGGATGCGGGTTTTTAATTCTTCCCTGCTTCAACTGAAACTGTCTCAGGTACTTAAACGGCTCGAATCAGAAACAGATTACTCAATAATTACAATCGATTCTGTTTCCTTCTTTTTCACACCCATAACACCAGAGGTTTCCGACACTGACGAACAGGAAGATCCGGACCTGATAAGAATTGGAAATCCACTGGAATCAGGTAAGTATTCCAGAGTAACACTTTCCGGAAAGATCACCGACGGCTCAAATGGCAATCCTTTACCTGGTGCATCGGTCATTTGTGACAGGCTGAAAACCGGTGCAAATACTGATAAAAACGGAGAATTCCGTATAACCCTTCCTGCCGGAACTCATTCGTTAATGATTTCCTTTATGGGTTATGACGAACTTGTCCGGAAAGTGCAACTCTTCAGCAATGGATATATAGGTTTATCAATCTACCCTGAATCAATTAAGCTCAATGAAGTTGTTATTACGGCAGAAAGGCCCGATATTAACATCTCCGGCACTCAGATGAGCTATGTTAAGCTTGATGCATTGTCGGTAAAAGAGCTTCCCCTGTCAATGGGTGTAAATGATGTCCTGAAAAGCATAACTCTTCTCCCTGGTGTCCAGACCATCGGGGAATTTGGAACAGGGTTCAATGTCCGCGGCGGAAGCGCCGACCAGAACCTGATACTTCTCGAAAATGTTCCTTTGTTTAATCCGTCACACCTCTTCGGCCTTACCTCTGTAGTCAATTCAGATGGCATTTCAGGGGTAACATTGTATAAAGCCGGGATACCTTCCAAATTCGGAGAGAGGGCGTCATCTGTGCTTGAGATGACCTTTGGACCGGAAAACAAGACCGAAACCAGTGTAAAAGGAGGAATCGGTCTCATTGACAGCCGGATTTACGTCGAGACCCCGGTGACAGGGGATAAAGGATCCTTCCTTATGAGTGCCAGGTCCTCATACTCAAACTGGTTGCTTCATAAGGTACCCGACGTCGACCTGATGAACAGCTCCGCAAACTTCTATGACATTAACTCTCAGCTAACCTATAATATAAACCAATTAAACAAAATAAGTCTGTTTGCATATTACAGCTTTGACAGATTTGGGTTCTCGAAATTCACTAAATATCAGTACGATAACCTACTGGCATCGGCAAGGTGGAATCACACATTTTCTTCTGACCTGTTTTTTGACCTTTCAGTGGGGATCAGCAATTATAAATATCATATTGAAGAATCCGACACACTTCGTCCGGGTGAAGCATACAGAATTAGTACCAAGCTTCAGTATAAAAATGCCAAACTCAATTTTTCATGGTTCCCTTCCAGTGGCCACAAAATAGAGTTCGGTCTGAACAGTGCCCTTTACAGAATTATGCCCGGCGAAATAAATCCTGCAGGCCTTGCTTCAAAAATAAATTCCTTTTCATTACAGGAAGAACAGGCACTTGAAAGCGCTTTTTACATAAGCGATAATTTTCCGGTATCAGAAAGGATTTCAGCAGATGCCGGGCTGAGAATTCCGGTATACAATTTCCTGGGGCCTCTAAAATCTTATATCTATGACCCTGATCTTCCGCTGACTCCAGCTTCCGTTGTTGATTCGGTTTTTCATTCCTCCGGTGAGATCATTAAGACCTATGCCGGTTTTGAACCGAGGTTGTCGATCAAATACAGTCTCTCAGACAAATCATCACTTAAACTAAGCTATAACAGGATCCACCAGTACATCAACCTGGTGTCGAACACTTCAGTTATGACCCCGGGCGATATTTGGAAACTAAGCTCAGAATATCATAAGCCTTTGAAATGTGATCACATTGCCCTTGGTTATTTCAGGAATTTCTGGGATAATTCAATAGAGACTTCCTTCGAGGTATATTACAAGCGGATCACTAATTCCATCGACTATAAGAACGGTGCAGTAATTCTTTTGAATCCATATATTGAGAGTTCCCTGGTGAATGTCAAGGGCAGCAATTTTGGTGCAGAAGTGTTTATGAGGAAAAACACGGGAGCAGTCACCGGCTGGATCAGCTATACTTTCTCAAGATCACTTCAGAGAACTACCGGGCGCTTTGAGGAAGAACAAATCAACAGGAACAGTGTCTTTGCTTCCAGCTTTGACAGGCCGAATAATCTGGTCATTAACCTCAATTATCACATTACGAGGCGTTGGCGGTTTGCCGGAACCTTTAATTACAGTACAGGAAGACCAGTTACCCTGCCCGAACTGAAATATGACTACAGGGGATATCAGCTGATTTACTTTTCCGACCGGAACAAATACAGGTTACCTGACTATCACAGACTTGACGTTTCCATAACTTACGACAAATCACTTAAAATCAAGAAGTCGTACAAGGGAAGCTGGACTTTTTCCATAATTAACCTTTATGGCCGCCAGAATCCCTATTCGGTGTTTTACAAGAAAGAGGAACATATGGTTGACAACCAATTCCGGATTTATGACACGTATATGCTTTACATAATCGGCAGACCGTTGCCGACCTTAACTTATAACTTTTCCTTCTGATGAGTAATAGAACCATCGTGGTGATCCTGCTTACCGGTTTGATGATGATTTCCTGCTACAAACCCTATACTACCGGCATAGATAACGACGAAAAGATAATGGTGGTTGACGGACTGATAACAAACAGGGCAGCCAGTTATCATATAAAACTTAACTACGCATCGCAATTCTATTCCCCGGGTGGAACAGAACCCATAAGTAATGCAAGAGTATCGGTAACTGATAACAAGGGGACAGAAATATTCTTCAGGGAAACGGTTGATGGCGATTATGTTTCTGATGCATCAATATTCACTGCGAAACCCGGAGATTCGTACGTTTTAAGAATAGAAACAGTCGAGGGGGATGTTTATGAATCGACACCACAGAAGATGGAGACTGAATATGAGCCGGATTCAGTTTATGCAATAAATGATTATCAGGAATATATCAGCAGGTTTAACCAGGTACTACGGAAGCTTACCGGCGCCAGAATTCTTTTAAATATTGAAGGGAAAAAAGCTGAACTTCCCGGATTCAGAATTGATGTGGAACTGTATAAATTGTATACCTATTCATTAAACATCCCGCCGCCCGGTTTCGATCCGCCATTGTATATATTTTATTGCTGGCAACTGGATAAAACAATGAAAGAAGTGATATTGGCTTCTCCTTCGGGCAAAAGCACTAACTCAATTGAAAATCAATCCATTTATTTTGTTGATAACCTCACATACTTGGAGGGGGTAGCTTATGACCTGGGGCCTGACCATCCGGAAAATACTCCGATGGCCTATCCAACGGCTGATAGAAAAATTTACACTCTTTCCGGCAGGGTGATGTATATTGATCTTTATGCACTTAATGATGATGCTTTCACGTATTATCAGAAGATCGAAGACCAGATCACTGCTGAAGGTAAACTTTTTGATCCAATCTCGGTCAGGATGGAGGGTAATATTAAATGTATCTCGGATCCAGGCAAAACAGCTTTCGGCTTTTTTGAAGTTTCTTCATTAAATCATACATCCTATAAGGTAGGACTTAAAAATCCTTCAACCGATCAGGTTCCTGTAAAAAAAATACCCTGCATGATTCCTGACTCTCCTGATGGTAGCCGGGTTGATGAGAAACCTCCTTTCTGGATATTTTAAACCGGGGAATTAAGAACTGTAAAATGACGAATTTGGCTGTATTAATGATGCTTTTAATAATTCCCGGATCATCCTGGCCGGGAAATCCGTCTGCCGGTTTGATCAAAACTGAAACGGCCTACCTTCATACTGACCGTAATTTCTACATTACCGGTGATAACCTTTATTACAAGTTGTACCTGAAATCAGATTGCCCGGATTCAAGCAGATTTGCATATTTCATCATCCGGGATGAAAAATCTGAAATTATT
>ERZ795055.1007-NODE-1007-length-23859-cov-13.297009_pt1 | contig 23859 bp, 16 predicted proteins | sample MGYA00375139_ERZ795055 | MGnify/ENA primary metagenome ERZ795055 (study PRJEB30184, sample SAMN05720283) | anaerobic digester metagenome | isolation source: active sludge of municipal wastewater-treating anaerobic digesters | place: USA | collected 2015-01-23 ... | reverse complement strand
CCGGCCCGGGCAAGGCGCAAATCATTTGGGAGTGGTTGCTGTGAGCAAGGAAATCATCGTCTTCGACACGGAGATCGTGCCGTCGCATTACCTGTTCTGCGCACGCCGCTTGAGCGATGGCAAGACGATTCGCTTGTGGGGCCACAACCCCGAGGACATGGAGCGCCTTGGTCTGCTGCTGCGCAATCCGAACCTGACGTGGATCAGCTTCAACGGCATCAAGTTCGACATGCCGCTGGCCGTCGCTGCTGCCGGTGGCGCCACGGTGCGTGAGCTGAAGGCCATGGCCAATGACATCATCGCCAACAACAAGCCGGAATGGATGTGTTATCGCGATCACGCCATCGAGAAGATCAACCTCGATCACATCGACTTGATGGAGGTGGCGCCCGGGGTGATGGTCAGCCTGAAGCTGTACGGCGCCCGCATGGGTTCGCCGTCGCTCGTCGATATGCCGTTCCATCACGAGGATTTCCTCGAGGACTGGGAGGCCGAGGTGTTGGCGGAATACTGCGAGAACGACCTCGAGGAAACCGCGCGCCTGTATCGCAAGCTCGAGAAGCAGATCGCCCTGCGCGCCGAGGTGGGTGAGAAGTACGGGCTCGAGCTGCGCAGCAAGTCCGACGCCCAGATGGCCGAGGCGATCATCGCCAAGGAGCTGAACATCGGGCGTGTCGGTCAGACGCCGGTGCCCCGCACGGTCACCTACAAGGCGCCGCCGTTCATCCAGCCCCGCGGCATGGTGCTGCAGGACATCCTTGCCCGGGTGCAGAAGCACCAGTTCAAGGTGAATCAGGCGAACGGCGCCGTCGAACTGCCGGACTTCCTGAAGGACGAGCCCGTGCTGATCGGCAAGGGTATCTACCAGATGGGCATTGGTGGTCTGCATTCCCAGCACGATCGCTGTGTGCTGTGGGAAGCGACGCCCGAGTTCGAGATCGTCGATGCTGACATCGGTAGCCAGTACCCCACGATCATCAGCAATGCGGGCTTGGCTCCGAAGAACTTGGGCGCCGGCTTCCTGCCGCTCTATCGCAGCATCATCAAGGACCGCTTGGCGGCGAAACACCGGGCCGGGGAAATCAAGAAGCGGATCAAGGAGATTGAGAAGGAGTTGGCAAATGGGTAGGGGTCGTCCAAAAATTATGGTTGATGGGTTTTGCTCAACCGACCACCCGCTCTGGAATACTTGGAGCAACATGAAGAACCGCTGCTACAACCCAAACGCTGTTGGTTACAAAAACTATGGTGGTCGCGGCATTGGTGTCTGTGCTCGTTGGCACGCCTTCAAAAATTTTGCCGAAGACATGGGGCTGAAGCCTTTCCCGGAAGCCACCCTTGAGCGCATGGATAACAATGCAGATTACTCACCGAGCAATTGTACTTGGGCAACCCGCAGCAACCAGTGTGTGAATCGCCGGGTGTTCAGCAACAACACGTCGGACTTTACGGGTGTCACTCAACAGAAGAGCACCGGCCTGTGGGTTTCCCGGTTTGATTACGAGGGGGTTCGCTACAGTATCGGCTGGTACAAGACCAAGGAAGAAGCGCGTGACGCTCGAGCAAAGTTCCTCGAGGACTTCTTCACTGACCGCGAAGCTGCAGTTGCGAGCTTGTCCGTCAAGCGGGCAAGGTCCAGTAGCTCGACAGGGGTTCGCGGTATCACCCCGCACAAGGATGGCGGTTTCACGGTGCGCGTTCATCACGAGGGCGCGCGGAAGTACCTTGGCTATTTCAAGACTTTTCAGGAGGCTGTTGATGTCCGATCGCAATTCCTTGCTCGCTGAATTGGAGCAGTTGAAAGCTGAGTTATCTAGTGTTACTACCGTAGCTGACACGCTGAAAATTAATTTAAATGGATCGTACGGCAAGTTCGGCTCGATGTTCTCGAAGCTCTACGCCCCGGACCTGATGATCGCGACCACGCTGACCGGCCAGCTTTACCTACTGTCTCTGATCGAGGAACTGGACGCCATGGGGGTCACGGTGATTTCAGCCAACACCGACGGCGTGACGTTCGGCGGTCACCCCGATCTGATCAAGAAGGCGAAGGCGTTCATCGAGGTCTATGGTTGGACGACCAACTTCGAGTTTGAGTACGCGCACTTCAGGAAGATCGCCTACAAGGATGTAAATAATTACGTTGGCATTAAGACCGATGGCAGCATCAAGTGCAAGGGCATCTACGCTGAGTCGGGGCTACAGAAGAACCCGACCAACGAGGTCTGCACGCTGGCGGCACAGGCGCATCTGGCCACCGGCCGATCGGTTCGCAGCTTTATCCTCGAGCACCTGCGCATCGAGAACTTCCCGGACTTCCTGCAGGCACGCACCGTCAATGGTGGGGCCATGCAATGCACCGCGGTGCCGACACCCGCCGACATGCCTGCATTCCTGCGCAGCTACGGCTACGTGCAGAACGGCAAGAAGTGGGAGATGGGTGAAGAGTGGTCCGGCACCGAGCTGATGACGGGCCGCCGGCAACTCGAGCTGCTGGTCCGGGCGACCGGGCAGAAGCTGGGGCGCGTGGCGCGGTGGTACTATTCGACCGACTCGCTGTATAGCGAGGGTATCCGCTATGTCAAGTCGGGGAACCTCGTGCCCAAGAGCGAGGGTGGCCGGGCCTGCATGAAGCTGCCCGACACCCTGCCGTCGGACATTGACGTGCAGCGCTACATTCAGGAAACCGTCAGCCATCTCAACCACATGGGGGTACCGTATGTTCCGCAGCAATGAACCAAAGCCCCGGCTCGGCATGGCCCAGATCGGCGACAAAGTGATCCTCAAGGGTGACCGTGACCGCCGCATCTTCGAGGTGCGTGAGAGCGAGTACCCGGGCTACATCGACCTGTGGCGTGGCAAGTATCGCGTGATCACCGCGGCGCCTAGCCAAGAGATCGAGTTCGTTACGACTTGACAAGTCTCGGTCTGGATGGTATCATTCAGGCTGAACTGCAAACAGGAGAAGCAACAATGATCGACGACCTGATTCAACGATTGCGCGACTATCAAGAGCGTCTTAAGACTCGACTCGCCGCCAGCATAGCGCGGGAAGATGCTTACAAAGCCGAGGTGGTCAAGCTGTCGGGGGAACTCGCCGAAAAAGACACGCTTGTTCGCTCCTACGCTGCCGAGCTTGAACTTGTGCGGGAAGAACTCGCCGCGATCAAGGCGCAGCCAGCGCAAGAGCCGGCCCCTGATCCAAATTGCCCAAGATGCGGCGGGACAGGAGCGGCAGACTCAGGCGGAATACTGCCGTGGGGAGAGCCTGCCCTTATTAAATGTGAATGCCTATACCCAGACCCGCAACCCATCTGGCGAAAGCCCTGATCAACCGGCGCCCCATCCGACCAACTCCTTCAGAAAGGAGAGGGCGGGCTGCGGGAAACAGCAGGGGCGCCGACCCTACTGCACCAGCGCATCGTACTTGCTGAGCAACCGCTTGGCCTTCTCGGTCTGGGTCTCGGTGATCCGATTCACCTTCTCGATGTCATCGGCACCCCGCGACAAGGCGCGCTGCTTCCTCGCCTTCGAGTCTTCACGGTAGAACCGGTTGAAGTCGTCGGCCAAGGACAGCTCGGGATGGGCCGCCTTGAATGCTGCCGCCCCCTCCTTGTCACCGCGATCCTTCAACCCCTTGTAGCGGTTGTCCAGACTGTTCAGCTCCTTGCTGATCTCGAAGGCGCGGGTGCGCAGGCCCGGGGCGTCGCTGGTCGTGCCAAAGATGCGGCCGATCAACGGCATCTTGCTCACCGGCATCTCTTCCTGCTCGACGCCGGCCGCGGCCTTTCCGGCATGGAATCCAGCATTGACCAACTTCGCCCCTTCCCGCGCCACGCCGCCACCAAGTTCCCCGAACAGGTAACCGATCTGGTCGCCGGTTGGGCTGATGAAGCCGGGCTGATCTTCGTTGCCGCCGGTCAGGTAGTTCAAACCCTTCGCCATTTGTTGAGGCAACCAGCTGACACCCTCCTTGCTGCGGGTGAAGCCCGGGGTCACGTCGCGCGGGTTCATGTCCTCACGGGCGATCTGCCGACCGAACACGTCCTTGTTCATGTAGAGGGCGATTGCCGGGTCCGTGAGCGCCGGGCTGATCCCGAGCCACACGTTCCCCTGCCCACCGAGCGGGTTGAACGCTGCAGCCTGTCCAGCCGTGGCGTTGATGATGTGCTGAGCCGCCTTCATGCCTTCACCTTGGGCGCCGGCGGCGACCGCATCGGTCATCTCGCGACCGAAGTTGATCAGGGTGTTGAAGCCGTGTGGCATCGGGATCGCCATGTAGTCCTTGCCGCCAAGCGGGATGATGAAGGCGCGATCCTTCACGGACTGGGGCGGCTCATCGTCGTCGAACCCGGCCATCAGCAGGAGCACCGACTGCATGGCGCCGGCGGTAGCCAGCGATCCGATCACCTGCTTGCCGAACGGCGTGAGATAGGTGGTCTCCTGATCGAAGGTTACCTTGCTCATGTCGATCGGCGCCTTGGTCTCGGCATTGACCGCAATGCGGTTGCCGTTGGCGTCGTTCGTGAAGGCCACCTTGACCTTATCGCCGGTCTCGCGGTTGATCGCGACCGGGTGCTTCTGAAACACCGCTTCAGCCAAGCGGCCGGAACCCTGAATCGCCGCATTGAAGAACGGGAACAGCTGGTTCAGGAAGGTGGTGATGTCGCCGCGGCGGTTGAAGTTGGTCGAGATGTTCTTCGAAATGTTGGCGGCCAGCTTCATGGCTTCAGCTTCGGTCATGCCATCCTGAGCCATGTACTTCTCGAAGGCCCCCTTGAACACGATCGTGCGGGTCGCGGCTTCCGCGGCCGAGTTGTACCGGCCTACCCGGGCAGCCAGCTGCTTCGACGCCCATGAACCCAGCTTGGTGCCGCTGGTCTCGCCTTGGCCGAACCGGTAGAACATGTCACCGATCTTCAGGGCAGCGCCCTCAGCCTTGGTCAGCCAATCTACTGCCGCGTCTTGACCCATGGCACGTTGCTCAACTTCAGCACCGTAGAGGCGGCGGATCATGGTGCGCGCTTCTTCGGGCTCAACGATGTGCTCCATGATGCCGGTGAGGCCGCCGGCCTGCTCAGCCTGATCCATCCACCAACCCCACGACCCGCGCGGCGCGTCAGGGGCGCGGCCTTGGTTGCTGTGCAGGTGCTCGAACTCTTCGGCCAAGCGCTTGTTGATGTCGTATGCTGCGGGCAGGAACTGCATGCCGATCTTCCTGCTGTCACCCCACGTCCATCCCGGGATACCGCCGTCCTTGGCGTTGATCATGGCCGCCTGAATGTCGCGCGCCGCGTTGAACGGAATGAACATCGGGTTGAAGCCGGTGGCCAGCGCTACGGTCCAGCGGGAGAACATGCGGAAGGGGGTCAGCACACGGTTCAGCACCTTGGCCGACTTGCCGCCACCGAACGTGCCGGTGCCCTTCAGCGCATTCATAATCCCCATGGCGTCTTGCGAGTTCTCGTCGAAAGTGATGATGTGGTTTTCACCTTCAACCGGGACCACCATCACATTAGGCTGGTTCAGGGCGTTCGGCACGGGTTGGATGAAAACCCGGTCGGCAGTGTCGATCAGCTCGGCGATGATGCCGCTGGTGTTCGGGTCAGCTCCCGGGTTCCTCTGTTCCCACAAGGCTTGCTGGGCGTCGGCATAGAGCCGGGCCTGCTCGCGGTTATAGAACTCCGGCGACATGGTGCCGTCAGCATTTTGCGTCTTGTAGATGTTGGTGCGCTTGATCACCCGGGTCTGGGGGATCACATCAACCTTCCACATCGGCCGCTTGTTGCCGCCCCGGGTAATGAAGTTCGGCACCACGTTCTTGGCAAACTCGAGCATGGTGCGGGCAACGACCGCATTCTCGCCCCGACTCACGATGCGGGTGCCGAGGATTAACGTAGCCGCCAGCGGGTCGAAGATTTCCTTGCTCGAACCCATGGCGCGCTGGGTGATGCCGGTGCGCAAGGAGAACCCTTGGGCGCCGCGCGCCGTACCGATGCCAAGGTTTTCTTCGAGGTCGAGCTCACGATGGAACGGGGTGTAGTTCGAGAAGCCAGTCTCGGGATCGCGCCATGCGTCGATCACTTCCTGCTTCTCGAGACCTTGCGCGACAGCATACTCCTGCAGGTTCGTGATCATCTCACGATACACCTTGACCGCTTCAGCCAGCGCCTCACCGTGCGGGCCGGACAAGAGCTCAGCGGACTTGGCTTGAGCTTCAGCCGTATCAATGCCGGAGCCCGGGTGCTTTTCATCGAACCCGCTGATCAGCTCGCCGGCGGCATCGTACTTGGCCGGATTGACGGTGCTGATCCGACGGTTGTACTCGGGCACGTGCAGCATCTTGAGCAGGGTGTTCATCTCGCGGTGCGCGACTTCACCGTCCTTGTAGCTGCGATACAGGATGGTCTCGATGGCAGCCAGCGGCTCCTTGACCAGACGCTTGTGGGTGCTGGACATCTTCGAGCCAAGGCGATCCAGTGCGCCCATGGTATCCATCTCCAGCTGCTCGGAAGTGACCCCGGCAATCTGCTGGATGCGGCGAAGCGTGACGTGCTTGTCCTGAATCGCCTTGCGCACCATTTCGTAGATGCGCTCCATCGGCGTGCGGCGCGAAGCATCGCGGATCGTCAGCTCGTTCAACGGCGCCGGCGAGGGGGCGACCGGCTCGGTGATGTGGTTCATCTCTTGAGCGATGGAGAACCGCATGTTGCCGTTGTCCGGCTTGTTGAAGCGCGGCAGGTCATCCCGGTACAGGGTCTGGGCTTCCCGGGCCTGCAGGGCGGCGCGCACCGGCGGCGTATCGAACTCGGTGTTCCTGATGGCGACCAACCACTCACGGCCCGTCATGCGGCCGGCGGGCAGCTTCGACTTGGCGAGGTTGGCCGCATAAGTGTCGCCTTGGAACTGGGCCACGACATTGGTCCCACCCTCGCCCGGGGAAACCGGGATTGTGTGGCGACCGATCACGACCGCCACGCCTTGCCCATTGGCGTAATCCGGGGCGTAGTAGCCGTCGAAGCCCGCATTGACGATTGCGCGCTCCATGGCGCTGGGGTTCTCGCGATTGAAGGCGCGGTAGCCCAGCGGGTCAGCCTTGATGTCGTAGAGGTTGTTCAGCTTGACGTTGTGCGCCACGCCGCCGACGCCCGCTTCCGGCCGGATGCCGCTGCCCTCATTCACATAGAAGTGGGTGCGGTCCCGGATGTCGGCGTTTTCCGGCGCGCTCAGGCGGCCGGCTTCTTCACCTTTTGCACCGGTGCCGTAGGCTGCGGTGCTGAGCTGGTTGCGCTGGGAGTTGCTGAAGTGGGTTGCATCGACTGCAACAGCGCCCTCTCTGGGTACGCCGTATTCAGCTTGAGCAGGTACTCCGGCAGCTTTGCCTCGAATGTTACTGGGTTCATTGGTGAATCCTTTCTCGAACGCAAGCTCGTCGGCTGCACGCTGGAAAGCACGCAGGCTACGAAGCTCGTCATTGATCTCGGAACGGCGCTCGTTGCTCGCCGTCTTGTGTTCTTCCATGAGGGCGGCAATCTCGGCGGCCCAGTCACGTTGGGATTTGCGCAAGTCAGAATCGTAGCGACCCTCTTCGCTCACCCACAACGGCATCAGGCCGGTCTTCTGCGGCGCATACACGGTGTCGGCGCCACTGGCCCGGCGGTTCGCCTCGCCGTGGGGACCGTAATTCACCCAGCTATTTTGGCCGCGGGTCTCGGAGGTGAGGGCGCGCTGGGCCAGCGGGCTGAACATGGCGCTGTGCGCGCGCCAAGCGTTCTCTTCGCCGTCGGCACGGAAGCCGACACCTTCCTTGACGTGGCCGAAGTAGTCATGCACCACGCGGAACAGGTCATTCACCAATGCCGGTTGGCCGCCGATCTTGTACTTGGTTTCGGCGAGCATGGGGTTATCCGACACATCCATCTCAGCATCGGAGCCGTAGCCGTCGCGCGTGCTGAACACGCTCATGTGGTTGTTGTTACGCACATCCTCGATGGCAAGGCGCGGGCTGGCCGCATAGGGGTCACCCTTGCTCATGTCCATGAAATCGACCTTCAGGCCGGAAGCCATGACCGCCTCGTACTGGGCGATCGTTTCCTCGGCCAGCGCAGCGAATGCGGCCTTGACCTCGGGGTTGTTCGGCTCGTGCTTCATTTCCTCGTAGGCTTGGGCGATACGGGTCGCGCGCTCAGGATCGACCTTGACGTACTGGTTCGGCGGATTGTAAGCCATGCCGCGCGAAGCCATGTAATCCTCGGCCACCTTGACCGCCGGTTCCCAGACACCGACATCCAGCTTCTTGCCATTGACCTTGACATTGGTGGGCAGGCCAATCAGGTTCCCGGACTTCGGCCGGGGGCCTTGGTTCTGGGCCGCGCGCTTCAGGCCAGCGATAGCCATGCGGGCAAAGTCCTGCGGCTGCACATTCTGGATGGCCCAGACACGCAGCGCTTCCGGAAGCGCCTTGTTCTGGATGATGGCCGTGCGAATCGCCGACATGAAATCGCGGGCCCAGCGCACCAGCGGGTTGGTGCTCTCCGGGTTCTTGGCATACTGCTCGACGGCGTAGGCGGCGGTTTCCTCAAGCACATTCTCGACCGGGGTGTTGGCAGGCACGGCGGCCCGGGCATCCGCCACCCACTGCGCACCCTCTCCGGCTTGCAGCAGCGTGTCCAGACGCGACATCAGGCGGTTGTAGGTATCCTCGCCTACCAGAGCCTTCAGCGTGGCGTGCAGGGCCTCATGCTGCAGCACAGCGCCTGCATTCTTTTCGGTGAGGTTCCCGGTCACCAGCACGATCGTGCCGTCGGGCAGAGTGGCACCCTGCACCGCCCCGGAAACGGAGGTCAGCGGCACGCCGCCAAGCTCGGCCAGTTCAGCCGGGGTCTGCACAAAGCGGACGAGCCCGGTATCGAGCAACACCTTGGCTGCCGTGTCGCCGACGGTCTCGCGCAGCACGCCTTCAGCTTCGGCCGGGGTGATGCCGGCGGCGTCCGGCGCCTGCTCGGCTTCGGAGAAGAACCAGCCGCCGATGTCGCGGCCGGTCTCCCGGGCCACGCGGCTAACCCAACGGGGAATCGTGGCGTCCGGCTTGTCCTCGATGTGGCTCAAGACTGTGTTGATCAGGATGCCGAGCTTGGCTGTGTCCGGCCCGATGCCGCCGGTGCCTTGGGTTCGCTGGCCAAAGGTTGTGAAGCCGGTGCTCGGATTGATGTCTTCGATCTTGGCCTTGAGGTCTTCGTCGCTGACCACCGTACCGCGCGGAAACCCAAACGGGGTCTTCGGATCGGTGTAGGCGACGATGCGACCTTGCTGGTCGAACATCAGGTTCTCGAGCCAATTCCCTCCTGTTGCGGAGAAAGGGCGGTTCTCGGTGATCGAGTGGGCGGAACGCAGTGCGTTGAGGCCGATCTTCTCTACGTCGCTGATGGTGTTCCAAACTTGCGGAGTCACACCTTGCATCCCAGCATCGCCGGCGCCGGTCAGCGGGTTGATCACCCCGGGGCCGAACATGGTGTCGGCCGACAAGGATTGAAGCTGGCGGCGCAACGGATTGACCGTGGTCAAGGTTGGGTCGGCAGGGTAACCCTTGCCACGCAGGTTGGCGATCTCGGCTGCAAACCGGTACGCCAGATCGGCAGAGCCCGGAGCGTCTTGTAGAGCGACCGCATGAATGCTGTAGTCAGCGCTGAAATGAGTGTAGGGGCTGTTCGGGCGCACGGCGTAGGGGTTTTCCCTGCCACCCCGGCCGAGCCCGTACAGGTAAATCGCGAAACCGGCCCGCGTCCCCATGTTGCGGGAGCTGATGCCGCGGATCGGATTAACCCACGTCCCAAGCGGCACGTTGTTTTCGGCGGCCCACCGCTCAGCCATCTCCTTGAGCTTGGCGTTGTAGCGATCACGCACTTGGTTGAGGATGTCTTGGGGGATGCTTTCACCCCGACCAACTGCCGAGCGAGTGCGCGCTTTCAGGTCAGAGGTATCAATGCGGGGCAAGACACGCTGACCCTCATTGCGGGGCGCCATCAGGGTCTTGAAAAACTTGCCCAGTTTGAGCAAGGTGCCATCCTGCTTGGCTTTCTCGGCACGAATCGGGAAGGAGGTTTGCACCGAACGAACGCCGGCGCGCGTCACCGGCGCACGGGAGCGGGTGGCACGCGGGGCCGGGTTCGGAGTGTGATCGGACTCACGACCAGAACGAACCTGCGCATCACGCTCACGGCGCAGCTCGCGTGCTTTTTGGCGAGCCTCAGAACGCTGTTCGTCCGGCAAGTCTTCATTCTCTGCGCGGGAATCAAGCTCGGCGATCTGCTCGTTTATGTCGAGCGGTGCAGTTTCGAGAGCAAGCTCGTCCTGATACTTGGACTGCTCTTCTTCGCTTGGACCTTCTTCCTTCACCCAACCCAGAACAGCCCGCACCCCGGCGATGGTCTCCATGTCACCTTCACGAGCACCAGACTCAAGACCTTCATCGGACAGGCCCCACTCAAGTACCGTGTTGGTGGCTTCTTCAAGGGGGTCAATGTTGATCCCCTCAATCGCTTGGAAGCGCTCAACAACCAACAACGCTTCAGTCACCTCGTCGGGGGCGTTGTTGATGAAAGCATCGTGGGTGGTGGCGGACATTGGAATGCGACCGCTCTGGCTCCCGACGAGACCTTCCTTTTGCAGCTCTTGAATCTGCTCAGCGCTCAGAAGGGTGTCTTCTTCTTGAGTCGGCGCCTCTTGCTCGCCTTCCATCTGCCAACCGCGGAACTCGGCCAGCGCGCGAACAACCGCATGTTGTTGCGGCGCAGCATGAACAGTCGGGTTGCTCAGGATGTTCTGCGCCTGCTCTTGGCTCAGACGATTGACCGACTCGCGAACCCGACTCGGTGCCTGACCGATCTCACGAGCCAACTCGTCAGATGCAGCGGTCAAACGGGAACGAGCGGTGGCGCGCTCAGCAGGAATCGGTGCGCCGCGTTGTTCAAGAAGAGCGCTCGCAAAGGCGGCACGAGAATCACTGGTCTCAATGTTGTCGTAATCGCGGAGAAGGCGTTCGTCATTGGCCGAACGCATGACTTCGGCGACCACCGGCATGTGACCGGCTTCCAGCATTGCCGTTTCAGCTTCAGCAACGCGATCCACCATTTTCTGATTATCAGAGCCCGGCTGCACGGTTGATGCAGCCTCATTGTTCCCGGTAATCGTCGGGAAGGCGTCATTCTCGATGGCAACCTGCTGCACTTCCGCACCCAGCGCTTCCGCATTGATGGTCGGCAGCGGGGTCTCTTCCCTTTGCTGCATCGCTTCAGCGCCAACCTCGCCCGGGGTGTCGCGGATCAGGCCGATCTGGTCGCTCACCTTGGGGGCGGCAACCTCTTCGATCGGGAAGAGGTCGGGGTTGGCAGTGACATCGGCCATCGGAGGCTCGACTTTGCCGGAACGCACACGCTCGATCTCTTCGGCCAGCGCCTCACCGACACCTTGGCGCACGCCGGCGCGGGTGTTCTCCACCGCCTGCGTATCGAGGGTCAAGGTGGTGTGGGCCTCTTGCCCCTTGGCGAAGGACTCGATCGCCTCGTCAGCGCTCTTCGCTTCGAGCGTGCTCTGCGTGGTCTCTGCCGAAACAGCATCAGCTGCCACCCGGGCACCCTGCATTCCAGCATTATCGACCACCGCTTCAGCGCGGGCTGTATCCAGATTCTCTTGGGCGGCCCGGCTGTTCGGCATACGGGCGGCGGTGACGGCGGCCTGAGCCACCTCGACCGCTTGCTTCAATGCGGGGCGCGCTTCAGGAGCGGCTTCAACGTAATCCCGCTGCGCACGGAGCAGGGCAACCTCAGCTTGGGCAACCGGGTTATCCGGTGCTTTGGCGAGAACCTTTTCAGCGGCTTCAAGTTCGGCGGCTTTCGACCCTTCGCCGACGATCGGGTGCATGCCGCCACCCATGACGCCACCAAGCGCGGCGCCGACCACACCTTGCGCGGCAGCTTTGCGGAAGTCCAGCTCACCACCATTGGCACCCTGCTCAATCAGGGCTTGCCCGGCTTCCTGCACAAACTCTTGACCTGCTTCTTGTCCAACCGCTGTGCCGATCCGACCGGCTGCGTAGGTGGCACCCTTGCGCTGCAGGGTGGATAGCGTTTCAACCCCGGTCTCGGCCGCTTCACCGAGACCCTTGCGCGCCACGCCGGCGAGCACGTTGCTCGGGGTCAGGCCGCCAGTGACCGTGCCCAGCGCCAGCGCCTGCAGTGCAGCCGCACCATCACCGGTCTTGTCGAACACGTCGGTGGCCATGATGGTGCCTTCGCCAACACCACTGGCGACGGCTGTGCCGATCCTGCCCAACGTACCGGTTGCCGTCGCAGCGGCTGCCCCGCGCGCCAGCACGCCGCCGATACCGCCACCCGCACCCATGGCAGGCAGAGACTCGACAAGCATGTTGCCCATCAAGGTGGGATTCTGTAGGGCGTAAATACCAGCATCGAAAACGCCGCCGGTCTCGAGCTTCTGACCTAGCTGCTGCTTCTGGTATTTGGCCTTGGCCGACATGCCTTCTTCGGCGATCTTCGAAGAACGATCGAAGTAGTCATAGGCTTCGTTGTCGTTGCCCACCGCCGTAGCGATGATCCCCTTGGCAAGACTGGCGCCGCCGCCGGCGAGCGAGTAAAAGGCATCGGTGCCAACTTCACCCCAGCTGCGTTCCGGTGCTTTGGTCTTGGTGGGAGCGGGCTCGGCTGTTCCGAGGCTGGACAGGTATTCTTCGAACTCGGATTTGCTGGCGATCGGCATGTCGTTACCTCAACTCAAGTTCGAGGGATTGTATCACCACTGCTGAGGAAGATCACCTGCTGAATAGGTTGCGTCAGAGCTGGAGCCGCCGAACATTCTGCCAAAGATTCCACCACCCGTTTCCGGCTTCGCTTTTGCAGACGACGCTTGCGTGGGGGTGCCGCCGGCGGCCGGCGCTGCAGGCTTCTTGTCCCAGTTCGGATTGACCGCGGTCTTGAACAGGGTGTCCGGGGAAGCCTTGGCGTACTCGGGCATGTTGCGAAGCGCATCCACACGAGAGTTCAGCTCAGCCAGCTCGGCAAAAACCGCGGCGGGCTTGCGCCCCTTATTGACGATCTCGTCGTGGCCGTAATTGAATGCCGCGTTGGCCGCACGTTTATCGACAACCTTCTTCCCGTCATCGTCGAAGCCCGGGACATCGAACCGATTGGCGTAGGTGGTCAGACGCTGAAGCTGCTTTTCGTGATCGGCGTCAGCCTCACCGCGCTTGCGAGCGGCCCGGGCTTCGGCGCGAGCCTCGATCTGCTCTTTGCGATTCGCTTCGTTGGCCAAGTGGGAGCGCTCGGTTTCAGAACGAGCTCGCCACACATCGGCGACCTTCATGTAACCCCGTTCCTCGGCCAAGTCCGCACCGTACTTGAGTGCTGCGGGGGTGTCCGACTTGTCGCCGAACTTTTCCCTCACGGCAGCCTTCACTTCCCGCATGTTTTGGGAAACAGTCTCGAGGTCTTTCTTGGCGCGAGCATCCTTCAACTCGTCACGGCTACGCTCGCGGTCCATGATGATGTCCGCCTGATAGCTGTACAAGTCCTTGGAGCGCTGTTGGGCCGCATCCGCCTCACGTTGCTTGCGCTCTTCGGCGATCATGCCATCGAAGACCTCGCCCGCCTCGTGAGCTGCACCCATGACCGCGCCTTGGAGGGCGCGCTTGAGAGAGAATCCCATGATTACATCCCTTCGCGCTTGGTGGTCTCAGCCTCGAAGCCCTGCTGAAAAGCCTCTTCCTCGTTGTTGGAGACCGGGGTCGCTTCTTCCTTGGCTTCCGGCATCTCGGCGACCTTCTTGCCCGCTTCGGTATCGTCGAAGCCCAGCTTCTTGCCCATGTCGTCGATCACGTCGTCGATCTTCGAGGGGTCGATGCCGTAGCCAACGAGGATGGAACGGATCAGCAGCTCGAGCGCATCGCCCAGATCGTTCTCGGTGAATTCGATACCCACTTCAAACAGGTAGTCGGCGGCCTCGAACATCAGGGCCACGCCCACCGGGACCAGCACTTCCTTGGGGATGGTGCCGTTGCCTTGGTTGTCCATCATCACGAGCAGGTTGGCGATGCCTTCACCGAGCTTGTTGGCCACGGGAATCTGCTCGTCCATGATGATCTGCTGCATCATCTGGGAGTTGTCGGCCGAGTACATCAGCTTCATGCCGGCGGTCAGCACGCGATCATAGGCGTCGCCGAGCTTGCCGTCGAGCAGGCTGCGCATCTGCTCCAGCTCATCCATGTGTTCGAGGACGATCGGGCTCAGGATGCTGGGATCAGGCGCGGGCATGTTCCCCTGCGGACCTTGCGGCGCGGTCGGTTGGGCGTTGGCGACGACGGGGGCTTGGGGCTGTTCCATGTTCTGCTCCTGAGATTAAGCGGCGCGCTGCGGCGTCGGCGCGTTGAAGGTGGGTTGGCGAACAACCTGCTGGCCGTTCGGCGCCTGCGTGCCTGCCATGTTGGCGGAATTCCCGTAGGCAGTCGGGGCCGCATTTTGAGTGATGCCACCTTTGCCGATGCTCGGGATCACGCCGACGATCACACCGTCGGCCTTGGCCTGCGCCATCTTCTGTTCGAGCATCGGGTCGTCGGCACTCAGCATGATCGACTTCTTGTTCTGGTTCTCCATCTGCCACTTGAGCTCGTCGTTCTTCGTGGTCAGGTAGGCAGTCTCGGCACCGCTCTTGGCGGCCGCGGCTTGGTAGTAGGCTTCCTGCGCTTCGGCTGCATCGCCACCCATGCCGTACTTCATGCCCATCTCAAGCGCACCGGCACCGGTCTTCAGGAGCTCCTTGTTGTCGGAGAGGAAACTGTTGGTCCGGCTCAGAATGCCCGGCTCTTCGGTAGGGGCACCAAGGCCACCACGCCCGAACCCGGGATTCGGACCGTTGTTGATGTTCGCCGGATCAATCGGCGTGCTGCTTGCGGTTGCCGCCGGGGCCTGTGCGCCCGGGGCTTGGTCAAGGGTGATCGTCGGCTTGGGGGTTTCCGCTTGAACGACAGCACCTTTGCCGTCGATGGTTCCCACTTCGCCTCCCGACGCAGAAGCGGCGCTCGGTTCAGCCAATGCCGTTTCGGTGATGCCCGCTTGCGAGTCAGCCACGGGGCTGGTTGTGGCGGTGTCGAGACCCAGCTCGCCGCCGGTCGCCTTGGTCGCCTCAGCTGCCTTGGCTGCATCGCTATAGAGCAGGCCGCCGCTGACGCTGTTGGCCGACTCCATGAAGCTGGTGGCCATGCTGGATACCGCTTCCGAACCGGAGCCGGAAGCGAACGCGCCACCCACACCCGCGCCGTTCAGCGCGTTGGAAGCGAGGCCGCCAATGCCGCCGGCCAGCGACATGATGCCACCAATTTTGGCGAGCTTCTTGTTCCCGGTGATGGCACCCACCCCGGAAAGCACACCACCGGCCATCATCACGCCGCCGGCGATTTGCGTGGCAAGAACGGTGGTGGCCAGCAACGGTGCCGCGGCGCCCATGGTCACGACCGAGGCCACGACGCCGATCACCATGCCGAGTGCGCGGGATTTATAAGCACCCCCTAATGGAAGCATCTCGTAAGGTTCATCTTCCCGAGAGCGCCACGCTACGGGGATCGTTTCTTTAGCTTTGAACGGGATCATGGTGGGTGGCCTTCGGATAATTGATTGCGTTGAGAATGTAACAGGTAACCCCCGAGGCATCAACCCCGAGTTCTTCAAAACCAAGACGCTTAATAAACCGAGCGTCGTCTTCCCGGGCGACTTTGGTAACGAGAAAAATTTCCTCGTTCAACAGCGGTTCGAGAAATTCTTTGATGCGCCGAAGATTCACATGACCTTTGCGACGGTGCTTACGGAAGATAGCAAAATGCACTTCCTTGTTTCGCTTGATCAACGTGGCCATGTGACCGTGTTTAGGGTCGATGTATGGCAAGGCTTTCCAAGGTGCGAGGGCCTCTCGAGCTTGACCCACAGACAACCCCTCGTCTTCAACAAGGTGCTCCATCCACGGACCAAAAGACCCGGTAAAGTGCGCCCGCATACGAGCGTGCTCCCGAAGTTCAGCTTGTTGCGTTGGTGACAGCATTTTGCCCCCTCTTAACCTTGGCTGCCGCACGCCCGGCTTTCATTTTCAGACTACGCTCAAGACGCTCTTCTTCGGTCAGGTTTTCCCAAACGGCTTTCGCCGCCTTGCTCCTGACAATCGCGTGGGCGGCCCGCTCTTCTTCGGTCAAGCTGGCCCAATGGGAAGAGGCAAATCCAGCTGACAACTTGGCCAACCTGAGCTTTTCTTCATCGGGCTTGCTTGCCAGTGCGGCGCGTACCTTATCAGCACGACTTGCGCGCTGTTCCGGGGTTGCATTGGCCCACCAATTTCGAGCAGCCTTGGCCCCGCGTTCCCGCATTGCGCTCAGCTCAGCATGGGTGACGTTTGACCAGAAATCACGACTTGCTTCGGTTTGCTTTGCGACCATCCTCTCACGCTTTTCAGGCTCAAGGTTTGCCCACATATCACGGGCTCGCTTTGCTGCATGGGGTCCGCGTACCCCATCACCACCAGTTGTCAGGTTGTATCCGTTTGGAGACAATGTGTTGTGCTCAAGGATGGCTTCGGCTTCAAGGATGTTCAACTTCTTCAAATCGACTTCTTCACTTAGAACCTCAACCGTGAAAGCCTTGAAGCTGTACTTTCGAATTGCGCAATGAATGGCGTATGGCGACCCGGTGTTTGCAGAAACCCGGTGACGGTGCATGCGGTTGATCAGCTTTCCGGTGGTGATCCCGATGTAACTCTTACCTTCCGGGGATGTCATTTTGTAAAGCGGCAAGGGGCTTTCTCCTATTTGATATTGCATCATACCAAACCCCTTGCACTTTGTCAAATGAGAATAGTTCTCAATTAGAAAGTAATCAGGCCGGAGACCCCGTTGAGGTTACTGACCATCTGCATCCCCGAACGCAACCATGCGAGCTGACTGTCGATCGAACCCTGCTTGTCGGCGATGTCCTTGTTGTTCTGGATGTCGCTGATGTTTTTCATCACCTGCTCGTACAGGCCACTGGCGCTCGAATTGACCTGCATCAGCTGCTTGTAGTTGGCCTCGATGTTGGCCAGCGCTTCGCGGCTGTTGATGTCCATCGCCTTCAGCGTGGCCTCGTTCTGCTGGCCGGCGTTCCACTGGTTCATCGCGTTGTTCTGCTGCACGTTGAACTGGCTGTTCGCGTTCTGCTGCTGCGCGTTCCACTGGTTCGTGCTGTTCAGGATGTTGGTGTTGTTGCTCTCGGCCGTGTTCAGTGTGTTGGCGTTCTGGAAGTTGGCGTTGTTCTTGGCCGCCGCATCCGACTGGGCAATCGGCGCCGCATTCTGGATCATTGCGTTCTGGGCCGCCTGAATACCCATGCTGGAGTTGAGCAAGCCGCGGGACGCTGCCTGCGCGTTGCCCATGTTGGCCGCCTGCTGCATCAGCGGGCCGCCCTTGTTCAGGATGCCAGCCAACTCACCTTGCGCCGTGACGGCATCCGGGGTGACCAAGTTACCCTTGTTGATGAGCGAGGGGTTCATGGTGGAAACGGTTGCGTTTTGAGCAACAGCGTCTTCCATGCCGGGGGTTGCGATGGGCATTATTTTTCTCCTTCGGGTTTAACTGGGTGCGTTACTTTGTGCTCGACCCGCTGCTCGGTGCAGAATCCAAGACAGAGAAGGCTGCGAGTTTCGTGATTGACAGTGGAACATCCGGCCAGCAGCAGGGCGATCAGGAAGCGCATCACGTCAGTAACCTATTGCAACAACAAAAACTGTCACATTGGCGGCACCGGCTCCTGCAAGGTCAAATACCCGCATTGTCACCTGATCGAGTCCGTTTGACACATTGCATACGCCAGTATTGGCGACATTTGCTGGCGTGCCAAATGCAAGGCCCAACGCTGGGAATGGAATGGCATAACCAAAACTTGCGTTTCCGCCAGCGACACTCGTCGCAACGCCCCACTGGATAATAAATCCTGAAGCAAATTTGACATAGCCGGGAGAGGCAAGATTCTGCTCCTTGATGTCACCCTTGAGCAGATACGGAGCAAGCGCCTTGATCATCTTCGCAGTCGCGTCGATCTGAAGGGCGTCCTCGGCGGCAGTGCCGATGTTTCCGAGATTCCCAGACCCCGAAATCTTGACCGTTTGAACAGTAAGTGGTCCACTCATTGTGTCGCCAGCCTTAGCGACCTTCTCGCTGTCCAGTTCCTGAATCGCCGCCTGCACATTGGTCGCCTGCACATCGCCAGCCGGGGTGAAGGTGATCCCGGATGCCGCGCTCGGGCCAGCCGGACCTTGCGGGCCAGTCGGGCCGGTCGGGCCTTGCGGGCCGGTAGCGCCGGTCGGACCCTGCGGGCCGGTGGCGCCGGTGGCACCCGCCTGCGCGACAAGGCCGAACGCCCCGCCGGCGGGCGGCGCAGTGCCGGTCGTCGTCTGGTTGGCGATCCAAGTGCTGCCGTTATAGACGACAGAATCGGTGGCGTAGTAGGTGGTCGAAGCGTTCCAGTCGCCGCGATAGGTCATGCCGACCGCGCCCGTGTCACCCTTCACACCCTGCGGACCGGTGGGACCGGTAGCGCCGGTCGCACCGATCGGACCCTGCGCGCCAGTGTCACCCTTGTCACCCTTCGGCCCGGTATCCCCGGTGTCACCCTTGTCACCCTTCGGACCTTGAACACCGCCGAGGTTTGTCCAACCAGTCGTGCCGGTGTTGGTGAAGATAAAGATGTCGCCGGTGTTGTAATCCACACCCGGAGCGCCAACGTAGGCCAGCGACTCGCCAATGGCCATCTGGAATGCGGTGGCAGGTTTGCCAACCCCATCCCAGTCAGCCGGGATGTAGCCGTTGATCGGAAGCTCGGCCGGGGTGCGGGTGGAGAACTCGGCAACGATAATTGTCGCTCCGGCAGCATCCCCCTTGTCACCCTTCGGACCTTGTGCCCCGGTGGTCCCGGTCGGACCCTGCGCACCCGTGGCACCAATCGGACCCTGTGGGCCTGTTGCGCCTTGTGGCCCAGTTGGACCTTGACCGCCTTGTGGGCCAGTGAGACCAATTGCACCTTGCGGGCCAACAGGTCCAGTTGCACCGACGGTGCCTGCCGGGCCTTGCACCCCAGCAACCCCTTGGACACCCTGTGGTCCCGTGGCGCCCGTGGGACCACGCACGTTGCCGATGTTCGTCCAGCCCGCGGCGACGCCCGTAGCGGTGCCGACGAAGACAAACACGTCGCCCGGGTCATAGGTGGGACCAGCCACGCCGGTGTAGTGCAGCGAGTCACCGATCTGCATCTGATAGGCGGGGTCTCCGACTTCTTCCCAGTCAGCCGGGATGAAACCATTGACAGGAAGGTCGGTCGGAACGTGAAGCGAAAACTCACCGCGGATGATGGTGGAGATGCCGTCTTCACCCTGCGGACCTTCAACCCCTTGGAAACCAGCCGGACCTTGGATACCCTGCGGACCAGCCGGACCTGTGGCACCGGTAGCGCCGGTCAAACCCTGCGGGCCGACCGTGCCTTGCGGACCGACAACACCCTGCGGGCCGACCGGACCCTCAACACCCTGTTGGCCATCCACACCCTGCGGACCCTGCAAACCCTGAAGACCTTGCGGACCTTGGATACCTTGCGCCCCGGTGTCACCCTTCGGACCCTTGACGCTGCCGATGTTGATCCACTCATCGCCGACGACAGCCGTGTAGGTGAAGAGGTCGTCTTGCGCGTAGTTGGCTGCGGTCTGGCCCTGATAGATCACCGATTGACCGACGAGCACCGTGATCGGCGTGGTCGGGCGACCAACCCCATCCCAATCGACCGGGATGATACCATTGGTCGGAAGCTGGGTCGGACTCTTGGTGGAGAACGAAAACACAATTGCAGTCGCTGAACCGGTATCACCCTTCAAACCTTGCGGGCCGGTCGGACCCATCGGCCCGGTGGCGCCCGGGGCACCAGCAATACCTTGCGGACCCTGCGGACCCTGAATACCTTGGGCGCCCGTGATCGGACCCCAGACAAGACCGTTCCAGAATTCCGGGGTCTTGGTCTCCAGCGAGTACCGCGCCCAACCTTCATCCGGGGTGAGCGGGCGATCAGAGTTGAAACCGGCAGGGAACTTCAAGGCACCCTTGTCACCGGTCTGCTTGGCAAGCTCGCTGACCTGAAATCCCGCGGGGATCAAGGCCTTCGCCGCAGCATTGACCATGACCACTTGGTTTGCGTTGCCCGCCATGACCGGGAGCTTGTCGAAAGCCGCCGCGATCGTGGAGAACTCGAAGCGCATGACGGACGAAGCCGCGGGGCTGTTAGGTGCCGGAGTGTTGTTCGTCTGGAAGTATTCGTTGGCCATCGTCTTGCCTCGCTTTTATCTTGCCGGATTCTCCACCAAAAAGGTGGCGTTGTCTATCGGTTGCTGCGCCTCTGAGTGTAGGCGACGGTGATGCTTGGGATGGTGAAAGATTCCACGTAATCGGCACGAGAGAGCAGCATGAACTGCATGTTCTCACCGGTGCCTTCGAGATTCACGGTCACAGCGTCGGTCGTCTTGCCGTCCCAGTAGAAAGTGTCCCAGATTGCCTGATCCCAGTAGGCGTTGCCGGCCAGCGACGCCGGCGCATTGACCACCGAATGCGGAAGGATCATCGGGCTTGCCCACTCGAACGAGTAGGTCACGTCGAATAGGGCAAAGGATTCGGACAGCACCTCGACAACACAGCGGCGAAAGCGCTTGCGAATGCGCGGCGACTCGACCGAGTTGATGTTGGTGTTGAAGTAGGCTTGGATCATCTCGCCGTCAAAGCTCGAGCCGCGGTCGTTGCGCATCACGAGGCCGTTTTCGGTGCCGAACAGATTGACACTTTCCCCGGTGTCGTTCTCGCCATTCCAGCAGCACAGGGCGGCATCCGGGTAGAGGCAGATGCCGTGCCCGACCACACCCTGCGGAGTCACCGTGCTGTAGAGGGAGAAGCCGTTGTTGTAGAAGACCCGATACTGGCTGTTGGCGCGGTTCAGGTCGGAGCAGGTGACCTTGCCCTGCTGATCCCGGATGAAGCGTTGAATGTTGTAGGTGATCGTCGCGGCGTCGAAGTTGCCGTAGTTCAGCGACTGCTGCATATTGACGACGCCTTTGTCGTCCATCGCGAAGGCGCTGAACAGGTTCTGCAAGCTGCGATCCACCGCACCCACACCGACGTTGTAATTGACGAAGCGCCAATCCTGTGACGAGTTGCCGTAGAGAATCCACGTCGAGTTGCGGGAGGTCACCTGCAAGGCGGCCGTACCTTGGTCGCCCGGGAGAACAAGCATGCCGGTGATCAGGCCGCCGGTGCCGATCTCGCCGGCGCCGTTGATCACCTCGAAGTTGTAGGGGTTACCGAGTGCCGAGTGAATCACCGAACTGCCGACCGCCAAGAACAGATGGCTGGCATGGACCTGAGCATACTTCGGCTTGTAATCGGTCTCGACGCTCAGCGGCACATAAATCTCACCGTCGAACTCGAAGGCGTCATTCACACCGTCGGCGCCGTAGATGCGCTCGGTGTCGTAGTAGGCGGTGAAGTTGCCGATGCTGAAGCTGTACTTGCCGCCGGGGGCGATTGTGATTTCACTCTCAGGCCCGGACAGGGTGACCTCGATGTCGGGCAGCGCCGGGTTGTCGATTGCCGCCACGCCCGCAGAGAAGTTGCCGCCAAGCACCTGCGAGATAACGAAGTACCCGGCAGCATCCCCGCCCGTGGTTGTGCCGGAGGTGATGATCCAGCGGTCGATCTGCGCCGTGACCGCGCCCTGCACCAACATGTCGTTCTCTTTCGGGTCACCCTTCAACCCGGTGAATGAGACACGCTTGCCAAGCGGAACATTGACCCAGCCGGTTGGCGAACTCTTGTAGATGTCGCACGCAGTGCCCGTGGCATTGTCCCGGAATGCGTAGGCGTTGCCCTTGTAATAGACCACCCCGCGGATCGGGCCAGACCCGGGCACCGGCAGGATGTCAGCGCGGTAGGTGTTGGCCGCCGCCGCCTTGTTCTGCGATGCCTCCTTGGCGGTGAGCCCTGTGGCGAGGCCCAGCGCCTCGCCAACGGTGTCGCCATTGATCACGATCGGGCCGGCGGTGAAGTCGGAACTGAAGGTGGCGATCGTCTTGGTCAGGCTGATGTACCGACCGTAGGGTTCGACAAAGCAGACCGTGCCGCTCACATTCCCGAACGTGCCGGTGTCGCCAACCGAGATGCTGTAGCCCGGATAGATTTCGACAGCAAGCGGGAGGAACTTGGCATCAGAGGGTTGAAGCTGACCATCGAACCGCTCGTAGCCCGGGATGCGATAGTAGCCGCCGTTCGGGCGCACGGCGAAGTTCAGGCACTGCCGAAGCACGCCCGGGGCAATCGCGTAGCTCGAAGAGATTTCATCCATGCCGCCGGTAAGCTGCACGACATCGTGCTGTACCGGAGCCATCTCCGGGAGTCTTAGCACAGCGGCTCTCCCGCGGTGACTTCAGGGGCCTGATCCATGTAGAGCTGCTGCATGGTTTCCTTGTACGCCATGTCAGCGCGCGCCACCACTTCCGGGGCGGCTTCGAACAGACCGTAGTGGCGCAGCGCACGCCACACGATCGCGGTGTCGTAGCGCTCGGGAAGCACCGACACGTCTTCGTCGGCTTCGAACGAAGCCGGGAACAGCTCATACTGCATGTTCAGCCAGTAGGCTTGATCAGGTAGCGGGGCGATGCGCAATTTGGTGTCGTCATCGACGGCGACGTTCAGCGGGCGGGAGGCGGTGGTCCGGCGGCTCGAGAAGAGCCAGTAGTCGCGGAACTCCTTGAAGCCCATGTGATTGACGAAGGTCTCGTCGGACAGGTCGGCATTGACCGCCACGCGCATGGAGCGGGTATCCCACTGCACGCCTTGCGGGAGGGTGAAGTCGGAGAACTTGTAGTCGCCCTTGCCCGGGGTCAGCTGCACACTGACGGTCTTGCGCAGCGGTTTCCAGACGAGACCCTGATCATTCAGGATTTCGAGGTAAGCAGAGCGCACCCAAGTGACGATGCGCAGAGCCTCGCCGTTCTGGTTCTGGGTTGTGGTGATCATGCCACTGAGACCACCCTCGATGAACACGCGCTGGCACAACTGCAAAAATGTAGCTTTCACGGATCACCTCACTGAAATTACGCGGGATACTACCACAATGAAAACCGGCGCCGCAAGGGCGCCGGGAAACCCCTAGCAACAGGAGAGAAGTTCGGGGTTTATTACGTCTGGGATTGAAGCAGCGAGCGAAGCCACGCGGCGCCGCGCGGATTCTTGTCGCTGATCACGGAGAACGGGTACTTCAGGGACGAGGTGCGCTTGATGCCGATGGCGCGGCCACCGTCACGGCCGGTGTATTCCGGGGTGGTGACGTTGTGTTCCTTGACCGAGGCGAGGATCGCGACGAACTTGCGTTTCACCTGCTGCGGCACGCCACGGTAGAAGAATTGCGTCACACCGTTGCAGGCGGTGAAGACCGGGTTCTCCGCATTGTCATCGGTGCTTTCATGCACCATGACCTCGACCAGCTCTTCGTTGAAGATCAGTTCCTGCGCCTGCTGGCTCAGGCCACCCTTGCCTTTGGCGCCCTTGGTCGCGCCCGGAATGATGTCGATCTCGGGGGTCGGCGGGATATAGACGGTGCCAGCTTCGCCGGAGATGTCAGCGGGTTGGACGGTTTCGACTTCGGGGGAGTGGGTTTGATTCTTGGACATGCTGTTGCTCCTGTTGTGGAAAATTGAGGGGGTAGTGTAACTCAGTACGTATTGACGGGCAACACCCGGGCGATCAAC
>ERZ795055.1004-NODE-1004-length-23870-cov-4.839093_pt1 | contig 23870 bp, 23 predicted proteins | sample MGYA00375139_ERZ795055 | MGnify/ENA primary metagenome ERZ795055 (study PRJEB30184, sample SAMN05720283) | anaerobic digester metagenome | isolation source: active sludge of municipal wastewater-treating anaerobic digesters | place: USA | collected 2015-01-23 ... | reverse complement strand
TCTCGTCGAAGAGGTCCAGCGGCGGGCGCGGGTCGGTAAAGACGAGGTTCTCCTCGTAGAACGACTGTATCGTCCCGATGTCCTTCCAGTAGCCGTTGTGGATGAAGGCGTGGGTCTTGCGAACCGGGATCGCGTCGGGGATCACTTCTTTGCCGAAATCGGCCTTCTTGTTGTTGGCGAGCAGCTCGAAGAGCACTTCCTTGGTAAAGACGTAGATGCCCATCGAGGCGAGGTATTTCGCCGTGCCGTCGAAATCGACCGCGAGCTTGTCCAGCGGCGCATCCGCGCCGGGCTTCTCGATGAACGTCTTGATGCGAAAATGGTCGTCGATCCCCATGATCCCCAGGTCGTGCGTCTCCTCCTTGACCACCGGGTTGCACGCGATCGTGATCTCCGACTTGCGCTGTATGTGGAAGTTGACGAGGCGCGAATAGTCCATCTTGTAGACCTGGTCGCCGGAGAGGATCAGGATGTATTTGACGTGGGGGTCGCGGAAATGCTTGATGCACTTGCGCACCGCGTCGGCCGACCCCTCGAACCACGACGCCTCCTCGATCGACTGCTCCGCCGCGATGATGTCGACGAACCCGTCCGAGAAGGTATCGAGCTTGTACGACCTGAATATGTGCTTGTTGAGCGATTCGGAATTGAACTGCGTGAGGATGACGATCTTGCGCAGTCCCGAATTGAGGGCGTTGCTCACCGGTATGTCGACGAGCCGGTACTTCCCCGCCAGCGGCACCGCCGGCTTGGCGCGGTATTTCGTGAGCGGATAGAGGCGCGTCCCGCGCCCACCTCCCAGTATGACCGTTAAAACGTCTTTCATGACTGTTGTCCCTTTTGGCTGTCGGCGGTCCGCGAAACGCCGTTACGTCCGTCTCTTGAGCAGTAACCGGATGCGCGCCAGGAGCCGTTCGGTGTCGAACGGCTTCGTCACGTAGTCGTCGGCGCCGAGGTCGAGCCCCTTCACCTCGCTCGCCTTGTCCTTGACCGCCGTAAGCATCATGATCGGTATGACCGCCGTCTCGATGCGCGAGCGCAGCTGCCTGACCGCTTCGAACCCGTCCATCTCCGGCATCATCACGTCGAGTATCGCGAGGTCAGGCCGCTCGCGGACGGCCATCTCGACACCTTCGGCGCCGTTGGCGGCGCGGATCGTGTCGTAGCCGGCGTCCTCGAGAGTGATGCCGAGTATCCTCGCCAGGTCCGGCTCGTCCTCGACGATGAGGATGAGCGGCTTCTCGCGTTTCCGGGGCAGCGCCTTCTCATCCTCGCTCTCGCTCACGTCGGTCCTCTTGGCCACCTCTTCGAGGGTGGTGATCCCCTGCTTGAGCTTGATAAACGCCGAGTCGGCAAGGAGCGTCATCCCGCCGCGCAACGCTTCCTTGAGGATCACGTCCTCGCCCGCCTTCTCGGCTATCAGCGTGCGGATCTTTTTCGTTATCTCGAGCATCTCGAAAACGCCCGTCCTCCCGAGATACCCGGAAAAGTTGCACCGGGCGCACCCTTTGCCCTTCATGAACCTGGTGATGCGGTGCCGCTCGAGCGACCCCAGGTATTTCTCGACGAGCTCGGGGGCCGGCTGGTATTCGTCGCGGCAGAACTCGCAGTTCACCCGGACGAGGCGCTGCGCGATGACCAGCGTCAGCGACGAGCCGATGAGGTACGGCTCGAGGCCGAGGTTCAGCAGGCGCGTCACGGAGGCGACGGAACTGTTGGTATGGATCGTCGACAGCACCAGGTGCCCCGTGAGCGAGGCCTTGAACGAGATCTCGGCCGTCTCGAGGTCGCGGATCTCGCCGACCAGGATGACGTTCGGGTCCTGCCGGAGGATGCTCCGCAAGCCGTTGGCGAAGGTGACATCCTTTACCGGGTTCACCTGGATCTGGTTGACGCCGTCCATCAGGTATTCGATAGGGTCCTCGATCGTGATGATGTTCTTGGTCGGGCACTTGATGGCGTTCAGCGTGGCGTACAGCGTCGACGTCTTCCCGGATCCCGTGGGGCCGGACACCAGGATGATCCCCTGCGGCCGCGCGATCGATTTTCTGAAAAGCGTCATCTCCTTCTCGGAGAAACCGAGCGCATCCAGGTCGGTGTGCGCGACGGTGGCGTCGAGGATGCGGAGCACCGCCTTTTCGCCGAAGTGCGTCGGTACCATCGACACGCGCATGTCGATATAGCGGCCGCTCAGGTAGATCTTGGTGCGGCCGTCCTGCGGCTTCCTCGTCTCGGCGAGGTCCAGGCTGGCCATCACCTTGATGCACGAGATGACGAACGAGTGGAGCTTGGAGGGGATCTCCATCACTTCGCGCAGGTCGCCGTCGATGCGGTACCGGATCTTGGTCTTGTCCTTCCCCGCCTCGATGTGGATGTCGCTCGCGCGCGCCTTGATGGCGTCGGTGAGAAAAAGGGTGACGAGCTTCATCACCGGCCCCTGCTTGGTGTCCTTGAGCGCGCTCTCCTGCTTTTCCTTGCTCTCGCGGAGCACGTCGATGTCTGCCGACGCGACGATGTGAGAGAAGAGGTCGTACAGGCTTTCGTCCGACTGGTAGACGCTCTCGATAAGCTCGGCCAGGTTGCTCTTCGGGCACATCACCGGCATGACGTCCATGTTGGTCAGGAGCTTGACGTCGTCGACGGCGATGACGTCGAGCGGATTGCTCATGGCGAGCAGGAGGTGCTCGCCTTCCTTGCGCACCGGGAGGACGCCGTATTTTTTCGCGAGCTCGTAGGGGACCAGCACCGACACCTCCGAGTCGATGTCGTCCTTCTTGAAGCTGACGACCGGCATGCCGTAGGCGCGGGACATGATCTCGAGCATCTCTTTCTCGGCGATAAAGCCCATCTCGACAAGGATATCCTGCAGGGGACGCTTCGCCCCCCGCTGCCGTCCCTTGGCTTCGACGAGGTTCTCTTTCGTGAGCAGGTTCTCGCTCACCAGCATGTCTTCGAGGATGTTCTTCGGCATATGACCGTCCGCTCCCGTAAATCCGCCCTGATTGTAACACAACCGCCGCTCGCTGTCGCAGGGAAATTTGCGCCCCGAAATGGCGGATAACAGTCCGTCTGCGGCGTTGCAGGCCACCGCTCTCTTGTGCGGCGTACTTCCCAGTACGCCTCCGCGGTCGCTGGCCTGCGCCTTGCAGCCGAACTGTTCTTCGCCATTTCGTATTTCAAACAGGTTCTATATGAATTATTATCTTATTCGCTAAACTGGGTCGCGGGTCCGCGCTTTAGCTTGCGTCCTCTCTGCAACTACCACATCCCCCCGTTCGTTGAAGGGTACCGCTAGCGGATCGCCTCTTTCATCCCCGGGCGAGAGACGTCGTCGTACGAATAGAAGACGACGCCCGCCGGACGCAGCTTCTCGAGGGCGCGCAGGCTCCTGACCAGGACGTCTCTCCTGTCCTTCAGCATGTAGGCGCCGAGGCCGACCCGGATACGGGCGGGGCTGCCTGCGGCCAGGGCATCGCGCGCGTTCCGCGCGAAGATGCTGTCGTCGCGGGTGTAGTTCATCAGAACGACGTAATCGACGACGCCTGTATTGATCCACGACGCCCAATCCTGATACGCCCCGGCGGCGGCGCGCGCCGGCGACGGGAGGACGGCGCAGGAGACATTCCAGCCGGGATGCTGCTTCTTGACTCGGGCGGTGATCTGCCGGGCGAGGGCGGTCACGCGGCCGCGCATCCACGCGTTCCACTCCGCCGTCAGGCCGATGTGCCAGCCGCCCGCCTTGAACGGGTCGAGGCCGGTCGTCCGCTTGAAGCGGGCGACGTTCCGCTCGCCGTAACCGAACCCGGCGCCCGCACTGCCAAAGAATATCTTCGACGAAAAATTATACGGATAACGGATATAGTCGAGATGGAAGCCGCTCAATCCCGGGTAGCGGTCCATGATCTCCTGCACGACCGACAGGGTGAAGGTGACGACCCGCTCGTCGCCCGGCTCGAGGAAGATCTGCCCCTCGGCGCCGGCGGCCTTTTTTCCTCTCTTGCCTTTCTTCCCCTTCTTCGCTTTCACACGGCCGGCCCCTGCCGACGGCCGCAGCCCCTTGTCGCGGGTGAGGACCCCCGCGCCGTACTTGCGTATGATCGGCGCCTGCATATTCCCGGCGAGGCTGAGGACATTGATCCAGGCGTAGACCCTGATCCCTTTCGCGTTGGCTTTCGCGATGAGCACGTCGATCGGGTCGCCGCCGGCAGCCGCGGTCATCGCCCGGTAGCGCGCTTTTCCGGCGATACCGCTGTCATACCACGCCTCGCCGGCGCGGTAGACCTGCAGGTAGATATCGTCTATCGCGTTCCGGGCGCAGAAATCAACAAGATCGGCGGCGCTCCCCTTCGAGAAATGGACCCGCTTCTCGGAGAAGACGCTGACCCAGACCCCCCGGGAAAGCGGCCGCGCGCCGGCATCCCCGGACCGTACGGGGGAAACGGGCGCCGCCAATACGGCCGCGATCGCGGCCGCCGCAATAATACGCCGAAAATTCTTCACGGATCATCTCTCCTATTGCTCACCCCGTCACCGCCTCAGGCTCCGCGTCCGCGGGCGCGTCGACCGCCCTCAGCGACAGGATCCGGTCGACCCGGAAGATGCGGTCCTCGTTCCGCTCCAGGCAGAAGGCGCGGACGCCGAGGAATGTCCGCTCGCGGTAGCGCTCGTCGCCGACGCTCGCCGGCCTGATCAGGCGCGTCGTCTTGGTGTCGTCCGGCTTGAGGTAGGTCAGCTCAAGCAGCCGCCCGTCGGCGATCGCCCGCCTGATCGCGTCGACCTTCTCCTCCAGCGGCATGTCGCGCTCGGAAAGGGCGTACTGGTACTGCGTCATGAACCGGACCACCCGCCAGTCCATCATGATGTGACGCTTTTCGACCGGCTTTCTCAAAACGATCCCCTCCAGGGACGTGCAGCGGCTCAGCGCGACATACATCTGCCCGTGCGCGAACATCCCCCTGCCTACGTCGATCGTCACCCGGTCGAAGGTCTTGCCCTGGCTCTTGTGGACCGTCACCGCCCAGGCGAGCTTCAGCGGGTACTGCTCGAAGCTTCCGACCTCTTCGGACTCGATGGCGCCCGTCTTCTTGTTGAACGTGAAGTGAAATATCTCCCAGGTGTACGGCAACACATCTTCCTCGGTCCCGTCCGGCATGGCGACGACGACCGCGTCTTCCCCTTTCGCCGCGTCGAACGCGATCTCCTTGACCACGCCGATCGTCCCGTTGACCCATCGGCCCGCGGCGTCGTTATTGAGGAACATCACCTGCGCGCCGGCCTTGAGCTTCAGCTCGCTTTCCGTCGGGCTCTGCCGCTCGTCGAAATCGCCGTCGACCGAGGCGCGATAGGTGTGCGTTTCCGTCTCGAGCGCGGCGAGATGTTCTTCGTTGATCCTCGCGGCCATGTCGTTGGTCGCCGTCAGCGAGATGGCGTATCCCGCGCCGCCCGGGGCGAACTCCGCGCCGACCCGCTCGTTGATGGCCTTGAGCTCGGCGTCGCCGGCGACGTTGTTGCGGATGCTGTTCAGGATGCCGATAAAATGGCGGTCTTTCTGCCGGTATATCTTGCGCAGCTCGACGAACTCCATCGCGAGGCCGCCGAACGCGTGCGCGTCGAAGAAATAGGGGCTCTTGTAGCGCTCGGTGAATATCTCGCGCTCCGCGGAGGACACCACGGGAGGCAGCTGGTAGAGGTCTCCGAAGAATATCATCTGCATCCCGCCGAACGGGAGGTCCTCGTCGGGGCCGTTGAGCCGGAGGAACCGGTCGACGCAGTCGAGGAGGTCGGCGCGGACCATCGAGATCTCGTCGATCACGACGGCGTCGATCTCGCGGTAGATCCGCCCCTTGCGCCCCCTGACCTTCTTTATCTTATCGAGCGTGACGTGCGGCTTGAACCCGAAAAACGAGTGGATCGTCTCGCCGCTGACGTTGAGAGCGGCGACGCCGGTCGGCGCGAGGACGACGACGCGTTTTTTGGACGTATCGCGAAAATAGGACAGCAGCGTCGACTTCCCCGTCCCCGCCTTCCCCGTAACGAAGACGTTCTTATCCGTACGCTCCATCAGCGTGTACGCCCGCTCGAAATCGGCGGTACACTCGAGCGCCGCCGGCGTCTTCGCCATAAAGGCGCCGCCGGCCTCCCATTTCCCGGGGGGCAGCGCCCTGTCAGTTACGCCGACGATCTCGCACGACCGCTTCATAGAAAGATATCCATTTGGTTATTTATGCGAGCGGAACAGGACGCAGATGTCCGCGCCCGGATGCAGCTCGTGCAGCTCCGCCGAAATGCCTTCGCGCATCTTTTCGAGCTCTTGCAGCGTCCGGTCGCGCTCCGCGAGAAAAGAGACGGTCAGGAACATGCGGCGGCCTGCCTTCCTGACCTTGAGATCGCCGCTGTGCGCCAGGCGGTATTTTTCCCCGATGCGCTTCAACATGTGCTTCAGCTCGTCCTGCTTGTCCTCGTCGATGCTCGCGTCGAGCAGGTCCCTGAAACTTTCGCGGATGATCGCCGCCGGCTTCTTTAACAGGACAAGCGCGATCGTGATACACATGACCGGGTCGATGACACTCGTGTCGCTCATCCAGGACGACCGGGGCATCATATGCGCGAACCCGAACGCCGCGAACACCCCCAGGCTGATCAGCCCCTCGGCTATGGACAGCTCCGCGTTCGCGCCGATCAGCGGCGACGCGCACCTCCTCGCGACGTTCTTCATATACAGGCCGTACCCGGCGCAGACAGACCCCGCCAGCAGGGAAAAGGTAACCGCCGCCCGGATATGCTCCACTGGCTCGGGGTTGACGACATCCTGCACGCCCATGACGATCGCGAACACACAGACCGTCGCGAACATGATGCCTTCGACGAAGACCATCAGCGGCTCGTACTTGGCGTAGCCGAAATGGTACCGGCTGTTGGGCGGCTCGTGAAGCTTGTTGACGACGATGAGCATCAGGAGAGAGATCGCAACGTCCACCATCCCGTACAGGCCGTTCAGGAGCAGCGTCATCGAATCGCATATCACGGAGACGGCGATATTACCGGCGGCGCACAGCGCAGTCAGCGCCGTCGAGACCCACAGCACGCGCAGCTCAAGCTTCTGTTCTTTCGCATCCATCCGAGCGCTCTTTTCGTCTTTACCGTAACAAGTTCAGAACCTGAAATGCACGAACAGCCGTCCCCAGTTGTCGCCGTCCTTCTCCACCCGGTGATACATCCCCCGGTTCCGCTCGAGGAACTTCAAGACGCGCTTCTTGAGCTGGCCGGAGCCCTTACCGGGGATGATCTCGACCAGCCGGATCTTTTTCGCGATCGCGTCCTTCATGACGTCGTTCAGCGCGCGATCGATATCGCCGCTCCTGTTGAATATGTCGTGCAGGTCAAGCTTCAGCTTGCTCATACGATTCATTCACCTTTCTGATAGTGCGCCTGTGCCGGGCGCCGTCAGCCGCGGCGCCGCTCTCTTACAGCCGTATCTCCTGGTCCTGCGCCGTCGCGAATATCTCCACGTCTGACTTCGCGGTGCGCGCCATGCCCCGGCATTCCCCGACGATCGCGTCGACCGCGGCGTCGGAACGGTCCTGGTTGTGATGGAAGAGGCCGAAGCGCTTTACGCCCGCCTCGATAGAGAGACGCGCGGCGTCGACATAGGTGCTGTGCCCCCACGTCTTCACCCGCGTGTATTCCTCGGGCGTGTATTCGGCGTCGTGGATCAGCAGGTCGGCGCCGCGGGAGAACGCAAGGTAGTCCTCGTACGTGAGCCCGCCGGGATGCACGTGCGAAAGCTCGTTGTCGGTCAAAAAGACGAACTGCTTCCCGTCCTCGATGAACTTGTACCCGATCCCCTGGTTGGGATGGCTCAGCAGGATCGGCACGATCTCCAGCGACTTGAGACGGAACGGCTTCGTGCACGCCTCGTCGACGCATATCTGCGCCTGCACCTGGTCGAACTTGATAGGGAAATAGGGCGGCTTCATCGGCTCTGATATCAGCTCTTTGATCGACTGCTTCGCGAACGGGCAGCCGAACATCGTGATCAGCGTCTTGCTGAAGTAGATCGGCTTGAAGAAAGGGAACCCGAGGATGTGGTCCCAGTGCGCGTGCGTGAATATCAGCGCGAACTCGCGGCGCTTTTCCTTTATGAGCGCGTTGCCCAGCCGCCTGATGCCGCTCCCCGCGTCGATAATAACGATGTCGTCGTCTTTCGTCCGTATCTCGATACAGGTCGTATCACCGCCGTATGTGAGATAGTCGCGCCCCGAAACGGCGATCGATCCCCGAGCGCCCCAGCATCTGACGATCATCTTTTCCCTCCCGTGTTCATGTGTGCCCCCGAGCTGACGATCCTTCAGGCCCCTTTTCGCTCAGCGGACGTCCGCCGCCGCTTTCACCGCGGCCGCCACTTTATGATGCAGGGCGCTGTTCATGAAGTTCGGCACGACCTCGTGCTTGCCCGCGAGCGCCGCGAGCGTCTCCGCGGCGGCGAACTTCATCGCGTAGGTGATGCGCGCCGCGCCGGCGTCGAGCGCGCCCCTGATCACCCCGGGGAACACCAGCGCGTTGTTGATCGTCCTTCCGTCCATCGCGATCGCCGCGCCCGCTTCGAGCGCATCTTTCGGCCATATCTCCGGCACCGGGTTGGCCATGGCGAACACGATCGCCTTTTTGTTCATCGAGCGCACCATCTCCCGCGTCACCACGCCGGGCGCCGACAGGCCGATAAAAACGTCCGCGCCCGCCATCGCCGCGGCGAGCGGCCCGGCGATCTTTTTCAGGTTGGTGCGCCGCGCGATCGCCTCCTTGTACGGGTTCATGTCGTGTGGTCTCCCCTGATAGATCGTCCCGGCCCTGTCGCTGAGGATGATATGCCGGAAGCCGTATTCGAGGAGCATCTTCGCCGCGGCCGTGGCGGCGGCGCCTGCGCCGTTGATCACGATCCTCGCGTCCTGCTTCTTCTTACCGGTCATCTTGAGCGCCTTGATCAGGGACGCAAGTATCACCGTCGCCGTCCCGTGCTGGTCGTCGTGGAACACGGGGATCTGCACCCGCTCCTGGAGCTTCTCTTCGACCTCGAAACAGAGCGGCGCCGCGACGTCCTCGATCATGACGGCGCTGAATGTCCGGGAAACGCCGGCAAGCACATCAACGATCCGGTCCGCCTGGCTGCAGTCGATCAGGAGCGGCACGCAGCTGACGTCCGCCATCTTGTTCAGGATGAGCGACTTTCCCTCCATCACCGGCATCGCCGCAAGGACGCCGATGTTGCCGAGCCCGAGGACCGCCGTGCCGTTAGTGGCGATGCAGACGGTGTTGCCGATCGAGGTGTACCGCCGCGCCTCCTCCGGATGCTTGACGATGTAGTTGCACACCTGCGCGACGCCCGGCGTGTAGATCATCCGCAGGTCGGTCAGTGTCTCGACCTTGACGAGCGGCTTGACGGCGATCTTCCCGCCCTTGTGGATCCGCAGCACCTCGTCCTCGACCTCAAGTACCGTGTATCCCTTCAGCTTTTTCACCGCCGCCATCGTCGCCTGGAAATGCCTCGCGTCGTCGAAGAAGATGACGATGTCCCGGATCACGTAATGGGAGGTGATCTCGATCTTCGTGATATCTCCCAGGATCGCGTTCTGGTTGCCGATCTCCAGCGCCAGCTTTCCCAGCGCCCCGGGGACATCGGGGATCTTGAACCTGATCTTCTTCACGATCTTGTGACTGTATTTCTCGCCCGCGTGCATCGTTCATCCTCCTTTTATGTCAGCCGCCGGGGCGTTATTGCCCCGCTGCCTTGTATTTCTTGAAGAACTCGTTCACCCGCTCTACCGCGTTCTTCCTGATACTCTCGTAAAAAAGCGCGTAATCGAACAAATGGTAATCGCCGGACTTGCAGTTGAGGACAGGCAAGCCGCTCGACAGGTCGAACCCCGGTACGGCCGGTTTGGCGATGATGAGGACCTTGCCGGAAGCGTCCGCGCCGGTCGCCCCGGCCACGAGCGCGGGGACCCCCGTCTTGTTTTCGCCGTCATACGGAAGAGACCCGGGATTCTGCCGGGCAGGCACCGCTTCCCCGTTGAGCTTCCACGAAAGCGGGTTCACCTGGATCAGCGGCAGGCCGCCGACCTTCTGATACGAGCCCTTGAGCCAGATCACCGCGCCGTCGGTAAAGAAACCGGGGACGCCTTCGGCGGTGAAGCTGGTCCACGATATCAGGATATTGCTGTTCCCGAGAAAAAACGACCCCGGAAAATAGAGGACATCCTGCGGGACCGCGTATCCGATCAGGTACGCCGCAACGAGCCGGCGGGCGAGCGGGGTCCCCAGTATCTCCTCCTGCAGAAGGCGCATGCCGTGCAGGCTCCCCTGGCTGTGCCCGGCGATAATGAACGGCCTCCCCTGGTTATAGTATTTCAAATAATGGAAAAATGCGAGCTCCACATCGCCGTAGGCGAGATCGAGCGACCGGATCCCCGACTGGCTCTTGCCGTCGAAAAAAGCGTACAGCGCCGCCTGGCGGTACCGGGGGATATAGACCCGCCCGGCCGCGTTGAAGGCGCTCGCGCAGTATTTCATGACGAGGGTCAGCGCTCGTACCGCCTCGGGGTCGTCTATCGGCGCATTCCAGGGCCCGGCGGATACGCTTCCCGTCGGATGGATAAAGAAGACATCGACCTGCGCCGTCTTCTGCGCCTCGGGATAGCTCGTGTTCGGCGGTGCAACGTCCGCGTCGTCCTGCCTCCCCGGCAGGGCGGCCCATGCGCCGGCCGACCAGTAATCGGGAGCCGGCGGCGTATCGGCACCGAACGGGGCCGGCGGCCTGAGTTGTTCCATCCTCGCCTCAGCCTCTCCCGTCAGGTTTCCGCCCGTGACTATCCCTCCGGGAACATACGAAACGGCCTCTTTTTGCTCCTGCGCGGGGCACCGGAAAGCGGATAGAACGATAACCGCCGCCGTAACTCCGATACGCGCCGCGCTCGCCGTTGTCTTCATTCGCCTCCTCCTGTGCGGTTTCATTCCACAATTTCGACCCGGTCACCCTTGGCGACCAGCTCGAACAGCTCGATCACGTCCCGGTTCTTCATCCGTATGCAGCCGTGCGAAGCGGGGCGGCCGATCGCGTACTCGTCGGCGGTCCCGTGGATATAGATACAGCGCTTGAACGAATCGACGCCGGGGCCTTTATTCACCCCTTCTTCCATCCCCTCGAGCCACAGGATGCGGCTTGTGACCAGGTCGTCTTTCGGCATCGGGTCGGTTGCCGCCGCTCTGATCGCTGCGATCCTGCCGGTGCTCTCCCGCGCGACAAAGATCGTGTTGGCCGGTGCGCCGTCGCCTATCTTATCGGAGATCACGTGCGCCCCCAGCGGCGTCTGCTTGCTCCCGGCCCGGCTGCCGGCGCCGTTGGCCGCGGTCGACACCGGATAGCTCTTGACCGTTTTATCGCCGCGGCACAGGTAGAGCCGCTGTTTCGACACGCTGACCTTGATGCTTCGCCGCTCGGCACCCTTGATCGCCGTCTTCCCGCCGTTTTTCACGACCGCACCGCCTTCCGCCGCAACGAGCAGGCCGGCAAAGATCATCAGGGCCCGCGTCCAGACTCGTGACCGCATACGCATCATCTCCCGCCCGTCTATTTTATCGCCGCTTTCAGTATGGATACCCGGATTTTCACCACCACCTTTTTGACGCGACCGGGCAGCCCGCCGTCCATGAGTTTCGGCATGTGCGCGTCCTCGGGGAAAAAGAGCGAGAACGACCCCGGGACGTTGCGGATCGCGCAGAGCGGGCGCGCGGGCTTCGCGAAAAAGAGGACGTCCTTCTTCCGGTCATACGCGGCCGCCTCGGCAAGCCCCTTCCGGGGCAGCCACTCGATCTCTTCCGATCCCGCTATCGAGGCCTGGATGTCCGCGTATTCGTCGTGCGCCTCGACCTTCCCCTCCCGGCGCGCGACCGTCTCATAGCTCATCACCCGCGCGAAGATGTCCCGTCCGTCGATCTCGTATTCCTTCTCTTCCGCCGCGGGCGACAGCGTCTTTAGGAAGTTCGCTATCTTTTCGATCGAAGCGGACTTCCCGAAATAGGTTTCGAACCTCTCTATCCTGTCGACGATCATATCATCTCCTTTCGGCGTTACCCGCCCGTCACGGCGTCTCCCCTGAAACGCGGCACTTGAACACGGTGGCGTTTCCCCTGACCCCTTTGAGGACCGCCGTTCTCTTTTCGACGCGGCGCCCGGCGGCCGCCATAAGCTCTTTCACTCCGCCGGCCTCGTAGGCCTGCTCGGTCAGCCAGATCTCGCCCTCATCGGCCAACCCCTGCACCCGCGCGGCGATGTTCACCGTCTGCCCGAAGTAATCCAGGGTGTCGTTGGCGTTGACCGCCAGGACGGGGCCCTCGTGCATCCCGATCTTGAGGCCGAACCGGTGCCCCGCCTTCCGGTAGCGGGCCTTCATCGCGTCGATCCCGGTCATCATGCCGACCGCGGCCTTCAGGCTGTCGAGCGGGCTGGAAAATGACGCCATGATCGCGTCCCCCATCGTTTTGACGAGCGCTCCCGAGTGTTCGTGCGCCGACGCCTTGAGCAGCTCAAAGTGCTCCTGCACCAGGTTGTAGGCGGCCATATCGCCGGTATTGTCGTAGAGCTCCGTGGATCCTTTCAGGTCGGTGAACAGGATCGTGACATTCCCTACTTTAAGCTTGAGATTATACGGCAGATGCTGCGCCCTGAACAGTTCCCTGAACATCTGGTTGTTGATCAGCATCTTCCCGGTGAGGAATGGCGCCATCGAGGAACGGTTCCCGCTGATCAGCTTCTCGATGCGGGCGTGGTCGCAGAACTGCAGCAGCAGACCCGCGGGGAGGCTCAGGTGGCTCCGCACCCGTACGGTCACCTCTCCGGCAGGAAGGGAGACTGCCTTCGGCGAAAATCCGGACGCGAGCAGGTCCGCGTCGACGACGATCGGCGCGGCGCCCGCCGCGGCGTCAAAGCGCATCTCGAGCGCCGCGTGGCGTTCCACACTGACCAGGCGAAAGAGATCCCCGGGCTTCGCGTCGAACCGGACGCTCGCGGCGCCGCTCGGCCCGACGCCGGTGAATGAGCGGATAACTTCGCGGTCCATATAGTCGTTTACCGCCGGCGCCCACGCAAAGTTATCCGAAAAATAGTAACGCCAGTAATCCGCGAAACCGGCGTACGGGTCGAGAGCGGGCGCGGCGACGCCCTTATTGAGGCTGAAGGCCGCTTCGACCTGTTGGTCCAGCCGGCTGTCCACATCCTGGTTGCAGAAGGTGCAGTGGAACCGGTCGGGGTCGATCTGGTCGATCGTCGTGTAATTGTGCTCGACGCCGCCGCACAGCGGACAGATCATGTTCCACTCGAGGTCGAACAGGCCGATCTTTGCACCGCGCACGAACAGGTCGATCGCGGCGACGGGCTCGAAGCCATGCTCGGCCGCAAAGCGCAGCGGATTGATCCGGTACAGCCCCCACCGGTCCAGACTTTCCAGTATGCGGCCCAGCTTTTCAACATTGTCGGCCTCGCCGCCGGAAAAAGCCGCCAGCGCTCCGAGCTTCTGCTGTAAAACAGACTGATTCATCGGCCATACTCCCCGCAACAATTCTCAGCTCTTCTCCGCAATCTCTTTCAAAACCTTCTCGAAATACTCGTTCGCATACTTGATATACATCTCGTCTGCGACGAGCGGCTTTTCCAGCGCCGCCGCCGTCTCAGCCGATACCTTCCGTCCCTCGACGACCTCTTTTCCCGCTGTCCTAAGCAGTTTCTTGTACCGCATGATCAGCGGTATCAATAAAATGTTCTTCCCCTTCAGCATCTCGCCGCCGCCGCGGTATATCTCGGCGACCACCTGCGCGTTCATGTTGCGGGCGATCCGGCTGAAGAGCAGCTTCAGGACCTGGAAATGGGACTGCTCGGGGAATCCGCAGTTGGATATGACGACGATATCCGGCGACTCTCCCTCTCTGATGATATGCCGGCACTCCCCTTCCGGCGTCTTCGCGAACCGGGGATCGGCAAGCGGGACAAGACGGTCCATGAAGTTCTTCATGAGGCCGGTGACGTTGTCGACGTAGACCGGCGTCGCGAAAACGACGATGTCCGCGGAGACGAACTTCTTGAGCAGATCCGCCATGTCGTCGGCGATGACGCATTTCCCCGGCGTCTTCAGCCAGCACGCCAGGCACCCGAGGCAGTGGCCGATCTTTTTTTGCGCGAGCAGGATATGCTCGGTCTCGGCACCCGCCTCGCGGGCGCCCGCGAGGAACTCTTCGGTCATCAGGTAAGTGTTGCCGCTCTCGCCGCGCGGACTCCCGTTGAACGCAACGATCTTCATCGATATCCCCCTTGTTGCGCCGGCACGGCCGCCGGGGGCTTCGCGCCGGCATCGTTCTCGGCCGCGTGGACATCCGCGGAGCGGTCTTTCGCAAGATCGGCCGAGCCGAACGCGGCGCTTTGCGGAAGATAGACATGCAGCCACTCGTGAACCGTATCCGCCTCCAGCGTCCCGCGCGTCATCTCGAACTCGAGCAGGTGCCCGCCGCCCGACAGGTCGTCGGCGAGGAAGTGCATGTGGTAGCCGGGGACGTTCACCCCTTTGACGAACTCCGGCGACCGGAAACCGATAACCGTGCCGCGGACATTCGCGAGATCGAAGACGGGCTGATGTTTGGTCACTTCGACGAGCGGCGGGTACGGCTTCTTCTGCGCGGGAACGCTCCGCGTCCTGACGCTCCTGAACTCCCCGCGCAGAACGAACGCGCAAAAGCGGTTGCGCTGCGGGACGAGCGCGCCGATCTTCGCCTCCAGCGCCGTGCGGTCGATCGGGGCCGTGAGCTCCTCCCGACGATCGGCGGCGAAATCGGTGACGCACGCGAACGGCGTCCTCACGGCAAGCGCCGGACGGTAGACCTTGCCGTCGGCGCGCACCTGGTAGAACGACCCGTCGAGGAGGACCATCTCGCCGTCCAGCCCCTCGAACGTCCCGACGCCGAGGTCGCCGTATTTTCGCAGCGTCTCCAGCGGCATGTGCCCGTCATAGACCCCCGCCATCAGCGCGTCGATCGTCGCCACCTGCGTGATCCCGTTATGCGCAGGCGCCGCGCATCCCGCGAACGACGCCGCCATCGCGGCCGCAAAACAAAACGTCAATACCCGTCTGATCATGCGTTCCTCCTCAGCGACATACCGACAATGACGACCAGCTGCAGCGCGGTTTTCCTGAGCTGCGAATGTTCGGCGTTTGTCGTCTGCTCCATAGCGATCCCGTCGCCCTCACTCCTCGTCGCCGTCCTCTTCGTCCCCGTCCCGATCATCGTCGTCATCGTCGTCGTCATCCTCATCCTCGTAATCGGCGCCGTCGGCGTCGAGGCTGATCTTTTCGCCGCAATTCGGACATTCGGCCTCTTCGTCAAGCAGCACGCTGTGCGGCACCTTCGCCCCGCACTCCGGGCACTTCGCCACGCCCGAGCCCATCCCCGCGTCGTACTCGACGAATTCGTCGTCCATATCGTCATCAACCATGGCCACCCTCCTCTATCGAATTAGAATCTCACCACATGTTCGTTGTTTTTCAGCCACGCCTTATATTCCCTATACTCCGGCATCAGCGCCCCGACTTTCCTCCAGAACCGCGATGCGTCGTGGTTCCGCTCCTCGAGGTGCACAAGCTCATGAACGACCACATAATCGACGACCGGCAGCGGCGCCATGATCAGCCGCCAGCTGAAATTGAGCGTCCCCCTCGGCCCGCACGATCCCCACCGCCGCCCGGCGCCGGTGATCGACACCCTCTTGTACGCGGATCCCGATATTTCCGCAAGCCGCCTGACCCGCTCCCGTATGATGCCGCGCGCCTGCTCCCTGTACCATTCCTCAAAATGTTCTCTTGCCCGCGAGCGATGCTTTTCGGAGATCCGGAACTCTTTACCGTCGAAGACAAGCGGCTCTTCCTGATCGGCGCCGGCGCAAAGCGTCCGCCACTCGCCCAGGAACAGGAACCGCTCGCCGTCCGAGAACGTGCGCGCAGCGGCCGTCCTGGCCGCCTCGCGGGCGACGCGCTGTTTCTCGACGATCCACGGAAGCTTGCAGCGGACCATCTTCCGGATCGTCTCCAGCGAGACCCTCAGCGGCGCCCGGACGACGAGACTGGCGTCCGGCGCTATCTGCAGAGCCAGCGTCCTCCGTTTCGAACGAATGATCCTGTCGATGATTTCCTGTCCCATACGGTATTTTTCCGCATAGTATACCATCGATACGCGCCGTAAGGAACAGATGTCGACTGCATACCGCAAAAAAAGAGAGGGGCATCATACGATGCCCCTCTCCGCGAACATTCCTCAGATCACGCGCTATTTGCGCTCGCCTTTCTCATCGCCTCCCTGGTCCGGCCCGCGATGATGCCCGCCTTTGCCCTTCGGCCCGTGCGATTTCCACATATCGCGGCCCATCTCCCTGGCCTTCTTGTTCTGTTCCGGGGTCAGGACTTTCTGCGCGCTCGCAAGGGCCTCGATGCTTTTCAGGCCGATCTCCTTTTCGATCTCATATTTCTTCTCGATAAGCGGCCGCACCTTATCGACCTCTATCGTATCCGCTGTGACGAGCGTCCTGATATCGACCTCCAGCGTGTCGATCTGCGCGTTGAGCGCGATCCGGTCTTTCGTCAGTCCGTCCTTGATGCTCGCGATCTTCCCGGCCTGCTCGTCGGTCAGCCCCAGCTTCTTCTTGTTATGTTCCAGCATCATCAGCTTTCCCGTCACCATGCACTTCCCGCCCTCGCCCTGGCCGCATCTGCCTCTCTTTCCATGCATCTCGCCCGCATACAGGACGCCATGCAGCAGAACCCCTGTCGCGACCGCCAACGAAACCGCCAACCCGACATATCCCTTTCTCATACGCACCTCCTCATTGTTTACCATTCATGTTCAGGTCCACGTATGATTAGACGCGGGGGCGCGAGATATGTTCCGTGCAAGCGCAGTCAGCGCAAAACGACTCTCGGAAGAGACCATTCAGCAAAATGGATACTCACTGACTGCCGCCCTTCATCGAATGGTTACTTTCAGAATGAATAACTGAGCCCGGAGGTCACCCTCAATGCCGGGCTCTCGCTGTTGAGCCCCGTCCCGACGCCGCAATCGAACGCCAGAGAATCGCTGATGTTGTAGATCACGCCGCCGAGCATATTCCAGGGATCCCTCGCCGCGGCCCTGTCCTGGTTTGTCTCTCCGTAGATCTCCGCAACCGCCGTCAGTTTCTCGGAGATCTCATACTTGATCATGTAGTTGTTGCTGACCGTATTCCGCACATCAGCATCATCGGGTTTTCCGACGAATTTATACCCGACATTCACCACCGCCGACAACTTGCCGAACTTCTTCATCATCAACAGAGCTGCGCTCACGTCGTTTTTCCCGGTCCCGAGGTCCTTTCCCGCGTTCCCGCTCTTTGTCTTCAAGGTGCAGGCCAGCGTTATTGCCGGTATCAGCTCGCGCTCTTTCACGGCGCCGAAAGCCCACGTCATCGCGACATCGCCGATGCCGCTGTTATTTTTCTTTTTACTGACGACCTCGTCGCCGTTGTCGTCAGCAGTGACGATCCTGTCGTCGTCGTACAGCTTCGACACATGCGGCAATTCTATATCATATTCAAACCAATCGAAAACCCCGCACTCGATGTCCGAGACCCAGTCCCATTCCTTGTCGGCATTCGGCTGCTTCAGGAAGGTCGCTCCCGTCGCGACCAGGAACTTCCCCTGTTTGAGCAAGGTCGGCTCCGACGTGTTTGCCGGACGGTTCTCCATCAAGGCGAACACGTCGCATACAGGAATGAGAACGATCAACGCGACAACAATGGGTATGGCTCTTCGCATAGTGGTAAATGCCTATGAGGCGCGCGGCCTTTTTGCACTTTTTTTATTCAGCACCTCGACGCGCACGGGCGCAAGGCCGGTCAGCCCGATCTTCTTTGCCGCGGCGTGCGACAGGTCGATGACGCGGCCCCTGACGAACGGCCCGCGGTCGTTGATGCGCACCACCGCCGACCGGCCGTTGTCGAGGTTGGTCACCCGCACGCGCGTGCCGAACGGCAGAGAGCGGTGGGCCGCGGTCATGGCGTTCATGTCGAACCGCTCGCCGCTGGCCGTGATCCTGCCGTGATATTCAGACCCGTAATACGACGCCTTCGGCCCCGCGCAGCCGCCGAACGCCGCGACCGCCGCCGCATACGCCGCGGCGATCATCGCGATCTTTCTCCTGTCACCGCTCATCATATTTTCCGCCTGTCTCTTTTCCGGCAGCGTTTCGACGAACTTGACGCACTGTTCGATCCATCGTTCCAAAGCTTTCCGAACATCCTCTTTTCGACGTATCTCCTTATTCAGGCAATTGTATCAAACATCATTAGATGCTAATATAACTTCATCATCAATAATGCAAACCTACCAAAGGAGAACGGCATGTATCGACCGTTAAGGATCTTGGTGCTGGCAGTGCTGCTTGCCGCCGGCGCCGGCAGGGCGTATGCGCAGGACAACGAGGTTGTCGAAGTCCCCGGCGGCATCACCTATGAGCTCATCGGGACGTACGACGCGGCGCGGTTGAACAAGATCGTGACCGACGAACTGAACGATTTCAAGACCACCAAGAACAACGTCGCCCTTCCCGAGGCGGCCAACGGGGTGAAACTCTACCGCGTCAGGTACCAGACGGTCATCCCCGAGCGCGGCAACCGCCCGGTCATGGCGGCAGGCCTGATCGCCGTGCCGGAGGTTCAGTCGCGCGCATACCCGCTGGTCTCCTACCAGCACGGCACCGTCTTCTCGAAAGACGAGGTCCCGTCGATCCCGGAGAAGTCGACTGAGACCCGCCTGATGATCGCCCAGTTCGCCGGCCACGGGTATGTGGTGATCGCCGCAGACTATATCGGCAAAGGCTCTTCGGGGGAACCGGACAGCTATATGGTGAAGGAGAGCACCGCCCAGGCCTGCTACGACATGCTGACGGCGGCGCAGGCGGTACTGGACAGCCTCAAAATAAGGACCGGCGGCCTCTTCCTGAGCGGCTGGTCGCAGGGCGCCTGGTCCACGATGGTCTTCCGTAACAAGCTCGAAAGCCTGGGGATCCCGATCAAAGCGGCCGCGACAGCATGCACTCCCAGCAACCTCTATCTCCTGGCAAACCGCTGGATAAGCAACCGTTCGACCCTGGACGCCGACTGGATCGTCGGCACCGCGGCGCTCTTGATCAACTCCTACGAAAATTACTACCAGCTGCCGGGGCTGAGCAGAGAGGCGATCAAGCCGACGTACTGGCAGACCGCCCGCGATTTCTACGAGAACAAGATCGGGTGGGTTGAAGCCTCGAAGATCTTCCCTAAATCCGTAAAGGAATTCTTCCAGGACGATTTCTCCGGGAAAGGCTCGATAATGGCGAACCGGTTCTTCAGGCAGCTGTTCGAGAACCAGGCGTACGAATGGCGGTACCGCACGCCGACCCGTTTCTACTACGGCAAGATCGACGAGGTCATCCCGCCGTTCGTGGCCGCCCTGCCGGCCAGCTACCAGGAAGTGATCGGCGGCGCGCCGTCAAAGGCGGTCTATGCCGGAGATGACGCCGACCACCGCGGGACCTTTATCTACGGGATGATAGACCAGAAGAAATGGTTTGACGAGCTGGCGAGCAAGTAGCGTTACTACAAACCTCTCAAAAACTCCGGCTTCAGCCGTATCCCGCCGCCGATGGCGGTCTCCAGGATACGCAGCAGCGCCGCCTTATCTTTCGGGAGCGCACCTTCGAGCGGGAGATGGTTCGACGCGTGGTCAGACCGGAACACCGTCTTCTTCAGATCGAGCCCCTTCAGGATCTCATAGGTCTCTTTCAATAACTCCTGAGGATCCAATTCCTCGAACTCTCCCCGCACAACCTCTTCCGCCAGCGGCGTGCCGGGGATCACCATCAGGGAAAGGAACGACAGGTACCGCGGCTGCATCCTGTTGAGGGCGTCGATCGTCCCCGCCACATGTTCGGCGGAATGCCTCCTGCCGCCCAGCCCCAGCAGGACGATCACCGAAGACTTTATTTGAGCGCCGGCGGCCCTGTTGACCGCCGCGACCATTTCCGCAACGCTCGACCTCTTTGCGCACCGGTCGAGGACCTGCGGGCTGCCGCTCTCCAGGCCCATATAGATGAGGCTCAGCTTATGCCGGTACAGCTCCGCCAGGTCAGCATCGCTCTTTCTCGTAATGTTGCTCCCGTTCGCGTAACTTGCGATGCGGGCCAGCCGGGGAAAGGCGGCGTTGAGCTCTTCCATGATAGGGACGAGCTTGCTGTTGGCCAGAACAAGCGCGTCGCCGTCCATCAGGAAGACGCGCCGCGTATCCGGATATCTGCGCGCGTGCCGCCGTATATCGGCCGATATCTCTTCACGGTCCTTGACCTGGAACGTCTTGCCCTTGTAGGCGCCGCAGAAACTGCAGCTGTCCGACGAACAGCCGAGCGTCACCTGCAGAAGGAAACTGTCCGCCTCCGCCGGCGGACGGATGACCGGCTCTAGTATGGACATCGCGCCCCCGACACGGCAAACCTGGCGCCCATCTCAAAGGCTTTCCGGCAGTCTTCGGGAAACATCTCGTTTCTTCTTTTGAGCTTCGCAACTGGGTCGAACCGGGGGGCGACTACCTTCGAATAATCTTCGAACTGATAGGTGTCAAAGCTGAGAAGCGTCTCGCTTGACCCGAAAATTATCTTCAACAGGCGGTCGATACTCGTAAAACGCTGTCCGTAGCCGAATTCGTTCATGAGTTCTTCCGTGACGCCCATCGTGTAAATAAACCCCGTGAAGATCTTCTTAGGGAAAAGCGACTCCGGCGGCTGAGTGTACTTGATGTATGGAAACACCAACCGCTCCATAAACGACTGCATCTCCCCGGTAACGGTCCCCAGATAAACAGGCGAACCGAAAATAACGGCATCGGCCTCCGCAACCTTCTTCAACACCGGCTTAAGGGCGTCATTGACGGCGCATGCACCGTAGCTCTTACCCCCCTTCTCTTTGCAGGCAAAACAGCTGACGCAGCCTTTGTAGTTCAGGTCATACAGATGGATAAGCTCGGTCTCGGCGCCCTTCGACGCCGCGCCTTCAAGGGCCTTTTTGAGCAGTGTCGCCGTATTCCACTCTTTTCTCGGACTGCCGTTGAATGCAATGATCTTCATTGAACGCTACCTCCTGTTGGCAATAACGTGCATCCTATTCCACCTTGATCTCGAACGGCGCCAGCAGCGGCAGGACGCCGGGATGCGAGAACTTCGCCTGTTTCACCCTGTTCGCGGCCGGATCGATATAGTAGCGGCTTGCCCGGCTGAAGTCGACTTTTTCCAGCCGGAGGCGTCCACTCCCTGGAACGTCCGGTTCTCAAACAGTTTTTCGGAAGAAAACACGATCGGGCTCCTCTATTGTTTTTCAATAAGCTTCATCCGCCCGCCGACATCCAGATGGCGGCTCGCCGGGAGCTCGCGGCGGGTTATCCTTTATTCAGTCCCTATTCTCCTCAGTAAAACGTGCCCAGGCTGATCGCCAGCAAAAGGAACGAGATGGCGGGCCAGTAGAGGAGTTTGGGGATGAGGCCGTTGTCGTACTGGACCAGGGAGACTTTCTTGTTGCCCATGAACAGGAAGGCCTTCAGCGCCATCATGAACAGGGTGAAATAGATGATGAAGTGGAAGTTCTCCAGAAAGATGATCGAGTCGGTCGCGAGCTCCTGCTTCAGGTTGACCTGCGAAAGCAGCGTCGCGAAGAAGAACGAGACCACCGTCCCCAGGACGGCCAGGCCGCTGATCCCCCACGCCTTTTTCCGCTCCTCCTCCTTCGAGAACATCAGGAGGACGATGAAGAGCATCGCGAGCATCGTCAGCAGCGGGAAGATCTTGGAGATGAACGGCGTCATGAAATTGCGCTTTACCTGGATATTGAAGCGCAGCTCCGGGAACTTGTCCTCGCGCGGGTTCTTCGTTATGCCGAAGTTGGTGTTGTTGAACGTCTCTTCGTAATCGAAGAAGGCCCCCTGGAACGCGTAGCCCGGCAAGACCAGCCCCTGCTGCAGCCCCGGCGCCGCCTGGGCGGTGATGAACTTGTAGCCATCCAGGTCCGGGACCAGCATCACGTTATTGACGAAATCGGCGTGCAGCAGCCGGACACCGATGTCGGGCCGGTCGAACGGGTATTTCGAATAGTCGAAGTACTCGCGGATGGTCGCCTCGAAATACCAGCCGGCCACCTCCGTGTTGTCTTCCCTGCGCCGGTAGACCTCCGTCGTCTTTATTGCCTTCGCCTCCGGCAGGATAAAGCCGCGGGAGACGCCGTCATGGACGCCGTCGGTATATTTCTGCCAGACATAGCCGCTCATCTCGAGGTCGTTGGCCCCTTTGAACTCCAGCGTCTGTATATAGATACCCGTCGGTATGAAGGACGGGGGCTGCTTGTGATTGCCGACGGCGTTCTGGGTGTATGTCTCCACGAACCTGCCGACCGCGCCGGGGTCGCGGAAGGCGAACTTCTCGTCGCGCCGCTCGTTCGGGGCCTCGAGGATCAGGGACCACAGGTAGCAGGTCGCCGCCAGGCACGAGATCGAAAAGACGATCGAGACGGTCCAGAAACCGCTTCTTCTCAACGACAGCGCGCCCGAGGCCATCGCAGACAGGAGCGTGAAGAAGACAATAAGCGCGAGCGCCATCAGTATCTTCTGCCTGCGGAAGGCCGTCTGGCTCGTCATGATCTCGTCGTCGAGAAAGACGGCGCAGACCGTCCACCCCGAGGCGGGGATCGGCCTGAAATAGACGCAGGAGCCTTTCCCCGTGGCCGGATCGGCGAGAACGACGGATGCGCTCTTCCCCTCGAGGGCCGTTTTGGCCGCCTCCAGCAGCCGGTCTTTCCCCTTCCCTTTATACAGCTCCACGGTGTCGAAGACGGTCTTTTGCTCTTCGACGAGCTGGTGGACCGGATAATAGACCAGCGCCCCGTTCTTCGAGAACATGAAAGCGTACCCGGTCTTCCCTAAGGACATTTGCGCCGCTTTCCGGCGTATTTTATCCAAAGACAGGTTCGCGTGGACGGTACCGGCCGGAACCTTCTTCCCCGCCGCATCGGTCCGGAAGAAAGGGACGACGAACCCGGCGGCCAGGACCTTCGTCGTTTTGTTGTAGCGGGGATCGCGCCAGACCGGCCCTTCTGCGAGGACCTTTTTATACCAGTCGCGCTGGGTGTAGTCGTAGGCGCCGTAATCGACCTCGAAGAACTGCGCCTTGCCGTCTTTGTACCCGTAGCGGGGGCCGAACAATTTCCTGTCGGGTGCGAATGCGTACGGCTCGTACGATACGCCTATCTCGACGATCATGGGATGCGTATCGACCTCTTTTTTCAACCGCTCCCGGAACGCGTCCCCGCTCAGCTTCCCGGCGCCCAGGTCATCGGCAAGCGATGTGATAAGACCCTCGAATGCCTTCATCCGCTCGTCTATCTTCGCGGCGGCACCCGCGCACTGCTCCTCAGCGCTCTTGCGCGCGGCGTCGACCATTTCCGCGTCGCTTTTCGTATACCGGCTGAACGATACCGCGACGAAAGCCAGGCTGGCCAGGCAGAGCGTCAACGCAAGGCCGAAAGCGAGTTTCTTATGCTTCATCTGCTGCGGGTAGATCTCCATGTGCCTCCTTTTGAGGGTTGGCTATTTTTCCGGCGCGCGCCACTCGTACGGCGCCGGGTCGATGATCTCGGCGATGCCGTCGCCGTCGAGGTCGGTCCAGCCGAAGAGGAGCCAGGGAAAGCTGGTCATCCGGTCGGTGTCGGCGGCGTAGCCGGCGTCGCCCACGGG
>ERZ795055.1003-NODE-1003-length-23900-cov-5.252338_pt1 | contig 23900 bp, 25 predicted proteins | sample MGYA00375139_ERZ795055 | MGnify/ENA primary metagenome ERZ795055 (study PRJEB30184, sample SAMN05720283) | anaerobic digester metagenome | isolation source: active sludge of municipal wastewater-treating anaerobic digesters | place: USA | collected 2015-01-23 ... | reverse complement strand
CCCAGCGACATCAGGGACATCGCAATGATAAAATAGGGCATGCGGGGTTTCATCTCACTTAGTCCGGTCTGCGCAGATCTCACTGTTTCAGGGCGCCGACCAGTCCCCTGAGTTCGCCAGGCAGCCTGTCCGGCTCGGCGCACAGGGGCGGATCGAGCGGCGCCTGGCCAAGCCTTTTGAAAATTTCGAGGCCCCTGCCTCCCAGCATGAGAGACAGAAATCTCGGCGCGTCTTCCTTGTTCTGCGGATTCCTGACCATGGTCACGCCGTAAATCATCGGCTCACCCCTGACCACGATTTTTTCGCCGGGTTTCTTCCCGGTTATCTCAAGCGAGGCCCTGCCGTAACCCGCGGCCATGGAGGGATCTCCCAGGTTGATTTCCCGCGGCAGTTCGACGAACGGCAGCCCGTGCTGGACCGCGACCGAGCGGTAAAGGAATATGTAGTCCAGGGCGCCGGTCTCGACCAGGGCTATCAGGTCGACCTCTTTCGGGCGGATGTTTTTCGGGGGACAGGATTTTTTCAGCCTGCCGTACAGCCCCGGTTTGCGGTAATGGATTTCGGCGAGCTGCCACACGAGCTGCGAGCGGTACCCGCAGGGGTCCTTCTCCGGATCCGAATGGCCGTATTTCACGCCGTTCCTCAATAGAATGTCAGGCCAGTTTTCGGCGTTGATTTCACCCGCATACCTGCTCTTTTCGGAATGAACGAGCGCCATCTCGTTTGAGGCGAAACGGACGTTGAACTCCGCGAAATCGGGCATCAGAATATTGCCGATCACCATATAATCGGCCGACGCCATGATGTCGCAGGGTTTTCCGAGGTCGCTGATTTTTCGGGCGGCCTCGATGCTTCCGGAGGACTCCAGCAGCACCGTAATGCCGGGGTTTTCGGCCTCAAACTCCTTTTTCAGCTCCTTCATGGGCACTGAAAGGCTGCCCGCGTGAAAAACGATAATGTTCCTGTGATCGCTCTTGCAGGACAGATGGGCAATAACGGTTAAAGAAAGCGCGAGGATAATCACCCGTTTCATGGATATAACCTCCGGCCGATGTCGTTCGGGTTCATGTTTCATGATGCATTTCCAAAGGCCGCCCTGTCAAATACAATAAAAATCCCCGCTGCGCAGGAAGAGTCCCCCGGCCGGGATTGTTGTTGACTTAATCCGCGGCATATCATATAATTTAACAAATTTCATATACAGGCTCCCTATCAATCCATCTTATGGCAAAAAAAGAGATTAAAGAGATAGAACTTAACGAGTTTCAGCTCAGAAACATCGACATTCTCACCCATCTTTACGTCCACAACGCAGTCGATGACGAAGTAGTCGAAAAGCTTAGAAAATCGGAGCTGGATTATTTTACGCTGCTCAACAAGTACAAGCTCCTCGAACAAAAAGTCAACATCGATGAAAAGACGAACCTTCTCAAGTTCAAGAAAGACTATCTCACCGAAATAATAAAGACCGCTTCGCGCATATATTTCGGATCGGAAACCCAGAGTTTCACGATATCATTCGTCAGATTCGACATCGACGATTTTTCGGTCTTCAACAACAAATACGGCCACGACGCCGGCGACGAGGTCCTCGTCAAAATCGCGTCGATCATCAGGGACCGGTCGAGACCGACCGACTATGTGATACGGTTCGGCGGAGAGGAGTTCGATGTCATCCTTCCCTCGACGACAATAGACGGCGCCATCAAATACCTCGACAGCATATTCGAGATCATAAACGACGCCAGAATCCCGTACAACGGCCAGGAGCTGAAAGTAACGGTAAGCGCGGGCGTTTCTTCGATCCATTATACGTTCAACGAGAAGAGAATAGTGGAAGAAACGATCGAAGAACTTTTCAAGAGGCTTCAGAGCGAGGCCGACAACGCGCTCTACGAGGCCAAATACATGGGTAAAAACCGTTATTGCGTCTATTCCGAAGACAAAAAGACCGAGTACATAAAAATAAGAAAAATCTACACGAAATAGCCGCCGTCACCACGCGAACGAAAACTCCCTCTCGCGAAGCAGCGAAACGCACGCGTCCACGACTTCCGGATCATATATGACATTCCTGTTTGAGATTATCTCCTCGATTGCCTTCTCCAGGCCCAGCGCCGGCCTGTATGGGCGATGAGACGACATGGACTCCACGACGTCGGAAACGGCGACGATCTTCGATTCCAGGTGGATGTGGCCGCCATGAAGATTTTTCGGATAGCCCGAGCCGTCGATGCGCTCATGATGCTGGTACACCACCTCGGAAACGATCGACGGCAGCTCTATCTCCCTCAGTATCTCGTATCCGGTCAGGGGATGTCCCTTGATCAGCATGTACTCGGCCTCGCTGAGTCTTGTCGGCTTCGAGAGTATCTCTGCGGGCACCGAAATCTTGCCGATATCGTGGATCGTACCAGCGACGTAAATGGTCTCGACCATGTCTTCTGACAGGCCCATGGTCTGGGCGATCGCCTTTGAAAGCTCACCCACCCTTTTCTGGTGGCCCGCGGTATAGGGGTCGCGCACCTCGACCGCCTTCGCGATCGCATGCAGGGCGCCGTTCAGGATGCTTTTGAGCTTGAGAAAGCTCTCGGTGAGGCTCTTCTCAAGATGATATTTATGCAGGGCGAGAGTCAGCACCGTCGCGAGATTTCTCTTTTCGAAGGGTTTGATGATGTATCCGTACGGCGAAGCGTCCATGGCCCTCTCGACGAGAGACTCGTCAGAAAAGGCCGATATGAAAATGATCGGAACGTCGCTCTGTTTGTGGATCTCGATGGAGGCGTCTATTCCGTCCATGTCGCCCTCGAGCATGATGTCCATGAGTATCAGGTCAGGAGCGCCGCCCAACGCCGCCTCAACGGCCCCGCGGCCGTTGTTTACAGACTGGAGTACCTCGAAATCAAGCGATTCGAGGAGCTTTTTGAGATAGAGAGCGTTAATTTTTTCATCTTCAACGATGAGTATCTTTTTCTTCATTACAGCAGATTGTCTCCCGATGAAACAACCCGGTCAGACCGGATAGATTACGCACCGCGTTGACTGGCATTTCAATCACTATGACTGAATCACCATCACTATATTATACCCAATTCAGAATATTTTTCAATACATTATTAGAGAAAATTCGCGGTATGCGGCGATTTACGGATTCACCTTATCACATCCTGGTGCCAGACCAGGTTGCCGTCCTCCACGGCGAGAAGATCGAATCTGCAGGTGAATTCAGGCTTATTAAAATTGGAATTCTGAGACAGAAAGCTGAGGGCCGCAGCCCTGATTGTTCCGGCCTTGCGCCTGTTGATCGAGTAGAGCGCTCCGCCGTACCGGTCCGAGGATCTGGTTTTGACTTCGACGAACACCAGGAGGCCGTCTTTTCTGGCGATGAGGTCGATTTCTCCATGCCGGCCGAACCTGAAATTTCTGGCCACGATTTCGAAACCACGTGACAGGAAAAAAAGCGCGGCTTCATCCTCGCCGTGCATTCCAACTGTTCGATTGTAGCCCGTCACGGCGATTAAAGGACATCAAAAATATTGATGCCGGCCTCCTCTTCGTCAAGGGCTTTGGTGATGTAGAGGTTTGAAGCCTCGAGAAGGTTGACGATCCTGGTCTCCTGGATGCGCTCGCCGGCCTGGCTGAAAATCAGCTTTATGATCGGCCTCAGGGGCTTTTCCGGAATGGATCCTATGACCAGGCCGCGGCTTCCGTCGTTGAGCTCGACGATGGAGCCGATGGGATATACCGACATGCGCGAAAGAAAAACCCTGAGTATGACCGGGTCGAACTTGTTGACCCCGCTCGCCAGCAGGTTCCTCATGGCGTGGTAGAAATCCACCTTGCGCCGGTAGCTCCTGTTCGATATCTGCGCCTCGTAGCTGTCGGCGATCGAGGCGATCCGCGCAAACTCGCCGATTTCGTTCCCATGCAGGCCCCGGGGATATCCCTTGCCGTCGAACTGCTCGTGGTGCTGGAGCGAGACATTGGCGATGCCTTCTTTTATCTGTCCCAGGTCGCGCAGGCCCTTGTAGCCGTGGAGCGGGTGCGTCTTGATCTGCTTGAATTCCTGGTCTGTGAGGTTCGACTGCTTGTGGATGATGTACACCGGCATCTTGATCATCCCGGCGTCAATCAGCATCGTTCCCAGGCCGAGATCCTTGAGCTTGGCGGTGCTGTACTTCAGGGCTATGCCGATTATCAGCGCGTAAAAGGTGACATTGACCGAGTGGGTCACAAGGTAATCCCTGCCCTCGTCGAGACCGTAAAGAAACAGAAAGACGTTCCTGTTCTCTTTCAGGATTTCGATGATATCGTACACGGCCTTTTCCAGCGGTTCAATTTCAAAATTCTGGTCGGCGCGGATGGAGCCGTATGCCTTTTCAACCGCCTGTCTGGCCTTGGTGTGGACCTCGATGAGACGTTTTCTTTTTTTCAGGAGCTCATTGTACTCTGCGAGGATTTTTTTCTCGTTTTCGAGGGAGGTATTTTCCCTTTCGATAAAATCGGCCTGATTGACGATTTCACCGTCGGTTTCGACTTCTATCACGCCCCATGTCATGAGCTTTTTAATGTCTTCTTCTTTGATGGGACTGTTCGCAGGGACCAGCATGTTGTTGCTGTCGATGTAAAGAGGTTTATCGAAAAGCATCCCCGGTTTCAATTCTTCAACAAGAATCTTTTTCATTTTTTGTGTTTCTCAAGATTACCGCTATCTATTTTTCTCTTAAAGTCTCTGTTGACCCTGTAACAAAAAGCCAGGACCTCCGAAACGGCGCGGTAAAGATCTGGCGGGATATGAATCCCGATATCGATTTTAAAAAGAACCTCGGCCAGATCGGCGTCCCTGAAAACCGTTATATTGTGTTTTACGGCTATTTCAATGATTTTTTCCAGCAAAATACCCCGCGCCTTTGCTATCACACGGGGGGCATCGCCGGAATACTCAAGGGCCGCGCCCTTATGTCCTTCCATGTCAGACCTTGACGTCAAATTCACTATTTAGGGAAAAATATGAATTTATTTCAACCATTTTATCAATAATAATATTTCTATTGTGGACCGCAACATGCGCCTGCATCCCCGATCCGGCGAATGATTCCATGAGTCCAGGCAGCGAGCGCCTGATAAAAGCGCCGGAATCCTCGCGATCCGGGACAATCATGATACTGATGGCCCCCTTTTCATGCCTCGCCATGATGTCCAGCTGTCCCAGGGCCGAAAGCTCGAGGCTCAGCGCCAGAAAATCGCCGGATTTGACGTAACGAACCGGCACAAAAACCCCGTCTTCATCCAGCGGCACGACTCCCGATTGAGGGCCTGGACCAGGACCATCGGACAGAGCCCCGGCGAGAAATTCGATGAGCTCTTCCCTTTCCCGCCCGGATTCAACCGAATCCAGCGCGGTTTCAATCTGCGCCGCCAGGTTACGTGCGCCTGGTTCGGGCCAGGCTTCCCTGTTTTTGCCGCGGTTCCTGCCGAAAAGGCCGTATATATAGGCAGCGAACGGGCCGCCCAGCGCCCTTTCAAAGAGAAAAAAGGCGAGATCCGCCCTTGCATCAGGACCCAGGCCCAGGGAAAAAAGCCGCGATAGAAGCGCTGCCGCATTACCTCCTTTTCCTTTTCGGCCCTCGGCCTGCAGCAGATACGCGTGCAGTTGAAAAAGCGCATCGCCCCTGCCGGCGAGGATCCTGCCGATCTCGGCCGGATTGAATCTCTTGACATCATCCTGCCCCAGCAGCGAAAATTCGAGCAGCCGGGCCAGGTAGTCGGCCCTTCCCCCTGCGCCGACCATTTTAAATACATAGGATTCGTTCTTTATCCCGTCAAGCCTGAGGAGCAGCGAATCCCCGGCAGGCAACCCCCTGGTGAATTCGGCCCGTATCCTGCCTCCCCCGATTTCGAGCACCGCGCTGCTCCGACCGCGCCGTTCGACGACCCGCGCGGGCAATTCGGCCCCGACTTCGAGTTTCCTCAGCGCATCCGCCGCGGCTCCAGGGCCGGACACCCGTATAACGTTGACCGCATCAATCTTCATCCGGCCCTTCCTCTCTGCGGGCAGCCATGCTCTTCACCGGCTCATACGATCTGCGGTGAACTGCCGAATAACCGAGGTCCATGATGGCCTGCCGGTGAGATGCGGTGCCGTAACCCTTGTGCCTTGAGAACCCATATCCGGGATACACGCTGTCCATCCGCTCCATGACCTCGTCGCGCCTGACTTTCGCCATGATCGAGGCGGAAGCGATGGAAACCGACTTCATATCCCCTTTTATGACCGAGACCGACGGAACCGGCATATCGAACGAATAATTGCCGTCAATCAGGACAACACCAAGCTTGTCTGTTATACCTTGGATTATCCTGTTTAGTGCAAATTCGGTCGCACGATTGATGTTGATCGCGTCGATGGTGCGGTGCGAAACCATGACGACATCGGAATAGATCGCCCACTTGCGGATTATATCGCGGGCCCTGAGCCTTTTCTGCGGAGAGAGCTGCTTCGAGTCCCGAATATGGTCGAGGAGCTCTGCGGCAGGCTCCATGATCACCGATTGCGGATATATGACGAGACCCACGGCGAGCGGGCCGGCGAGAGAACCCCTGCCCGCCTCGTCGGCCCCGGCGATAAGCCCTTCGGTCCGGTCTATAAATGCTTTTTCAATGGCGAAGTCCGGATTAAAACAGGAAGGCGGACATTGTCCGCCTTCGTTATTTTCACCATGGATGTTTTTCACCATCGCTTACTTCATTCGAATATTATTCACCTGCTTTTTCAGCGGGAGGCGCGGCCGGAACATCGGCCGCAATAACGCCGGACCGTCCCTTGCGCTCCTTCAGTTTGGCCGATTTGCCCTTTCTTTCGCGGAGGAAGTACAGCTTCGCCCTGCGGGCCTTGCCCTTGCGGACCACGTCTATCTTTCCGATGCGCGGCGAGAACAGCGGGAAAATCCTCTCGACTCCGACATCGAACGATATTTTCCTTACCGTGAAGTTCTTTCCGAGCCCGTGGTTGTCGATTGCGATGACGATGCCCTCGAAAACCTGTATGCGCTCCTTGTCGCCCTCGATTATTCTATAGTGGACCTTTACCGTGTCGCCCACTTCGAAATTGATCGCCCGGGTTACCGGTGCGATTTCCTTTTCAACGCTCTGTATAAGATCCATCGCTTATTCCCCCAATATTTTTCTCATGAGATATCTTTTATAGAGATCAGGTCTCACTTTTCTCGTTTTTTCTTCGCGTTCCCCGTGCCGCCAGCGGGAAACCGCCGCATGATCGCCGCCCAGCAGTACCTCCGGCACATCCATCCCCTGAAACGACGACGGCCTCGTATAATGGGGATACTCCAGTAGATCGTCCTCGAAGCTTTCCTCCGCGAGGGATTCGGCGTTCGACATGAACCCTGGCACCCGGCGGGCCATCGCGTCGATTATGACCAAGGCCGCGTACTCGCCTCCCGAAAGAACATAATCGCCGATTGAAACCTCGTAATCGACGTATCGGTCTATGATCCTCTGGTCGACCCCTTCATAGTGACCGCACAGTATGCAAACTTCATCGTTCTTTGCCAGCTCCACGACCATTTCATGGTCCAGAAGCCTGCCGCCGGGCGAGGTCATTATGACCCTGGCGCCCGCACTTACGGTCGAATCCAGCGCCTTCGACAGCGGGCCCGGCATCAGCACCATCCCGGCCCCTCCGCCGTAGGGATAATCGTCACACTTGTTGTATCGGTCCTCGGAAAAATGGCGGATATTCACTATATCAACCGATACAATGCCCGCTTCTATCGCCCTGCCGAGAAGGCCCGATTTGAGCGGCGATTCAAAAAAATCCGGGAATAGAGTGACGATTTTAAATCTCAAAAAGGCCCTCTACGGGATTTACATCAATGCGCCTGTTTTTGATTCCGGCCGTATCGACCATGGAACCCACAAACGGAACCATCCTGTCTTTGCCGGAGACGTCCGTGATGACGAGGATGTCCCCCGCTCCGGCCTTGAAAATATCGGTCACTTCGCCGAAAAGGGCGCCGCCGATAAAAACTTCACACCCTATAAGGTCGTAATAATAATAACTGTCATCTTCGAGGAGGTCTTTTCTCGTTTTCTCGGCCGTGCTTTTATCGATATAAATGGAGCCGCCCTTTATCGAGGCGGCGCTGTTTCTGTCGCTGACCCCATCGAAACGGACAAGGGCCGTTTTACCTTTCTGTTCCGTGAACTGCTCAATCCGGTGTTTTGATGAACCGGCTTCGCATGAAATGATAACATCCCGCCCCGGTTCAAAACGGCCCGGGATATCCGATGTCACATAGACCCTGACCCTCCCGTCCAGGCCATGGGCGCCTGTAATCACTCCGATTCGTATATAATCATCTTCAGATATCAATCAAGAATTTCCAAAACGACTCTTTTCCCGGATTTGGTTGCAGAAGCGTTGATTATTGTCCGAATAGCGCGTGCGATCCTACCGTGTTTTCCTATGACCTTCCCAATGTCTTCCTTGGTGACCTTAAGCTCAAGAATCGTCGACTTTTCCCCTTCGATCTCCCTTATCTCGACTTCGTCCGGATGATCCACAAGAGATTTCACCATGTACGCAACAAGCTCCTTGTAATCCATTTCCGCCTCCCGAAGGATTATTTAGCCGCTTTAAACTTTTGCCATATCCCGGAATTCTTCAGTAGATTCAAAATCGTCACGGTCGGCTGCGCGCCGAGCTTGAGCCATTTCAGCATTTTTTCTTCATCGACGTTGAACTGTTTTTCGCCGACTATCGGCTGATACTGCCCGATCTGCTCGATGATGCTCCCGTTTCTTCTGCTCCTCTCGTCAATCGCGACAACCCTGTAAAAGGGCTTCTTTTTCGTTCCAATCCTCTGCAAGCGAATCTTAACAGCCACGAACGGCACCTCCTGATATAATTAGGGAGTTAAGTATTTAAAGCCCTGTTTTTTTGTCAACTTAAAAATTCGCGGATCGCGGCTTTGAGCTCAGCAACATTGCGATTTACCGATCCGTCCTTGAACGCCGCGTTTCCGGCCACAATGATATCGGCCCCCGCCTTCACCACCCGGCCAATATTTTCCCTGTTGATCCCGCCGTCAACCTGTATTTTTACTCTATTATAACCCTCTCGCACAAGAAAATCCTTCAATTTTTCTATCCTCGGGAGGGCGGCTGGCATGAAGGGCTGACCGTAAAACCCGGGATCCACCGACATCACCAGAACCATGTCGGCATAAGGGATAATATCATAGACCGATTCTATGGGGGTCGCGGGATTGACCGCCAGGCCCGAAAGCGCCCCCGCCTCGCGGATCAGGCCCATGAGCCGCGCCGGGAACCTGGTGCTTTCATACTGGACGGTGACGACCCAGGGTTTGAGCTCAAGATACCGGTCAAGCGAGCGCTCGGGCGTTTCGATCATGAGATGCACGTCAAAGGGGATAGAGGTTCTTGACATCAGGTCGGCCATATAGCCCGGCCCGAAAGTCAGGTTCGGGACGAAAAGCCCGTCCATGATGTCCATGTGCAGAAGGTCGATGACCGCGGGATCGAAATCCTTCACCATCTCGCCCATGGTCGACAGGCTGGATGCGATGATCGACGGGGATATCAGCGCCTTTTTTTCATCAGTCATCGTAATCCATCCCAATGACCCTCTGGGGCTCTTTGTTCGCCGTGATCGTTATGCGCGCGTTCCCCTCGCGCCTGAACACGAACACGATTTTTTCGCCGGGACCCATGACCCTTGAAAACGCGGTCGTTTTTGCGTTAAAATCCTCGACAAAAGCCTCGTACAGGCTTTTTTTGGCGTCCGACGGCACCTGATACTCGACCTTTTCATACGCCCTGTACGGATGCTCCTCCATGGGATACAGGTAAACCCCCAGCTGCACCGACCCTCCCCGGGGCACGGCAGCGCCCGGTTCGGGCTTCTGCCAGGCGACCCGGCCGCTCAGGCCTTTATCGGTCGCAACGACGATCTCCTGGGACACGGAAAAGCCCTTTGACAGCAGGATGCCGTAGCACAGCTCGATCGACTGGTTCACCACATCGGGCATGTTCTGGTCTGCGGCCGCGTTCCCGGACGAGACGAGCAGGTTGACCTTGCGGTCCGGGCCCACTTTTTCGCCCGCTGAGGGGCTCTGGGCGATCACGGTGTTTTCGGCATGTTTTGCGGAAGGGATATACGATATCACCCCGGTCGAAAGGGAGATTGATCCGCCGTGATAATTGAGGCTTTTCAGTTTGTTGAGCGCGATGGGCAGGGCCATTCCGGTCACTTTGGGCACGTCGAGCAGGATCGTGTTCCTGCTGACTACCAGCGTCAGCTTGCTGTTTACGGGCACGACCTCGCCCGGATCGGGATGCTGGGACAGGATGATGCCGTCATCGGTGTCGTATACGTCCTTGAACTTGACCTCAGGAACGATGTCTTTACGGGCGATGGTGTTATAAACCTCTATAAAGGACACGCCGGTGACGTCGGGAACGGTCACATCCCTCGAAGCTTTAGTCAGAAAAACCGTAATGACCATCGAAATAAAAAGATACAGCGAGAAGCCGACGAACAGGATCGCCGCGATCCTCCAGATGGTGCCGAAATAATCGAATTTCACCGGATGCTTCGGTTCATTGCTTTTTAACATATTCTTCTCTTTATATTTTATTCAATAAATACTGGTCAACGAAACAGCTTCATCAGGATATTGATAATCAGCGTGGCCATGATACTTATCACAATTCCAGTTGCAAGAGGAAAATATACGGTCGTGTTCCCTTTTTTAAAAGTAAAATCGCCGGGCAGCCGGCCCTGAAAAAATATCACCTATCGCCAAATATTATTTGTCAATAAAAATATTGACATGCATGATGAACACCAAGACTCATTACTCAAGAAATATCCGTTTTATCTCGACAATTGATACAGGGTTCATAGTTATTTTACGCAAAAGCGGCGTCAAAGCATGGACCGCGGCAATCAGCATATGGGAAACAGAGAAATCAAGATACTACTGACCTCGGACATCCATCTGGGGCTTGGCGGGGCGGGGGCGCCGGTTCCCGAAAAGGCGCGAATGAACACCTTTAAAAGGATCGTCAGCCTCGCCAGGGAGCACGACATACTCCTCATCGCCGGAGACCTGATCGACGGCGTAGCCCTGGACAAGGAGACTCTCGACGTCATACGGGCGGAATTCAACGGCCTGAGGGAAAGCAACGTCGAAATTCTCCTGACGCCCGGCCCCGGCGAGCTGACCCCCGAAAAAACCGTGGCTCCGTTCCTGTTCGACCTCAGGGCCACCTACATCTTCACCAGCCCCGAGGCTGCGGTGCCCTACACATTCACCAAGGACGACCAGCGCGTCTATTTTTACGGGATTCCTTCGTCATACAGTCAGGACATCGCGAAAATTAAAAAGACCTCGAACGACGGCTTTCACATCGGTCTTTTCCATGTCGAGTTCGAGATAGAAAACGGCGGCCCCAGGGAATCGGTGTTCAAGCTCCACAAGAAAAGCCTTAAAAAGCTCGAGCTGGATTTTTACGCCCTCGGCCATAATCACAATTTCAAGATGTTCAAGGTGGCCGACAGGATCATCGGAACATACCCGGGCAGCCCGGAGGCCACCGGATTCGGCGAGACGGGCGACCGGTACGTGATTTCGATCTCGCTCAAGAACAACGAGATATTCCAGATCAAGCGTCTCTCGGTGAATTCGGTGAAAATCTGCGATTCGGTCATCGACTGCTCGGCTCCCGAATCCCAGAACGCGATGCATAAGATACTCGACGAGTCGAAGGGAAAGAACGTGGTCCACAGGCTCACCCTGACCGGATTCAGGGACTATGTCCTGAACAGGGAGAGCATCAACCAGTACAAGGACCTCTACCTCGATGTCGTGTTCTGTGACGAGTCGATCCCGACGGTCAACACCCAGATAAACGAGTACGGATCGGGAGAGTCGATTCGCGGCGAATTTTACCGGAACCTGAAGGAAGACATCAAAAAAGGGAGCGTCCCTGCCGAAGTCGACCTCGACACCATCGCCAAGCTCCTGCACACGGTCTCGACCCTCGGATACGAACACCTGGAGGAATGGCTGTGCGGATAAAAAGATGCGCCGTGTCCAGACCGGGTCTTTTCGAGAATACCGCGATCGAATTCAGCGACGGAGTCAACATCATCTACGGCAGAAACGGATCCGGGAAAAGCCTGCTCGCAAGGGCGATGATGGACGCGCTTTGGGCCGACACCGCCGGCGAAGGACTGCTTACGGATGCGGCATGGGAATCCCTGCACCTCGAAATGCTTTTTGCTCTTGACCACGAAAAGGTCTATAAAACCGTAAAAACGAGAACAGGGGATTCATCCTTCTTCTGTATCGAAAACGATTCGGCAGCGCCCTGCTCGAGATCCCGTAAAAAAGGGAAAAAAGGCGGGCCCGAAGACGAATCCCCGAACGAAACAGACCTTCACTCTTATTTCGATAAAGTCGATTTCACCACCTTCACCCAGTCATCATTCATGCCGTCGCCGTCGGACATCGGACCCGACAGCAGGGTCGATTTCTCGGTGATCAAGAACATCGTCCTCAGCGATACGAGCGGTTTTTTCGATCTTTACAAGAAGCTTGACGATATCCGGGCCGACAGTCCGCGGGGCAGCGCTCTCGGGAAAAAGTTATCGGGACTCGAAGCCAAACTCAAGGACATCACAAAGGAGATCAAGATTTTCGAAATCCAGAATTCGAAAAAAGACAAGCTCATAGTGGAAAAGCGGAATGTCCAGCAGGAAATCGACAGAATGAAAGTCGAGCTCTCTCTGCTCGAAGATAAAAAGGATACGATGGAGGAAATCCGCAAGAACCTGCAGAAAATCGAAAGGCTCAACGAGGAGCTGCGCAGCATCAAGAACGAAGTAGACGGCGAGCAGGAGAAGATCGCGGCCATCTCGAGGATGAAACAGGAGATCAGCGACAGGTTCCCGGAATTCAGCGGGATCGAGCCCGAAAGCGGAGAGACCCTGGACCGCCTCCAGGAAATATTCATCGAAATCAGGAACATCAACGAAAAAATCGACTCCTTCCACGCCAGGAAGGAGCGACAGAAAAAAATGACGAGAAAGGCGGCGGTCACCATCGGCACCGTGTATCTGACGCTGCTTGCCGCGCTCATATACACGGGCAGCGTCACCATCCCTGAATCGATCAGGATGATCGGCACGGGATCGGGGGCGCTTTTCGCGCTGTGCCTGGCCCTGGTCGGTTACCCGTACGCCGCACCGGGATCGAAGGTCCTGGACGCCCTGAAAGAAAACAAGCGCATCCTCGGCCTCAAGATGAAGGAATACGCCGACCAGATACAGTTCCATCACGGCCGTGACAACCTGGGAGAACTGTACGAGTTTCTTCTCCAGTACTTCGAGGATTACATCGAGTACAGCGACAAGAACCGGGAGATCAAGGAGCTCGACCGCTCGCTGAAAGACAGCGCGTACCTGGACAAGATACAGAACAAGCTTAAAGAGCTGAAGTCCCAGGAAGAGACGATCAAGACCATAATAAATTCTGCGGCGGCCTCGCTGAACATAAACCGGCTCAAAAACCCAGACTTCACGGTGCTCGACGAGCTGACCGACGAGATCGACTCCGGCATCGCCGGTCTCAACGATTCGATCGCGGCCAAAAAAAACATTCTCGTCCAGATCGACTCCGAAATCCTTCAACACCCCGACAAGACGGGGCATTACAAAAGGCTCTGTGAAGAAAAAGATGAAATCCAGGCCGTACTGAACAAGCTCTATGCCAGAAAAAACACGCTGGATTACGTCATCGGCCTTCTCTCCCGGACGATCGAAAAATCGGAATCCCGGCAGCTGAAAAAAATAGTCGGTCTCGCCCACGAGCGGTTCACGCTGCTGACCGAAAACCAGTTCGTCGGCCAGGTCGACGAGGAAAGCATCCGTCGTTTTCTGACCGCGCCCGTCGAGGGGCTCAACCCGAGCCTGATGCACTTCATCATGCTCTCGTTGAAACTGTCCCTGACCGATTTCCTGGCCGAAGCAGGCTTGTCGGCTCCCCTGATTCTCGACGATCCCTTTCTCTTCATGGACGATGAAAAAATAGACAACCTGAGGGAGCTGGTCCTTGACGCTTCTGAAAAGAGGCAGGTGATCATATTCACCCATAAAAAGAACGCGGCCGACTGGGGAAACTACCGGGAAATCTGACCGCGCCATGGACAAAAACGGACAGATGACATTTTCCGACGATCCGCTTCTCAACGGAAGCAACGAGGTTTACCAGCTCATCGAGACCGGTGAGTTCGCGCTCGCGGTGACGAAACTGGACGAGATGATGGAGATCGACCCCGACTATCCGGGCCTCGTCGAATCCTACCGGACCGCCCGGTTCTGGCACAACCGCGAAAAGGAGCTCAACGCCCTGGACGACGGCAAAGACACCGCCGACTACCTGATGACGCAATGGAAGATCTTCGAAGAATACTCCCAGGAGAAGGAAATGACGTCTTCCTCGGCCTACAAGGCCGCGATGCGCTTCATCTTTTTCAAGGCGTCCGAGCACTACAAGATATCGTTCAAAAAGCAGGAAAACACGACCGGCGACTACGAGCTTCTGCTGAACCTGGGGGACTGTTTCCTCAGGCTCGGGGAATATGGAAACGCGATCGAGACCCTCGAATACGCGCGCGGCTCATATAAAAGCAGCGCGAGGCTGCTGGCGATACTCGGTGAAGCCTGCTTCCACATGAACGACATCCCGCGCTCGCTCCTGTATTTCAGGGAGGCCTTCTTCATAGACCCCTCCGAAATCGACCTCGGCCTCATAAAGGCCAGGCCCATCGAGGACATAATCGAAACCATCAGGAAGGAGCGTCCCGGCTGCAAAGACATAAGAGAGTGGATTCCGGTCTTCGGATTTTTACAGGACATTTTCTACGTCAAAAGCAAGCTGTACAAGTCGCAGGTGGAAACCATCGAAAAAGAAATCTATAACCTTGAAATCAACTACCAGCGGCTCAGCGCCGAACAGCTCGACGACACGAACATCATGCCCCGTCTGCTGAACAAGTACCTCTGGATGCTCGACTACTACGAGTTCCAGAACTACAACTTCGACCACCTGTCCCAGATACGCGACCGGCTGATAGCGCTCGACCGGGCGCTCTTCGAGGACTACTTCAGAAACCCCGGCAAAAGGCAGAAGCGCTGAAGGCGCGTATTCAGCGGGCGTAATTGTATTCCATCTTTTTGATGAGGCCGGGGTTCATCCTGAGAAACCGGTTGAAATCGTTCTTCCTGATCGAGTACAGTAAAACCGGCCCCGGATGATGAAAGGTGAACCGGGAGGGATTGTCCTCGTATATGTCGGCCACGTGGCCCACCAGGTCGCCCCTGCCGATTTCGGCGATTTTCCTGGACGAGCGGATCACGTCGACCCTGCCTTCCCTGATAATGTATACCTGTTTCAGCCGGGCGCCTTCGTTGACTAGGTTCCCCTCTCCCGCGGCCTCGGCCGGACTAATGATCGATTCGAGCCATGTCCTCTGGGTCGAGGTGAAAAACCTGACGAAACGGCTTGTGGACAGTATCTCCCACGCTTCACGGTCACGGTTGCTGGCCAGCCGGTAAAGGACCTGGGCGTATTCAGTCCCTTCGATAAGGTCGAGGAAGCATTCTTTCTCTATCGAATACAAAATCACGTCGGTCTCGGCAACGACATCGGCCGAGCGCCTTTCACCCTTGATTACGGCGGCTTCACCGAAATAGTCGTGGGCGCCCAGGAGCTTGGAGTATTTGCGGTCCTCGCCGGTGATCGAAACATTGCCCGAATAGATCATGTAAAAACGGTCGCCCGGGGCGCCCTTTCTTATTATCACTTCGCCTTTGCTGAAAGACTTCTCCTCGATGCCCGCGACGAAATCCTGCGCCTTGGCGAGCGTCAGGGCCTCCGAGAAATCAAGGTGACGCAGCAGGGCCAGGATCTGGTAGGTCTTCTCGAAAGCCGGTGGCTCGACATCGATCACCACCGTGTTTTCCATGCCGGAACCTGCGATGCGGATGCCTTTTGCTCCGTCCAGCATGCCGCGGGGTATATGGTAGACGATGAGTTTCTCCCTCGTTTCGGCCGGGAGCGAATACAGGCGCTCGAGCGGTGTATGAAGCGGGGGGATGCCCGATTCATGATAAACGACCGTCGAGTTCCAGGGAAAATTACACAGGGATTCATAACGCTTCCCGCCGATGACCCCGGAGTCAAGGAGCATTTTATGGAGAGCCGGGTCGTTGTTGTGATCGGACGAATAGGTGATCGACCTGCCCTGGAATTCGACCCTGAACCCGATCGACGGAATCGAGTGCAGTGCGTGAAAAAAATCAAAGCGGGCGCCCCGGATGAACACGGGTTTTCCAATCACGATCGGCTTGAAATTGAACAGGCTCATCAGATAGTCAGCCGATACGTCGGCGAGGGCCGAATATTTGCCGAGGAAGCTCATGAGAATGTTCCTGGTCGTGTATATCGTGACCTTCCCCTCTTCGAGGATTTTCTGGAACGTGCCGGCGTCGTGGTCGGCGTGACAGTGGGTGAGTATGATGCCGTCGATGAATTTCGGGCTCACGTTCGAGTCGAGAAGCCATTCAGTCGAGTTGACCGGGGGGTCTATCATCACGCCGTAGCGGTTGAGCCACAGGACGAAACCCGAGGTATTTTCATCGGGATCGAACCCGCTGCTCGACCCGAGGCAGGTCATCGCGAAAAGCGGCGGTCGATACGCCTCCCTGAGCCGCTCCCCCACCCGGTAACGGGGGGTGTAATCGATTTTCCCGGGTACGCTGGCCGTAAATGACTTTCCCTCAAACACTTCAAAATCGCCGGCCTGGTTGATTTTTATCGTGATGCCATCCATGGCATATTCATTGCCCGCGAATATCCCGAACCGCACCACATCGGAAAACTGCATGCTGCGAAAATAGGCCATCTCCCTGCGGATGTCTTTTGAGCAATCGGCATCCTCGGTAAAATCGGCCGAATAATCAGCGTCAACCGGCCCGAAAAGCGACTCCCGCAATACGCGCTCAAAGCGCTCGGACTGGGACCGGTTGCAGATAACGAGGGTCTTCTTTTTCTTGATGAAATAATTGTAGTAGATCGGAAATTCGAGCTCGGCGATGCTGATTCCCTTGGTCCAGTTGAAAAACTCGCCCGGAAGAACGAACACCGAGGGAACCCCCCCTTCGAGCTTCATGGTGTCCTTGATGGTCTCGGGCGGCGCGCCGAACTGGATGGATCCGGCGGATGTTTCTATGAGATACCCGCCTCTGGGCAGGGACATCACCTTGGCATCCAATTTCAATTCCGGTATCATGTTGCTCTATGGATACCACATTGATGGCGGAATATACAAGAAAAAAATTCGGGATAATAAAAAAAAGGGATGCCCGGGGGCATCCCTTTTTCAATGTCAAAGCCTTGAAAAGACTTATTTTTTCTTCTGAACGCCTTTGGCGCCTTCAATGAGGACGTCAACGACTGAAGGATCTGCGAGGGTCGAGATGTCTCCCATACCGCTCTTTTCGAATTCGCCGGCGGCGACTTTCTTGAGAATCCTTCTCATGATCTTGCCTGAACGGGTCTTGGGAAGACCATCGGCCCACTGGATGATTTCAGGGGTAGCGATTGGTCCAATCTCCTTACGGACGGTGGCTATGAGATCTTTTTTGAGATCGTCATTTTTTTCCACGCCGGTGTTCAGGGTGACGAAAGCGTAGATCGACTGTCCTTTGAGCTCATGGGGATAGCCGACGACCGCAGCTTCGGCGACTTTCGGGTGAGCGACGAGGGCCGACTCGACCTCGGCGGTTCCCATCCTATGTCCGGAAACGTTGATAACGTCGTCAACGCGGCCGGTGATCTGATAGTATCCGTCCTTGTCTTTGCGGCAGCCGTCACCGGTAAAATAGTAGCCGGGGAACTGTGCAAAATAGGTGTTGAAGAACCTTTCAGGATCTCCGTATACGCCCCTCATCAGTCCAGGCCATGCCTGAGCGATGCAGAGGTTGCCCTCGATGAGCTGACCGGGTTTCCAGGGTATTTCTTTTCCGCCGTCGTCAACGATGACAGGTTTGCATCCGAAGAAGGGAACGGTCGCCATGGCAGGCTTGATGTCGATGGCGCCGGGGAGCGGGGTAATGAGGATACCGCCGGTCTCTGTCTGCCACCAGGTGTCGACGATCGGGCACTCGCCGCGGCCGATCTTGTTGTAATACCAGTTCCATGCTTCGGGGTTCAGGGGCTCGCCGACAGAACCGAGGAGCTGCAGGGACTTGATATTGTGCTTATCGACCCAGGAATCGCCTTCTTTCGCGATGGCGCGGATGGCTGTCGGAGCAGTGTAGAAAATGTTGACTTTGTGTTTCTCAACAACCGCCCAGAAACGTCCGACGTCCGGATACGAAGGAACGCCTTCGAACATGATCGTGGTCGCTCCGTTTGCCAGCGGACCGTATACGATGTAGCTGTGACCGGTTACCCAGCCGACGTCAGCCGTACACCAGTAAACATCGCCGTCATGGTAGTCAAAAATCATTTTGTGGGTGAACGCAACGTAGGTCAGATAACCGCCGGTCGTGTGCATGACACCCTTGGGCTTGCCGGTCGAACCGGAAGTGTAAAGGATGAACATGGGATCTTCGGCATCCATCTGCTCGGCTTCGCACTTGGCGTCGACTTTGGCCATTTCGGCGTCCCACCATCTGTCGATCTTGTCGTTCCATTTGCACTGGATCTTGTCTCCAACGCGCTTGACGACGATGTGCAGGCCGACTTTCGGGCACTCGGTGATGCACTTGTCAGCGTTGTCTTTCTGGGGAACGGCCTTGGCGCCCCTGAAAGTACCGTCGCAGGAAACGATGACTTTGCTTCCGCTGTCCTGAACCCTGTCCCTGAGAGCTTCAGCCGAAAAACCGCCGAAAACGACGGCGTGCATGGCGCCTATCCTTGTGCAGGCCAGAATACCAATGGCGAGCTCGGGGATCATCGGCAGATAGAACGTAACGACATCGCCTTTCTTGACGCCGTTCTTTTTGAGAACGTTGGCGAATTTACAAACCTGCTCGTGGAGCTGCTTGTAGGTGAATTTTTTTTCTTCGGTCGGCTCGTTGCCTTCCCAGATCAGAGCGACCTGGTCGCCTCTTTTCGCCAGGTGTCTGTCGAGGCAGTTGTAGGAAACGTTAACTTTCGCATTAACGAACCATTTGACCCACAGATCCTTCGGGCTATTCCCGAATTTGCAGTCCATGACCTTGTCCCATTTTTTGAACCAGGTGACATACTCTTCGGCGATTTTCGCCCAGAAAGTATCGGGACTATCCACAGACTCTTTCCACATTTTCTCGTACTCTTCGCGGCTCTTTATGTAAGCCTTTTTGCGAAACTTCTCGGGAACAGGATAGATTTCCTTAAGAGTAACTTCTCCCATCTGTTACCTCCGCTTTAGATTTTAAATAATATTTACATATCGGGTTATGGCGGAACCTGGTGTCCGTGCTCTCCGCCAACAAACAACCCCAATATTATCTCCCAGTAAGTGGGATTATAATATAACTTTCAGCCGGCAAACCAGCACCGGCGGAATGTCCTTTTTTAAAGATGCTTTTTCAGATAGTCAGTGATCATCCTGTCGTATTCGGACGTCTTCTCGTATACCTTGGCCGCAAGCCGCATGTTCGTCTGCCTGGAAACCTCGCCGCCGCTCTTCTCCATATCGGCCAATACCACACTGTAATCGGCCGGGTCGGTTATGACGGTCACGCTTTCAAAATTCTTGGCAGCCGAGCGAAGCATCGCCGGGCCCCCGATGTCGATATTTTCAATGGCGTCCTCGAAGGTGCAGCCGGGTTTTTCGATTGTCTGTTTGAAGGGATAGAGATTGACCACTACCATGTCGATGTTTTTGATGCCATGATCCTGCATGGTTTTCACATGGGCGGGATTTGAACGGAGCCCCAGAAGGCCCCCGTGAATTTTCGGATGAAGGGTCTTGACCCGTCCGTCCATCATTTCGGGAAAGCCGGTGTATTCGGACACGTCCTTTACCGTGAGGCCTGATTCACGGAGAATCTTTGCCGTGCCTCCGGTCGAGAGAAACTCGACATTATAACGGGCGAGCTTTTTGGCGAATTCAACAGCGCCTGTTTTATCGGAAAGACTGATAAGTACTCTCGTAATTTTTGCCATCGTACGCCGGATTACTCCATCTGATTGTATCCAAAAATATACAAATGCATTTAATCTGTCAGAGGAGGCTCAATTTCAATATAACAGTCAAAAAAAACAAGCATTTTTTTTGACCGGCTTTAATTAATGACCCGGCCCCTGTTTTTTTGTTCAAAATGGTGGACAGAAGCGGCATCGTGTCAACAATGCTCATATGAAAAAAGACTTTTCCCCTGCCGAAAAAAAACTCATTGGAGGCATGGGCCTGCTCATGGGGATACGTATGCTCGGCGTGTCCATGATCATCCCCGTATTTTCGATTTTTGCGACCGGAATCGGCGGTTCGACCCATGAGCTGGCCGGGGTAGCTGTGGGAATTTACGGCATTTCCCAGACCATATTTCAAATCCCCCTCGGAAGGCTGAGCGACCGGTGGGGCCGCAAGCAGGCAACACTGCTCGGACTGGCGATCTTCTTTATCGGGACCGTGCTTTCAGGCCTCTCGACGAACATCTACCATCTCATCGTCTCCCGGTTCATCGCGGGAGCCGGCGCGGTGTCGGGAATAACCATGGCATGGCTCACCGACGGCATTGATACGGACAGGCGAAACGCGGCCCTTTCCCTGGCCGGAATAAGCATCGGGGCCGCGGTCATCGCAGGATTCACGCTCTCTCCGGCGATCGCGGGATACCTCGGCATACCCTACCTTTTCCATACCTGCGCGGCCATCACGCTCGTATCGATCCTGTTTACCATGAAATACCTGGAAAATCACAGGACAAACGGCGCAGACGGAGAAGGCCAGTCGTTAAAAATCCGGAACGTGGCGCTTATCCTTAAAAACCCGGACATCCTCAGGCTGAACGCGGCCGGCCTTGTGGGAAACATGTCCCTGACCGGGATGTTCTTCATAATGCCGCTCCTCATCAAAGAGGAATTCGGCCTGCTATCGATGTGGAAGATATATGTGCCCATGGCGCTTACAGGCACGGTGTGCATGTATTTTTTCGGAAGGCAGGCCGACAGAATCGGTACGGTCAGGATCGCCGCGGCGGGATTCGCCTTCGAAATCGCGGGCGCGCTGCTGCCCCTGGTTTCGCGCGGCCCTGCCGCACTCATCGCCGCTTTCATGCTGTTTTACGTCGGACACTGCATCATTTCACCGGTGCTGCCCGCCGCTGTTTCGAAGCACCCCTCGGAAGAGCACAGGGGAACGGTCATGGGGATATTCAATTCGTCTCAATTCATCGGGTCGGGACTTGGGGGATTGGCCTGCGGAATTCTCTACTCGTTTTCTCCGGACTGCATTTTCTTGTGCATCACTGTAGTGATATTGATTCTGCTGTACGCCTTTTCTGGATTCAGGAATTATTCTTCCTGAGTCGCTTTCTGACCAGGAAAAAAAGAACCAAGCCGAGAATCAGCGCACCCGCGGCAACATTATACCCCTGCATGAGCGCGGCCGCCTCTTCCCTGACGACATCCCAGTTGCTGCCCAGGGTATACCCCGCATGTATCCAGATCAGGTTCCAGACCAGCGCGCTGACTGTCGCGAGCAAAAATACCCTGAGGGCGCCGAGCTCCGATATTCCCGAAACGATCGAAATGACCGACCGGATGCCGGGAAGGAAACGGTTCGCCAGAACCACGAAGTATCCGTATTTACCGAACCAGCGCTCGGCCGATATTATGCTTTCAGCGGAGAAAAAACGGTAATTCTTCGAGATGAAAAACTCCCGCTCGACCAGCCTGCCGATATAATACAGACACATGAATCCCACGATGCTGCCTGAAGTGGTCGACAGATACACGAGAAGATAATTGAGCCTCCCGGAGCCCACCAGAAAGGCCCCGAAAGCGGTGATGGTGTCACCGGGAACCGGGGGAAAAAGGTTTTCGACGATCGCGCTCAGGAAAAGGAAGGCATAAAGAAGAATATCGCTCTGGGGCAGAAGCGCCCCGATAATATCATTCAGCAGGTCTTCCATCAGCACTCGATCCTGTTTCTGCCGTTTTGCTTGGCCCGGTAAAGAAAATCATCCGCCTCCCTGATAAGGGCGATCGCATCATTGTGCCTGGCGCGGTCGTACTGGCACAGGCCGAAGCTTGCCGTGACCGAAAACTTCTTTCCGCTCTGAAAAAAACAGTGGCTCTCGATGGAATCCTTGAGCCGCTTCAGGACCTCGCACGCCCCGAGCTTTCCCGTATCGGGAAGCACGATGAGGAACTCCTCGCCGCCGTACCTGGATATGACGTCGCATTTGCGCAGGCTCTTGGAAAAAAGTTCGGCGAGAAATTCCAGGACGCCGTTGCCGGCCTGATGGCCGTAACGGTCATTTACTTTCTTGAAATAATCGATGTCCGCCATTACGACGCAAAGAGGCTGCCTGTTGCGGTTCACGCGGTCCATCTCCTTTCCCAGGAGTATGTGCCCCTGCTTGTGGTTGAAGAGCTTGGTCAGCCCGTCATGGGTCGCCTTGATATACAGATCACGTACGAGAAACACGATCTCGAGCGCGACATGGAGCTGGGTCAGATAATCGTTGATCAGGTGCTTTTCCTTTTCCTCTACGAACCGGTCGGTGAGAATATGGAAGTAGCATGTATAATCCTTGGTCGCGTCGACGTCGGGAATGGCCACGATCGTTTTCAGATCGGTTTCATGAATCAGCTTTTTGGCCTCCTTTTTGTCGTCGTCGAGATAAATGCTCACCAGTTCGAGCAGCGACGCCCCCTCGAAGATGCCGTATTCGAGAATGTTTTTCTTCTTGGAATAGACCTTTTTAAGTATATCGAGGCCCGACTCCCGGGTGAGGGTTATGTTTTTCGCGTCAAATTTTTTTCTGAGTTCGTTATTGATGGAGAAGGTGATATAGATGAATTCGTTGTAGTTCTTGTCGAAAACCGATAAAAAAACCGTAAGCGCACCGAAACGCTCCCTGATGTGGCTGCATATGCCCTCGACCGAATCCGACCAGTCTCCCTCGACCATTTCAAGAAGCTGATAAAAAAGGCCCAGATCGGCGTTCATACCCGCCAGAGGAATATCCTGTTTGGTGTCGTTTTTCAGCAGACTGACCTGAGACATGGGGACCACCTCCAGTTATAGGAGAGGAAATTGAAAAAAGTCACCTTCGATTATAAATCAGGCCGGCAAAAGTCAAGAAAATCATAAAAAAATATAAAATCCTGCAATAAATAACCAGATCCAAAAAATAACATTTGCTTTTTAAGAATGAATTTTTATGTTGTCAAATTGATTGTTTCCACACTTGATGCAATACAGTGGAAACAGGCCCTTGATCTAATCCGCGGCAGTTCTTTTCATAACCCGGTGAACCTACTCTGTTAGGCTTTTCAATTATTAGATTGAGACTTATGGGTTGCATCGCAGAAGGACTCCCGAACAGTGCATTCTGCCTGAAGTGTTCACCGCCAAATACCTGCCGCATATGATTCAGATATAATTAACAGAGGAGATCAAATATGGTCAAACACAAGAAACTCGCGCAATGGATCGATGAAATGGCCGCGATGGTCACACCCGACAGCATCCATATCTGCGATGGATCACAGAAGGAATATGATGAAATGATAGCAATCACGCTCAACGAAGGAGTGGCTATCGAGCTCAACAAGCAGAAGCTG